>Ga0302157_10002811_pt1 | contig 19973 bp, 11 predicted proteins | sample I_Bog_N3_3_FD_193502 | JGI IMG/M metagenome (GOLD analysis project Ga0302157, IMG submission 193502) | Peat permafrost microbial communities from Stordalen Mire near Abisko, Sweden - I_Bog_N3_3 | ecosystem: Environmental > Terrestrial > Soil > Wetlands > Peat | place: Sweden: Abisko, Stordalen... | reverse complement strand
AATGAACTTGAAGCCGCTTGGCGATGGCAAGAACGAGCGCCACATCTCGGCAACTGACGTCATCGACAGGCTCGGACCCAAGCTGGAAAAGGTGGAAGGCATAAAGCTCTACATGCAGCCTATCCAGGACCTGACAGTAGATGATCGCGTGAGCCGGACCGAGTATCAGTACACACTGGAAGACCCCAATCAGGCTGAATTGGACCGAGTAGCACACAGCCTGGTCACAAAATTAAAGAATTTGCCTGAGCTGGCTGATGTGGTTACAGATCAACAGTTGGGAGGAGAGGCAGAATCACTCATCATTGACCGACCCACAGCTTCCCGATTCGGCATAACTCCTTCCACGATCGACAGCACGCTTTACGATGCCTTTGGGCAGAGGCAGATCAATACGCTCTACACGCAATTGAATCAATACCACGTGATTCTGGAAGCAGACCCGCAATTCCAGGTCAACCCAAACAAGCTGGATGACATCTACATGCAGTCTTCGACAACAGGTACTGTAGCTGCGCAGGCCTCGAATACGGGTGGATCTTCGTCTGGAGCAGGTGCAAGCAACGCATCAACTACGAGCAGCTTGTTGACCGCGAGCACGACCAATGGAGTCTCTTCAGCGTCTGCTTCAACCTCGACACTTACATCGGCCAGCGGCAATTCGAATCCAGCGAATTCCAGCGTCAATGGAAGTTCTGCAATGAACACTTCTGGGGCTTCTCAGGCTTCGGTTCTGTCCAACTCCAGTTCGTCAGGCAGCATCTCTTCAAGCGCAAACACGTCTGTCAGCGGAACTACTCGTTCAAGCACGTCCAGCTCCGCAAGCACCGGCAGCGGTTCTGGAAGCAGCGGAGGAGGGTCTGGAAGCAGCAGTTCGAGCAATACCGGACCTTCTACACCAGTACCTCTGAGCGCACTGGCACACTTCCAGACGCAGAGCGAGTCGCTCTCCATCAATCATCAAGGTCAGTTTCCAGCGGTTACGATCTCGTTCAACCTCTCTTCAGGTACTTCGCTCAGCCAAGCACTGGATGCGATGAACAAATCCATCGCGAATGCCAAGTTGCCACCGAGTATTGTCTCAAACTATCAAGGGACAGCTGCGGCCTTCGAGGGATCGCTGTCCAATGAGGGCCTGCTCATTCTAGCGGCACTGGTTACGGTTTATATAGTTCTCGGTGTTCTGTATGAGAGCTTTGTGCATCCAATTACGATTCTTTCCACTCTGCCGTCTGCCGGCGTCGGCGCGCTGCTTGCCCTGTGGCTTTTCCACCTCGACCTGGACATCGTCGCCATCATCGGCATCATTCTTCTTATCGGCATCGTGAAGAAAAACGGCATCATGATGGTGGACTTTGCCCTGGAACTCGAACGGAAGGAGGGCAGAGATGCGACCGAAGCCATCTATGAAGCATCCCTGCTGCGTTTTAGGCCGATTCTGATGACGACCATGGCCGCGCTCTTGAGTGGCATTCCACTGGCATTCGGAACTGGCATCGGGTCTGAATTGCGCAGGCCGTTAGGTGTGGGAATGGTGGGTGGCCTTCTTGTAAGTCAGGTTCTGACGCTCTATACAACACCGGTTATCTATATCTTCTTCGATAATCTTGGTGCTCGCTTTGCTCATCGGCGGACAGGCAGGAGCAATATGCCCAAGCCGGAGACGGGGGCGGCATGAATCCCTCGCGCATATTCATCGAACGTCCGGTCGCGACGACATTGCTGACTATCGCCGTCGCGATTGCTGGGATCATCGCATTCGTTGTGCTTCCGGTGTCACCGTTGCCACAGGTAGACTTCCCAACGATCAGCGTCGGTGCTGCTCTTCCCGGAGCGAGCCCCGATATTATGGCGGCTTCGGTTGCAACTCCGCTGGAGCGCCAGTTCGCGCACATTGCCGGAGTTACCGAGATGACGTCCTCGAGTTCCCTCGGAACGACAAGCGTTACGCTACAGTTCGATCTGAGCAGGGATATCAACGGAGCAGCGCGCGACGTGGAAGCGGGCATCAATGCCGCAAGATCCTACTTGCCGACTAATCTTCCAGCAAATCCGACCTACCGCAAGGTTAATCCCGCCGACTCACCGATTATGGTGATCGGTCTCCAGTCCGATGTCTATGACATTCCGACGCTCTACGATGAGGCATCGACTGTCATCGAGCAGCGAATCTCACAGGTTTCCGGCGTTGGCCAAGTGACTGTCGTTGGCGCATCGCTGCCAGCGGTTCGGATTGAGTTGAACCCGAATCAGTTGGCAAGCTACGGCATCAGCCTGCCTGCGGTGAAGCAGGTCGTTTCAGGACAGAATTCGAACTCCGCGAAAGGCCAGCTCAATATCGGAGGTGTTACCGAGGATATTCTCGCCAACGATCAGATATCGAAGGCAGCGGCATACAAACCACTCATCGTGGGCTATCACAACGGCGGAGCCGTTCGGTTGCAGGACGTCGCTGATGTTATCGACTCGCAGCAGACGATTCGTCAGGCAGGCTTTCTCAATGGAAAGCCCTCAGTGAACATGTTGATCTTCCGACAACCTGGCGCGAACATCATCACTACTGTAGACGCAGTAAAAGCTGCTATCCCGTCATTGCAAGCCTCGATTCCGAGCGGCGAGCACATCTTCACTATTCTTGACCGGACGCTCACTATACGGGCATCTGTGAAGAATATAGAGACAACATTGCTGATCTCCGTGATGCTTGTGATCCTGGTGGTCTTTCTGTTCCTGCGCAACCTTCCGGCAACTCTGGTGCCTGCAGTAGCGGTGCCGGTTTCGCTGATTGGAACCTGTGCCGTGATGTACCTCTGCGGATTTTCCCTGGATAACCTTTCACTCATGGCCTTGGCAATTGCCAGTGGGTTTGTCGTCGATGATGCCATTGTGGTTATGGAGAACATCTCCCGGCATGTAGAACAAGGCTTGACGCCGATGCAGGCGGCGCTCCAAGGTGCCCGCGAGATCGGTTCGACGGTCTTTACCATTAGCATCTCGCTCATCGCTGTCTTTATTCCACTACTTCTCATGGGAGGCATTATCGGGCGGCTGTTCCGCGAGTTTGCGGTCACACTCGCGACAGCCATCCTTGTCTCCATGGTCATCTCCCTTACCACGACGCCAATGATGTGCTCTCGCGTGCTGCGCTCGAAGGAGCGTGCAAAGCACGGCGCAATGTACAACTGGAGCGAGAGGATCTTCAACAAGATATTACGCGGGTATCGCAACAGCCTTGCGTGGGTGCTGGACCATCCTGCATTGGTCCTGATTGTATTTGTGTGCACGCTGATACTAAACGTCTTCCTGATACTGGCTGTACCCAAAGGTTTCTTCCCGACGCAGGACACTGGCGTGATGGCTGGTGGAATGCAAGGTCCCCAGGACACGTCGTTTTACGCGATGCGCACTGCTGTGCAGCAGGCGGTTCGCATCATCAAAGCCAATCCTGGCGTGCAGAACGTGATGGCCTTCACGGGAGGACAGGGAGCGACCAACAACGGGTTCACCTTCATCGCCTTGAAGCCGCTAAATCAGCGCAAGGACAGCGCATCAAAAATCATCGACGAACTGCGGCCTCAACTGGCGCGCGTTCCGGGAGCGGCAACATTCCTGAATCCCGTACAAGATATTCGTATCGGAGGCCGACAAGCTAACGCTCTTTACCAATACACTCTGGCGGCCGAAACTACCGATCAACTGCAGCAGTATGGTCCTTCGCTGCTATCAGCGATGAAGAAGACTCCAGGGTTCGTCGATGTGAGTACAGACCAGCAGAACAGCGGCCTGCAGGCGCTGCTTACCTATGATCGTCCCACAGCTGCAAGGTTGGGCATAACGCCGCAACTCATCGACGATACGCTGTATGGTGCCTTTGGCCAGTCCGAGGTTTCGACCATCTACACGGAGCTCAACCAGTACTACGTGGTGATGGAAGTTGCTCCCAAGTACTGGCAATCGCCCGAAGGACTGAAGGACACCTACGTGATTCCCAAGTCAGGAGGAGGTGCTGTTCCTCTGGATTCGATCCTGAAGTACACACCTTCAACAGCTCCACTCGCGGTAAATCACACAGGCCTTTTCCCGTCGGTTACGGTGAACTTCAATCTCGCGCCTGGAGTCTCGCTGGGTCAGGCAACCAAGGAGATTGAAGCCATTCAGCAGAAGCTCGGTGTTCCGCAATCCGTGCATGGCGAGTTTTCCGGCACCTTGCAGGCCTTTACGCAGTCGCTGGGCAGCGAGAAGTATCTGGTGATAACGGCGATCCTGGCTGTGTACATCGTGCTGGGCATTCTGTATGAGAGCCTTGTGCATCCGATTACCATCCTCTCCACGTTGCCGCCGGCGAGCCTGGGTGCGATTCTGGCGCTGCTTATCACCAAGACCGACCTGAACGTAATGTCCATCATCGGCATTATTCTGCTCATCGGCATCGTGAAGAAGAATGCGATCATGATGATCGACTTCGCGCTACATGCTGAGCGAACCGAGGGCATGAATACACGGGACTCGATCTTTCAGGCCTGCATGCTCCGCTTTCGTCCTATCCTTATGACCACGATGGCCGCGCTGTTCGGCGCAATTCCGCTGGCTGTGGGAACAGGAATGGGTTCGGAGCTGCGCCGTCCGCTGGGCATCTCCATCATCGGCGGGTTGCTGGTAAGCCAGGCGCTTACGCTCTACACAACGCCTGTGATTTACCTGTTTATGGACAATCTGCGTCTCAAGATACAGGGCGACAGAAACGCACGACTGTTCACTGTAACTCCTGCGGAGGCTCATTGAGACAGTTGTTAGTGGTTCGTGGTTCGCAAGGAGCGGAAACGATGTGGATGAGGCATTCAACACAAGGCGGTCTTAGCGCAGTTGGTCTGGCGTCTGTGGCGCTGACGCTGCTGGTTGGTTGCCGCGTCGGGCCGAAGTATGTTGCGCCGAATGCGCCTGCTCCTCCAGCGTTCAAGGAGTCTTCGCCCGCGGTTTATGCAACGGCTCCGCAGGGAACGTGGCGTCCGGCAGATCCGCAGGATGCCGCGCTCAAGGGCAAGTGGTGGGAGATGTTCCACGAGCCGGAGCTGAACGACCTGGAAGACCAGTTGGACATCAACAACCAGAACATCGCAGAGTACTTCCAGAACTTCATGGCGGCGCGAGACCTGGTGCGCGAGGCGCGTGCGAGCTACTATCCGACGCTGACCACCGATCCTTCCTACTCCAGGCAACACACACCGGGAACACTGCACAATGCAGGCATCTCCACCGGAACTGGCACTGGAACCGGAACCACTGGCACAGTGAGTTCCAGCGGCTCGACATCCACGGTGCTGTCGCTGCCGTTCGACGTCTCCTGGGAGCCTGACCTGTGGGGCAAGATCCGCAACACCGTGCGCGAGTACCAGAACGCTGCGCAGGTGAGCGCGGCTGACCTGGAGAATGAACGGCTGACCGAGCAGGCCGATCTCGCCGAGTACTACTTCGAGCTGCGCGGACAAGATGCTCTGCAGGACCTCTATAACAAGACCATCGAGGCGGACCGCAAGGCGTTGGACCTGACCAAGGCGCTGTACGAGACCGGCATCGACAACGATGAGGCTGTCGCGCAGGCTGAGGTTACGCTACAGAACGCCGAAGAGGCTGGAACTGGCATCGCAACCAATCGCGCCATCTATGAGCACGCGATTGCGACGCTCATCGGCAAGCCCGCGCCGAGCTTCTCGCTGCCGGTGAAGCCGCTGACAACGGCCGTTCCCGAGATTCCGGTCGGAGTTCCGTCCGAGCTGCTGCAGCGGCGACCTGACATCGCAGCCGCGGAACGAACCATGTCCGAGGCCAATGCGCTGATCGGCGTGGAGAAGGCCGCTTACTATCCGAACGTCTCGCTCACCGGAGGAGGCGGATTGGAGTCCTCGACCATCAGCAGTCTGTTCTCGGTTCCAGCGCTGTTCTGGTCGGTCGGCGCTTCCGCCTCGGAGACCATCTTCGACGCCGGATTGCGGCGAGCGACTGTCGCGCAGTACACAGCACAGTACAACGCGGACAATGCGGCCTATCGGCAGACGGTGCTGACGGCGTTCCAGCAGGTGGAGGACTATGTTTCCACGCTGCGCGTCACATCCGCGCAGACCATCCAGCAGGAGCAGTCCGTGAACTCCGCGCAGCGCTACCTGACGATTGCGACCTCGCGTTACGAGACAGGTCTGGATCCTTACCTGAACGTGATCTCCGCGCAGACTAATCTGCTGACTAACCAGCAGACACAAGTGACGCTGCACGTGAACGAGATGACCGCAGCGGTGGAACTGGTACAGGCGCTTGGAGGCGGATGGAACGTCAACCAGCTGCCTTCGGCGGAGAAGATCACCTCGAACACAGCGGCGAAACAGGTCTCGACAACACCTTGAGTGGAAGATCGCATGTGTCCTGCGCAGCAGTTGTTCACAGCACGCAGAGCTTTGCGGTGGGTGAGTTCGCACTTTAGAGCCGTTCGTAACCCGCTTCTGGACCCTCACATCTGGGGGTACCCCCTCCTTTTATTTTCTGGAGGGTCTCTGGAATCAACGACTTAGCGGGTGACCTCGGGGTCAAAGTATTGATGGTGGAGACTTTACAGGCAAAGTACTGATCCTCCTGGGTTTAGGTGTGGGTTTCTGTTCAGTTGAGAGTTCCGAGTCGGTGAGTTTCGAGTTAAAACGGGTCTCAGTTATGCTTCGAGCCCTGAGCGAATGCGCTTTGAGGCAAAGCAAAAGCTGCAAGCGGCTTGTGCCGGTTGCAGCCCTGGAAACTTCTTGTTCTTAACCCTACTTGTTAAGAATAGCAGAACGGACAATATAACTACGCCAAGTTTTTGCAATCTTTATTTCTTATATTTTGCAATGAGTTAGGCGATTTAGGAGGCCTTAGGGGGCTTGACAAAAATTTTCAGCCAAACTCGAGGGTGAACCCTGCTAAGCGATTGATAGCTGGGGTTTTGATGAGCCTAGAGATGTTGAGATTAGAGGAGAGGCAATAGCAAATGCCTTAACGCAGAGGCCGCGTTTGGTTCGCAGGCTAACGTGGGAGAGCGCTGCGCCGATAGGCGGGTATGGAAGGTCGTCCGCCGCGCCATCTCGAACTGAATAACCCGCTCACTATCTCGGGGACTTGCATTAAGAAGCATACTCGTAACTTACTTAAGGCGCTCTCCCCCAATAGTGGCATCCAACGGAGCAGGCGGGTGCCGTACCGTCCAGTAGAGGACGTGAATATGCAGACGTCAGGGCCCCGCAGCTATACGTACTACCCTTTTTCCGTTCCGTCCAGCTATAGATCCCAGCTAGTCGCCACCCGGTGGACGTATCTCGCCCTGCTGATCCTGGCGGTGGCGTTCCTTCTGACCTCGACGCGCGCCCGGTCGCAGACGATCTTTCCGGGGACGACGACGGTCGGTCAGACGTCGCTTCCGCAGACAGTCACCATCACCATCACAGGCTCCGGCACAGCGAGCGCCCCGAGCGCGCTGACGGAGGGAATTGCCAACCTGGACTATCAACTGGTTTCGGGCGGGACCTGCGCCTCGGGAGTCGCCTACAGCGCCGGGCAGCAGTGCACGGTCATCGTTGATTTCAAGCCGCTGTATCCGGGAGTCCGCAGCGGCGCGGTAGTCATCACCAGCGGTGGACTGGTGCTGGGCAGCGCGGGGCTGAGCGCTGTGGCCGCAGGACCGCTCTCCGTGCTGGTGCCGGGAACGATCAACACAATTGCCGGAAACTACTTCTGGGTGTACGGCGGGGACGGACAGGCAGCAAATACCTCCTCGATCTTTCTGCCCCTGGACGCGGTAGAAGACGCAGCAGGCAATGTCTATCTCTCCGACTCCAACAATCAGCGGATACGACGCGTGGACGGTGTGACCGGGCTGATCTCGACGGTGGCGGGCACGGGGTCCTCAGGCTACTCGGGCGATGGCGGGCCGGCGACGTCTGCGATGATTAACGCGCCCAGCGGACTAGCGCTGGACGGCGCGGGCAACCTCTACTTTTCTGATGCCGGTAACCAGATCGTGCGGCGCATTGACGCGGTGAGCGGTGTGATTACGACCGTGGCGGGCGTGCCGCAGACGGTGGGATATACCGGCAACGGCGGGCGGGCCACCAGTGCGACGCTGTCCGCGCCGCAGGGACTGGCCTTTGATGCATCCGGAAATCTGTACATTGCGGACTCAGCGAACAACGTCATCCGGATGGTGGCAGCGGGCACGGGAACGATTTCCACGGTGGCCGGGACGAGCAGCTTTGGTTACAACGGCGACGGCGGGCAGGCGACGACGGAGCAGTTGTACACGCCGTGGAGCGTGACGGTGGGCGCGGACGGCTCGCTGTACATCGCCGATCTGGCCAATAACCGCATCCGCAAGGTCTCGACCGGCGGCACCATGACCACCGCGGTGGGCAGCGGAACCGCGGGATTTGCGGGGGACGGCTCCAGCGGGCAGAGCGCGCAACTGGACAATCCGGCGGGCGTGGTGCTGGACCCCGGAGGCAACATCTATATTGCCGACTCTGGAAACAACCGCGTTCGCAAGGTGAGCGGCACCACAGGAATTATTACGACGATCGCCGGCAATGCGGACGAGTCGTTCGGCGGTGATGGCGGGCCGGCGCCGAAGGCGGGATTGTATGGGCCGTACTCGGTGTTTGTGGACCAGACCGGGAACCTGCTGATTGCAGACCTGTTTCACAACCGCGTGCGCGAGATCAGCTCCAACGTGGCCACGCTGCCGGAGTATGCGACCATCCGGGTGGGCAAGGTCTCGCCGCCGCAGGCGCAGGGCTATGAGAATGACGGCAACGGCAACCTGCTGTTTCCGAGCACCAACTTCGAGGTGCTGAACAACTCGTCCTTGGACCCGACGACCACTACCTGCGATGCAGGCGCGACCCTGGCCATTGACGTGCAGTGCAACCTGGGCGTGGATTTCGCGCCGACGGTGACCGGCATGCCGGTGTACGGCACGCTCACCATTAACTCCAATGCAGCGAATACGCCGACAGTGATCAACCTGAGCGGCAACGTGCTGAGCGTAAACCCGACTTCGATCTCACTGACCTCCAGCACCAACCCGAGCGTGGTGGGCGCAAGTGTGACGTTCACAGCGACGGTCACCAGCTCCAACACAGCGCTGACCGGGTCGATTACCTTCTATGACGGAGCGACGCAGCTTTGCAGCGTGGCCATCAGCGCGAATGCTGGCAGTTGCACGACGTCTGCCCTGACGCTGGGCCAGCACAACATCACGGCCGACTACGGGGGCGACTCGCAGGATGCGGCGGTCAACTCCAGCGTTCTGATCCAGATTGTGAAGCAGCAGAGTGTGCTGGTCTTTACGCCTTCACCCAACCCGGTCGTCGTAGGCGCGACCCTGACACTGTCGGCGACTGCGACCGCGCCAACCGGGACACCGACGGGTAATGTGATCTTCTATGACACGGCGGGAGCGCTGGGGAGTGCGATTCTGAGTTCGGCGGGCGTGGCGACGATCCAGATCAACAACCTGCCGGCAGGAACCTACAACATGTGGGCACTGTACCAGGGCGACAGCACGAATACGTCGGCCACTTCCAACTATGTGAGTGAGGTGGTGCAACTGGCGACCTCCGGGACGACGCTGACGGCCAACACCGCGAGCGCCACCGTGGGAACTCCGGTGACGTTTACCGCTACCGTGACGAGCAAGAATGGAACGACCCCGACCGGGACGGTGCAGTTCGCCGAGGGCTCGACCGTGCTGGGCAACGCGACGCTGAATGCCAGTGGCGTGGCGACGCTGACGATCTCCACGCTGCCGCCGGGGACGAACCCGATTGTCGCGACCTATGGCGGCGACACCAATAACAGCACGAGCGCGTCCGCAGCCTTTACCGAGACGACGCTACAGATCGGCACAGTGGTAACGCTGGCCAGCAATGCAAACCCGGCGCACACCGGGCAGATCGTGACCTTTACGGCCAACGTTGCGATGGCTGCCGGCTCCACGGCGGATGGAGCGATCACCGGACAGGTGACCTTTACCGATGGAATCGTGACGCTGGGCGTGGTGGCCGTTGACGTGAACGGCAATGCGACGGTGAGTGTGAGCACGCTCGCGGTGGGCACGCACAACATTGTGGCCAGCTATGCGGGCAATACGAACTATGCGAGCTCGAGCTCCAGTCCGCTGGCGGAGGTGATCCAGATCTCCAGCACGACGACGGTAGGGAGCTCGACGAACAACTCCACGCTGGCGGGCGAGCCGGCGACGCTGAATGCGACGGTAACGAGCGCGACGGGCATACCGACGGGCACGGTGACGTTCTATGACGGCGCGACCATCCTGGGAACGGCGCCGGTGAATGCACAGGGCGTGGCTACGCTGACGACGTCGACGCTGAGCGTTGGCACGCACACGCTGAAGGCGGTATACGGCGGCGACCCGAACTACACCGGTAGCACCTCCGCGACCTGGACGCAGACGATCAGCCTGGCGACTACGGGCGTGACGCTGAGTGGGCCAACGACGCCGGTGGACGCCGGCAATCCTGTGAACCTGAGCAGCACGCTGACGACCAACGGCGTTGCGCCGACCGGGACGCTGACGTTGCGCGACGGCAATACGGTCATCGCGACGCAGACGGTCACGGCGGCGGGGACGTTCCCGTTCAGCACAACGACACTTTCTATCGGCACGCACACCCTGACGATGACCTATAGCGGCGACGCCAACAACGCGACTGCCGTTTCACCCGCGATTACGGTGGTGGTTCAGCAGGCGCAGACGACGACCGCCCTGACAAGCAGCAGCAATCCTTCACCGCTGGGACAGCCGGTGACGCTGACCGCCACCGTCAGTGCAGACAACCCTGGCATCTCGGGGAGCGTGACGTTTGAGGATGGCGGAGCGGTGATCGGCACGGGCACGGTGAGCGGCGGGATCGCGACGCTGACGACGTCCGCCTTCAGTGTGGGCATGAACAGCCTGACTGCGGTGTACTCCGGCGACACGAACCATGCGACCTCGACCTCTCCTGTACTGGTGGAGCAGATTACCGAGGTGTCGACGGAGAACCTGTCCTCGAGCATTAACCCGACGGTGACGGGCGTGAACGTGGTGTTTACCGCGACGATCGCAGCGGTAGGCGGAATCGTTCCGACCGGCACGGTGGTCTTCGCGGATGGCGGCACGACCATCGGCACCTCCCCGGTTGGCGGAACGGGGAGCGCAACGTTTGCGACCTCTACGCTGAGCGTGGGATCGCACACCATCACGGCGACGTACAGCGGCGACAAGAACGATGCGCCAGCAACCGCAACCCTGATTGAGACGATCCAGAACGCGAGCACACAGATCTCGCTGACGGCGAGCAGCAACCCGGCGACCTATGGGACGCCAGAGACGTTCACGGCGACGATCCTGAGTAACGGCGGCATAGCGACGGGCACGGTGACGTTCACCGACGGCGGAACGGCCATCGGAACCGGCACGCTGAATGCAAGCGGCGTGGCGACGCTGACCACTTCCACACTGGCACCGGGCGCGCACACCATCGTGGCGAACTATCCGGGCGACGGTAAGGCGAGCGCTTCTGTCTCGACGCCGCTGACGATCTCGGTGCAGGAACTGACGACGGTTGCGGTGACCAGCAGCGCCAACCCGGCGCTGACGCTGGCGCCGATTGTGCTGACCGCGACGGTGAACAATGCCGGCGTGGGCGTGCCGACCGGAACCGTGACCTTTACGGATGGCTCGGCCACGCTGGGCACAGCGACGCTGAATTCGAGCGGAGTGGCGACGCTGAGCCTGGCTTCGCTGGCGGCCGGCAATCATGCGATCCAGGCGAGCTATGCGGGCGATACGAACAACTTCGCGAGCGTCTCCCCGGCGCTGTCGCAGGCGGTGCAGTTGCGTCCGACTACGACAGCCGTGTCCTCCACGCAGACCAACCCGAACGACGCCCAGCAGGTGACGCTGATTGGGACCGTGGGCTGGACCGGACCGGTCTCCCCCACAGGGACGATTACCTTCACGACCGGAACCACCGTTATTGGGACCTCGCCGTTGAACGGAAGCGGGCAGGCGACGATCAACATCGAGCTGCAATCGACGGGCGAGAGCGTAGTGGCGACCTATAACGCTGACACGGTCTATGCGGGCTCCGCGTCGGCGATCACGCAGATCACAGGCGGCGGAGTGTCGCAGTTCTCCATCCTGGTCGCACCGGGATCGATGACCCTGCAGAGCTCGCAGCATGGCGTGGTGACGGTCACGCTGACCTCAGTGCATAACTTTACCGATACGATGCAGATCGGCTGCCTCGGCCTGCCTGTCGACGCAACCTGCACCTTCAGCGCCGATATGGGCGTGCTGGCTGCCGACGGCACCATGGTCGGAAAACTCACCATCGACACCGGCGATCCGCTGGGTGCCGGTGCAACCGCGAAGAACGAACGCAGCGGTGGCAGCGGTGTGCTGCTTGCCTTCCTGCCGGCGGGGCTGCTGGCTTGCCTGATCTTCTTCCGGTCGAAACGGCGCTCGCTGCCGATGCTGATACTGCTGCTGGCGGCAATCGCCGGAACGCTGGGCGCGACCGGCTGCGGCGGCATCAAGATCAACAGCACGCCGGCTGGAACTTATAACTTCAAGGTCACGGCCTACGGCACCGGAACGGGCGCAACCGAGACGCAAGACGTAACGCTGATTGTGACTCCGTGAGGCCGGCGATGAAGAGAACGGTTCGATCTTCGTGCTTGGCCCTGGCGGCCCTGGCTGTGCTGCTCTCCGGTGGCCGCAGTCTGCATGCGCAGGCTACAGCCACAGCGACCGGGCCGGGTAGCCTGATGGCCATCGGAGGCGAGGCCTCCTACTACGAGACGGTTTATGGACAGCAGAAGCTCGGCGGCGTGGGACTCTTTGCGGAGGTGGACCCCGCGTGGTGGTTCGGCGTTGAGGCCGAGGTCCGCTATGTGCGCTTCGGTGCCGATGAGAATGTTACCGAGAGAACTTACCTAGCCGGGCCGCGCATTACCCTGAGCAAGCGGCCTGGAAGACTACGTCCCTATGCGAAATTCCTTATCGGGTCGGGACACATCAACCTGCCCTTCAACTACGGGGTGGGCAACTACCTTGTCTATGCACCAGGCGGCGGCCTGGACTACACCATTAATGACCGCTGGACCGTTCGCGTGGTGGACGCGGAGTACCAGATGTGGCCGCAGTTTACCTTTGGCTCCATCCATCCGTATGGCATCAGCGCGGGGATTGCCTTCCGGCTCAATCCGGTAGAGTTGCTGCCGAAGCACGCCACCGAGCATCGCTGGTAGTAAAGCGCCGGACGGCTCCACCCGGATACACTTTCAATATGGATGTCCTGTACGGCCTGCACCCGGTCGAAGAAGCGCTGCGCGCAGGGGCGCGACAGATCGACCACGTAAGCGTGGCCAAAGAGCGTAAGGACCCGCGGTTGGAGCGAGTGCTGGAGTTGTGCCGAGCTGCCGGAGTGAGCGTCCACAAGGAGCCGCGCGACCAGCTTACCCGGCTGGCGAAGACAGACGCGCACCAGGGGGTGGTCGCATTTCTGCGCAAGCGAGAACTGCTGACGCTTGAAGACCTGCTGGATGCGCCGATGGTGCCTTCGGGCTACAGGTTCCTGCTGGCACTGGATGGCGTGGAAGACCCGCACAATCTGGGTGCGCTGTTGCGCTCGGCTGATGGTGCGGGCATTGACGGCGTGGTGCTGCCGGAGCGCCGCTCGGCTCCGCTGAGCGGAGTGGTGGCGAAGAGCTCGGCGGGCGCGGTGGAGCATGCGAAGATTGCGCGGGTGACCAACCTGGTGCGCGCGCTGGAGGCGATGAAGCAGCGGCACATCTGGATCATCGGCCTGGATGAGCGCGGCTCGCCGGAGTACAGCGACTTTGACTTCCGCCAGAACTGTTGCCTGGTGCTGGGCAGCGAGGGCAGCGGCCTGCACGACCTGGTAAAGCGCAACTGCGATTACCTGCTGAAGATTCCGATGGCAGGCAGCGTGAGCTCGCTGAATGTGTCCGTGGCCGGTGCGGTGGTGATGTATGAGGCTATGCGCCAGCGGCGCGGCAGTGCCCTTCCTGCGGTTGCGGAGTCCAAGCCAGAGAGGCCGCGCAAAGGTTTGGGATCGTGACGAGAGTTCTGCTGAGGCGGCTGACGGGTGCGGTGGCTCTATCGCTGGTGAGTGCGTGCGCGATTCGCGCGCAGCAGACGCAGCCGCCATCCGCATCAAGCGCGAGCACAGAACAGGAGGCGCCTGCGCCGAAGCGCACGGTACTCTTTGAGCGGCATGCGGACCCGGATGCGACAGCGCCCAATGCAGCCACACCCAAGTCATCGCCGCAGGAACCAGCGAGTGCTTTGCCGGCAGCGAGCGGGCCGGAGCTGACCGACGACGAGCGCACGGCGATCACCATCACAGCCTACGATCTGGATGCGCAGTTGAAGCCTGCGAGCTCTGGCCTGCAGATGCGAGCACGCATGACGGTACGCAACGACGGCAGCACGCCGTTGACGCGCGTGGCATTGCAGATATCCTCCACACTGACGTGGGAGAGCGTGAGCGCGCTGCCCGCCGATGGCGGCGCAGCGCAGAAGTTGCCGCTGGCACAGCATCTGATTGAGACCGACGCCGACCATACGGGAAAGGCGAGCGAGGCCATCGTCTCGCTCGAAAGGCCACTGGCTCCGGGGACGAGTGTGACGCTGGACACGTTCTACTCCGGTGCGATCGCCGCCAGCGGAGCGCGGCTGGAGGCGATTGGCGCAACACCCGACGCCGCGATGAGCGCGGACTGGGATGCGATTGCGCCGATGCCGAACGGCCTGCTGACCGCGCTGCGCGGGATGGGCTCGGTGTTGTGGTACCCGGTAGCTGCACCGCAGCTCTTTCTTGGGGATGGAGCGAAGCTGTTCCAGTATCTTGACGCGACGCGGCTGCGAGAAGCGAGCGCGACAGTCCATCTCCGCGTCGCGGTGGAGTACAGCGGCGAGCCGCCTGCGGCGGTGTACTTCTGCGCGCGACGGCAAGCGATGACGGCGATCAGCGATGATGCGGACTCGCCCGTCGTAGCGGGACACGGCATTGCGACGGCGGAGTTCCCTGCCGAGCCGCTGGGCTTCCGGCTACCCAGCCTGTTCGTGGTGGCACATGCGGAGATGATGATTGCATTCGCTCCGACGATGAGAGATGGTTCGGCACAGAGTTCCAGTTCGTCCGCGACGGCGCCTTCGCCTGCCATTGACGAAAGAGTTACAAAGCCGGAGAGCGATGCTGCAGTTGATGAACAGGCGCCGATGGTTGCTCTGGAGACTGATGACTCGGGCGTTTCACTGCGCCTCACTGACTCCGCAGAGAGCGTGGCTCCACTGCTGCAAGAATGGTTCGGACCGCGGCCGCTGAGTGCGTTGACCGTGCTGGACCACGATGGCCAGCCCTTTGAAGATGGGCCGCTGCTGGTAGCCCCTGCGGCAGGACTCGCCGGGTCAACTTCGATGGGTGCGCTGGCACACAGCATGGCTCATGCGTGGGTGCAGACCGGTGTGCCGTGGATGGACGAGGGCCTGCCGCAGTTCGCGGAGCTGCTGGAGGTGGAACAGCAGCAGGGCCGCGATGCGGCGATAGCACAACTACAGGAGCTGTTGCGGCCACTGGATCTGGCAGAGGTCGTCATCGAGCCGGGCAAGACAGCAGACGAAGGCGAGCCGCTAGTTGCTGCCAGCGACGAGCTGTACTACCGCCGCAAGTCCGCGGCAGTGTGGTGGATGCTGCGCGACATCACGGGTGACGATGCCCTGCGTGCCGCGCTGACTGCGTGGTGCGCGCAGCCAGTCTCCCAGCAAAGTCCGCGCGAGCAGGCGCTGGCGTTCGAGCATCTGCTGGAGAAGACCAGCGGCAAGGACCTGAACTGGTTCTTTGCCGACTGGGTGCTGCGCGACCGCGGATTGCCGGACCTGAGCATCACGGGCGTAGAGCCGCATCTGCTGCCTGCGGGAGAGACACACGCGAGCGGATGGCTGGTCTCCGTAACGGTGCGTAACGAAGGCGGAGCGGCGGCCGATGTGCCGCTGATCATTCGCTCAGGGACGTTCAGCACCACGCGGAGGATGCGCATTGCGGGATTCGCCAGCAGCACCGAGCGGGTGCTGGTGGAGACGCCGCCGAGCGAGGTGGTGGTGAACGACGGCAGTGCACCGGAGATCCGCAGCTCAACGCACAAGCAGGAGATTGCTCCACCCGCACAGTAGATTGACTAGCGGCGGCGGTGCTTGCCGGATCTGCGTGGCGCGGGGGCGGCCACATCCACACAAGTCTGCGGCGCAGGCCACGTGCGCGAACAGGTGAGGTCAATGCCAGTGGCCACGTTGGTGAGCGCAGGCAAGGACTGCGTGACGCCGTCGCTGACAGGCGGAAAGTCGTTGGCCAGGTCCGCAATCTGCGCCGGAGTTGCTGTTCCGTTGAGGTGCAGCGTGTAGCTGCCTCGGCTGGCCGCGCCTTGCAGGGTGAGCCTTGCAGGCGTTTCACCCGTCGCGGCCGGAGGCAATGTGGCCGGAAGCAGTTGCAGCGTAAGTTGGGGGTTCGGCGCGTCAGGCACGACGAACGTGAAGATCTGCGAAGTGGGCGATGGTGATGCGCCGGCGCGGCCTTCGTGCGCAGGAGCGGACGATTGAAGCGTCGCGGTGAGTCCGCCGCTCCAGCCGGGACTCTGCTTGCTGCCTGCGGATGGCGCGCCGCTCCAGTCGAGCTCACCATCCACGCTGCCCTGCGGATTCATATCCTGAGGGATGCGCAGCGAGAAGAGCCGCGCCCAGTTAAGTACCGTGGCGAGCGGGAGAGCGTTGAAGCGCAGCGTGGTTGCGGCCTGCAGCGGTTGCTCCAGAGGCAGCACCGCGGCGCTGAGCGCGACGGGCTGGGTGTCATCCACGGGAAGCGCGCAGTGCAGCTCCGTCAACTGACTCTGCAGCAAGGCGGCGGCCGCCGAGCAGTTTACAGAAATATCGAGCAACTGCGCGGGCAGGAAGTTGGCGCGGCGCACATCGTTGAGGTGGATGCCGGTGGTGAGGTTTGCGTGGCCCAGTGTACCGGTCAGCGTGGAATCGCTGTTGAGCGTGCCACGCCAGCCGGCGTCGTTACCGGTGAGCAGGCGGCTGGCGTCGCCGAGCTGGGCATCGTGCCAACTGCCCTGGAGGTCGATGCGCGCGTCTTCGGTCTTCGCGGCGCGGACGAGCGAGCCTTCGAGGCGCACGATGCCGGTCTCTGTCACATTGCTGTCTGTGCGCTCGGGGTGGGCCTCGATGCGGACGTTCCACTGCTGCGGCGACGGCAGCCAGACGGCGAAGTCCGCGTCGGTGAGCGAGAAGGGCTGCTTCTCCTGGCCGAGCTTGAGGTTCACACGCGCATTGCGCGCCTCAATATACGGAAAGCGCGGTGCAAGGCCGGGCCGAAGCTGCGTGGTAGGCGCGGTCTCCAGGCTGGCGGCGTGCATCAGCAGCGACTGGATGTTCCACTTACCCTGCGCGTTGCGCACCAGGTTCAGGCTGGGCTCAACGAAGCGGATGGTGGAGAGCTCGACCTGCCGCCGCCACAGCGAGCTGGGGCGAAGCGTAATCTCCACGACGTTGGCGCGGATGATGGGCTCATAGCCGAAGGCCGGGTCTTCGCTGACGACGAGGTTCTCCAGCGTGAAACCGGGCACCGGCAGAACGTTCAGCCGGACGCGGTCCAGATGCACCGGACGGCCGAGACTGGCGCTCATGCTGGCCGCGATGCGGCGACGCAGGCGGTTGACCTGCACCAGCGGCGGGATGATGGCGAACATCAGCACCAGTAAGAGGGCGACGAGCGTCCAGAGTAGCCGGCGGCGGCGCGGCCGCGCAGCAAACGGATCTTCCGGTTCGGGAATCGGTGCGGGACTCGCCATCGTCAGGGCTATCGGATCACGTGGAAGGTTCGCGTCCAGCGCGTGCCGTCAAAGATATGGATCACAACATGGAACATGAAGCTGATGCGGTCTGCGATGCCGGTCTTGTCTTCCTGGTCGGCGGGCGTCTGGAATGACCAGTAGACGAACAGCGGTCGGCCCATGATGTTCTCCTGCGGAACGAAGCCCCAGAAGCGGCTGTCGAGGCTCTCGACGCGGTTGTCGCCCATGGCAAAGACTTTTCCGGGCGGGACGACGAGATCCGTGCCAACGATGTGGGTCGGCAGGTCGAGACGCCACACGTCAGTGAGCTGCTCATCGGCGCCGGGCGTGACGGTGGGGAAGTCGTCGCGATAGGGCTCGTAGGAGTGGCCGAGGACGCCGTCGTCACTGGGCATGGCTGCGTAGGGCTCACTCTGCGCAACGCCGTTGACGTAGACGATGCCGTGCTGCAGATGAATGCGATCGCCGGGGATGCCGATGGCGCGCTTGACCAGGATCAGGTCCGGCGACTCCGGGTTGGGCTTGAGAAAGACGATGACGTCGCCGCGCTGCACGGGGCGGTAGTGCACGAAGGGCGCCCAGGCCGTCGGCGGGGCGAGCGTGGTGCGGTCGACGACGACGTGGTCGCCGATGAGCAGTGTCTTTTCCATCGACGCCGAGGGAATCTCAAAGTTCTGGGCGACGAAGGTCATGATGAAGAGCGCAACGACGAAGACACAGCAGATGGAGGCCAGCGCTTCGAGCGGCGTCTCGGAGTGCTCCTCGGGCTGGATGGTTTGTGAGGCCGTTGCGGCTGGCTGTGTGCTCAAGACGGTAGTTCTCCCTGGTTGCAAATCACCTGATTCGCGGCTCTGCCAGTGTACCTTGCGCGCTGACGAACCCGCACGCCGGGCCGCTAGCGCAGAATGCGCAGGTGGCTGAGGTCTTCATGCAGCCGGTGGGTCAGCGAGGCGGGCCTTGTCTCTTCTGACGGCGGCCGCAGCGAGAAGTACACCAGCAGCGGCCGGCCAACAATCGCGCTTCGCGGAACGAAGCCCCAGTAGCGGCTGTCCTCGCTGTCGTTACGATTGTCTCCCAGCACAAAATACTGGCCCTCCGGGACGGTCACCTCGCCGTCGTGCATGGCGTGGCGCAGTTGCGACCACCACGGCGGAGCCAGCGCGGGATCCACCGGCGGCAGCCAGGGGAAGTCGTCGCGGAACGGGTTGGCCACCGCGGGCTTGTAGAACGCGTAGGGCTCGGCGATGGGCTGCTCATCGATCCAGACGCGGCCGGCGCGCAACCGGACGCGGTCGCCGGGAACGCCGACCACCCGCTTGACCAGGTAGAGCTGCGGGTCGACCGGATAGTGGAAGACCATCAGGTCGCCGCGCGCAATCCGCGCCGGAGGAAGCAGGTGTGAGAGCAGACCCTCGGGCTCAAACGACTGCTTGTCCGCGAGGCCGAAGTCGCCGGCGAAGAGCGTCGGCTGCATGGACGCGGAGGGAATCCGGAACGGCTGCACGATAAAGGTCACGATAAAGATCGCAATGACCAGAATCTCAAGCACCAGCCGCAGCAGGATCAGCGCCTCGCCAAAGAAGGAACTGCTGCGCTTGCGTCGGCGTGCGGGACGAGGCGCTACGGATGCCATATCCACTGGGGAGGCGGCGCTCACGGAGCAGCCTCAGGGCGCGGGGCGGCGGCGACATGCCACTGCGCCAGCGCGATCTCGGCGGCACGCTGCTGGGCCTCTTTCTTGCTGGGGCCTTCGGCGGCGGAGAGCACGCGGACGCCTTCGGGGCTCTCCAGTTGCGCCTCGACTTCAAAGCGGCGCTGGTGCGCGGGGCCGCTCTGCGCGATGTCCACGTAGCGCAGCTTGCCGGCTGCGGAGGCCTGCACGCGCTCCTGCAGCAGTGTCTTGTGGTCGCGCATGGCGCCGCGTCCGGCTTCGGCGGCGAGCGCGGTGCGCATGGCCGCGATCTCCGGCTGCACGAGGTAGCGCAGCACGATGGCCCGCACCGCCTTCAGGCCGTCGCCGCCGG
>Ga0302157_10002808_pt1 | contig 19991 bp, 17 predicted proteins | sample I_Bog_N3_3_FD_193502 | JGI IMG/M metagenome (GOLD analysis project Ga0302157, IMG submission 193502) | Peat permafrost microbial communities from Stordalen Mire near Abisko, Sweden - I_Bog_N3_3 | ecosystem: Environmental > Terrestrial > Soil > Wetlands > Peat | place: Sweden: Abisko, Stordalen... | reverse complement strand
CTGCAACGGCATGAGCCGCTTGCAGCTTTTGTCTTTGGCTCAAAGCTCAACAGCTCGAAGCTCAAAGCTGATCAGCACCCCGCCTTAACTCAAGACTCACGAACTCGGAACTCGAAACTCAACAAGACCCAGTCTTCGTCTTTCGCTGTTCGCTGTTGCCTGTTCGCTGTTGCCTGTTCGCTGTTAACTTGTTTCTTTTGAATATTTTGCCTCTAAAATCTCTGGAATCAAGATTTTGACCCCGGGGTCACCCGCTAAACCTCTGATTCCAGAGATCCTCCAAAAACCCATAGTAGGGGGGTACCCCCGGCAGACGGTCCTGTCCCGCTGAGATCTCGGAGGGGGTACCCCTGCGCGGCCGGTGGATTTATTCTCCCGCAACAATTGTTCGCACTTGCGTGTCTAATCCTTCCGAGAGCCGGACCTGAGAAGCTGAGGCCGGAAATCTCTCCTCGCCGGACTCGCACCCTCAAGCTTCTCCCGAGGGACCGAAGATCGGCACAGGAAGAGGAAGACGGATGACGATATCTCGCGTACTACGCAACACCCTCGGCAGTGCTTTGGTGGTCGGCCTCACGGCTGCCGCTGTGGCGCAGGACCAGGCTCCCTATCAGGACCAGGGTCAATACGCTCCCCAACAGCAGGCGCCTCAATACCAGGATCAGCAACAGGCCCCTCAATACCAGGACCAGCAGCAAGCGCCCCAGTATCAGGACCAGCAGGCCCCTCAGTATCAGGAGCAGCAGGCGCCCGCGGTCACGGCGACCTATGCGCCGCCTCCGATCCCCCAGTATGACCAGCCGCTCTGCCCCGGCGACGGCTACATCTGGACGCCCGGCTACTGGGCCTGGGGTGGCGGCGGCTACTACTGGGTGGACGGCGCGTGGGTACTGCCTCCCTACGTCGGCGCCCTCTGGACGCCCGGTTATTGGGGTTGGTACGGCGGCTACTATGGCTGGTACCCCGGCCGGTGGGGACGTTTCGTCGGCTACTACGGCGGAATTAACTACGGCTTCGGCTACTTCGGGATCGGCTTCTACGGCGGTTACTGGAACGGCGGCCGCTTCTGGTACAACCGCGCCTACGGCCACTTCGGCGAAGGCTTCCGCGGCAACTTCTATAACCGCAGCTACGCTGGCTTCAACGGCCGTCCCGGCGGTGCGTCGTTCACCAACCGCGGCTTCGCCGGCAATCGCGGCGGTGAAGGCTTCCGCGGCTCCAGCGTAAACGGCTTCAACCGCGGCGGTCAGACCTACTCCAACCGCACTGCAACCAGCGGCCAGTCGTTTGCCGGTCGTGGCAACTACGGCGGTCAACAGGCGTTCTCCGGACGCTCGGCTACTCCCAGCAACCAGTCCTTCGCTGGACGCAGCAGCTACGGTGGTCAGCAGAGCTACGGACGCACTGCTGCTCCCAGCAACCAGTCCTTCGCGGGGCGCAGCAGCTATGGCGGTCAACAGGCCTTCTCCGGACGCTCGGCTGCTCCTAGCCAGTCCTTCTCCGGACGCAGCTACTCAGGCGGCGGTGGTGGATACAGCGGCGGCGGCGGTCATGCCAGCTATGGCGGAGGTGGTGGTGGTCACGCCAGCTTCGGTGGCGGTGGCGGACACGGGGGCGGCGGTGGTGGTCATCGCTAAACAGCAACAACAAAAAAATCAAGGGCTGAGGAGAAATCCTCAGCCCTTCTTCTTTGCCGCTACTTGCTTGCGGCGAGGCGCAACACGATCGCTGCGATGCGCTGCAGCGCTCCCGGTTTGGCGAGCGAGCGAGCGCGCTCAGCCATCTCAGCGCGCCGCGGCGCATCCTGTAGCAGATCCACCAATTCACGCAGCAATGACTCCTCTGTCACCTCGCGCTGCAACAGCACAACCGCAGCTCCGGCTTTGGCGAGCACTTCGGCGTTCCTGAGCTGATGGTCGTCCGCGGCCTGCGGAAACGGCACCAGCAACGAGGGCTTGCCCGCAGCGGCGAGCTCCGCAACTGTGCTTCCGGAGCGCGCCAGCACCAGATCCGCTGCTGCATATTGCGCGGGCATATCCGCGAGAAACGCCTCGACCGTCCATCGCGCTGGATCAGCGCCGCTCGCTGCATAGGCTTCTCGCGTCGCTTCCAGATGTCGCGGTCCTGCCTGGTGAACGATGCTCAGCCGTGGAACAGCCAGCAGCAAAGCCGGCGCGATGCGAGGCATCGTATGGTTGAACACCTGCGCTCCCTGACTGCCAGCAGTCACCAGCAACTGCGGCGGCGAACCGAGCGGCCTTTCCGGCAGAGCGAATATCTCCGGCCGAACAGGAACTCCGGTCGCTTCGGCGTTGCGGAAGTAGGAAGCAGTCTGCGTGAAGTTCACCGCGGCTGCATTCACGCGCTTGCCCAGCATCCGGTTCGTCAGCCCGGGAACAGCGTTCGGCTCATACGCGAGTGTCGGAATGCGCAGCAGGAGCGCAGCAATCATCGCTGGTCCGCTGGCGTATCCGCCAACGCCGACGACCACTTGCGGCCGGAACTCGCGCAGGATTCGCACACACTGCAGCACGCCAAGCGGAAGGTCAAACATCGTGCGCAAACGCGTTGCCAGGCTCACATTCTTCAGTTGACCGGAACGCACCAGGTCGAGCTGAAATCCGGCCTCGGGAACCAGCCGCGTCTCCAGCCCGCGCGTTGTGCCGATAAACCGCGCCTCAAAGCCGTGTTTGTCGCGCAGCTCGCGTCCAATGGCAAGCGCCGGAATCACATGGCCGCCGGTTCCACCGCCGGCAATGACCACCCGCAAAGGATTCACGATGGGTTGCACTCAGTCGATCTCGCGCGTGATATTCAGCAACACGCCCATGCAAGCCAGCGTCACAAACAGGCTTGTGCCGCCGGATGAGATCAGCGGCAGCGGAATCCCTTTCGCGGGCATCAGCGCAAGCACCACACTCATGTTGAAGAAGGCCTGCACCAGCACAGCGGTCGTCAGTCCGAAGGCCAGGAAACGGGCGAACGGATCGGTAGAGAGAAACGCTGCGCGCAGCCCGCGATATCCGAGGATGCCGAACGCAGCCAACACGCAGAGCGCCCCGATCAGCCCTAGCTCCTCGCAGATGTTGGCGAAGATGAAGTCCGTATGAGGTTCAGGAAGATAGAAGAGTTTCTGGACGCCTTCCATCAGTCCGCGCCCATAAATGCCGCCGCTGCCCACGGCAATGAGCGACTGCAGGATGTGAAAGCCTGCTCCCTTCGGATCGGCCTCAGGGTAGAGGAACGCGTGGATACGTGCCCAGCGCCACGGAACGCGGAGCATGAAGTACAGCACCGGCGAAGCGCACAGCAGCGCGACAAAGATCCACTTCATCTGCATGCCGGCGAGATAGAGCATCAGCAGCACTACCGCCGCGCACACCAGCGCTGTGCCGAGATCGGGCTCCCTGAGGATAAGTCCTATATAGAGCAACGGCGGAATCAAGGCAGGCAGAAGCGTCTCCTTGATATTGTCGATGGCATGGATGCGTGTCTGCAGAAACCACGCCAGAAAGATCACGATCATCGGCTTGGCCAGTTCGCTCGGTTGAAGTGTCGAGCCGGCCACACGAATCCACCGGTGCGCCCCATTCATGCCATGCATCGCAAACACCGCGAGCAATAGAGCTCCTGTAATCGCCATCGCCGGAAAGATCAGCGTGGGAGAGTTGTAGCGGCGGTAATCGATCTTCATCAGCACGAATAGAGCGATCAAGCCTGCGAGCGCAAAACCTGCTTGCTTGATTACATACGCATAGGGCGATCCCAGGTTTGCCTTCGCGATCACCGCAGAGGCAGAGAACACCATCACCAGCCCAAATAGGACAAGCAGCAGCACCGTACTAAACAGCCACTTATCTACGCCAACGCGTTTCGCCATCTGCCTCTGCCTACTTCAGGTTCGCAACCAATTCCTTGAAGACGCGGCCACGATGTTCATAGTTCTCAAACTGGTCGAAACTTGCACACGCTGGAGCCAGCAGAACAGTGTCGCCTGAGCCAGCCTGGGCGTGCGCCAGCTCAACGGCGCGCTGCATCGTCTCCGCTCTTACTATCTTCGCGACTCCCGCAAGCTGACGCTCAATCTTTTCTGCTGCTGAACCAATGGTGATAACCGTCTTCACCCGCTCGCGGAGCAGAGTAGCCAGCACACTATAGTCCGAATCCTTGTCTTTACCACCGAGAATCAGCCAGATTCCACCCGCAAAGGCCTCTATCGCCTTCACTGTCGCATCGACGTTCGTAGCCTTCGAATCGTTGTAATAGCGAACGCCGCGGACCTCACGGACGAACTCGAGCCGGTGCTCCACGGCCCGGAACTCCGCAACTGCCTTCCGAATCGTCTCGCCGGCCACACCAGCGAGTCGCGCCGCACACACGGCTGCCAGCACATTCTCGATATTGTGCCTGCCGGCGAGCCCAATCTCGGCGACCGGCATCACCGGTTCCGGCTTCGACCCCTCTTTTGACGTAAAGAAGATCGACTCACCAAACACAAATGCTCCCTGCTTGATCTGCCGTCGCAGGCTAAACCAGTAGATCTGAGCTTTGCTTTTTGCCGCGATCATCTGCGTTGTTTGGTCCTCGCCGTTGAGTATCAGGAAGTCATCTACTGTCTGCTGCTCGGTAATCCGAGCCTTAGCAGCCGAATACGCCTCAAACGATCCGTGCCGATCCAGATGGTCAGGAGTCACATTCAGTACGATGGCGATACGCGGCTTGAACGTCTCAACCGTCTCCAGCTGAAAGCTGGAGATCTCCAGTACGCTCCAGGTGTCTTTCGTACTCTCGTCAACCATCGCCGTCACGGGTCTGCCGATGTTGCCGCCGACGAGAACAGCCCTACCCGCAGCCTTCAGAATCTCACCTAGCAGCGTGGTGGTCGTCGTCTTACCATTCGACCCCGTGATCCCGATCACCTGACCGCGGAGAAACTGCGAGCCTAGCTCGAGTTCGCCGATGATGTGTGCTCCCATTGCGCGCACTGCCATCAGTTCAGGCGTAGACATCGGCACACCCGGGCTCACTACGATTAGGTCCTGCCTTCGAAAGGTCAGCAGCCCATGGCTTCCCGCCTCGACCATGAATCCTTGATCCAACAAGCTGGATAGTTCAGCGATGAGTGTCGCCGGCCGCGCATCGCTCACAGTGACCCGCGCTCCACGCTTCTTTAAAAAATGCGCCGCAGACATACCGCTCCGCCCGAGTCCCACCACCAGCACACGTTTGCCCGCAAGGTCCAGCATTGCACCAACCTCTTATCGATTCTTCACCTCAACTTCAGCGTCGTCAGTGCAAACAGCGCGAACACAAGCGCCATAATCCAAAACCGCACAATCACTTTTGATTCACTCCATCCCATCAACTCGAAGTGATGATGAATAGGCGCCATCTTGAAGATTCGTTTTCCTCCACGCAACTTATAACTGCCCACCTGCAAGATCACACTCAGCTCCTCCAGGATGAATACTCCGCCGATGAAGGGCAGCAGCAACTCCTGCTTGATGATCACCGCAACCGTCGCGATGGCGCCGCCCAGCGCCAGCGATCCAACGTCACCCATGAAGATCTCCGCTGGATGTGCGTTGTACCAAAGGAAGCCAATGCTCGCACCCACCATCGCACCGCCGAATATCGTCAACTCACTCACCATCGGCATGCGCTGTAGTTCGAGATAATCACTGAACACCGCATGCCCGCTCACGTAAGTCAGAACAGTCAGGGCTCCAGCTGCGATGATGGTGCATCCAATGGCCAGGCCGTCCAGGCCATCTGTAAGGTTTACTGCATTGCTTGAGCCTGTAATTACAAGCATCACAAACAACACAAACGGCAGGAACGCCAGCGGCCAGACGTAAGGCACATGCAACAGGCTGTCGATGATCAGGTCTGGGCGGGTTCCTTTTGCAAACGGCACCATTAGCCGAGTCGAATATTCTCCTTGCACTCGTAACGCCAGAAGCGCCACCGCGATTGCCGCACTGGCAACAAACTGAAAAAGTAACTTCTGCCGCGAGGTCAGCCCAAGGTTCCGTTTCTTCACTACCTTGATGTAGTCGTCAGCAAATCCAATCGCAGCAAACGCAGTTGTCGCAAATACGACGAGCCATACGTAGGGATTAGCAAGGTTACTCCACAACAGTGTGGGCACAAGAACGGAGATGCAGATCAGCACCCCACCCATGGTTGGGGTTCCACCTTTCTTCTGGTGACTCTGCGGCCCCTCTTCTCGGATGTACTGACCAATTTGAAATTGGCGCAGGCGGTCAATGACAAACGGCCCGATCAGCAAGCCAATGAGGAGCGCGGTCAGGCTCGCAAACACGCAGCGAAACGTTACGTAACGAAAGATGCGAAAGACCGGTATGTACGGAAATAACTTTTGATAGAGCAGCCAGTAGAGCAACGTTCGGAGCCTCGCGAGTGCGTCATCAGACCGCGATAAGCGCAGTCCACGGCTATCTTACTCTTTGCATTGCCTGTGGGTTGGCGGATGAATCTAACTCTGTTCCGCCTGCAACACCGTCAGCGCGCGCTCCAACTGAACCCCCCGCGACGCCTTCAGCAGTACGACATCGCCCGCGCGCAAATTCTCCCGCAGCCACTCGCCGGCAGCTTCAGGCGTTTCCATATAAATTGATCGAACGCCATGCTCCTGGGCCGCGCGAACGATCTCCTGTGCAAAGCCTCGAACACCTATCACCACATCAGCATCCCAAGCGGCAAGATTCTTCCCTGCGGCGAAGTGAAGTTCTGATGCTTCCGGACCAAGTTCCAGCATCTCTCCAGCAACAACGATTCGACGTTCCGCCTGTGTGCTGGATAAGGCCTGCACCATGCTCAACAGTGCTTCGGGATTCGAGTTGTACGTATCGTTAATGAGGCGCGCTCCGCCCCACAACATCATCTCCCCCCGCTTTGACTGGGGTCTCAACTGCTCCAGCATGAAGCAGCATTCAGCCAATGGAATCCCACTGCGCACGCCTGTCGCCACGGCGGAGAGCGCATTCCATACGTTATGCATGCCGAAGAGTTGGAGATGGAGCGAAGTCCGGGCATCCCTTGTACATACAGTCATCTGCGAACCGTTTAGACCCATTGAACTGTAGGCCTCAACCCACACGTCAAAAGTTGGCTCCCAGCCAAAATAGATTGAGGCCCCCTTGAATTGCTTGCCAAAGTTGGCTACGAACTCATCATCACCATTTAGAAACGCCAGCCCATCCTTTGGCAACGCCTCTACTAACTCATACTTCGCCTGTGCGATTCCCTCAATCCCGTCTGCAAAGAACTCCAGATGAACCGGCCCCACATTCGACACGACCGCCCAATCCGGTTCTGCAATCTTCGCCAGTGCGCGGATCTCGCCCGCATGATTCATCCCCATTTCGAGCACGGCGACCTCGTGATCTGGCTCCAGCCGCAGCAGCGTCAGCGGAACGCCAAAGTGATTGTTCAGATTGCCTTCGGTCTTGAGCACATTGAACTTCGCGCTCAGGACCTGCGCAATGCACTCCTTGGTCGTCGTTTTTCCTGCGGAGCCCGTCACACCGATGACGCGCCGGCCCCACTTGCGGCGCACCTGGTTCGCCAGCCGCTGCATCGATTGCAATACGCATCCTGGTCCCTCGTCGGGGACTCGCAGGAGTTTTGCCTCATCCACGAGCGCCGGCTTTAACCAGCGCATACTTACGACCGCAGCGACTGCTCCATCGTTCAGCGCGGCCGCGACATAGTCATGCCCGTCAATACGATCCCCTTTCACTGCAAAGAACAACTCCCCTGCCGCAATCGTGCGTGAGTCTATCGAATACCCTAACGCCACCGCGTTAGAGTCGAAGTCGCCCTCTGCGTGTATCCAGTCTGCGATCTGCCCCAGCTTCAGCTTCACGCTCTCACCTCATTACGCAGTTTATCCAACACACTTGCTGCTACTTCGACGTCATCGAACACCACCGCACCATCGGCAAAGATCTGCTCCTTCTCATGTCCCTTGCCGGCAAGCAACACGATATCTCCTGGTTTCGCTGAACGAATTGCCGCTTCAATCGCTTTATGGCGATCCTTCTCTATCATGAACGCAACATCCGTCTCACGCACACCGGCCATCACCTCATCGATGATGCGCATCGGATCTTCGCTGCGCGGATTGTCGCTCGTCACCACCACCAGGTCGCTCTCTGCCCCCGCCACGCGTCCCATCTTCGATCGCTTGGTCTTGTCGCGATCTCCCCCACAACCAAACATCGTAATGACGCGCCCGCCTTGCTCCTCAAGAAGGTTGCGCGCCAGTGTAATCAGATTCGCCAGCGCGTCCTCGGTATGCGCATAGTCGACCACCACAGCGAAGCCCGCCTGCTGCGACCCGAGTACGACCTCGAACCGTCCCGGTACTTGGTGCAGTTTCTTGGCAGCGTCTGCAATCTGCTCCAGCGTGAGGCCTCGCGCATGAGCGGCGCAAGCTGCTGCCAGCAGGTTATACACATTTACTCGTCCAGTGAGTGGCGACCGGATGGCGACCTCGCCCACGGGTGTCTGTAGCAGGAATGTGGTTGAACCCGCTCGCAGGTTTATATCCGCTGCGCGCCACGTCCCCGCCTCTAATCCATAGGTAGAAACTTCACAGGCTTTAGCTGCGATGGTCATCGTTTCTGCCGATGCATCGTCGGCATTGATCACTGCGACCCGCGGAGCAGGCGCGCCGAGACCCACAAAGATCCGCGCCTTCGCCTGAGAATACTTCTCCATTGTGCCGTGGTAGTCCAAATGGTCCTGGGTAAGGTTCGTAAAGATCGCCACATCCACCGCTAACCCCCAAACCCGCTCCTGATCCAGTGCGTGACTACTCATCTCCATCACCGCCTCAGTGCAGCCGGCGCGCACTCCCTCCGCAAACAGCGCCAACACATCGCGACTCTCCGGAGTTGTATGCTCACTGACGCGCACCTTGTCCGCGACATGCGTCTCGATGGTTCCAATCAGGACGCACTTCCGTCCCACGCTTGTGAGCATCTGCTCCAACAGAAACGCCGTCGTCGTCTTACCGTTGGTTCCTGTCACCGCACACAGCTTCAATTGCCGTTCAGGATGACCGAATACCTCTGCACTCACTTCCGCCAGGGCCCGCCGTCCATGCTTCACCAGAGCGAGCGCTAACTCCGGCTGCCGCGTGCGCAGATCGCGAAACATCTCCGGCGAGTCCGTGATGATCGCTGCCGCGCCTTTGGGAATTGCTGTTTCTATATAGTTGTTGCCATCAGTAGATCCACCGCGCATTGCAACAAAGACGTCGCCAGCAGTAATGCGACGCGAGTCGTACTGCACCCCACGCACCTCAATATCTTGTCGCCCCGAGATGTCTATTGTTCGAATAGCCTTGATGGCTTCCATCCACTGCATAGAATAATTCTAGGCTCCTGCTCCAACGGATGCTGCTATCGCGCGAACCGCACGACAATCTCCGTCCCCAGCGGTACCATCGTTCCCGATGCTGGAGCTTGCTCCTGTGCCAGGCCACTGCCCAGCATCTGCACGCGCAGGCCCAATCGGCCTGACTGCTCCACGACCTCTCGTAACGAGGCTCCCTTGAAGTCTGGTACGGACACACGCTTTCCCCCATCCACCATCACGGCTCCACTTCCGCGGTCCACCACTTGCGGTTGCACGACTGGAGGCTTCATCTGCAGATAGTCGCCTTCCGCCGTGGTCTGCATCGTTGTATTCGGGTCGCCCTTCTCTCGAAATGCCGTCAACAACTTATCCGGCAACGTGCCGACTCCCCCATGCGGATTCGCCAGCTGGCTCGCTGCTATCTGCTGTTCCGCCAGCCGATCTGCCCGTACATTCGCAGCCATAGCGGCCGTGTTCTCCGGCTGTCGTAGCGGGTCGTCGGCAGGCAGACTATTTACCTCATCAAACATCGCTGTCAGATCGCCGATATGTTGGTCCGGCACATCGTCGGGCTCCACACTATTTCGGGCAAGCTGCATCTGTCGTTGGCTCTGCACTGGCTGATCGTGCGGCACGCCAAGATACTCCAGCACCTGCTGCGCGACCTCGCGAAATACTGGTGCGCTCACCGACGAACCATAAAAGCTTCCGACGGTTGGTGTGTCAATCACTACCGTCACCGAAATCGCCGGTGCGCTTACCGGTGCAAAGCCTGCGAAACTTGCCACCAGTTTTGTATGCGAGTAGGCCTTCGTCTCCGGATCAAACTTCTGCGCCGTCCCTGTCTTACCTGCGGAACTATACCCATTTAGCTGCGCAGCCTGACCTGTACCTTCGACGACGATGCCCTGCATCATCGCTCGCATCTTGGCCGCCGTCATCTCAGAGATCACACGATGTGCCCCGTCTGGGAGCTTCACCGGCAACTGCGACACCGGATGAAATGGCTCAGCTCTCAGGTTCGAAGTGCCCTTTGTCTCATCGTCCGTCTGCAGCAGAACGTGTGGAGGCATGTAGACACCACCGTTCGCGATAGTCGAAACCATCGATACTAGTTGAACGGGTGTCACACCGACCTCTTGACCAATCGCAAGCGATCCGATGCTGGTTGCGCTCCAACGCTGCGGCGACCGGAGCAGGCCACGCGTCTCACTAGGCAGCTCGATTCCCGTTCGCGCGCCGAATCCATATCCCTTCATGTAGGAGTAGAACTTCTCCGGACCCAACTTCAATGCAAGCTTCACCGCGGCAACGTCGCTGGACTTTTCCAAAGCGCGTTGTATCGTGACTTTGCCCATTCCTACATCGGACTTGTCATCATGGATGGTGCGTCCATAAAGGGTAATCGCGCCACCCTGGCAGTCGATGATGTCGGTCGGCTGCACGCCTGCCGCATCGATCGCTGCTGAGTAGGTCACCAGTTTGAATGTCGACCCCGGCTCATAGGCGTCGCTCACTGCAAGGTCCGCCAGCGAATCTGGGTCGATATGCTTCGAATTGTTGGGATTGAACCTCGGGGACACAGCCAGTGCCAGAATCTGTCCGGTGCGCGGGTCCTGCACCACCACAGTGCCGTGCAGAGCCTTTACCTTAGCCATCTGCTCATCCAGGGCGCGTTCCGCCATATATTGGATGTTCGAGTCGATGGTCAACTCCATGCTCTGGCCCGGCAGCGGATCACTCTCTTCCGAATCCAATACATGCCTCTTGGCATCAATGGCCGTCAGAACATGCCCTGGCTCCCCATGAAGTTTGCTGTCGAATTTTCGCTCGAATCCGCTGAGTCCATCATCGTCAGTACCTACATAGCCGAGAACGGGTGAGGCCAAGTCGCTATCGGGATAGTAGCGTTTGAACTCCTTTTGCATGTAGATGCCCTTTAGATTCAGCTCGCGGACCCGGCTCGCTGTGTCGGGATCAAGTTTGCGCGCTATCCAGGCGAAGTTGTGCGACGCATTCAGGCGCGCCTCTATCTGGGGCTCACTCGTGAAACTATCTTCAGGGTCAACATGCACAATTCTTGCAAGCAATAACGCGTCGCTCGCTTTGCTATCGCCCACCTCGCTAGGTACCGCGTAGACGCTTTCTACCTGCACGGTCATCGCCATCTCACGCATATTGCGGTCGTAGAGCACTCCGCGACGCGGGGCCACCTCAAACATGCGTTGCTGTTGCTGCTTGGCGCGCTCGGCGAACTCATCATGTCGCACGATCTGCAGCCATGCCAGCCTGACGGCGATGACTCCCACCCAGGCACAAAGGAACATAGCAACGTAAACAAACCGCACCCGGCGGATGGGTGCGGTCAGAGTCTGCCGTTGCGGTTTCTTCATTGTGAAAAGTCCATTCGTAAGCCCGCGCGGATCGCCACGAGTCTTCCGTCCTCAGTCGTTAGGCAACGCCGGATTCTGCGTCTGCGCCACAACGCTGCCGTTGGGCTCGTCTTGCCGCACCACCTGTCCAGGTAGAGGCTCATCCATACCCAACTGCCGGGAGATATGATCAATCCGGCTGGGTCCGCTCAACTCCGCCTCCGTCAAACGCAGCTTCCGGTTCTCCTCGCGCATCTGCTCCACTCGCTGCTTGGCCCCTTCCACGTTGTAACCAACCTCAATGGCAGAGAAATGCTGCCAAACGTACACCATGGTCAGCGCAAAGAGCAGAGTCATTGTGAAGGTAAAACTGATCATCTCGCGGCGGCGCTCGGGGTCGTCGGACTTCACCATGCGGGTGTTGTCGATATGTTTGGTAAAGAGCATCTCCGGAGTTGGCCCACGACGACGCGCTCGCTGCTGTTCATAGATCTCGCGGTTACGCTGCGCAACGCTCGCTGTCCGGCGCGACGACGGCGCTTGCATGCGCTCCATCTCCCGTCCTGCTATCGCCATGGTTGACATCCGAATGCCTCCAAACTCTTGACTACTTCCAACTTGAAATCCGCTATCTAAAGCTTGCGCGCGGCTCGCAACTTCGCGCTTCGTGACCTTGGATTTCGCAAGGCCTCTTGTTCCTTTGCCATCACGGGCTTCTTGGTCAAAATCTCCAGAACGCCGTTCCTCGCGGCATCGCGAAAGCTATCCTTTACGATCCGGTCCTCAAGCGAATGAAAACTGATGAGAACCACTCTCCCACCCGGCTTCAACAGGGGACCTACGCTATTCAGCAGCGATTGAATCTCGCCCAACTCGTTGTTCACATGGATTCGGAGTGCCTGAAAGGTTCGCGTTGCCGGATGAATCTTCTCGCCTTTCATTGCTGGGGCAACGGCCGATATCACTTGAGCAAGTTCTGCCGTCGTTTCTATCGGCCGCGCCCGCACAATGGCTCTGGCGATTCTCCGCGACCTCCTTTCCTCTCCGAATTCGTAAATCAGGTTGGCGAGATCTTCTTCGTCCGCCTGATTTACCACTTGTTGGGCCGTCAGCTCGCTGCGCGGATCCATCCGCATGTCCAGCGGCCCGTCGGCCCGAAAACTAAACCCTCGCTTCGCCTCATCCAACTGGAGGCTGCTCACTCCAAAATCTGCAAGTAATCCATCCAGAGTTCCGGGCCGTATGACTTCGGCTATCTCCGAAAACGATCGCGACACAAACTCCATCGCGGGCATCTCTGTTCCCAGCTCCTCAGCTACACCGGCCAGTCTGACCTTCGCTAAAGCCATTGCGTGCTCGTCGCGGTCAAAGCCAATCAGCCGGCCCTTGCCGCCCAATCTCTTCGCAATCTCAGCGGAGTGGCCGGCAAGTCCAAGCGTCGCATCGACCACCACGCCGCCCGGAGGTACCTGCAGGTATTCAAGACTCTCTTCCAAAAGAACCGGAACATGTAGCGGTGCTGCCATCTCTTCCGCCTCATGCGTCCCCTGGGGGACTCGTTACATTCTTCAAATCCTTCGTTCCATCGATCTGCTAGAGACCTGGAATTCCCAACGTCTCAAAGTCCGCATCCGTCAGCGGGTCGCCTTCCATCCGCTGCTGTTGCTTCTGGTCATTCACCACGGCGATATGGTTCTGCAAACCAATCACTGCCAGTTCGCCAACCAGTCCAGCCTTCTCCCGCAAGTGCTGCGGCAGCAGCAGCCTTCCCTGACCGTCTATCTCCACAACCTGGCCGTTGTAGTTGGCGATCCGCAAAAACCTCTTCTTCGCCGGGCCCGACATCTTCTCGACATCGGCCTCGATCTTTTCCCATTCCTTCATCGGAAAGACCTCCGCCTGCACGCCGTCAAAACTGGTGATAAAGAAGGCCGTTCCGTACTGTTCGTCGAATATCCGCTTGAACTCAGCGGGGACCTTCAGCCGGCCCTTCTCATCAACCCGCGCTGGATGATTCCCGCGAAACATTGCCAAACCTCAAAGGGGGTACCTGCCCAAAGACTCGTATTGCGGTACCCGATGTCCTACTATTGGAAGGAGTCACATGGGATAGATTCACAAATCCTCCACTTATTACCACTTCCTCCCACTCAGAATGGCGCGGAATGTATCGCATGGCAAGCGAAATCTTTATGTCTCGCTGACCTTATTTTGATAGGAAATGTGGAAAATCCACTATCTTGGGCTACCTAATGCGTACACCCCTAGGGATTGTGTTGTCGTCACTGAGTCGTCCCTAGACGCTTACTTGCGTGGAGCGCGATCCTGAGGTAGGCGTACAAAAGGCGAAAACGAATGGTATTGGGCGCATCTCGAATAGGCCGAGACTACTCGTTCGGGCGCTCAGATTGTGCCCATCTCGCTTTTCTTCTTCTTGAGAACCCACAGTAGATACAGCAAAACCACGACATTAAGCAGCAACAGGGCCAGTTTGAAGACTGTGTAGTGTTCCAGTACTTCATAGCCCTCCCACGGCATCGCCAATACGGTGAGAACGACGGTGAAGTATTCCGCCCACCCCTTCCTCAGGATCAGTCCGGTACCCTCAATCAGGCACAGAACGGCATAGCAGAAGAACGCTAGGCTCGCCTGGCGCAACTGATGGCCCCCAATCGAGTCGGCGCGATCCATCAACAGGTTCACAAAATGGCCTTCCGGATCGATGATCCGAATATCATCCACGACGCGGAGTATAAGATCGCCCAGATTGCGGTGAACCAGGTTCAACGCCCCCACTCCCAGCGCTGTAAAGAAGATGGCCTTGCTCAACTTGTAGAGCCCCACCAACAGCAGCCCGCGCGCATGAGGATGCAGCGGCATGGTGTCTGCCTTCGTTCCAGCCTGCAGCTCCGTGTTGACGGTTCGATCTTCTTCGGCCACGGCCTTGTCCTCCGCCGCCCCGGCGTTACGACGTTGCATCCCTATCTGTCAGTTGATGGGCAGCCTGTCTCTTTGTCAACGCGGACGACTCAACTTCATCTCCTCATCCATCCTGATGGTTTCTATTCAGTACACCAAAACGCGTCCTACCTTCTCTGTAGGCATCCATCTTTCTCTCGCCACCGGCAATCCGCATCTGCCTTTGTCGCGTAGATGAGGTGTACCTCCCTGGAATCCAAAGGGATGGAATCGATGCCCTCGTTTCAGATCGTTCATTACCCAGCACAAAAGGAGAACCACTTATGAAGAAGTCTTTGCTCACCGCGATTGCTTGCGCCTCTCTTGCCCTTACTTCGATGACTGCCCTGGCTCAGAAGGACCCTGACGTCGGCGGCGCACCGATGTTCGCCAGCAAGAACATCATCCAGAACGCAGTCAACTCGCCCATTCACAAGACGCTGGTCGCGGCCGTGAAGGCAGCCGGCCTTGTCGACACGCTGGAAGGCCCTGGCCCGTTCACGGTCTTCGCACCGACTGATGATGCCTTTGCCAAGCTGCCCGCCGGCACGGTCGACAACCTGGTTCAGCCTGAGAACAAGGCCACGCTGGTGAAGATCCTCACGTACCACGTGATCGCCGGAAAGATCACCTCGAAGGACCTGATCAAGTGGATCAAGAAGGGCGGCGGTACCTACTCCGCGAAGACCGTCGAAGGTGACTCGCTCACGTTCTCGCTCGACATGGGCAAGGTCAAGATCACCGACGACAAGGGCGGCTCGGCCTATGTCACCACCGCTGATGTCATCCAGTCCAATGGTGTCATCCACGTTATCGACAGCGTGTTGATGCCCTAACCGAAGTTCCCTCCTCAGACAGGAAGCAGAGACGGCGCCCAACCGGCGCCGTCTCTGCTTTGCGACAATCCATCATGCGCCTGCACTTCCGTACCGAACAGTGGCTGCCTTACCCGGTCGAGCAGGTCTTCGCCTTCTTCGCGGACCCGCAAAACCTTCCTCGCCTGATGCCCGCATGGCAGCGCGCGCGCATCGAGTCTGCTGCGTTGATCCTGCCGCCGCCGCCACCGCATCCCTTTCCCGGCTCTGAGCGGATTCAGGCCGGTAGCGGCTCGCGCATGAGGCTCACTATCCGCCCGTTTCCCTTCTCGCCCATCCGTTTACCCTGGGACGCGCTCATCGAGGACTTCCGCTGGCTGGAAGGCTTCTGCGATGTCCAGACGCGCGGCCCGTTCGCCTACTGGCGTCACTGCCACAGCGTGACTCCCGCCAACAATGGCACGTTGCTTACGGATTCCGTCGAGTACGAGCTGCCCCTCGGCGCGCTCGGCACGTTCGCGAACTGGGTCTTCGTGCGCCACCAACTCGCCGCGACTTTCCGCTTTCGCCAGCGCCGAACCCTGGAACTGCTCGCGACGCCGTAGCTCGCTACTCCTTGTTGGCAGCTAAACGCCTACCGGCTTCCTCAACATAGGACGTACGCGAGCCAATGCGGCCTCCGCGGTCAAGCCATGCTTGGCTCGCAGGCTCTCCACCTTCCCATGCTCGATGAACTCATCCGGCCAGCCCACTCGCACCACAGGCACATCGATCTGCTGCGCGTTCAGCGTCTCCAGCACCGCCGAGCCGAAGCCTCCGGCGAGCACATGGTCCTCCATGGTAATCAGCAGGCCGCAGCGCCGACCAAAACGGCCGATGCACTCTGCATCCACCGGTTTGGCGAAGCGGGCGTTGATCAGCGCCACGCTGTAACCCTCAGAAGCAAGCAGCCGTTCCAGCCGCTCCGCCTCAGCCACCATCGCTCCCAGGGCGAAGATCGCTACCTCGCTTCCATCCTGTAGAACCTCGGCGCGGCCAATCTCCAGCGCGACCGGCTTGTCCTTCACCGCAACTCCAGGGCCTGTGCCGCGTGGATAGCGGATGGCGCTTGGTCCCGGATGCTCCAGCGCGGTCAGCATCATGTCCTGTAGTTCGTCCTCGTCCTTGGGGTCCATGTGGATCAGGTTCGGTACGCCGCGCAGATAGCTGATGTCGAAGAGTCCATGATGCGTTGGCCCATCATCGCCGCTCAGGCCTCCGCGATCCATACAGAAGACCACCGGCAGGTTCTGGAGCGCGACATCGTGAACCACCTGGTCGAACGCCCGCTGCAGGAACGTCGAGTAGATCGCACAGAACGGCCGATATCCTTTGGTCGCCATGCCGGCGGCGAACAGGACCGCGTGCTCTTCCGCGATGCCCACATCGAAGTAGCGGTTCGGATGATGCGGGCGGAAGAGGTCCAGAGCTGTACCGTTCGGCATGGCAGCGGTGATCGCGACCACCTTGTCGTTTGTGTCGGCCAGCTTGGTCAGGCTCTCCGCAAAGACCTCCGAATAGGTTTTCTGCCCGGTGGGCTTGGTTTCGCCGGTCTCGGGATCGTATGGCCCTAAGCCGTGGAACTTCTTCTGCTTCTCCAGCGCCGGCTGAAAGCCGCGGCCCTTCTGGGTGAGCACGTGCAGCACCACTGGCTTGTTCTGCTGCTTGAGGAACTTGAAGGTCTCTATCAGCAGCGGCAGATTGTGGCCATCGACCGGGCCATAGTAGTTCAGACCAAACTCCTCGAAGATCATGCCTCGGCCGACGATTCCCTTCGCTGCTTCCTCGGCCTTCCTGGCGATGTGGCGCGCAGCCTTGCCGCCGAACTTCTCCACCAGCCCGGCGGCGCGGTCGTGCAGGCTCACGTAGGTCGGATTGGTCACGATCTTGTGGAAGTACTCCGCGATGGCGCCGACGTTCTTGTCGATGGACCACTCGTTGTCATTCAGGACGATGATCATCCGCTTGGTCCCGGCCATGTTGTTCAGCGCCTCATAGCTGATGCCGTTGGTAAACGCCGCATCGCCGGCCAGCGCAACGATGTGCTCGTCGCCGCCGCTCATATCGCGCGCGACGGCCATGCCCAGGGCGGCGCTGAGCGCGGTTCCTGCGTGGCCTGCGCCAAAGCAGTCATGCTCGCTCTCAGTGCGGAGCATAAAGCCGTTCAATCCACCGGGCTGACGGATGGTGTCAAAGCGCTGCTCGCGTCCGGTGAGCAGCTTGTGGACGTAACTCTGGTGGCTGACGTCGAAGACGAAGCTGTCTTTCGGGGTATTGAAGACATAGTGCATGGCGATGGTCAGCTCGACCACGCCCAGGTTGGGGCCGATATGTCCGCCGGTCTTGGCTACACTGAGGATCAGCCGCTCACGAATCTCCTCGGCGAGCCGCTCCAGCTCGATAACGCCGAGCCGTTTTACATCCAACGGCGACTTGATCCTGCTTAGGTATTCGCTCATGCTTGGATTCCCGGGCAGTCCGCGAACATCCACGCAGACTTAGTCCCATCTTCACAGTGTATCAACGGGCCGCGAAGGCTTCCGTTCGGCCGGTGCAAAGCAGCGTGGATGCCTTGCGGGGTTGTGACCTCACCAAAATTAGCGACTTCGCGGAGATTGACAGGTGCAGAAGTTCCGTTATTCGGCATACTATGTTGCGCATGACTTCTCGGCCTCGAAACCGCATCTTGTCTCCCTTCCTGTTGCTGGTCATGGCGCTCGCGTGCTCGGCACTGCTCACCTCCGCCCGGGCCCAGCAGCCGATTCTGCCGTTGTGGCCGCACGGAACTCCCGAGCCGCCGCAGACCACCGAGCCCGAGGCTGACGTGACCAGGCCGACGGACCCGCTGGACGCGGGACATCACAGCGTCCGTCTCACCAATGTCACCGTTCCGACGATCACGGTGTACAAGCCCGCGCATGACGGCAACGGAGCCGCTGCGCTGGTCTTTCCCGGGGGCGCCTACATTCGGCTCTCCTGGAACGCCGAAGGCACTGACGCCTGCCAATGGCTGAACTCGGTCGGCGTGACCTGCGTTCTGGTCAAGTACCGCGTTCCGCAGCCGCCGGGCGAGGCCGGCCACTATCCCGCTGACCCCGCTGACCTGGAGGACGCGCAGCAGGCCATGCGGATCACTCGCGCTCATGCCGCGGAGTGGCATCTGGACCCGCATCGCATCGGCGTCATCGGCTTCTCCGCCGGAGGCAACCTCGCCGTGCTGATGTCCACGCATCCGGACGACAACCACGTGGAGAGCACGCCCGCGGCGGCCGATGTTCCGATGCAGGGCGGAGCGCCTGTCGATGCGCGGGCGAACTTCGCCATCGTCGTCTATCCTGCGTATCTTCCCGTTCCACCCGCGCAGACCGAGCTGAATCCCGTCTACACACCCAACGCGTTCACTCCGCCGACCTTTCTGCTGCAGGCGGAGAACGACCGCGGTTATGGGAAGAACGCGCTGGTCTACTATCGTGCGCTGATGGATACGAACCATCCCGCGCAGCTTCACTACTACGCGACCGGCGGACATGGATTCGGAGTGTTCCCGGTCGGCTCGCCGGAGGAACACTGGACCGATCTCGCGACCATCTGGCTGCGCGAGATCCATGCGATCCCAGACCACCGCGGCGCTTCTGACTCCGGAGCAGGAGCGAATGCAGTATCGCCGGTTCCGTGCACCGCGCCGCAGCCCCAGGCAGGCCAGACTCGGCCGAATCCCACGGAGACGAACGCCGCGGCAAATCAGCAGCCTTGCTGGTAGCTCGTAGGGGCCAGCCGGTGAGACGTACAATCGCTGCATGATTTCCGCTCGCTCTCACCGCTTGTCTCTACCGCTGCTGCTCGCCGCCGTTCTGGTGGCTGCCAGCAGCGCCGCGCAGACTCTCTCGCCGTCGCCGCAGTCCTCCGCGCCCTCAACCGATCCGCTGGCGCAGAAGCCGACGCTGAACCCGCTGACCACACCGACGCTCTCGGCCGGACAGTTGGAGCTGGTCAAGCTGGAGGGCGAGTTCTCCGACGCGGTCGCCAAGGGCGGAGGCGCGGCCTTCGCGGAGTGGTTTGCTGACGATGGCATCACGCTGCAGAACGGCAAGTCTCCGGTGCGCGGCCGCGAGGCAATCGCCGCGGTCGCGACGTGGGACCCGAAGAGCTACCAACTAAGCTGGTATGCCGAGGGCGCGCAGATGGGGCCCTCGAACGACAGCGGCTTCACGTGGGGTCATTACGACGCGACTTCGACCGACAAGGACGGTCACATCGCGACGGTCTCCGGACGCTACATCACCGTCTGGAAGAAGGTCGGCGGCAAGTGGAAGGTCGCGCTCGACGCCAGCGCGAACGAGGCTCCGATCGGCGGCGATTGCTGCGTCGTGCCCAAGCCATAGGGCTTCGAGATTTGAAAGCCCTGTGCGGGGGGGGG
>Ga0302157_10002796_pt1 | contig 20053 bp, 5 predicted proteins | sample I_Bog_N3_3_FD_193502 | JGI IMG/M metagenome (GOLD analysis project Ga0302157, IMG submission 193502) | Peat permafrost microbial communities from Stordalen Mire near Abisko, Sweden - I_Bog_N3_3 | ecosystem: Environmental > Terrestrial > Soil > Wetlands > Peat | place: Sweden: Abisko, Stordalen... | reverse complement strand
CCGAGAGCGAAGAAGTTGTCGAAGCGGCTGACCCGTTCGACCTCGAGCAGCTCGGCCCACAGCGCGGCCACGGCCTCCTCGACGCGGCCCTGCGGCGCGACGTAGGCCTCGCGCGCGAAGTCGTCTTCGCCAGGCGCCGGCAGCGCCTGGCGATCGAGCTTGCCGTTGGGCGTGAGCGGCAACTCGCCCAGCCGCACGTACGACGAGGGCACCATGTAGTCGGGCAGGATCTCCTCGAGGTGCCTGCGCAGCCGCGCCGCCAGGCCGTGCGGCTGCGCCGCCGGCGCCAGCGTCACGTACGCGGCCAGCTGCTTGTCGCCGGGCGTCTCCTCGCGCACGATCACGGCCGCCGACTCGACGTCCGCGTGCTCGCCCAGCCGCATCTCGATCTCGCCGAGTTCGACGCGAAAGCCGCGCAACTTGACCTGGCCGTCGTTGCGCCGCAGGAACTCGATGTTGCCATCGGCGCGGTAGCGGCCGAAGTCGCCGCTGCGGTACATGCGCTGGCCCGGGATCGGGTTGAACGGATCGTCGACGAAGCGCTCCGCGGTCAGCTCGGGCCGGTTCAGGTAGCCCAGGCCCACGGCCGCCCCGCCGATGTGGATCTCGCCCGGCGCGCCGATGGGCACCGGCTGGCCGTGGGCATCGAGCAGGTACAGGCGCGTGTTGGCGATCGGTCGGCCGATGGACACCGGCCGCGCCGGCTCCGCCCTCTCGACCAGGTACGTGGTCGTGAACACGCTCGTCTCGGTGGGACCGTAGGCCGCGACGAGCCGTCCCGGGCCGGCGGCAAAGGCCTCGGCCATCTTGGCCGGATCGAGCACGTCGCCGCCGGTCATGACGGCCTTGAACTGCGACATGATCGGCGCCAGCGCCGTGACCATCTGCTGGAACAGGCCGATCGTCAGCCACAGCGTGTCCACGCGCGTGCGCTTGAGCATGGCCACGAAGGCGTCCGTCGACAGCAGCGTGGACTGGTCGATCACCACCACGGTGGCGCCGTTGAGCAGCGTGGGCCAGAGGTCGAGCGCGCTCGCGTCGAACGCCGGGTTCGAGCAGAACGAGACACGGTCGCCCGGCGCGTAGTGCGCGAAGGTGTTGTTGATCGCGAGCCGGGTGAGGCCGCGGTGGGGAATCAGGACACCCTTGGGCGTGCCCGTCGAGCCCGACGTGTACATCACGTAGGCCGCCAACTCCGCCGACAGCACGAGCTCCGGGTTGCCCTCCACGCCGCTCTCGGCCATCAGCACGCCCACGGCCAGCGTCGTCGCGCTCGTCCCGGCGATGGCGATGCCATCGTCGTTCAGCACGAGCACCGCCTCGCTGTCCTCGACCATCCACGCGAGACGCGCGGCCGGCGTCTGGGCGTTGGCCGGCACGTAGGCCGCGCCGACCTTCAGGATCGCGAGCTCGCTCGCCACCAGCGGCAGGCCGCGTTCGAGCAGGAGGAAGACGCGATCGCCCGGACGCACGCCGCGCGCGATCAGGCGATGCGCGATGCGATTGGCCAGCATGTTGAGCTCACCGAACGCGAAGGTGTGCGCTCCGTCGATCACGGCCGGGGCGTCGGGCGCGCGTCGCGCCTGCTGCTCGAAGACCTGGTGGACGCACTGCGTCGCGGGGAATGCCGTCTCGTTGGCATTCCAGGTGTCCAGTTGCAGCGTGCGCTCCGCGCAAGACAGTAGCTCGATGCGCGCGATCGGGCGCGTGACCCCACGCGCATCGTCTTCGACCATCGCCTGCAGCAAGGTCACAAGGTAGCCGCGGTAGCGTTCGATGGTGGCGGCATCAAACAGCGCAGTGGCGTAGCGCAGGTGACCCGATATGCCCTCGACGCCGTCGGCTAGGTCCAGCTCGAGATCGAACTTGGCGGCTTCGTAGCCCGTGTCGATCGTTTCGATGTGCAGCCCCGGCAGCGCGAGCCGGCCGGCCTCGTTGCTCTGCCAGGCGAAGCTCACCTGGAACAGCGGCGTGCAGTCGGCGCGGCGCACCGGCTGGGCGACCTCCACGATGCGCTCGAACGCCACGTCCGCGTGCTCGTGCGCGGCGAGAGTCAGCGCGTGGACGCGCGCGACCAGCGTGGCCACGTCGGGTTCGCCGGAGAGGTTCACGCGCAGCGGCAGCGAGTTCACGAAGAACCCGATCAGCGGCTCGACGTCCAGATCCTGCCGGTTGGCCGTGGGCGTGCCGATCACCACGTCGTCCTGTCCGCTCAGGCGTCCCAGCACTGAGGCCCAGGCCGCCATCAGCACGACGAACGGCGTGCAGCCGCGGTGGCGCGCGAACTGCCGCAGCGCCTGCGACAGCGTCGCGTCGAGCTGCACGGGCAGCGAGGCGCCCTCGAACGACTGTTGCGCCGAGCGCGGCCGATCGGTGGGCAGCGCCAGCAACGACGGCGCGTCGCGCAGCGTCTCGCACCAGTATGCGAGCTGCGGCTGCAGGTGTGCGTCCGTGAGCCACTGGTGCTGCCAGGCCGCGTAGTCGAAGTACTGGATCTCCAGCGGAGCCGGTTCAGCGTCGGCGTAGAACCCGCCCAGCTCGCGCAGCAGCAGCGTCATCGACCAGCCGTCGGTGGCGATGTGGTGCAGCGTGGCCACCAGCACGTGCTCGTCGTCCTGCAACCGGATCAGCCGCGCGCGCATCGAGGGCTCGGTCGCGAGGTCGAAGCGCGCGTGGGCTTCTTCGCGCATCAGTGACTGCAGCCGTCCGGCCGCGTCGCGCTCGCCGCGCAGGTCGTGTTCGACGAACGGCACGTGGGTGTCGGCGGCCAGCAGCCTGACGCGTGGAAGGCCGTCTACCGAATGGAACACCGCCCGCAGGGCTTCGTGGCGCGCCAGCACCCGATCCAGGCTCCCGCGCAACGCCGTGCGATCGAGCGCGCCCCGCAGGCGCCAGGCGACCGGCACGTGGTACGTCGCGCTTTGTGCATCGAGCTGCGCGAGGAACCACAACCGCTGTTGCGCGAACGACGGCAACAGCGACTCGTGACGCGCGACGGGCCGGATCGGCGGCAATCCCGAGCGCTCCAGCCCCGCCACTTGCGCCGCGAAGGCCGCCAGCGTCGGATGGGCGAACAGCGCGCTGGCCGGCAGCGTTACGCCGAGCTCCCGCCGCAGCCGGCTGCCCAGGCGCATCACCAGCAGCGAATGGCCACCGAGCGCGAAGAAGTTGTCGTCCCGACCGACGCGGTCGACGCCGAGGAGTTCGGCCCACCGCTCGGCCAGCAGCGATTCCAGGCCATCTCGCGGCCCCACGTACGCCTCGAACAGATGGTCGTCGACGCCGGGGGCCGGCAGCGATCGGCGGTCGACCTTGCCGCTGGACGTAAGCGGAAGCGCCTCCAGCACGACGAATGCGGACGGCAGCATGAACTCGGGCAGGCGCTCGCCCAGGTACGCATGCATGGCGGCGATCAGCCCCCGGCGCTCGGCGTCCACCGTGGCGACGACATAGGCGACAAGCCTGCGGCCGCCATCGTCGTCCCTCACGACCACGCTCGCCTCGCGCACCTGCGGGCACTCGACCAGTCGCGCTTCGATCTCCGCAGGTTCGATGCGGAATCCGCGGATCTTGACCTGGGCATCCTTGCGGCCCAGGAACTCGAGTTGGCCATCGGCACCGTAGCGCGCCAGGTCGCCGGTGCGATACATGCGCGCGCCCGGCTCCGGATCGAAGGGATCGGACAGGAAGCGCTCGTCGCTCAGCTCCGGGCGGTTCAGGTAGCCCAGCGCCACGCCGGCGCCGCCGATGATCATCTCGCCGACGGCGCCGAGCGCGACGGGCTCGCCGTGGTCGTCGAGCAGGTAGATCCGGGTGTTGGAGATCGGCCGGCCGATCGGAATCGCCGTCGCGCCGTCCGACGCCAGGCCGAGGGCGTACGTTGTCGCGATGACCGTTGCCTCGGTGGGGCCGTACGCATTGAGCAGCCGCTGCGGCGGATGATTTGCGAGCACCTCGGCGACCGCCCGCGGGTTCAGCGTGTCGCCGCCGACGAACAGCAGCTTCAGTCGCTCGATAGCCACGCCGAGCTCGCGATGGATCTGGCTGAACAGGCCCGAGGTCAGCAACAGCATGTCGACCCGCTGCGCTTGCAGCGCGTGCGCGAGGCGCGCGGGCGACAGTACCGTGTCGCGGTCGATGACGACGACGGTGCCTCCGTTGAGCAGCGGCGCCCACACTTCGAGCGTGCTGGCATCGAACGCCGGGCTTGCGATGAACGCGAAGCGATCGCCCGGCGCGAATTGCGCGTAGCCGCAGTCGAGCACCAGCCGGAGAATCCCGCGATGCGGCACCACCACGCCCTTGGGCGTCCCGGTCGAACCGGAGGTGTACATCACGTAGGCGCCGCCCTCGCCCGACAGCGGCGCTCTCTCGTCAACATCGCGCCCGCCCACCGCGGGCAAGGCGGCGATCCGCATCGCGTCCGCGAGGTCCTCGAAGTCCTGCTCGCAGCTCAGCGAGAGCACCGCGCGACAGTCCGCGACCAGCCACGCCGCCCGGGCGGCCGGCAACGCGGGATCGATCGGCACGTAGAGGCCGCCCGCCTTGAGCACCGCGAGCTGCGCCACGACCAACGCGACGGAGCGCTCCATCACGAGCGCGACAGCCTCGCCACGCGACAGCCCGGCGGCGACGAGGCGTTGCGACAACGCCGTGCTGCGTGCATCGAGCTCGGCGTAGCTCAGCGATCGGCTGCCCGAGACGACCGCAGCCGCCGCGGGCGTTCGCTGTGCCCAGCCCTCGAAGACCTGGTGAACGCCCAAGTGGCGCGGAAAGTCGGCGCGGGTGCGATTGGCCCGCTCGACGACGAGCCGCCGCTCGGTGGCCGGCAGCATGCGAATCCGGTCGATCGCGCGATTCGCGCCGGCGTCCTCCAGCAGGCACACCATGTGGCGCACGAGCCGCATCGCGCGGCTCGCGCGGATGCGCCGGCGATCGTGGATGAGCCGGAACATCGACGATTCGCCATGCACCTGCAACGTGAGCACCCTGCCGAGCGCGGGCGCCTCCGCCAGCGGGACGCCGCTGCACCAGACCGCCGCGTCGGAGCATTCGCCGGTGGTCGCGGGAGTCGACGCCGCCGACAACCGGGCCTGCTCGATGGCGCGCGCGACCGCACGGCACGCCGCCGCGAAGTCCTTGGCCGGATCCAGCTGGACGCCGATGGCGACGACGCTCCGTCTCGGCGCGTCGTCGGCGATCCAGTCGACGCCGAGACACGCCTTGCCGACGAGCCGCGACAGGGCGACCAGCCATGCCGCGATCATTGCGACCTCGACGTCGCTGCCCATGTCCTTGACACGCGCATCGACGGCGCGCCAGGGCGTGGCGCCCCACTGCGCGGCATGCGGCGGGCACGCACCCAGCAGGTCATCGAGCCGCAGCGGTTCGATGCCCTCGGCCGACGTGCGGACGCTGGGGTCGACGCCGGCGGCGTCGGATGGCTGGTGAACTGGAATCATCACTGGGCTGGACATGGCTGGGTACGATCCCTTGAACGGCGTTGGCGTCGTGAGGCCCCGCAGGGTGCTCGCGTCCGGCGGCTGCGGGCGGGTGGCGTCAGGCCGACAGTGCGCCGCCGATCTCGTCCGCGATGGCGCGGGCGTGCGGAGCGGCGACGACCGTGAGGTGATGCCCGGGAACAGACCGCACGCGCACCGGCAGCTTGCAGAACGCCTGCCAGCCCAGCGTCCGGTCCGGGTGCTCCGACGACGAGAAGATGCCCGGCGGACTCGGGTCCGACGCCCGCAGCAGCGTCAGCGCGCCGTCGTAGCGCCCGGGCTGGTAGGCGTCTGATGCATGCATGTGGATGTCGTAGGCGGTCAGGAAGTCGCGGAAGGCCGTCGGCGACAGGTGGCCCGGGAACATGTCGTTGGACTTCATGCGGCCCAGGATCGTGTCGAGCAGGTCCTCGCCCGGCGTCGCCTCCATGTCGATGCTGTCGAGCTCGATGGAGCGGCCGAAGAACAGCTCCAGCCTTCGGACAATGTCGGCCATCGCCGACGCCGGCCGGTCGACGACGACGTCGACACCCGGCGCGGGCTGGTCGATGATCAGGACGCTGGCGACCTCGAGGTCGGTTGCGCGCAGTTGCCGTGCCATCTCGAAGGCAACGGTGCCGCCGAACGACCAGCCGCCCACGTGCCGCGGATCGACGCCGAACTCGCGCCGGATCTCCGCGATGTACCACGCGGCCAGCCGTTCGACCGTCACCGCGTCGTCCGACGAGCGGGGGAAAGCGCTGTAGGCGAGCCCGATGATGGGCCGCATCGACGAGGACGCGGCTGCGAGCGCGTGATAGCACATCACGTCGCCGCCCGCGGGGTGAACGAGGAACAGCGCGTCCTTGATGGCGTGCGGGTCGACCGGGGCGTTGAAGACGACGAAGGTGTTGTCCGGCGCGCCCGACGTGCCCTCCTCGGCTTGGCGTTGCGCCGCCTGGTCGATGCTCGCCGCGAGCTGCGACAGCGTCTGCGCCTGGAAGACGTCGGAGGCCCGCAGCGTGATCCCCTCCTCCTTGGCCAGGTAGGCCATCTGGACGGACGCCAGGCTGTTGCCACCAAGCTCGAAGAAGCTGTCATGCAGGCCGATCCTGGCGCTGGGCAGCGTCTTCTTCCAGATGCGCGCGAGCGCGATCTCGGTGGGCGTGGCGGCCCCCTCGTGTTCGGCGCCGCCGTCCGCGTCAGGAAGGGCCGCAGGCAAGGCGCGGCGATCCAGCTTGCCATTGGCAGTCAGCGGCCAGTGCTCGAGTTCCATGAACGTGCCGGGCACCATGTAGGACGGAAGGGACCGGCTCACGTGGGCCCGCATCGCCTCCGCGGAAACCGGCCGCTGCGGATCGCGCAACTTGAGGTACGCGCTCAGCTGGTTGCTGCCGTTCGCGGCCGGCCACACCTTGACGGCGGCCTGTGCGATGTCCGGGTGCCGCAGCATGCAGGCCTCGACCTCGTCGGGCTCGACGCGAAAGCCCCGGATCTTGGTCTGGTTGTCCGCGCGCCCGAGATACACGAGCGCCCCGTCGTGGCGGAACTTCACGCGGTCGCCGGTGCGGTACATTCGCGCGCCGGGTGTCGCCGAATACGGATCGGGGACGAACTGCGCCGCCGTCAGAGCGGGCTGCCCGGCATAGCCGATGGCCAGGCCCGCGCCGCCGATGAACAGTCCGCCCTGGGCGCCGATCGGCACCCGGTTCAGCTGCTCGTCGAGGACGTAGAAGCTCGTGTTGGCCAGCGGCTTGCCGATCGGCACCTCGCCGTCATCGTCGCCCAGCCGGTGGATGGACGACCAGATCGTCGTCTCGGTGGGCCCGTAGACGTTCCACACCTGGTCCGAGCGGCTCACGAGCTGGCTCGCGAGAGGCGCCGGCAGCGCCTCGCCGCCGGTGATGATCTTCAGCGGACGGCGCCCCGCCTGGAAGTCCGCGAGCACCAGGATCTGCCAGGTGGCCGGCGTCGCCTGCATGACGGAGACGTCAGAGTCGACGATCAATTGCTGCAGCCGCTCCGGATCGGCCACGTCGCCCTCCGTGGCCAGGACGCAGCACGCGCCGATCGACAGCGGCAGGAAGATCTCGAGCGCCGCGATGTCGAAGGAGATCGAGGTGACGCCGAGCCAGACGTCGCTCGCGTCGACGTCGCAGTGGGCACCGACGGAATGGATGATGTTGTCGAGGGCATCGCGACGGACGTCGACGCCCTTGGGCTTGCCGGTGGAGCCGGAGGTGTAGATGCGATACGCGAGATCGGCGCCGCGGGCCTCGGCGCGCGGGTGTGCGCTGCGGATGTCCGTGTCCTGGATCGCGTTCCAGTCCGTGGCGATGCACAGTGTCGCACGGCCGGTTTCGAAGAGGCCGGGATTGGCCGAGCGCTCGGCCAGCACGAGCGCGGGCGCGGCGTCGTCGAGCGCGGCGCGCAGGCGTTCTTCCGGGAAGGACGGACTCAGCGGAATGTAGGCCGCGCCCGCCTTCATGATCCCGACCAGCGTCGCCACCATGCGGGTGGAGCGCCGCACGCAGACGGCGACGAAGCTGCCGCGGCCCACGCCGCGCCGGCGCAGGTATTGCGCGATGCGCTCGGACTGGTCGTCGAGCTGGGCGTACGTCAGCCTCGCGCCGTCGCATTCCAGCGCCGCGGCGCTCGGACGCGAGGCCGCCAGCGACTCGAGCGCGTCGAGCAGCGACAGCTCTGACCTGAACGCGGCGAACGTGTCGTTCCAGGCATCGAGCTTGGCGAGGTCGGTCCGACCGAGGGCCTCCAGCGCGCGCATCGGCGCGGAGGGCGTCGCGACGGCCACCTCGAGCCAGGCGATGTACGCGTCGGCGAATCCGCGCACGGTGCTGGCGTCGAACAGGTCCTGGCTGTAGGTGAGGCTGCCGAACAGGCGCGGCGGCTCGTCCCCGGCGTCACCGCCCTGCTCTTCGTAGAGATGGATGTCGAGATCGAACGCGGTGGATTCGGGCGCGATCCGCATCTCGCGCAGCGTCCGCGAGACGTCGCGCTGCACGTTCTCCAGCTGGAACATGAAGTCGCAGAGCGGATTGCGGCTCAGCTCGCGCGTCGGACTCAGCGCTTCCACAAGTCGCTCGAACGGCACGTCCTGGTTCGACAGCGCGTCGAGGACGGTCCCCTTGACGCGCATGACGAACTGCTCGAACGACAGCGCGTCGTCAAGCTGCTCGCGGATCACGAGCGTGTTGACGAAGAAGCCGATGAGGTTCTCGACTTCCTTGCGGTTGCGCCCGGCCACCGGAATGGCCGTCGCGAGGTCGCGTTCGCCGCTGTAGCGGCCCAACTGCACCAAGAAGCCGGCCAGAAGGACGGTGAACAGCGTGACGCCATGCTGGCGGCTGAAGCTGCGCAGCGCGCCGGCCAGCGCGGGCGGGAACTCGAGCTGCTCGATGCCGCTGGAGAAGCTGGCCTGGTCGGTACGCGGCCGGTCGGTCGGCACGTTGCTCCTGGGCAGGTCGACGAGTTTGTCGATCCAGTAATCGAGCGAGGGCGAGCGCCGGTCAGAAGAGAAGTTCTCGCGCTGCCAGGCCGCATAGTCGCCGTACTGCAGCGGCAGCGGGGCCGTCGCGGCCCGTGCGTCCTGCATCGACAGCAGCCGTGACATCTCCTCGATCAAGGTCTGGCGGGAGCCCGCGTCGACCACGCTGTGGTGCATGACGCCGCCCATGACCGTCGAGTTCTCGCCGGTGCGGAAGAAGTAGAACTTGCACAATGGGCCGTGCGCCAGGTCGAAGGCGATCTGCCCGTAATTGACGAGGCTCGCCTGCACCTCGGCGAACGGGTCAGGCGAGCCCGAGAAGTCGTGGAACAGGACATACGCGGGCGCCGGCGGCGCCACGCATTGCATGGGCACGTTGTCGACCAGCCGGTAGGTGGTGCGCAGGATCTCGTGGCGCTCGACCAGGTCGTTGAGCATCTTGCGTGCGGCGTCGCCGGGGATCGCGAAGTCCAGCGGCCACGCGAACGGCCAGTTGTAGACCGCGGTCCCCGGAAACAGCTGCTCGAAGAACCACAGCCGTTCTTGCGAGAACGACAGCGGGAACGTCGTCCGCGCGGGGTCGTCGCGCGTGATCACGGCGGCGCGACCGGTCTTGCGCGTCGCCAGGAGCGCCGTCAGCGCCTTCAGTTTCTCGGGCGAAAGCTCCTGCACCCGGTTCTTCAGCGTGTTCAAAATGCAATCCCTGTTTGACTGTTGGCGGCGGGGACCTGCGTCCCGGACTGCCATCGGGATAGCAGGTCGGCGATCAGCGTGGTCCGGTGCGGGACGAGGTAGAAGTGGTCGCCCTCGAAGCTGCGCATCGCGAAGCGGCCCTGCGTGCTGTGGTCTCGCCACGCCGCGATCTCGGTCTCGCCGATGCCCTCGTCGCGGGTGCCCGCGTACGCCGTGATCGGCACCGTGCGTTCGGCCGTCGCGAGCACGCGGTAGCGGTCGGCGATGCGCAGGTCCGCCCGCAGGGCGGGAAACAGCATCTCGGCGAATCCAGGCGACTCGATGACCTCGCGCGGCGTGCCGCCGAGCCTGAAGATCTTGTCGCTCAGTTGCGCGTCGTCGAGTTCGTCGTGCGTCTTTTCGCTCAACGAGCGATGCGGCGCGCGACAGGCCGACACGAACAGGTGCTCTGGCTGCGGCTTGTCGCGCCCGGCCAGCTGGCGCGCGACCTCGAACGCGACGAACGCGCCAAAGCTGTGGCCAAAGAACACGAATGGCTTGTCGACGGGCAATGCGTCGACCAGGTGCTCGGCCAAGGGCTCCATCCGATCCAGCGGCGGCTCGGACAGCCGCGCTTCGCGACCCGGCAGCGAGGCGGCCAGGATTTCCGTGCCCCGAGGGCAATCCCGCCACCAGTCCCGGAACGCGGAGGCGCCGCCGCCCGCATGGTGAAAGCAGATCACCCGACGGTCGACGTCGCCGCCGTCACCGAAGCGGCAGAACCATCCGTTGGGCGACTTGCCGCCCATGCGTCCTGCGACGGCGCTCATCGTCCGGCGTCCGCGGCGACCGCCTCGCGAAGGCTGCGCGGCGTCATGTCGTTCCAGACTCGCCCGATGTGCTCGAGGCAGTCGCCGCGCGGGCCCGCGAATCCCTCGCGCACCCAGCCCGCAGGCACAGGGCGCTCGTCGTCCCAGACCGAATATTGTCCCTCGTGGTTGAACACCACGGCAAATCTCACCACGCCGTCCATATGAAGGCTCTCACTCGAGTTGAATCCGATGGCCGCGATGCGAAGAGAACGGGATGGGCCCGCCCGACGCGCTCTGGCCGCTCACGCGTTGATCTCTTCCAGCGCGCGCTTCAACGTCTCCTCATCGAGCTCGTCGACCACCGCGCCGACCATTTGCGAGGCGATCCCCTCGATGGTCGGATTGCCATAGAACGTCGCTACCGACAGCTCGATCTCGAACTGCTGGCGAATGCGCGACGTCAGCTGGATGGCCAGCAGCGAATGGCCGCCGAGCTCGATGAAGTCGTCGCACACGCCGATCTGGTCGATGCCCAGGACGTCCTGCCAGATCTGCGCGATGGATTCCTCCAGCGGCGTGCGCGGCGCGACGTAGAGCGTGGCCAGGCTGGGGCGCGGGTAGCGCGTGGCGGTCTTCTCGGGCTCGGCGCTGCCTTGCTTGTTGCGCGTGTCGGCGGACTCCTGCAGCAGGTAGTGGATATCGCGCGTCGACGTCTCCACGCGGGCGACGCCCTTCAAGCTCAGCACCCGGCGGAAGACCTCGACGCCCTCCTCCGACGTGAGCTGCAGGTTGCTTCCCGGCAGCGCGTGCGAGCCGAACTGATGCAGCTCCAGGCCGGGAGCTGCGGTGTTCCTCACCAGCTTCATCCCGTAGCCCTCGATCCGGATGCACTCGACGCCGTCGGCGTCGAGGATGGACAAGTCGAAGCTCAGGAATTCGTCGGTGGCCGAGCGTGCCGGGACGAAGTTCGCATAGCTGACGACCTCGGGCGGCAGCTCGCGGTAGACGGCGATCTTGTTGTAGCCGAACGGCAGGTAGTTGCCGCCTTTGCTCGCGAACTGCGCCGGGAACGCCGTCGCGATGTCGAGCAACGCCGGATGGACGCCATAGTCGCGCAGGTCCGCGTGGTAGGCCTGGGGCAGCTTCAGCACCGCCATCGCCGTGTCCGCGCCGTAGGCGATCGAGGACACCGAGTTCCAGCGCTCGCCCACCTTCACCAGCGGATGGCCTTCCATCAGGTTGCCGGGTGCGCCATCGCTCTCGCGATAGAAGTCGGAATCGCACTTCGCGTGCAGCGCGGCCAGGTCGTATCGGTTGCCGGCGCCGGTCTCGTGCGGCGCGATCGTGCCGGTCGCATGGACCAGCCATTGCCCCGTCGGCAGCAGGCTGCGGACCGCGAACTTCGTCCGTTCGTCGCCGTGCGTCAGGCGCACCTGCATTTCGCGTCGCTCGGCGGGTGCCAGCATCAGCGCGCCGGTTAACACCATGTCGCGGATCTGGACGGCCGGGACGTCGCGGCCATACCTCAGCGCGCTGGTCGCGTACTGCACGTACCCCGTCCCGACCATCGCGGGTTGCCCAGCGAGATGATGCTCGGCGACCAGCCACTGCTTGCACGCATCGAGGTGCACGACGAAGACCTCGTCGTCCCCATCGATGAAGCGCGCGTCGAACAACGGGTGGTCGACCTCCTCGTAGACGGCCTGCTGGTCGAGACTGGGCAGCGACGCGTCCGGGTTGACCGCCATGCCGATCTCGTCCCAGCGGTCGTAGTCGATCGAGACCGGCGCCACGCGGGTCTGGTGCCGGTTCGAATCGACGAATGCGCCGATGAAGCAGTTGGCCGCCGAGTAGTCGGACTGCCCAACCTCGCCCAGCACGGCCAGCACCGACGAACAGCTGACGAAGAAAGCCAGCGGCTCGTCCTTCAGCACCGTGTCTAGCACGATGGTGCCCTTGATCTTGGGCGCCAGGACGCGCGTGGCCACGTCCTTGCTCTTGAGCTCCATCATGCCGACGCCCGGCAGCCCGGACGCGTTGACGACACCCTCGATGGGGCCGAAGGCCTGCCGTGCCGCGGCCGTCGCGGCGGCCATGCTGTCCATGTCGGACACATCGGCCGCCAGCACCAGCACCTCGGCGCCGAGCTTCTCGAGCGCCATCACCTTGAGCATCCGTTCGCTGTCGCGGCTGTGCTCGCCGCGCCGCTTGAGCCAACCATCCCACTCGTTGCGCGGCGGCAGCCCGGCACGCGAGACCAGCACCAGGCGCGCCTGCACCTGCCCGGCGAGGAAGTGCGCCAGCTCGAGGCCGATCGCGCCCAGGCCGCCGGCGATCATGTAGACCCCGCCCTGGCGCAGCGGCAGCGCCGCGCGATCGGGCGCCGCGACCGGAAGGGCGTCGAAGTCCTGCCGCCAGCGGCGCTCGTTGCGATAGGCGACGACCTCCTCGGCACAGCCGTTCAGGCATTCCTTGAGGACGTCCCGCGCGAGGCGCTGCAGACGAGCGTCGTCGCCTTCGGGAACATGGACGTCGATCCAGTGCGTCTGGACGCTGACCTGTTCGCGCGAAAGCGAACGGGTCGGCCCGGCGATCGTCGCGTGGACGGGCACCACCGGCTCGCCGCCCAGCACGTTGTGCGCGTTCGACGTGACCGCGTGCACCTTGACTGGCTCGCCCGTCAGCTCGGAGCCGATCGCCGCGCTCAGGAACAGCATGCTGAAGAAGGTCCGGTCAAGGTCGGCGTCGAGGCCCTTCACGGTCAGCGGGCCGTGCGACGGCGCCGACAGCGACCAGAGGTGAAGCACCTCCTGCGGCGACTGGGACGAGGCGCGCAAGGCCTTGAACAGCGCCGCGTAGTCGTCCTTCTCGCCGGGGCGCAGCGTGAACTCGCGGTCGCCCGTGCGAATGAACTCGGCTCCCGGCCGGATCGTTGTCACCTGGTCGCCACGCGCAACGAGGTCCTGCGCGATGTGACGGCCCAGCCCCCTCTCGTCGACGAACATGAGCCAGTTGACGCCCGCCGCCACGGGAGCGGTCGTGGACACCGCCAGCGGCGCCGTGCCGCGCCAGGTCGGCACGCTGAACCAGTCGGACACCTCGGTGCGCTTCTTCTCGAGATTGGCCTTGGAGACCACGGGGGACGCGCCCTCCGCCGCGAATCCCAGCCTGTAGGCCTGGTGCTCGAATGCATAGGTGGGCAGCGGTACGCGCGAGCGCAGCTCCGGCGCATGCACGGCCGCCCACTCGGGCGAGGCGCCCTCGCACCAGAGGCGGCCGAGCGCCATGAGGATTGCGTCGCGCGCATCCTTGGCGGAGTTCTTGGCCGACGGGAGCGACGACACGACGGCCAGCGACGGCGGCTTGGCCGCATGCTGGTTGACCAGGCCGGACAGCGTCGTCCCCGGTCCGACCTCGAGCAGGATCGCGTTGGCATCGTCGAACAGCGCTTCCGCCCCGCGCGCGAACAGCACGCCTCCGCGCAGGTGGTCGACCCAGTACGCGGGATCGGTCGCCTGCTGCGCCGTGATCCACGTGCCCGTCACGTTGGAGACGTAGGGCAGCGCCGGCGCGTCCAGGCGCACCTTGGCGAGGACCTCGCGGAAGCTCGCGCAGATCGGGTCCATCATCGCCGAATGGAACGCGTGCGAGGTACGCAGCTGCGAGAACGGGATCTGCAGCGCGGTCATGTCGCGCTCGAAGCTCGCCACGGCTTCGTGCGGACCCGAGACGACGCAGGTATCGGGCGTGTTGACGGCGGCGATGGAGATCGCGGGGTAGTCGCGCAGCAGCGGCGCGATGCGGCTCTCCGACGCCAGCACCGCGAGCATCGCCCCGGTGGGCAGGCCCTGGATCAGGCGTCCGCGCGTGGCGATCACGGTCAGCGCGTCGTCGAGCGAGATCACCGAGGCCAGGCACGCGGCGACGTACTCGCCGACGCTGTGCCCGATCATCGCCGCCGGCCTGACGCCCCAGCTCATCCACAGACGCGCGAGCGCATACTCGACGACGAACAGCGCCGGCTGCGTGAAGCGCGTCTGGGCAAGCGCCGTCGCCGCCGTGTCCTCCTGCCCCGCGGGCGGGAACATCAGCGACAGCAGCGAGCAGCCCAGCATCGGCGCGAGCTTGTCGCAGCATTCGTCGACGACGGCGCGGAACGCGGGCTCCGAGTCGTAGAGCGCGCGCGCCATGTTCGGATACTGCGAGCCCTGGCCAGGGAACATGAAGTTGACGCGTGCATCCTGGCGGTCGCAGCGCAGGGTCAGCGCGCCGGCCACGCCGTCGTCACGCTGCGCGGCGGACAATGCCTCGTGGTCGTGCGCAACGAAGGCCATCCGGTGCGCGAAGCGGCGCCGACCGGCCTGCAGCGTGTAGGCGGCGTCCGCGAGATCGGTGCCGACGTCCTGTTGCAGGTGCTCGCCGAGTTTGCCCGCCATTTTTTTCAGCGCGGCCTCCGATCGCGCCGAAAGCAGCAGCAACTGCGACCGCCGGGTGCTCGGCGCCCTGTCGATCGCGGGCGCCTCCTCCAGGATGACGTGTGCGTTGGTGCCACCCATTCCGAACCCGTTGACCGCGACGCGACGCGGGGACTCGTCGTCCGCCCAGTGGCGCAGTTCGGTGTTGACGTAGAACGGCGACCGCTCGAAGTCGATCTGCGGATTCGGCTTCGAGAAGTTCAGGCTCGCGGGGATCTGCCGGTGCTTCAGCGCGAAGACCGCCTTGATGAAGCCCGCGGCGCCCGCGGCGGCGTCGGCATGGCCGATGTTCGTCTTGAGCGAGGCGAGCGCGCAGCGCCCCGGCCGGGCGGACGGGCCGCCATAGGCGCGCGACAGCGCCGTCACCTCGATCGGGTCGCCGATGAGCGTGCCGGTGCCGTGGCACTCGATGTAGTCGATCGTCTCGGGCGGAACGTCGGCCATCAGCAGCGCGTCCTTGGCCGCGAGTACCTGGCCCTCGACGCCCGGCGCCGTGAAGCCGGCGCGCGCCGCGCCGTCGTTGCTCATGCCGTAGCCGATCAGGACGGCATGGATCGTGTCGCGGTCCGCGACGGCATCGGCCAGGCGCTTGAGCACGACCACGCCAACGCCCGCGGCCCAGACAGCGCCCTTGGCGGACGCGTCGAAAGTGCGGACCACACCGTCGGGCGCGTTGATACCCCCTTCGGTATAGGTGTATCCCGGAGGTGCTTCGGCGTCGAGCGACACGCCGCCGGCGAGCACCATGTCCGTCTGGTAAGTCAGCAGGCTCTGCGCACCGAGCGCGATGGCCACGAGCGAGGTCGAGCAGGCCGTCTGCACCGCGACGCAGGGACCGCGCAAGTCGAGCTTGTGGCCGACGCGCGTGGTCAGGTAGTCCCGGTCGTTGTTGGTCACCACCGCGTACGGGTCCAGCGACTCGTACAGCCCGGCCTCCTTGATGATCTTGAACAGGTAGGTGGTGATGCCCGAGCCGCCGAACACCCCGACCCGTCCGTCGTAGCGCAGCGAATCGTAGCCCGCGTTCTCCAGCGCCTTCCAGCTGTGCTCGAGGAAGATCCGGTGCTGCGGATCCATCATCTCGGCCTCGCGCGGCGTGTATCCGAAGAACGACGCATCGAAGTCGAACGGCCGCTCGTAGGTGCCCCCCGCGCCGACATAGGTGGGGCTGCCCGCGAGTTCCCTGGGCACGCCGGCGGCCACGAGCTCCTCCTCGGAGAAGCGGGCGATGCTGCTCTTGCCGGCGACGAGGTTGTCCCAGAAGCCCTTCAGATCGGTCGCTCCGGGATATCGACCGGCCATGCCGACCACAGCAATCTTGTTGTCGTAGTCGTTCGTTGTCGGATTGGTCATTGCGATTTACACCTTTGAGTGCGAATTAGTCTTGGCGCCTGGCGCGCTTTTGGCGCGCGAAGAACTGACGTGCCTGTTTGGCGCGTTCGGCCTGGGCGGACCCGGCCGACGCGCCATCGCCGCTGCGTTCGAGATGAGCGATCAGCGCGCGGATGGTCGCGTTGCCGAACACATCGACCAGCGAGACGTGCATGCCGAAATCGCTCTCGATGGCGCCGCGCATCTGCAACGCCAGCATCGAGTGGCCGCCGAGCTCGAAGAAGTTGTCGTCGAGGCCGACGCGCTCGACCTGCAGCAGGTCCGCCCAGAGGCTCGCAAGGCCCTCCTCAAGCTTGCTGCGCGGGGCGTGGTACTCGCCGCTGGCGACGGACTGGGCATCGGGCTCGGGCAGCGCGGAGCGGTCGATCTTGCCGTTGCTCGTCAGCGGCATCTTGTCGAGCTGCACGATCGCGCTCGGCACCATGTATTCCGGCACGCGTTCGGCCAGGTGCTTGCGCAGGTCGAGCACGCCCGCCGTCGGCGCCCCGACCCTGGCCACCCAGTAGGCCAGGAGTCGCTTGTTGCCGCGCTTGTCCTCGCGCGCGACGACGACCGCCTCGCGCACGCCGTCATGCGCGCAAAGGTGGCCTTCGATCTCTCCCAGCTCGATGCGAAAGCCGCGCAGTTTCACCTGGAAATCGTTGCGGCCGAGGCATTCGACACTGCCGTCGGGCAGCCACCGGCCCAGGTCGCCGGTGCGGTACATCCGCGCCGATGCGTCGCCCGCGAACGGGTTCCCGACGAATCGATCGCGCGTCAGTTCGTCGCGATTCAGGTAACCGTGCGCCAGGCCGACGCCCGCGATGTGGATCTCGCCGATCGCGTTGATCGGCGACGGCTGCCCGTGCGGGTCCAGGATGTAGATCTGCGTGTTCGCGAGAGGCCGCCCGATCGGCACCGAGCGCAGCGAGGCCGGCCGGCATTCGTGGATGGTCGCGTAGACCGTCGCTTCGGTCGGACCGTAAGCGTTGAACATGCGGTTCGTGCGCGCCCATTGCGCAACCAGCGCCGGCGGACAGATCTCGCCGGCGACGATGATCACGATGTCGCCCGCGAGCGATTTCGCCGGCAGCGCCCCGAGCGCCGACGGTGGCAGCGAGACATGCGTGGGCGCATGCGCCGCGATCGTCGAGAGCAGCGGCTCGCCCGGATAGAGGCGTTCCTTGCGCGCCAGGTGCAGGCTTCCACCCATGCACAGCGCCATCAGATATTCCGAGATGCTGACGTCGAAGCTCAGCGACGCGAACTGCAGGATGCGGCTGCCGGGCCCGACGCCGAACTGCAGCGCCTGCGCGGCCGCGAGGTTGCACATGCCGCGGTGGTGTCCGATGACGCCCTTGGGCATGCCCGTGGAACCGGAGGTGTAGATCAGATAGGCAGGATCGGACGGTTCGAGTCCGAGCTCGCGGGGGTCCGGGTTGGTTGCCGGATGCGCGGCGATGTCGGCCGCATCTCCATCGCGATCGAAGACGATCAGCGGCACGGCGATCGCCGGCAGCGCATCCACGAGGGCCACGCGCGTGAGCACCGCGGCGGGCGTGCAGTCGTCGATCATGTGGCTCAGACGCTGCCCCGGATAGCCAGGATCGAGCGGCACGTAAGCCGCTCCGGCCTTGAGAATGCCCAGCACGCCGACGATCATGTCGAAGCTGCGGTCGATGCACAGCGCGACGCGGTCGCGCGGCCGCACGCCGCGCGCCATCAGCGCGTGGGCGAGCCGGTTGGCGCGCTCGTTGAGCTGGCCGTAGTCCAGCGTCAGGTCGTCCTGGGCCAGCGCGACGGCGGTGGGGTCGCGCGCCGCCTGCTCCTCGAAGAGTTGCTGGATCAGGGCATCCGCGCGGTACTCGGCACGCGTATCGTTGAAGTGCTCGAGCACGAGTCGGCGTTCGGCCTCGGACAGCAGGTCGAGCCGCGGCACGGGCACGTCGCGCGGATGGCGCACGAAGGCCGCCAACAATGCCTCGAAGTTGGCGAGCAGGCGAGAGATGGTGCCGGCGTCGAACAGGTCCGTGCTGTAGGTGGCCGTCAGCTCCAGGCCTGCCGCGCCGTCGGCGAAGTTCACGCCGAGGTCGAACTTGGCAGCGGGCACCTCGATCTCGGCGATGGCGCATGGGACGCCATCGAACACGGGATCGCTGCCCTTGGCCTCGAACATGCTAAGCATGACCTGGCACAGCGGCATGTAGCTCATGCTGCGCTCCGGGCGCACGGCTTCGACGACGCGGTCGAAGGGCAGTTCCGCGTGCGCGTAGGCACCGAGCGTGGCCTGCCGCACGCGCGCGAGCAGTTGCGAGACCGTGGGCTGGCCGCCGAGATCGGTGCGGATGGCGAGCGTGTTGACGAAGAAGCCGACGAGTTGCTCCAGGTCGGCGTGGTCCCGGTTGGCGACCGGGACGCCGACCAGGATGTCGTCGCTGCCGCAATGGCGTTGCAACAGGGCCTGGAACACCGCCACCAGCAGCATGAACGGGGTCGCTCCCTCCTGGCGCGCGAGCGCACGCGCCGCGTCGCTCAAGGCGGGCGAGACGGCATGACGCAGGCTGGCGCCGCGCATCGACTGCACGGGCGGACGCGGCCGATCGGTCGGCAGGTCGAGCACGCCGTTGAAGCCGGCCAGATGTTCGATCCAGTAGGCGCGATGCGCATGCGCCTCGGCCTGCTGAAGCCAGCCGCGCTGCCAGGCCGCATAGTCGGCGTACTGGATCGGCAGTTCCGGCAATGTCGCCTCGCGCGACGCACGTCGCGCGGCGTAGAGCTCGGCCAGGTCGCGCCAGAGGATCTGCATCGACAGTCCGTCGGTCACGATGTGGTGCAGGGTCACCACGAGCACGGGTTCCTCCGACTCTGCACGCAGCAGCAGCGCGCGCAGGAGCGGGCCACGCGCGAGGTCGAACGGCGCCTGGGCCTCGGTGGCCAAGCGGTCCGCCAGCGCGGCCTCGGTCAACGCCTCGGTCGACACTGCCCAATCCAGCGCTTGCGAAACGGGTTGGATGTCCTGGACGGGAACGCCCGCATTGGCCGGGAAGCGCGTGCGCAGCACCTCGTGACGCTTGATCAGGCCTTCGAACGCCGCTTCAAGCGCTGCAGCGTCGAGGCGACCACGGAAACGCAGTGCGAACGGCACGTTGTAGAGGGCCTGGCGCGGAAACCACTGGTCCAGGAACCATAGGCGCTCCTGAGACGAAGACAGCGCCATGGCGTCGGCTTCCGGCGCCACCGCCTGGCCACCGTGCGTCGAGTCGTTGTCGAACTGTGACTGATATATCCGATTCATACTAGCCAGGCCCATATTTAAAAAAGCTCGCACGCATCCCTCGACGCACCATCGCCGTAAACACCGAATGGGAGATCAATACCCCAAACAGGGTAGCGAGAGCCGACCGGAAAAATCGGGCTCAAACAAACCCCGAGAAAACCCTGCCCCACTACAATTGCAAATGAAGACCGCGATTCAGCGTATACAAGTATTTCGAGAGCCGGCTTCCCAAATGAGCGTAGACGACATACCCGTTGCCCCGGCGACCCGCAACGGTCGACAGCAGCAAGTAATACGATTGACGATGTAACTTCTGCAGGCAGCCTGACGAATGAACACCGGCATGCCACGTGGCCTGGGATAAGCGATCGATCCTGCTGCTCCAACGTAAGAAGCAGACCGCCTCGTCCGTCAACGCGAGCGGCGCGAAGATCGCACGGGCGCACCATGCGCACCATGCG
>Ga0302157_10002795_pt1 | contig 20058 bp, 20 predicted proteins | sample I_Bog_N3_3_FD_193502 | JGI IMG/M metagenome (GOLD analysis project Ga0302157, IMG submission 193502) | Peat permafrost microbial communities from Stordalen Mire near Abisko, Sweden - I_Bog_N3_3 | ecosystem: Environmental > Terrestrial > Soil > Wetlands > Peat | place: Sweden: Abisko, Stordalen... | reverse complement strand
GGCGCCCAGGTGCCGCATCCGCAGCGGCTCGGCGACGCCTCCGAATACGGCAACCTCGCGGTCCATATCGTCGAGAACCCGATGCTGAACGGCGAGACCATCCGCCTCGACGGCGCCATCCGCATGGCGCCGCGGTAGTTTGTTCTTTCCCTCTCCCCTTGTGGGAGAGGGTGGCTCGAATGAGCGTTAGCGAATTCGAGACGGGTGAGGGGTTGCGCTCTATCGATAGGAAGCGACCCCTCGCCCGACCGAATGCGCGGCGAAGGACGGTGATGCCGTAAGAGCGAGCTTCGCTCGTCTCGGCTCCCACAAGGGGAGAGGGCGCCGCAACTGGCACGGCGTTGGCGGATGCAGGAGTAGGCGCGTGACAAACCCGCTTTTGATCGAACATGACGACGGGGTCGACCGGGTGACGCTCAATCGCCCGGAAAGCCTCAACGCGCTCGATCCCGCCATGATCGACGCGCTCAACGGCTATTTCGAAAGCCTGCAGCGCAACCGCGCCACGCGCGTGGTGGTGCTGAAGGGCGCCGGGCAATCGTTCTGCGCCGGGCTCGATCTCAAGCATGCGATGGCGCGTCGTGCCGGGCAGCAGGAGCCGCCCGGCGTCACCGAGTCGCTGGATTCGCAGCGCCGGATCGCCGACATCGTGATGCTGATGCGCCGCTGCCCGCAGCCGATCCTCGCGCTGGTGCAGGGCGCGGCCGCCGGCGGCGGTTTTGCCCTGGCGCTCGCCGCCGACATCCGCATCGCGACCCCTTCGGCGCGGATGAACTGCGCCTTCATCAAACTGGGGCTGGGCGGCTGCGACATCGGCACCTCGTATTTCCTGCCGCGGCTGGTCGGGGTGTCGGTGGCCTCCGAACTGATCCTCACCGGGCGCTTCATCAACGCCGAGCGAGCCCTCGCGGTCGGTCTGGTTTCCGAAGTAGTCGAGGAGGGCGCACTCGAAGCCGCCGCCGCGCCTTATGTCGACGCCATGATGACGGCCTCGCCGACCGGGCTGCGGCTGTCGAAGGAATGCCTCAACATGAGCGTCGATGCCGGCTCGATCGAGGCGGTGATCGCGATGGAAGATCGCAATCAGGTGCTGTGCAGCCGCTCGGAAGAATTCAACGAGGGCATCAGGGCCTTTCTCGAAAAGCGAAAGCCTGTCTATATCAAGCGGTAACGACAAGGTCCGCCAAGGACCAGAATTCCGGGAGACGCAATATGAGTGGCAATGCCGCCGCGGTGCTGACAAAGCCGGCCTTTCGCAAGATCGAATGGCTGAAGCGCGACATCGCGGTCGAGCGGCGGCCCGACGGCGTCATCGTGCTGAAGTCGCGGATTCCGCTGAAAGCCTATGAGAAGCATATCCCGGCCTCATTGGCGAAATGGGCCGGCGAGGCGCCGAGCCGGATCTGGCTGGCGCAGCGCACAGGCCCCGACCGGCAATGGCGCAAGGTCTCCTTCGGCGAGGCCAAGCGCACGGTGGACGGGCTGACGCAAGCGCTTCTCAATCTGAAGCTCGAGCCCGGCAGTCCGGTCGCGATCCTCTCCGGCAATTCGATCGAACACGCGCTGATGACGCAGGCTGCGATGCAGGCGCGGCTTCCCGCCGCGCCGGTGTCGCCGGCCTACTCACTGATGAGCCACGATCACGTCAAGCTGAAATACCTGTTCGACCTGATCAAGCCCAGGGTGGTGATGGTGCAGGACGGACCGAGCTTCGAGAAGGCGCTGAAGGCGCTCGATCTCGGCGGCGTCACCGTCATTCATGTAACGCGGCCCTGCGACGGCATCGGCAGCCTCGCTTTCGCCGATCTGGCGGCGACGCCGGTCACCAGCGAGGTCGAGCAGTCGATCGCCGCCATCACCCCGGATACGGTGGGAAAACTGTTGTTCACCTCCGGCTCCACCGGGATGCCGAAGGCCGTCATCAACACGCAAGCCATGATGTGCGCCAATGCCGCGATGATGATGCAGACGCGGCCGCGGGATCCGGACGCGCCGCAGGCGACCTATCTGGACTGGATGCCCTGGAACCACACCATGGGCGGCAACGCGTTGTTCAATCCGGTGCTGACCGAAGGCGACACGCTCTATATCGACGATGGCCGGCCAATGCCGGGCCTGATCGAGGAGACGCTGCGCAATTTGCGGGAGATTTCGCCGACCTATTACGCCAATGTGCCCGCGGGCTACGCCGCGCTTGCCGCTGCGATGGAGAAGGACGACGCGCTGTGCCGCAGCTTCTTCAGGAATCTCGGCCTGATGGCCTATGGCGGCGCGCGGCTGCCCGACGATCTCTATGAGCGGATGCAGGCGCTCGCCGTGCGCGCCACCGGCGAGCGCATCGTGTTCTATACCGGCTGGGGTTCGACGGAGACCGCGCCGACCGCGACCGGGACCTATTGGGACACCGAGCGGGTCGGCCTGATCGGGCTGCCGTTTCCCGGCGTGGAACTGAAGATGGTGCCATCAGGCGCCAAATATGAATTGCGCCTGCGCGGCATCAACGTCACCCCCGGCTATTTCGGCCGGCCCGATCTGACCAAGGCCGCGTTCGACGAGGAAGGTTTTTACTGCATCGGCGACGCCGGCGTGTTCGTCGATCCCGCGGATCCCGTGCAGGGCATCATCTTCGCCGGCCGGGTGGTGGAGGATTTCAAGCTCACCACCGGCACCTTCGTTCATGTCGGTTCCTTGCGCACCGATGCGATCGCCGCCGCCTCGCCGGTGGTGCAGGACGCGCTGGTGGCCGGGCAGGACCGCCCGTTCGTCGGGCTTCTGGCCTGGCCCAATCTGCACGCCTGCCGCCAGATCGTCGGCAACGCGGAAGCGAGCTACGAGGAGGTGGTCGGACATCCCGAGGTGCTGGCCTGCCTGAAGCGCGGGCTGCAGGCGCACAACAAGTCGACCGAAGGCGCCAGCAGCATGCGGGTCGCCCGCGCTATGCTGATGGTCGAGCCGGCCTCGATCGACGGCAACGAACTCACCGACAAGGGCTACATCAACCAGCGCGCCGGGCTCGAGCGCCGCGCAAGTCTGGTGGAACGGCTCTACGCCGATCCGCCGGGCGAAGACGTCATAGTTTTGAACTGAAGGAAGACACGCCGAACCATCACGCCGTCATTCCGGACGGTCCGTCTTCGGACCGATCCGGAATCCAGAGGTTATTTTCATCGAGATTCCGGGTTCGCTCGCTTGCGCGCGCGCCCCGGAATGACAGCAAGTAAAAGGCAGGGCCGCCATGAATTTCGATTTCTCCGACGAACAAAAGCAGATGCGCGATGAAGCGCGGAAATTTCTCGCGGAAAAGTGCCCGCCGAAAGCGGTGCGCAACGTCCTCGACGGCAAGGCGTCCTACGACAAGGAATTGTGGAAGGGACTCGCCGAGATGGGCTTTCTCGGAATCGCGATTCCGGAAGAATTCGGCGGCGCCGGCGCCGGCCATCTCGAACTCTGCGTCATCGCCGAGGAAATGGGCCGCGCGCTGGCGCCGGTGCCGTTCTCCTCGACGGTGTATCTGGCCGCCGAAGCGATCCTGCTCGCCGGCAGCGACGCGCAGAAGCGCAAATGGCTGCCCCTGATCGCCGCGGGCGATGCGATCGGCACGCTGGCGCTGTTCGAGGGCAAGGGCAATCCGTCACCGGCGGCGATCAAGCTCGCTGCCTCCGGCGGCAGCCTCAACGGCGTCAAGAAGCCGGTGGCCGACGGCGCTATCGCCGACTTCGCCGTCGTCGCCGCCCGCACCGGGTCGACCGGTCGCGACAGCGACATCTCGCTGTTCCTGGTCGATATCAAGGCCGGCGGTATCGAAGCCAAGGCATTGACCAACGTCGATCCGTCGCGCGGCCAGGCCGAACTCACCTTCAAGAACTGCAAGGCCGAGCCGCTGGGTGCAGCCGGCGAAGGCTGGGGGATCCTGTCGCAGGTGCTGGATCGCGCCGCGGTGCTGATGGCCTTCGAGCAAGTCGGCGGCGCCGACCGCGCGCTGGAAATGGGCCGCGACTACGCGCTCGACCGCATCGCCTTCGGCCGTCCGATCGGCTCGTTCCAGGCGGTGAAACACATGCTCGCCGACATGTACGTCTCGGCGACCCTGGCGCGGTCGAATTGCTATTACGGCGCCTGGGCGCTGTCGACCAACGCCTCGGAATTGCCGGAAGCCGCCGCCGCCGCGCGCATCAGCGCCACGCAGGCGTTCCAGCATTGCGCCAAGAACAACATCCAGGTCCATGGCGGCATGGGTTTCACCTGGGAGTTCGACTGCCATCTGTATTACCGGCGCTCCAACGCGATGGCGCTGTCGCTCGGCTCCCTGTCCTATTGGGAAGACGCGCTGATCGACCGCATGCGCAAGCGGAACGCGGCTTAACAAGACGTCATTCCGGGGCGATGCGAAGCATTGAACCCGGAATCTCGAGATGAGTAACTTCTGGATTCCGGATCGATCCGCGACGCGGATCGTCCGGAATGACGAGCAAGGACGACGCACATGAATTTCGATGACACCCCGCAGGAGGCCGCGTTTCGCGCCGAGGCGAAGGCCTGGATCACCGCCAATGCGCCCAAGCAGTACGAAGACGAACTGCGCAAATCTTCGCTCGGCCGTAGCGCGCTCACGGGCGCCAACATCCTGGAAGTGGCAAAGGCCTGGCAGAAGAAGAAGGCCGAGGCGGGTTGGGCCTGCCTGCACTGGCCGAAGGAATATGGCGGGCGCGGCGCGACCCCGATCGAGCGCGTGATCTGGCAGCAGGAAGAGGGCCCGTTCGGAAAACTCTCGGGCGTGTTCATCATCGGCCATGGCATGTGCGGTCCGACCATGATGGCGTTCGCCGCCGAAGAGCATAAGCGGCGCTATCTGCCGCCGCTGGCGTCGGGCGAAAACGTCTGGTGCCAGTTGTTCTCCGAGCCCGCCGGCGGATCCGACGTCGCCGGCCTGCGCACCCGCGCCGAAAAGGATGGCTCCGACTGGGTCGTCAATGGCCAGAAGATATGGACCTCCGGCGCGCATTATTCCGACTACGGCATCCTGCTGACGCGCACCGACCCCAATGTCGCGAAGCACAAGGGCCTCACCATGTTCTTCCTCGACATGAAGAGCCCAGGGGTCGAGGTCAAGCCGATCAAGCAGGCCAGCGGCCAGTCCGATTTCAACGAGGTGTTCTTCACCGATGTGAGGATTCCGGACAGCCAGCGGCTCGGTGCCGTCAATGACGGCTGGAACGTGTCGCTGACCACGCTGATGAACGAGCGCATGTCGATCGGCGCCGGCGTTTCCACCGGCTTTCCGGAACTGTTCGAGTTCTGCAGCAGCCTGATGCTGGAAGACGGCCTTGCGATCGACGACCGCAGCGTGCGCTCGAAGCTCGCGAACTGGGCGGTGAAGGCGAGCGGGCTGAAATACACCAGCATGCGCGCGATCTCGGCGCTGTCGAAGGGCGAGCGGCCGGGACCGGAGAATTCGATCGGCAAGCTGGTCGCGGGTTCGATGATCCAGGACGTCGCCACCTACGCGCTCGATTTGCAGGGCGCGGCGGGCGTGCTGAGCGGCGCTGATGATGCCGAAGCCGCCGGCAAGTTCCAGGCGATGCTGCTGCGCGCGCCCGGCACCCGGGTCGAGGGCGGCACCGACGAGATCATGCGCAACATCATCGCCGAGCGCGTGCTTGGGCTGCCCGGCGACATCCGCGTGGACAAGGACGTGCCGTTCAACAAGATACCGACCAGGGGACGGGCGTAGGGAACCGTAGGGTGGGCATCGCGCAGCGTTGCCCACCGCGCTTTGCAGTCAAACGGTGGGCTCGCTTCGCTCAGCCCACCCTACAAGCAGTATGAGGTCCGCCATGAATTTCGATGATACCCCGCAGGAAGCCGCGTTCCGCGCTGAGGCCCGCAAGTGGATCGACGCCAACGCGCCCAGGGAATTCGAGGAAGAACTGACAAAATCCTCGCTCGGCCGCATCAAGCTGAAGAAGCACGACATCGTCGAGGTGGCAAAGGCCTGGCAGAAGAAGAAGGCCGAGGGCGGCTGGGTCTGCCTGCACTGGCCGAAGGAATATGGCGGGCGCGGCGCCAGCCCGGTCGAAAAGGTGATCTGGCAGCAGGAAGAGGGCGTCTATTTCAAGCTCACGAGCCCGTTCCAGATCGGCGAGGGCATGTGCGGGCCGACGGTGATGGCCTATGGCTCCGAGGCCGACAAGCGGCGCTATCTGCCGAAGATCGCCTCCGGCGAGGAAATCTGGTGCCAGCTGTTCTCCGAGCCGGCCGGCGGCTCCGACGTCGCGGGCCTGCGCACCCGCGCCGAGCGCGACGGCGATCACTGGATCATCAATGGCCAGAAGATCTGGACTTCCGGCGCGCACTACTCCGACTACGGCATCCTCATCACCCGGACCGATCCCAATGTGCCCAAGCACAAGGGCCTGACCATGTTCTGGATCGACATGAAGAGCCCGGGCGTCTCGGTCAAGCCGATCAAGCAGGCCAACGGCATGCAGGAATTCAACGAGGTGTTCTTCACCGACCTGCGCGTGCCGGATTCGCAGCGGCTCGGCGCCGTCGGCGACGGCTGGAACGTCTCGCTGACCACGCTGATGAACGAGCGCATGACGATCGGCTCGCGGCTCGCCACCGGCTTCCCCGAATTGTTCGATTTCTGCTCGAACCTGACGACCGAGGACGGGCTCGCGATCGACGATCGCAACGTCCGCTCCAAACTCGCGAGCTGGGCGGTGAAGAATTCCGGGCTGAAATACACCAGCTACCGGGCGGTGTCGGCGCTGTCCAAGGGCGAGCGTCCCGGACCGGAAAACTCGATCGGCAAACTGGTCGCCGGCACCATGCTGCAGGACATCGCGATGTACGCGATGGATCTGCAGGGCGCCAGCGGCGTGCTGACCGATCCGGAGACCGCCGAGGCGGCCGGCCAGTTCCAGGCCATAATGATGTCGTCGCCGTCGACCCGCATCGCCGGCGGCACCGACGAGATCCTGCGCAACATCATCGCCGAACGCGTGCTTGGGCTACCCGGCGACATCCGCGTCGACAAGAACGTGCCGTTCAACAAGATCCCGACCAAGGGGCGATAGCTTGTAGGTTGGGCATCGCAGCGCGATGCCCACCGTGCATAACGATGGATGGTGGGCACGCTACGCTTTGCCCACCCTACCGACTACCGCCTCACCATGAGAAACGAGACAAGGCGATAACCCGATGGACCTGAAAACCGATACTGCGCCGATCGAGGTCCTTGAGGACCTGCTTGCGTCGCGCTTTTCCTGCCGCGCGTTCCTGCCCGACCCGGTGCCGCGCGCCACCATCGAGCGGGTTCTGACCGCGGCGCAAAAGACCGCGTCATGGTGCAACAGCCAGCCGTGGCAGCTCGCAATCGCCTCGGGGGCGGCGACCAGGAAATTTCGCGACGTGATCTACGCCGCGGCCTCGAGCGGCCATAACCACAGCGGCGATTTTCCGTTCCCGCGCGAATATCGCGGCGTCTATCTGGAGCGGCGGCGCGAAAGCGGTTTCCAGCTCTATAATTCACTCGGCATCCCCCGCGGCGACAAGATGGGCTATGCCAAGCAGGCGCTGGAGAATTTCAATTTCTTCGGCGCGCCGCATGTCGCCATCGTCCATACCGACGAGGCGCTCGGCGTCTACGGTGCGATCGATTGCGGCGGCTATGTCACGAGCTTCATGCTGGCGGCGCAGGCGCTCGGCATCGCCACCATTCCGCAAGCCGCGCTGGCGTTTCATTCCGAACTGGTGCGCAAGCATTTTGGCCTCGGCGACGACCGCAGGGTGGTCTGCGGCATCTCGTTCGGATTTCCCGACCGCGCGCACAAGGCCAACAGCTACCGCACCAACCGCGCGGCCATCGCCGATACCGTCAGGTTTGTCGACGAATAGCCCGGAACAAGGCCGCCTGCTTTTTCAGGCTTCTCCAACCGCTTGAAGGTGACCCGCTCTTTCGTCATGGCCGGGCTTCGTCCCGGCCATCCACGCCTTGTATTGATAAGCAAGGACGTGGATGCCCGGCACAAGGCCGGGCATGACGGGCTTCGCTTCGGCGCAGGCCGGCTTGATCAGAACTTCGGCGGCCGCTTTTCCGAAAACGCCAGAATGCCTTCCTTGATCTCGGCGCCGCGCATGCTGTCGCGATGGCGGCGGTCGGCGGCTTCCTCGTCGAGCTTGCCGCGGGCGAATTCGTTGATCGCGCGCTTCATGCCGGCCATCGCGACCGGGGCATTGCCGGCGAGAATGTCGGCGAGCCGGTCAACCTCTTGGTCGAACGCATCCGCCGGCACCATCGCGGTGAGATAGCCGATGCGCAGCATTTCCGGTGCGCCGATCCGCTCGGCGGTCAGGAACAGCCGCTTGGCGTTGTCGACGCCGAGCCGCGACACGTAGCGTTTGATGCCGCTCTTGTAATAATGCAGCCCGAGCCGGGCCGCCGGCATGAACATCTCGCAACTGTCGATGCCGATGCGGAAATCGCAGGCCAGCGCCAGATCGGTCGAGCCGCCGTAGACGCCGCCGTTGAGCCGGCAGATCGTCGGCACGGCGAGATCCTCGAGCCGGTTGACGACGACTTCGAAGGCCGAGCCGGCGCTCTGCTCCTCGGTGGCGCTGGTGGCGCGCTCGGCCACCGAGTTTAGATCGTAGCCGGCGCTGAAGGCGCGGCCGGTGCCGGTCAGCACCAGCACCCGGATCGCGGCCTCGGCCTCGATCCGGTCGAACAGTTTCAGCAGCGCATCGAGGTCGTCGGCCTGCAGCCGGTTCAGATGCTTCGGCCGGTTGAGGCGGATGGTGGCCCTGGCGCCGCTGATCTCGAGCAGCGGGGCGCTGGCCGCATTCGGGGCGTCCGTGAGGTGTTTTTGCATCATTTGTTCTCCAGCGCGCGCCGCCTGGCTTCGAGGTCGATGGTCTCGGCCAGATCGGGATGCCGCGCCATCAGCATGCGGAAGTCGACGAGATCGAGCACCAACAGCCGCGACACCCGCGTGGTGGTGATGCTGGCGGAACGCAGATTTTTGCCGAGCAGCGCCATCTCGCCGAAGAACGCGCCCTCGCCGAGCCGGACCTTCTTGCCCGGCAGGTCGACCTCGACCTCGCCGGCGGCGATGAAATACATGCAGTCGCCGGCGTGGCCCTTGCGGATGATCATGGTGCGCGCCGGCAGGTCCATGGTGCGCAGCATATGTGTGACGTCGGCGATCGCCGCCGGGCCGAGTGCGGCGAAGAACGGCACCTTGCTGACCGATTCCCAGGTCTTCAGGAAATTGTCGCGCCTCGTCTCCGCGGCGAAGCCGGTGGCGAGGATGCCGGTCCACAGCCCGAACACGCCGAGCCCGCAGATCATCACGACAGCCGCGACCAGCCGGCCGAGCAGCGTGATCGGCACCACGTCCCCATATCCCACGGTGGTCAGCGTGACGACCGCCCACCACATCGCCGCGGGCACGCTGCCGAAGCCCGCCGGCTGGACGTCGCGTTCCAGAAAATACTCCGCCACGGAGGCGAGAAACAGCACCATCAGCAGGATCACGAGCACGCTGAGCAGCGGGCCGGATTCCAGCACCAGCACCCGGCGCAACTGCCGCAGCCCGGGGATTCCTGGCACCACCTTGAGCACCCAGAACACGCCCAGCAGCCAGGCCGTTTTGGGATCGGCGCCGCAAGCGAAGGCGAGTGGCACGGCCATGGCGGCCACCGCGTCCACCAACCCCCGGACCGACAGCACGTAGCCCCATCCGCGCTGCGTCTGAACGGCATGGCGCAGCCTGACCACCCATTCGAATATGAAGAAGGCCAGGCAGGCCCACAGCACCGAATCGACCCAGTGATGCGCCGCTTCATAGGCGGGGGCGACGCTCAGGACCAGCATCATGACCACGCCGGCGGTGACCGCCAGATAGGCGGCTTTGGTCATGTTGCGGCCGACCGTCGCGGCCGCGAATTGCGCCAGAGCTGGGGAAACGAGCGGTTTGGACATCGGCAGGCGGGCGACCGTTGCTGGAAGGAAGCTGATACGGCCATTCCGAGCGTGACCGGTCTCCCAAAGTGCCCAAGCGGGGGGTGATCGTCAACGAGATGCGGCAAACAGCGTTATCGCCGGAGCTGCGCGCCAAACCCGGAGGAGGCTGCATCGGCAGCCCGGCGATCCATCGATGCGCGTCGCGTCAGAGGCCGAGGTCGCTCAGCCCCGGGTGATCCGCTGGCCGGGGGCCCGAGCGGTCCCAAAGGAATAGTCTTTCGCCGTGTTGGATCGGCACGTCGTTGATGCTCGCATGCCGCTCCCGCATCAGGCCGTTCTCGTCGAACAGCCAGTTCTCGTTGCCGTAGGCGCGGAACCAGGCGCCGCCGGCGTCATGCCATTCATAGGCGAAGCGCACCGCGATGCGGTCATCGGTGAAGGCCCACAGCTCCTTGATCAGCCTGTAGTCGTGTTCCCGCTGCCACTTGCGGGTCAGGAATTCGACGATCGCGGCGCGGCCCTGTAGGAACTCGCTGCGGTTGCGCCAGCGGCTGTCGGTCGTATAGGCGAGAGAAACCTTCGCCGGATCGCGCGAATTCCACGCATCCTCCGCCTTGCGGACTTTCTCGATCGCGGTCTGGCGCGTGAAGGGCGGCACCGGCGCGCGCCGTTCGGTTGCATGGGTCATCATTGGTACTCCGTTCGGCTCCGATGGAAATTCTTGCGCTTTTCACGTCCGTATGAGGGGAAAGTTTGCTCGGGCCGAGGAGAGCCTGCAACGCCGCCGCACCGGCGTGTGCTTCCTCTAGGGGCATACCGCGGAAGCGACAATAGGGGAGTTTGGCAAGTCATCGTTGCCGTTTCAGCAACAGCGCAAGGGCGCCCCGGAACCGTGAACCTGCGGACCGAAAATCGCGCTTACGCGCTATGGGCGGTCTTCACGATCACCACATGATCGTCGTGACGGTCGTCTTGATGATCATCTTGACGATCACCTTGGGCGGCAAGCCGCTTCAGGTGCTCGCGGCGCATGCCGATGTCGTCGCGCACGAATTCGTAGCCGAGCTTGAACGTATCCAATCCGTCGGTCGAGATGGTGCCGTCGCGCAACCCGATCACCGCGCCGCGAAGGATAGCCTCGAGTTCGTCCTGCAGCGCTTCCAGCGCATCCAGCGAGGTGGCGTGTTCGATGCGCTCGCCGATGTCGAGGATGGCGGTCGCAAGCTCGCTGGCCTTTTCCGGCGCGACCCTCGTGATATGGGTATAGATCGCGACGAAGATCGAGCCGATGACGCTGAGCGCGCCGGCGCCCAGATACATCATGTCGCTGTAGCGGTCCATGAACGACTTGGTGTCGTCGTTGATGTATTCGGCGGCACCCTGATGCGCGACGACGAAGGCGTCCTTGTCGGTATCGGCCGGTTCGATCCGGGAGGCGAAGCCGTCATCCAGCGCGAGCTCGGCCTTGTTTTCGTAGATCGCGCGCGCGAGGTCGCCCGCCGTCGTCGCCGGCATCCGGGATTGCGCCACCAGCAGCCATTGCAGCCCGATGGTATCGAGATCGTCGTCGGGAATGGCCGGCGAGGAGGACAGCATGCCGGTCGCCAGCGTTTCCTCGGTAATACCGGGATTTCGCCGCGCCAGCGCTTTCGACTCGTCGATCGCGTTGACGGTGAAGCCGCCGCGCTTGGCGTATTGTTCGTAGCGTTTGTCCTTCACCAGCGACGAGGTGTGGGCTATGGCGATGACCGCGCCGTACCCGCCCGATGCGAACAGCTTGTCGAGCGTCGCATCCGGCGGCGCCAACTGGACCCTCGAGGCGGCGTCGGAGTCGTCGGCAATCTCCAGCACGCTGCGGACGAAGGCCAGGCTGCCGTCGCCGTCAGGCAGCACCGCGATCTTCTTCTTGCGCAGATCGGCCAGGGATTTGATCTTCCGGCCGCCTGGGCTGATCAGGAGCAGCACGTCGTGCTCCAGCACGGCCAGCGCGCGGGCGCGCGGCGGCACCCTGGCATCGGTGCGCAGCACCGTGAGGTCCGCCAGCCGATGATCGAACGCCGCGAGCGCCTTGGCGGTGTCGCCGCTCGGCACGATCTTGAGACGCAACCTCGAATTGCTGCTCCTGAGGACCGCGGCGAGCCGCGCTGCGAAACGGGCTTCGACGCCGTTGGGGTTGCCGACCGCGAACACCAGCGTTTCGGAGTTTTTCAGCCAGACCCGCACGCCCCAAACCGTGACGACGGTCAGGATCAACGTCAGGATGGCAAACAGGATCATTTGGCGGCGGTTGGATCTGACCACCTGCGAACGCGGGGACTGCTTTTCCACACTCGGCGTCGGCACTTCAGCGCTCATGGCCCATACCCACGCCGCAATGGCGACTTTGCTGCCCAACCGTCCCGGCGGATCGCGCAGGCGATCGTAAATATCTAAAAAAGAACGATAATCTTAGCGTTTTGCCGATGATATCCAGCCCGGGGCTGATTGCAAACCGGCGGCTTGGGCAACCTTACCGCGGTAGTTGCACCAATGCCGCAGGGTACGGTTTTGGGCCATATTTGGCGTTTTTTGAGTTCCCCGCAGGTGCATTCCAGCGCGGGAGATGTCATAAACGGGTGATACCGGGCAATGTCCCCGGGGTTTGCGAAGAAGTTGTGCTGGACGCTTCCCGTTTTGTCCGTGCCGTTCCAAGTCAGTTCCAGCGAGGGCGCCAGCCTTGTCGTTTCCCCCCATGTCGTCGTCGGTTCCGGTAGCTGCGTTGATCGGTTGGATGCTGCTGCTGACCGTCAAGCACGTCATCGCCGATTTCGTCCTGCAGACCTCGTGGATGGCCATCGGCAAGGACCAGCGGACCGGATGGGCGCTGCCGCTGCTGGCGCATTGCCTCGTGCACCTTGCGGTTGCGATGACGCTGATCCTGATCGTCGCGCCGCGGTTCTGGTTCGTCGCGCTGATCGATTTTGCCATTCACATCACCATCGACCGTGCCAAGGGCCTGTGCGCGTCGCGATTCGGTGTGACGCAGGAGCGCCAGCATCCATGGTTCTGGACGCTGATCGGCGTCGACCAGGCGCTGCACCATCTCACCGATTTTGGTCTCTCGATCTTCATGGCGTCGAACGGCTGAGCTTTTCGGCCTCGTTCGACACCGACCATCCGTACCTGGCGTCACCGCGCGGTCCGTCGCCGGCTGGAAGCAGCTGGATTCGCTGCAAGTTAAAGGGACAGCGGCGCTGACTGATTCGGCTCGCCGCTTCAAGCACCACCGGGTAACTACCGGTGGTGGTGGTTAACCTTTCGTTAGAGACTTACGTTGCATCCTGCGTACCGGGAGATACGCAGATGTTTTCAAGCCGCGACGCCTTCGAGAACGATTTCTGCCCGGTCCGGGATGAATTGCTCGGCGAGATGTACCGCTCCAACGAAAACGGCCTGCCCCGGCTGGTGGAGAGCGTCTCTTCCGAAGTCCGGGCCATGCTGGCGCTGTTCTGTTATCGCCGCAGCCATCTGCACGCGCTGGCGCTCTCGATCGCCACAAGCTGCAGCGAACGCGAACTGATCCAGCTCGGCGGTCGCGTCGGCTCGACCCTTTACGCGCTGTCCCGCGAGCCGGCCGCGCGCTCGGCGCCGTCGTCTTCCTACGGCAGCCGCAAGCCGATCACGCTCTCGACCAAGCCGCTCTCCACCTTCTCGCCCGTCGACGACGAGATCGATGAAGATCTGGCCGAGGCCGCCACGGCGTAAGCCTTCTCCCGTACCCTAGCGATCCAGATCGAGCGCGGGCAGGCCATGCCGCCGGCGCGCCATGCCGCATTCGACGTCGCCGGGCATGCAGGTCCGGCAGACTTCCGGCCGCACCGCATAGATGGTGCAGGCGGTCGCGATTCCGACCTGGCCGGCCAGCGCCGAACAGCGGTCGCCGTCGCAGCGCATGCCGGACAGCTTTTCGTTGACGAATTTTTCCGGAATCAGATCGAGCGCCGCGTCGTCCTCGGTGGTGAAGCGCGGCCAGTTCGGCGAATAGCTGCAGCAGGCGCCGCAGGCCTGGCAGGGGCTTTCGGCTTCCACGACTGGATCGGCGGCTGAATGGGTGTCTGATTTGGTCTCTTGCATGACGTCCATCTAACCCGGATTGAGGCTGCCGGCCATCAGGTATCCTTCGGCGCTTCCCAGACCAGGCTCCTGCGCCATCGCGCCCGAAGCAGGTCGCGCCGCTCCGGATATTTGTCGTCGTGATACGTGGCGTCGACGACACGGTCGGTCCGGAAGCTGCGGAAATCCCGGCGCAGCTCGCACCATGCTGCCAGAATCCGCACCGCTTCGTGATAGCCGATCGCGATCGGCCAGATGGTGCGCTCGCTGTCGCGGCCTTGTTCGTCGCGATAGCGCAGCGTGATCTTCTTGCCCTCGTGGATCTGGGCGCGCGTTCGCGCCATGTCGATGTGGTCGGGTTCCCGATTCCAGCCGGCACGCGCCCGGCTCGCAGGCTCGAGCACGAACGGCCTCAGCCGTTCCGGAACGGTGTCGGCGATCTTCGCCATCAGGTCCTGCGCGGCGCGCGCCAGCACGGCGTCGGCATGGCCGACGACCCATTGCGCGCCGAGCACGGCCGCCTCGATCTCGTCGGGGGTGAGCATCAAGGGCGGCAGGTCGAAACCCTTTTCCAGGATGTAGCCGATGCCGGCCTCGCCGCGGATCGGCACGCGCTGTTCGATCAGGGTGGCGATGTCGCGGTAGATCGTCCGCTTCGAGGTCTCGAGCTCGACGGCGATCGCATCCGCCGTCAGTGGTTTGCGGGTGCGCCTCAGCACCTGGATGATCTGGAACAGCCGGTCGGCACGTCTCATGAAACGTCTCTTTGTCTCTGTTGGCGCGCCGCCGTCGGATGCTGACAGCATGTTGGCAGCAGGGGGCCAGTATACCGGGACAACACTCCAACCAAGAGGATTTTGTCCATGATGATTCTGTACGGCATCGATCTCTGGACTGCGATGTCGCCGCTGCTGACACCACGGTGGCAGCAGGGGATGGCTAGCGTGAAGCGCCTGCTCAGGAAATCGGGAGCACCGACATGATCACCCTCTACGGCTTCGGCCCCGGCTTCGGGCTGCCGGAAAAGAGCCCCTTCGTCACCAAGACCGAAGTCCAGCTGAAGATGGCGGGGCTCGCCTATCGCAAGGAGAAGGCCATGCCGCCAGCCTCTCCCAAGGGGCAATTGCCCTATATCGTCGACGACGAGGAGCGCATCGCCGATTCCACCTTCATTCGCGCGCATCTCGAAGGCAAATACGGCTTCGATTTCGATGCTCCGCTCAGTCTGCAGGCACGGGCGCAAGCCTGGGCGTTCGAGCGCATGATCGAGCATCATATCTATTGGGCGCTGGTCGGCGCGCGCTGGGTCGACCCCGAGAATTTTGCCAGGGGACCGGCGCATTTCTTCGACGGCGCGCCCGAACATCTGCGCGAGAAGCTGCGCGAGGATGCGCAATTCCGCGTCGCCGAGAACTACCTGTTGAGCGGGCTGGGCCGTCACGCTCCCGAAGAGGACGTCGATCTGGCTGTCCGCTCGCTGTTTGCGCTCTCGGTGCAGCTCGGCGACAAGCCCTATCTGATGGGCGAGACGCCCTGCGGCACCGATGCCACCGCCTTCGCCATGCTGGCCGGAATCCTGACGCCGTTCTTCACCTCGCCGCTGCGCGAACGGGCCGAGCAGTTTGCGAATCTCGTGGCCTATGTCGACCGCATGATGCTGCAGCATTATCCCGACTTCGCCTGGACCCCGCTGCAACAGGCCGCTTGAGGTATTTCGAGAAGGGCGACGGGTTCAATATCCTCGTCGTCATTCCGGGGCGATGCGAAGCATCGAACCCGGAATCTCGAGATTCCCCGATGTGCAATTGCACATCTGAGGTTCGCATCTTCGACGCGCCCCGGAATGACGACACCCACACGGGTAGTGTTTCAATGCGCTGGCGGCTGCGCGGCTTTCGCGGCCGCCAGCTCCGTCTCCAGTTCGGCGATCCGCGCGTCGCGCGCGGCCAGCGCCGCCGCCACGTCGGCGGCGTCGAACTTCTGCGGAATATGCTGTGGGCAGTTGGTGTCCCAGGCCGAAATCCTGAACAGGATGACCTGTTCGGGCCGCGCTCTGTAGCGCTGCGGCATCAGCGATTGCAGCAGCGCGGGATCATCCTCCACCACGCGCGCTTCGCCCCAGATCTTGACCCGGCGGCGATGCGCATAATCCATCAGGAAGATATGCGCCTTCGGGTTTTCCGTCAGGTTGCCCTGGGTGATGTATTGCCGGTTGCCGATGTAGTCGGCGAAGGCGATCGTGTTGCCGTCGAGCACTTTGACAAATCCCTTTGGCCCGCCGCGATGCTGGATATAGGGCTGGCCGTCCGCGCTGGCGGTCGCGAAATAAAGACTGTCGGTATCGGCCAGGAACGCGGCGAGGTTGTCGTCGATCTCGGTGCGCCAGCCGCCGCGCGCCTCGACATCGGCATAGGCGTGGCGCGATCCCTTGCGGGTCTGGATCGCCTTCACCGCGGGGCTGAACGCCACGTCGCTGGAATAAGTATGAGTGTCTGACATCAGAAGTCTCCTGGAAAATCCCCCGTTCGTCCCCATAACATGGCCCTCTCCCGAATTTGGACAATCTGCCGGATTGACACTTCATTGTTGCAGTATATGAAATAATCGCATGGACCGTTTCGATGCCATGCAGGCCTTTGTCACCGTCGCCGACCTCCAGGGGTTCGCGCCAGCGGCGCGCAAGCTCGGGCTGTCGCCGTCTGGGGTTACGCGGCTGATCGCGGCGCTGGAGGATCGTCTCGGCGCGCGGCTGTTGCAGCGGACCACGCGGCAGGTGACGCTGACCGATATCGGCGCCCGCTATCTGGAACGGGTCCGGCGCATCCTGGCCGATGTCGAGGAAGCCGAAGCGGCGGCCGAGGGCGAACGCACCCGCCCCAGCGGACGGCTGGTGGTTTCCGCGCCGGTCGGATTCGGGCGGCTCCATGTCAGTCCGGTGATGTCGGCCTATCTCAAGCGCTACGCCGAAGTATCGGGCGAATTGCGGCTGTCCGATCGCATGATCAACCTGGTGGAGGACGGCGTCGATCTGGCGGTACGGATCGGCCATCTCGCCGATTCCAGCCTGGTCGCGCGCCATGTCGGCGAGATGCGGCGCATCGTGGTCGCCTCGCTTGGCTATCTCGGGGAACGCGGCGAGCCGGATACACCCGCCGCCATCGCCTCCCACGACACGATCCAGTTCGGCGACACGGCCGTGCCGCCGGACTGGCGCTTCGTCGAGGACGGCCGCGAGGTTCGCGTGGCCTGCACGCCGCGCTTTTCCACCAACAGCGCCGATGCCGCGATTCAATATGCGGAAGCGGACGGCGGGCTGACGCGCGTGCTGGCCTATCAGGCGGCGGATTCGATCAGGGCCGGCCGGCTCCAGATCGTGCTGGCGAAATTCGAGCAGCCCTCGCTGCCGATCCACCTTGTCTATCCGACGTCGCGGCTATTGTCGGCCAAGGTGCGCGGCTTCATCGATCTCGTGACCGAGACCAGCGACTGGCATATCGGGTAACAACGCTGTCATTCCGGGATGGCTCGAAGAGCCAGACCCGGAATCTCGAGGTTCCCCGATGTGCAATTGCACATCTGAGGTTCGCGCTTCGCGCGCCCCGGAATGACGGCTACGCCTTCTTCGGCACCACGCGGAAAGTGGCATTGGCGCGCGCGATCACCACGTCGTCTGCCTTGATGAGGCTTTGCGCGAAGCAGATGGTGCTGCCGGTCTTGATGACGTCGGACTCGACTGCGAGCCATTGTCCGACCTCGGCGGCGCCGATGAAATCGACCGCAAGCCCGATCGTCACCAGCGACGAGACGCCGCCCATGACATGGGCGCAGCTGTAGCCCATCGCGTTATCGGCCAATGCCGCGATCAGCCCGCCGTGGATCAGGCCGCGGCCGTTGGTGTGCGGCTTTGCCAGCCGCAATCCGATGATCACGGCCCGCTCCGTCCGTTTCGAATAGAGCGGCTCCCAGGGATCGGTCAGCGGGCTTTGCCGGAAATGCGGCTCGAAGCCTTCGGGAATCTCGGTGGATGTCATGCGGGGCTTTCGTGTTGCTGGCGCAACCAACACTAGGCGCAAACCGGGTCGAATTCACCGCTTACAAAGTTTTAAACGGGATTTTTGCCGAGCGCTTAAACTAACTGTTTCCGCATCGGTCATTGCGAGCGAAGCGAAGCAATCCATGCGCTACAAGGAAAGAATGGATTGCTTCGTCGCTGACGCTCCTCGCAATGACGGTGATGGCAGGAGATCGAACTCTAATACGGCAATCCCACGTAATTCTCGGCCATCGCGGTCGACGCCGCCCTGGAGTGGACGAGATAGTCGAGCTCGGCCAGCTGGATGCGGGCGCCGAGTTCGCCGTCGTCGGGGAATTTGTGCAGGATCGAGGTCATCCACCAGGAGAAGCGCACCGCCTTCCAGACCCGCGACAGCGCCTTGCGGGAATAGTCGTCGATTCCGGCGGAGGATTTCTCTTCGTAATATTCCTGCAATGCGCGCGACAGATAATGCACGTCGCTGGCGGCGAGGTTCAGTCCCTTGGCGCCGGTCGGCGGCACGATATGCGCAGCGTCGCCGGCCAGGAACATCCGCCCGAAGCGCATCGGTTCGGCGACGAAGCTGCGCAACGGCGCGATGCTCTTTTCGATCGAGGGCCCGGTGACGAGGTTGTCGACCGCCTTTTCGTCGAGCCGCCGCTTCAGTTCATCCCAGAACCGCTCATCCGGCCATTGATCGACATGATCGTCGAGCGAACACTGCACGTAATGGCGGCTGCGGCGCATCGAGCGCATGGTGCACAGCGCGAAACCCCGGGCGTGGTTCGAATAGATCAGTTCGTGGCTGACCGGCGGGGTTTCGGACAATATTCCGAGCCAGCCGAACGGATAGACCCGCTCGAAGGTCTGGATCGCGGAGGGCTTGACGCTGGCGCGGCTGACGCCATGGAAACCGTCGCAGCCGGCGATGAAATCGCAGTCGATTTCGTGACCGATACCGTCCTTGACGTAGCTGACGCGCGGATGATCGGTGTCGAAATCCTGCGGCTTGACGTCGCCGGCTTCGTAAATCGTGGTCAGCCCGGCCGCCTTGCGCGCGTTCATCAGGTCGAGCGTCACTTCGGTCTGGCCGTAGATCATCATGGTCTTGCCGGTGGCGGCCTTCAGATCGACGCGGTGGCGATGGCCGGCGAAGGCGAGTTCGACGCCTTCATGCACCAGACCCTCGCGGTGGGCGCGCGCCCCGGCGCCGGCTTCGTCGAGCAGGGCCACCGTTCCCTCTTCCAGGAGGCCGGCGCGGATGCGGCCGAGTACATAGTCCGGGCTCTGGCGCTCCAGGATGACGCTGTCGATGCCGGCTTTGTGCAGCAACTGCCCCAGCAGCAATCCCGCCGGTCCCGCTCCGATGATTGCTACTTTTGTCCGCAATACTTGCCCCCTTGATTATTATAGGCTCGAAGCCGGCCGGCGCGGCGTGCCCCCGCAGACTTGCAATGATAATTATATCATATAACAATTTTGGCAAAGGACGTTGCCGCGAAACGATGCGTTCCGCATCCGGCGTCCGCGCCGGCTTGAAAAGCCGGCCAAACTATATAACATGTTAACTAACAAGACTGGGCGCCAAGCCCGCCTTCATGCTCAAAGGGAGAAAATGTCGATGAGAAAAGCATTCCTGGCGTTGCTGCTGGCCGCCAGCGTGACGCCTGCGTTCGCGCAGGAAAAGACCTTCGACCTGAAACTGTCGCACTGGGTGCCGGCGTCGCATCCGCTGCAGAAGGCGCTGGAGGACTGGGGCGCTTCGGTCGAGAAGGCGTCCGGCGGTACCATCCACTACAAGGTCTATCCGGCCCAGCAGCTCGGCAAGGCGTTCGACCATTACGACATGGCGCGCGACGGCATCGCCGACGTCACCTACATCAATCCGGGCTATCAGCCCGGCCGCTTCCCGATCATTGGCGCCGGCGAGCTTCCGTTCCTGATGTCGGACGCCAAGGGCGGCTCG
>Ga0302157_10002794_pt1 | contig 20062 bp, 20 predicted proteins | sample I_Bog_N3_3_FD_193502 | JGI IMG/M metagenome (GOLD analysis project Ga0302157, IMG submission 193502) | Peat permafrost microbial communities from Stordalen Mire near Abisko, Sweden - I_Bog_N3_3 | ecosystem: Environmental > Terrestrial > Soil > Wetlands > Peat | place: Sweden: Abisko, Stordalen... | reverse complement strand
TCCCGCGAGCTTGACGCCCATTTCCATGACGTTTCCGACAAAGGTTTTCAGGGCGCCGACGACACGATCTTCGTCCAAGTCGAAGGCTCCGTCGGGAAGCGTCCGGGCCGGGCGGGCGTCGCCGCGCCGAACTGAAACCTTACGCGTTTCCGTGCGCCGCGGCAGGTTCGGAAATCCCTTACGAAATCCAGGCGCGGCCGATTGGGTATTTTCCGAAGCTGTTCAATCGGCGCGACACGGTTCATGGTTTTGTCAGGGATCGTGGCGTCGAAGGAATGACGAAGATGGGCCTCATTCTTTTGCTGATTCTCCTCGTTCTCATGTTCGGAGGCGGCGGATTTTATCTCGGACCGCCGTTTCACTATTATGGCGGCGGCCTCAGCCTTCTGGTGGTGATCATCATCGTCGTTCTGCTGTTTCGAAGATGAAACCGTGGAACTGGTTCCCCGGACCGTTTCAATGCGGGTTCCCGGCGGGCTTGGCGGGGCTTTTGCAGGAGGAGCCGCGGCCCTCGCCGACGCCGGCTATGTCTCCAGGAGATTCCGTCGCGCCTGCGCAGGACGCGAAGCGCCGTGCGCGCCAGCGAATTTTTCGTGTCGATCGGGCTGGCCGCGCCTAGAGCAAAGCGGTCGCGCGCTCGAGGATATGTTTCAGTCCGGCGAGGATCGGTTGATCGGAGCCGCGCGCGGCCTGCCGGACGTCGTCGCGGTCCTCGCTGGACGCAACGTCCGCAAACGCCTTGACGATCAGGGCCGCATGGGCGCCGGGCGAGTTGTTGTTTCTGGAGGCTTCGCTGGCGAATTGTTTGGCAAACTCTCCGCCGATCGACGCCAACGCGGCGCGCGCGAGATGCGGGTTCGAGCAGGTCCGGAGGATCTCTTCGACGACCATTTGCTGACTCCATGGCCTTGGGCCTGTCAGAGGTTTCTTCCCTTGAGTGTTGCGGGACGACACGGCGGGCGCTGAATCGCGGTCGGCCCGCCTGCTTGCTTGATATAAAGTTGGAAGAGTCCAACCCATCGCGCCTCAAATTCGAGCTTTCGCCCCGAGGACGCCGCGCAGCGCGGCGCGTCGCAGCGCATCGGGATCTCGCTCGCCGGAATCATGAGCGTCCATCAGATTCCGGGTCAATCGCTTGCTCAGGACGGCTTCCTCGAATTTGTTGAGTTTGCCAGGCAAAGCCGCGCAAACATGGCCCAGCGCGTCGGAATGCGCGTTGGAAAGCACGCGAACGCCCAGAGTTTTGCGTGGAGAGAACAACATGGCGAGATCCTCGAGACGGCTTGTCGATACGCGACAAGGCCGCAGCCTTCGTCATGGCCTAACGCGCGCCGCGACGGCAGCGCCGGAAACTACTTACGCCCGCCTCGTCGAGCCGTTCTCTAAAACACGGCCACGGGCCGCGACGAATCGGCCACGCGCGTCCGAAAAATCCCGCCGCATTCCCGGGCGATGCCCTCGACGAGCGCCGCGGCCGCCGCTTCGACGTCGCCGGAGCCGTTGGATTGCGCGGTCAGCACGATGCGTCGGGTCTGCGGCGTCACCAGCGTCCGCGCGTCCTGGCGCCAGTTCCAGCGGCGGCAGAGCACATGCGAGGCGTCGGCATAGACCACTTCGCCGGCCTTGGGCGGATCGTCGGGGTCCTCGCCCTCGCAGGCGCTCATGTCGAGAAACGTATCGTGCGCCTGCGAGAACCGGAAGGCGAGATCGCCGACGATTTTGTCGAGGTCGTCACAGCCCAGGCATAGGCCAAAGTCGACCGAGACGGCGTTGTAGAGGTCGACGAGCGGGTTGACCTCGGGGAGCGCGTCGCCCGCCAGCACCCGCTTGATGAGCCGCTCGACGGACGAGCGGTAGCTGGTCTTCTTGATGCCGAAGGCGCGGTAGGCGCCACGCCAGGCGGCCACGCAGGGAATCGCGGCAAGCTCCGTTCCCGCCCAGCGCGCCCGGCAGCGCGTTTCGATCGCGCCGATTTCGGCGCTCAGGCGCGGCGAGCGCAACGGAGGAATCAACAAGCCCTCGCCGATCACGACGGCGACGCGGAATCCGGGAAAGCGCTCGACGAGCGCGGCGATGGAAAGGCTGGACATATCAGCGTCTTCCGCTAGGGCGGGCCGAACTGTCAAGCGCCGGTCTTGCGCTCGTGGGCCCGATGGGATCCTATGCGCGCCCGGAGGCGCCCCCATGCAACTGATCGGTATGCTCGATTCCCCCTTCGTGCGGCGCGTCGCGATCACGTTGCTGATTGCCAAGGTTCCGTTCCGGCATCGGCCGATATCGCTGTTCCGCCACATCGATCGATTTACGGAACTCAGCCCGTTACTGAAAGCGCCGAGCCTCGTGCTCGACGACGAAACCGTGCTCGTCGAATCCAACGTGATCCTCGAATATCTCGGGGCGATCCATCCGGCGGTCGCCGCGCTCGCAATCGCCCGCTCGGGTTCGCCGCTCGCGGCCGCTCGCGCCACCGGAATCGCCATGACCGTCGCCGAAAAAGCCGTGCAAGCGCATTACGAGCGCGCCCTGCGCGCACCCGAGCAGCGCAACGCCGACTGGATGGCCCGCGTCGGCCGGCAATTGCGCATCGGTCTGGAAGCGCTCGAAGCGGAAGTTCCCGAGACCGGCTGGATCGGCGGGGCCAAGATCGGCGGCGCCGATATCGCGGTCGCCTGCGCATGGGGCTTCGCCCAGACGACGATCTCGGACCTCGTCGAAAGTGTCGATTTCCGGCTCTATCCGCGTCTTTCGGATTTTTGCGCGCGGGCCGAGGAGGTCCGCGAATTTCGCATGGCGCCGCCTATCGACGGAGTCACGGCCCCGTTGGGTTGAACGGGGCCTCGAGCAGGAAAGGTTTTTCAAATGAGCGACGCAACCATGCGCGCCATCGTGGCGCCAGCGCCGGGCGGCGGCCCTGAGGCGCTGACTCTGATCACGCGCCCGCGCCCCAAACCGGGCGCGGGGGAAATCCTGATCCGCGTCGAGGCGGCCGGGGTCAATCGCCCCGATATCCTGCAGCGGATGGGTCAATATGCGCCGCCGCCCGGCGCGACGGATATTTTGGGTCTCGAAGTCGCGGGCGAAGTGGTGGCGCGGGGCGAAGACGCTGAACTTCACCCGCTGGGCGCCCACGTAGTCGCGCTGGTCGCCGGCGGCGGCTATGCGGAATATTGCCTCGCCCATGAAACCAACGCCCTGCCGATTCCCGCCGGCCTTTCGATCGAGCAGGCGGCGGCGATTCCGGAGACCTATTTTACAGTCTGGACCAATGTTTTCGAGCGCGGCGGGCTGAAGGCCGCCGAGACCTTCCTGGTCCACGGCGGGACCTCCGGCATCGGCGTGACCGCGCTGCTGCTCGCCAAGGCGTTTGGCGCCAAAGTGCTGGTCACCGTCGGCTCCGACGACAAGGCGAAGGCCTGCCTGGACCTCGGCGCCGATGTCGCCATCAATTATCGGACGCAGGATTTCGTCGCCGCGACCAAGGCGGCCACCGACGGGCGCGGCGTCGACCTCATCCTCGACATGGTCGGCGGCGACTACACGCCGCGCAATTACGCGGCCGCCGCTGTCGACGGCCGAATCGTGCAGATCGCCTTCCTGCACGGGCCGAAGGTGGAGATGGATCTGCGACCGCTGATGATGAAGCGTTTGACCCATACCGGTTCGACGCTGCGGCCGCGCTCGGTCGCCGAGAAAGCCGTGATCGCCCGCGCCTTGCAGAATAAGGTGTGGCCGCTGCTGGCGGCGGGCCTTTGCAAGCCGTTGATCGATTCCGTGTTTCCGCTCGCCGACGTCGGCAAAGCGCACGAGCGGATGGAAAGCTCCCAGCACGTCGGCAAGATCGTCTTGAAAATCTGACCATGCGATCGTCGCGACCTGTGGGCCGGGCCTGAAATGCCGCGTTTCAAGCTGACTGTCGAATACGACGGCGCCGGCTATTCCGGTTGGCAGCGACAGGACAACGGCGCTTCGGTTCAAGGCGCTCTCGAGGACGCCGTGTTCAAATTGACGGCCGCGAGGACGCTCGTACAGGGGGCGGGTCGGACGGACGCCGGCGTCCACGCGACGGGACAGGTCGCCCATGTCGATCTCGAACGCGCCTGGGACGGGTTCAAGCTGCGCGAGGCGCTGAACGCGCATCTCGTGGGCTCGTCCGTCGCCGTGCTCGCCGCGGAGATCGCGCCTTGGGATTTCGACGCGCGCCGCAGCGCGGTCCACCGTCGCTACCTCTATCGCATCCTCAACCGGCGCGCGCGGCCGGCGCTGGAGCGCGGCAGGGTCTGGCACGTCAAGCGCGCGCTTGATGGCGCGGCTATGGCCGAGGCGGCGAGCGCCCTGCTCGGACGCCACGATTTTTCGACCTTTCGCGATTCCCAGTGTCAGGCCTCGTCGCCGGTGCGAACGCTCGACAGGTTCGAAGTGACTCGAGTGGGCGAAGAGTTGCACTGTGTGGTCGGCGCGCGCTCGTTTCTGCATCGGCAGGTGCGCTCGATGGTCGGCTCGCTCGTCGAAGTGGGCCTCGGCAAATGGGGCGCGGCCGATTTGAAGGCCGCGCTCGATTCCGCCGATCGCTCCCGCTGCGGCCCGGTGGCGCCGGCGGACGGGCTCTATCTCACGGGAGTCGACTATCCTCAGACATATTCCGCCGCGTGCTCGGTCAGATAGGTCTGCAGCTTTCGCGGCGCGCGGCCGGTCAGCTCGAGCACCGCGTCGGTCGGCGCCGTCAGTCCCCCCAGCCGCGTGTTGGCGTCGAAGCAGGCGATGAAAGCCGCCATCGGCGCGGGGACGCCATGGGCTTGCAAGCCGCCGATCAGTTGCTCGTCGGTGACGTGCACGACCTGCAGCGGCTTGCCGGTCGCCTTTGCGGCGACGGCGGCGATCTCCTCGGTCGTGAACGCCTCGCCGGAGGTGATGTCGTAGGTCCGGCTCGCGCTCGCGTGCGAAGCGAGCGCGGCGGCGGCGGCCCGCGCGACGTCCTCTCGCGCCACATGGGAAACCTTGCCCTGACCTGCGGCCGAGAACCACTGGCCCGACTTCAGCGCATTCGGCAGGGACATCAACAGGTTCTCCTGATACCAGCTGACGCGGAGAATCGTGTAGGGCAGACCGGAGGCCTTGATCGCCTGTTCGGTCCCGTAATGGTCGGGCGCGAAAACGATCGCCGAACCCGGCTCGGGCTTCGGCATTGAAGTATAGACGATGTGTCCGACTCCCGCCCTGCGCGCCGCCGTGATCGCCCGCGCGTGCTGTTCCAGGCGGCGGCCGGGACGATCGATCGCGTCGGTGGAGATGATCAACAACCGATCGACGCCGGCGAAGCCGGCATCCAGCGAATCGGAATCGTCGAAATCGATACGACGCGCCTCGACGCCGAGATCGGCAAGCCGGGCGGGATCGCGCGTGCCGGCGATAAGTCTGTCGCCGGTCGATCCGATCAGGGCTTCGAGCGTGAGGCGGCCAAGCTTGCCGGCGGCGCCGGTGACGAGAAGGGTGCGTGACATGAAAAACTCCGTGTCCCCGTGATTGTCTCGAGAAGAGACGTGGTATACTTAAGAGACTAACGCTAAATGGCGCCGTTGGTCATTTTCGTAAAGAGGGCACTTTTTTCGCCCCTGGTTACACGAGAGGAACTCGGCATGAACTCCATCGCCGCGCCGCGGCTGAAGACAATCGCCGAGATCCGCGAAGCGGGGCTCTGGGTCGAGAACTGCCCGGTGCGCGACGTGCTCGCTCGGATCGGCGGCAAATGGTCGACGCTGATCCTGGGGTTGCTCGCCGAACGGCCGCAGCGCTTCGGCCAATTGCGGCGCGGCCTGGAAGATATTTCGCAGCGGATGCTCATCCAGACGCTGCGGGAGTTGCAGCGCGATGGGCTGGTCAGCCGCCGGGTGTTCCCAACCCAACCGCCAAGCGTCGAATATTCGCTCACCGATCTCGGCCAATCCATGTTGCCGAGCCTCGCCGCGCTGATCCATTGGGCGGAGCAGAATCACGAGGCGATCCGCGTCAGCCGCCGCGCCTTCGACGCCGCCGGGGAGGCGTGAGGGAGCCCTTGTCATTGCCCTCGAAAACGGGGATCCAGCGTGCGACGCGAGATTGACCGGTCAGGCGACGCCACAAAACAAATGAGCAATTGTCGCCGTTCTGCGATTCTCTTGAATCCTTCCCCCGCCGGGCGACGCCCGGCTCAACCGAAAAGGAACGCAAGCGATGAAAATTCTGTTCAAAGCCGGCGCCACGGCGCCACGGCGGTCGGCGGTCGCGCCGGCCACGCTGCGCTCGACGACGGCACGCTGAGCCTCGACATCGCCATGCCGGGCACGGGCCGCAAGGGAAACAGCCCCGAGCAATTGTTCGCCATGGGCTACGCCGCCTGTTTCGACAGCGCGGTCAACGCCGTGGCGCGGACAAAGAAAATCCCGCTCGGCGGCAGCAAGACCAAGGCCGAGGTCGGCCTCGGCCAGACGGAAGCCGGCGGCTACAAGCTCGACGTCGATCTCAGCGTCGAAATCACCGGCCTCAACCAGGCCGACGCATGGACGCTCGTCGAAGCCGCCCATCAGGTCTGCCCCTATTCGAACGCCACGCGCAACAACATCGACGTGCGCCTGCACGTGACCGCCGTATAAAAAACCGAGGGAGGAAAACAAATGAGTGAAGACAATCGCCAGTTCCGACTGGCCGCGCGCCCGGTCGGCGCGACCAAGGCCTCCGACTGGATTCTTACCCGAGAGCCGATCCCCAATCCGGGCGAGGGCGAGTTCGTCGTCCGCGTCAGCCATATCTCGCTCGATCCGGCGATGCGCGGTTGGATGAACGCCGGCCGCTCCTACATCGCGCCCGTCGAGATCGGCGCGGTGATGCGCGCGCAAGCCGGCGGCGAGATCGTCGCCTCGCACCATCCCCTCTTTCCGGTCGGCGCGACGGTCGTCGGCGGCTTCGGCGTGCAGACCTATGCCTTGTCCAATGGCAAGGGCGTCGATCTCGTCGATCTCGGCCGCGCGCCGCTGCCGACCTATCTGGGCGTGCTCGGCATGACCGGCATGACCGCCTATTTCGGCCTGCTCGACGTCGGCAAACCGAAAGCGGCCGACACGGTCGTCGTCTCCGGCGCCGCCGGAGCGGTCGGCACGGTGGTCGGCCAGATCGCCAAGATCAAGGGTTGCCGCGTCGTCGGCATCGCCGGCGGCGAAGCCAAATGCCGGATGCTGGTCGACGACCTCGGCTTCGACGCCGCCGTCGACTACAAGAGCGAGGACGTGCGCAAGGCGCTGCATAGGCATTGCCCTAAGGGCCTCGACGTCTATTTCGACAATGTCGGCATGCCGATCCTCGACGCCGCGCTCGCCAATCTCGCCCGCGGCGCCCGCATCGTCATCTGCGGCGCGATCTCGCAATACAACACGACCGACAAGATCCAGGGCCCGTCCAACTATCTGGCGCTGCTCGTCGCCCGCGCCTCGATGACCGGCATGGTGGTGTTCGATTACGCCGACCGCTACGCCGACGCGGCGCGCGAAATGGCGGGCTGGCGGGCCGAGGGCAAGCTGAAGTCGCTGGAGACGGTCGTCGCAGGCTTCGAGACGTTCCCGGAGACGCTGCTGAAGCTGTTTGTGGGCGAGAATACGGGCAAGTTGGTGCTGGCGGTATAGGTTTCGGCGATTCCGCCGTCATTCCCACCGGACGCGGGAATGACGGCGCCCATTACAGGTTTGCGCCGCGGCGCGGCGCGTATATCGTCATTCGACACGAGCGCCGCTTGCCGTCGGCGAACCAACAAAAACCGGGAGAAAACGATGTCGTGCAACTCACTGATCGCCGGCGCGATCGGTCTGACGTTATTGGCCCTTGCGCCCTCACCCTCCGTCGCGCAATTCGCCAACGACGTGTTGCGCGTCGGCGTGCTTACCGACGAAAGCGGGCCCTATGCCGATTCCGCCGGGCCGGGATCGATCCTCGCCGCCAGGATGGCGGTCGCCGATTTCGGCGGCTCGGTGAAGGGCCACAGGATCGAGATCGTCGACGCCGACACACAGAACAAGCCCGACACCGCCGCTGGCATCGCCCGGCGCTGGTTCGACACCGAGGGCGTCAGCGCGATCGTCGATCTGCCGGTGACGCCGGTCGCCTTCGCGGTGCAGGACGTCGCCAAGCAGAAGAACCACAACGTAATGATCACGGCGTCGGCCGCGTCGGAATTCACCTCGAAGGCCTGCTCGGCGGTCAGCACCCATTGGGCCGACGACACCCATGCGCTGGCGGCGGGCACGGCGCAGGCGCTCAGCGAAGGCGGCGGCAAATCCTGGTTCTTCATCACCGTCGACATCGCCTTCGGCTCCGCCTTGCAGCGCGAGGCGACGACCGTGATCGAGAAGGCCGGCGGCAAGGTTCTGGGGTCGGTGAAGCATCCCGTCGGCGCCAGCGACTTCTCCTCGCTGCTGCTTCAGGCCCAGGCTTCGGGCGCCGATATCATCGGCCTCGCCAGCGTCGGCGGCGATCTGGTCAACCTGTTGAAGACCGCGGGCGAATTCGGCATCGGTCGCGACGGCAGGCAAAGCCTCGCCGGTTTCCTCGTCTACATCGACGACGTGAACGCTCTCGGGCTGGAGACCGCCAAGGAACTCTATGTGACATCAGGCTTCTACTGGGATCAGAACGACCAATCGCGCGCCTTCGCCAGGCGGTTCTTCGAAGCGCGCAAGATGATGCCGAGCAAGGATCAGGCGGAGGTCTACACCGCGGTCAAACATTATCTGCAAGCGGTCGACGCGGCCGGAACCGACGAAGCCAAGGCCGTCAACGCGGCGATGATATCGGCGCCGGTGGATTATTTCGGCCGCCCGGAGACGATCCGCGCCGACGGCCGCGCCCTCTACGATCTCACGCTCTATCGCGTGAAGACGCCGCAGGAATCGCGCGCGCCCTGGGACGATTACCAGCCGGTGCGCACGATTCCCGCGGCCGAGGCGTTTCTGCCGGCGTCGGAGGCGTGCAGGTTTTGAGGAATGCGGGCAGTTGACAGGGTTCTTCGGCTCACACTAACAAGAGGAGCGTCGGCCTCCAGGCCGACTTGGCGCACCCGCGACGGCGGCCTGGAGGCCGCCGCTCCACGGGATGTCGAACCCCGTTTCATCCTTCAGGGTCGGCCGAAGGCCGGTGCGGAACTCGCAATGACGGCAAGCGGCGGCGCCTGATCAACCAATACCCAGCGCCCGCTTGATCTTCGCCTCGTCGATGTCGCCGGCGGCGAAATCGTCGAAGGCTTTCTCGGTCGGGCGGATGATGTGGGCGGCGATGAATTGCGCGCCTTCGCGCGCGCCATCCTCGGGGTGCTTCAGGCAGCATTCCCATTCCAGCACCGCCCAGGACGCATAGCCGTATTGCGCCAGCTTGGAGAAGATGCCGGCGAAATCGACCTGTCCGTCGCCCAGCGAACGGAAGCGGCCGGCGCGATCGACCCAGGGCGCGTAGCCGGAATAGACGCCTTGCCGGCCCGTCGGATTGAACTCTGCGTCCTTGACGTGAAACGCCTTGATCCGCTCGTGATAGATGTCGATGAAGGCGAGATAGTCGAGTTGCTGCAGCACATAATGCGAGGGATCGTAGAGGATGTTGCAGCGCGCGTGGCCTTTGACTGCTTCCAGGAACCGCTCGAAAGTCGCGCCGTCGAACAGATCCTCGCCGGGATGGATCTCGTAGCAGACATCGCAGCCGGCCTCGTCGAAGGCGTTGAGGATCGGCGTCCAGCGGCGCGCCAGTTCGGCGAACGCTGTCTCGATCAGGCCCGGCGCGCGTTGCGGCCAGGGATACGTGAACGGCCAGGCGAGCGCGCCGGAGAAGGTGGCGTGCGCCGTCAGGCCCAGATGTTGCGAGGCCCTGGCGGCGTTGAGCAATTGCTGCACGGCCCATTTCTGCCGCTCCGCGGGCTTGCCCTGCACTTCCGCCGGCGCGAAGGCGTCGAAGGCTTCGTCATAGGCGGGATTGACGGCGACCAGCTGGCCTTGCAGATGGGTGGAGAGTTCGGTGATCGTCAGGCCGTGGCTGGCGGCCACGCCTTTGATTTCGTCGCAATAGGTTTTGGACGAAGCCGCCTTGGCGAGATCGAACAGCCGCCCGTCCCAGCTCGGAATCTGCACGCCCTTGTAACCGAGCGAGGCCGCCCAGCGGCAAATGGAGTCGAAGGAATTGAACGGCGCCGCGTCGCCGGCGAATTGCGCCAGAAAGATTGCTGGACCCTTGATCAAAGCCGCCATGACCGCTTCCCCGTGAATCGTGTCTGTAACGTTAAGGGGAGCGCCTACGGGCGCTCCCCCTCGAAAGCTTCGTAGCTCAGAAAGGCGAATCTTTGAAGTAGAAATCCTTCGCGTTCTCTTTCGTCACCAGCGTCGCGTTCAGGATGAAGCTGCCGCGAACCGGAATATGATTTTCGAGGCCGGCGGCGGTGACGTCCATCGCCACGGCGACCATCGAAGGCGAATAGAGCACGTCGACCGGAACCATCGGGTCGCCGTTCATGACCTTCTCCACCATCTCTTTCATGCCGGCGCCGCCGACGAGGAACTTGACGTCGGTGCGCTTGGCCTGTTTGACGGCCTCGAGCACGGAAACCGCCATGTCGTCGTCCTGACACCAGACCGCGTCGATATGCGGATATTTGGTCAGGAAGTCCTGCATGACCTTGAACGCGTCGTCTCGGCTCCAGTTGCCGAACTGGCTGTCGAGAATGTTGATCTGCGAGCCTTCGATCGCCTTCTTGAAGGCGTTGACGCGCTGCTCGTTGATCGGGATCGGCAGGCCCTGGATGACGACGACGTCGCCCTTGCCGCCGAGCTTCTTCTTGATGTAGTCGCCGGCGACCCGGCCGAGTTCCGGATTGTTGCCGGCGACATACAGATCTTCCACCGAACGTTCGCGCAAGGCGCGGTCGACGACGGTGATGAATACCCCCTTTTCCTTGACTTTCTTGATCGGGTCGGTGAGTTCATCCGGGTTGTGCGGTAGGACGACCAGCGCATTGATGCCCTGGGTGGTGAGGTCTTCCAGCGCGTTGGCCTGAGCGGCGCCGTCGGGCGAGGTCTTCACGATCACCTTGAGTCCGGGATATTGCTTTTCCAGCGCCTTGGCTTCCTGCGTCGCATGATACACGACGCCGCCGGTCCAACCGTGATCGGCTGAAGGGATGGACACCGCCATCGTCAGTTTTTCTTGCGCGTGCGCGACGCCCGCCATCAGTCCCAGCGCCGCGACGCCCGCCAACAACTTGTTCATCGTTCCACTCTCCCAGTTTACGAAAACCGTCGGTCAAGCCGCGGCTCCCTCGTTGACCTCAGCGGCGCGTCAGACTGCGCTGCGCAAGCATGGCGATGATGATGATCGCCCCTTGCACCGCCCCGATGAGGTATTCGCTGACCAGATTCGACAACAGCATGATGTTGCCGATGACTTCGAGAATGAGCGCGCCGGCGATCGTGCCCCAGACCCGCCCGACGCCGCCCTTCAACCGCGTGCCGCCAATCACGACGGCGGTGATCGCCTGCAGTTCCCAGCCCAATCCCGTCGTCGAAGTCGTCGAGCCCAATCGGGGCACGTAGACGATGACGGCGATGGCGACGCACAGCCCCTGGAAAACATAAGTGATGGTGCGCACGCGCGCGACGTTGATGCCGGAATAGCGCGCCACGTCCTCGTTGGAGCCGACCGCGCGCACCCGCCGGCCATAAGCGGTGGCGTAGAGCACGAACGCGCCGATCGCGGCGACGCCGAGAATGACATAGACCGGATAGGGAATACCGAGGAATTCGCCGAAATAGACCGGACGGTAGGCGGCGCGCAGATCGGAATCGTGGATCGTGATCGAGCCGCCCTGCGCCAGCCAGGTGACCAGCGAACGAAATATCCCCATCGAGCCCAAAGTGACGATGAACGGCTCGATCTTGCCGAGCGTCGTCACCAGACCGTTGAACAGGCCGCAGAGCGCGCCGACGACCAGCGACAACAGCATCGCCGTCGCTATCAACAAAAATGGATTGTCGATCGTCCCGGAATTGAGGAACAGGATCATCACACCGGCGACGAACGCGGCCATCGCGCCGACGGAGAGATCGAGCCCGCCCCCGGTGATGATCAGCGTCTGACCGACCGCGATGGTGGCGATGAAGGCGCTGCGGGTCAGCACATTGGTCAGATTGTCGAAGCTCATGAAGCGCGGATTGACGACCGCTCCGAGCCCACACAGCAGCAACAACGCCAGGAACGGCGCGATCGACCCGATTTCGAAGCGCCGCCGCTTCGCGACCGCCGTCTCCTGCGTCGCCTCGCTCATTTCAGCGCGTCCCCCTGTTTGATCTCGACTCCTGTCGCCATGACGACGAGGACGTTCTCGTTCATTGCCTCGCCCTCGACTTCGCCCACCAGCTTACCGTGACGCATGACGACGATGCGATGACATAGGCCTATCAGTTCCGCCATCTCGGAGGAAATGACGATCACCGAGCGGCCTTCGGCGGCGAGCGCGGCGATGAAGCGATAGATCTGCTGCTTGGCGCCGATATCGACGCCGCGCGTCGGCTCGTCGATCACCACGACCTTCGGGTCGACGAGCATCATCTTGGCGAGCAGCAGCTTTTGTTGATTGCCGCCCGACATCTGCCCGGCATTGAGCCCCTTGTCGCCGACGCGAATGTCGAATCGCGCGATCCCTGCGTCCAGCGCCGCACGCTCCCGGGCGAGATCGATCAGCGGCCCGCGCTGAAAATGGTCGAGCGCGGCCAGCGTCAGATTGAGCGAAAGATTCTCCTCGAGCAGCAGGCCTTTGCCCTTACGATCCTCGGTGAGATACACGGCGCCGGCTTGGATCGCGTCGCGCGCGTTGCGCCAATGCTGCGGCGTCTCGCCGAGCCGGATCTCGCCCGAGCCCTTGCGCAAGCCGAACAGGGCCTCGAACAATTCGGTGCGCCCCGCGCCGACGAGGCCGGAAAAGCCGAGAATCTCGCCGGGGCGCACGTCGAAGCGGACGCTTTCCGCATATCCGGGCGCGGAAAATCCTTTGACTTGCAGCGTCGGGGCGCCTGTCGGCTTGGCGCCGCGCGGCGGAAACAGGTCGAGGATGTCGCGCCCGACCATCAATTTCGCCATATCGACGGGCTCGAGCTCGGACGCCGGCCGCGTGGTCACTTTCCGCCCGTCGCGCAAAACGGTCACCACGTCGGCGACCGCCTTCACTTCTTCGAGGCGATGCGAAATATAGAGCACCGCGACGCCCTGGGCCTTGAGCCCGTCGATCAGCTTCAAAAGCGCGCGCGTTTCGACCGGCGTCAGCGAGGCCGTCGGCTCGTCGAAGATGACGATTCGATGCGCCGTCGCCAGGGCGCGCGCAATCTGGGCGAGCTGGCGCTGAGCGATCGACAGCCGCATGACGGGAATGTCGATCGGCACGGCGACGCCGAACACTCGCATCGCCTGCTCCGCGCGCTTGTTCATTGCGCGGTCATCGACGATCGGGCCGCGATGCAATTCGCGACCGAGAAACATGTTTTCGGCGACCGTGAGATCGGGCGCCAGCATGATTTCCTGATGCACCAGCACGACGCCGCGCCGCTCGGCGTCGACCGGACCGCGAAACGTCAAAGGCTCGCCATCGAGGTTCATCGAACCGCGCGTCGGCGCGAGATGGCCGCTGAGGATCTTCATCAACGTCGACTTGCCGGCGCCGTTCTCGCCGATGATGGCGTGCGTTTCCCCGGGCCGAAACGCCAACGAGACGTCGCTAAGAACCTCGACGGGGCCGAACGAACGGGAAAGCCCGATGGCTTCGAGAATCGGCGCCGCTTGCGCAAGGCTTCCGCGGTCGCTCCGGCTTTGGCCGGCATTTTCAGACATTTCCGTCCCTCGCGCCGAGCCGCCCCCTCGCTCGGCGAGGCACTAGCCTGACATGTCAGCCCATACTAAGCTGATCATGGCGGCGGTTCAATGCGGTAGGCGCCCGCGCGCGCGCAAAAACCCCCGGCGCCGACAGGGAGAGAAAATCATGAGCGGCCGTTTGCAGGGCAAAATCGCGTTTCTCACCGCCGCCGCGGCGGGCATAGGCCGCGCCACGGCGGAGGCTTTCGCCCGGGAAGGGGCGCGCGTGATCGCCACCGACATCGACGAGCGCGGGCTGGCTTCGCTCTCCGTCGAAACGCGCAAGCTCGACGTGCGCTCGACCGAAGCGGTGATGAAGCTCGCCCAAGACATCGGCCCGATCGACGTGTTGTTCAATTGCGCCGGCTTCGTCCATCACGGCGACGCGCTCGCCTGTTCCGACGCCGACTGGGACTTTTCGTTCGATATCAACGTCAAGGCGATGCACCGGACGATTCGCGCCTTTCTGCCCGGCATGCTGTCCAAGGGCGTGGGCTCGATCGTCAACATTGCCTCCGGCGCCTCGTCGGTGCGCGGTCTGCCCAACCGCTACGTCTATGGCGCGTCGAAGGCGGCGGTGATCGGGCTGACCAAGGCGGTGGCGGCCGATTACATCCGCCGCGGCGTTCGCTGCAACGCCATCTGCCCCGGCACCGTCGACAGCCCGTCGCTCGACGGACGCATCGCGACGCTGGCGACGAACACCGGGCAGACGCCCGAGGCGGTGCGCCAGGGATTCGTCGACCGGCAGCCTATGGGGCGTCTGGGCCGGCCGGAGGAGATAGCCGCGCTCGCGGTCTATCTCGCAGGAGATGAGAGCGCGTTCACGACGGGGCAGGCGTATCTGGCGGACGGGGGGTTTGCGCTGTAGGCGTGAGATTTGCCGTTTGTTGTGCGCGCGAACGGACCGACGACGAGGCGCTGCGCATTCGCTGCTAGCGAACCAATGGGCGATATTGGCCGAGGCCGGAATGGCGGGTCTGGACGATTTGGAGTTCGAAGGGGACATCCTCTGACGCACCACAAGCAGCGAAGCGCCCTCGTGGTTCGTGTGCGCCGGCAGGCTCGCAGGCTCCAGCATCGGCTGGGATGGCAAGCTGCCCCTGCTCAGGCGGGAAGTCCGGCCGTGTTCAGCACCGCGATCACCCGTTCCAACCGTACGGGGTCGCGGTAGCGCTGCGAGCGCCGGACCTGCTTCTGGTCGATGTCTGGTTGTTGCCGCATAGCTTCCGCGACGGCACGGCGGGCGTCATCCGTTCGTCCGGCGAATCCGTGGACGACGGCCAGCATCAGGTAACCCCAGGTATCCTGCGGATTGGCGGCGATGTAACGATGCATTCTGGCCTGCGCGTCGGCATCGTCGCCGACCCATGCCTGGGCATGGCCGATGTTGTAATCGATCCAGGTGAAGGTTTGCGGCGACAGTCGCGCCGCGCGCTCGAGCACAGCAAGCGCTTCGTTCAGGTCGCCGGAAAAGACCGAGATCACGCCGAAGAAGCCAAGCGTCCATGCGTCGCTCGGGCTGAGGCTGGCGGCGCGGCGGCAGAGCGTGATCGCCTGGTCATGGCGATCGCGGAGCCATGCCGTGGCGCCCAGAAACATCATCGCGCTGGCGGTGTCTGGATACCGCTCCAGCACCTCATTGGCGAGGCGTTCTGCCTCGGCCAACGCGTGCTCGCGGTCGTCACCTTGCATGTAGTACCGCGCGTCAAACCACCAAGTCTTACTCAGCAAAACCTTGGCGGCGACATAGTCCGGGTCGATCTCGAGCGCTTCGTGCAGAAGGTCTCGGGCGCGGCGGTTGTCGCCCTCGGACCACCGCTCGTGGTGCTCGTTGGCGACCACGCAGCGTTCCCAGGCGGCGAGGCTTTTGGTCTGACCATCCCACAGCCGCGCGTAGTCGCCGCTGGTCAATTTAACTTGCATGGCCACCGCGACCTGGCGGGTGATTTCCTCCTGCAAGGCGAAGATGTCGTCGGCGTCGCCGTCGAACCGGCCGCCCCAAAGCTGTCGGCCGCCGACCGCCTCGACCAGCCTCGCGGTGACGCGAATCTGGCCTGACGCGGCGCGGACGCTGCCAGTTAGCTGGAAGTCGGAAGCGACGCCATGCGCGCGCAACTCAATTCTGCCAATCAGGCTCAGCGCCGATTCCAGATCAATCCCGAGGCCGGCGGCGAAGTACTCCTGCTTAGGGTCGCCGCTCAAGTTGGCGAACGGCAGAACGGCTATCGACGGTTTGGCGTCCGCCGGTTTGTCGTCCGTGCGCGGGGGCGGCGCCATCGCCGCCGTGGTCGTCTCCGATCCGGTCCAGCGCCAGGCCCGCACCGGCGTGGAGATATTCTTGAGTTGCAGATCACCGGCGACAGTAAAGTTTGCGTTGACCCTGCCCTTTAGCTGCGCATGAACGGCGTCCGACACCAGAATGCCGCCCCGTGGCGCCTGCGCTTCGAGGCGGGCGGCGATGTTCACGCCGTGGCCATAGATGTCGGATCCCTCACCGATCACGTCCCCGAGGTTGATGCCTATGCGCAACAGCATGTGACGGTCCGCCGCCAGCGCCCTGTCCGCCGCGGTGAACTTCTCTTGCAGTACGATCGCCCCCGTCACCGCGTTCACGGCGCTAGCAAACTCGATGAGCATCCCGTCGCCAATCAGCTTGACGACCCGCCCGCCATGCGCTTGCACTGTGGGTTCGAGGATGGCTGTCCGCCGCTCATTCAACGCCGCCAGAGTACCCGCCTCGTCTGCTTCCATAAGGCGAGAGTAGTCAACGACATCGGCCATCATAATCACGGTGAGGCGTCGATTGGCGGTCATTCCGGCAGCCCCGCTTAGGTCAGGCATTCGGCCCATCTGGCAAAATCCTCCGATCGTCGGTGGGGAAACAACTCCTTGAGCTCAGAAACACGCAGCAATGGATAAAATCTGCGCAGGCGCGTCATAGCGGCTCTGGCCTGTTCCAACTGACCAGCCATCGCGCGACCTGCTGCGTGGAGACGGAAAGCAGGGGCGTAATTGGGCTTCCGTCGTGTTACCGCCTGCGCCCTTGACGACGCTTCAGCGTAATGGTCTGCATAGTATTGAGAGCATTCAGTGGCGTTCCGCATTTTAAAACCCACATTCCCCAAGTAGCCTGCCATTTGCGGGTAAATTCGCCTGTCACGGTTGCTGAATCAAGCGTTCCGCGTCCCTCCCGATCCCTAACACAAGCGACGGTACATCCCAACTTTGTCCTTTAGAATAGTCTCTGCCGCGCACTGGGTCGGCGCGCGATTGCCGAGCGCGGCCCGACGTTTCGAGACGACATGCGCCGAAGCCGCTCAGCGCGGTAACTGGTTCCCCTGGGCTGTCGCCGATCAGGTTAGTGGGACTTAATGTCCGGTTTCGAGAAACGCCATCGCTGCCAGGAACGGCTTTATTTGGCCCGTATCCGGCGTTCGTGTGTCGATGCCCTCGTGACCAAAGGCCGCCTAGAATGGTTATGCGAATGGGCGCCAAGCGTTGGGCTTTGTCCGTTAAACTACGAACCGCTCTCTCGCCGCATCCCACTTCAGCCGCGCCGCCACCGCGAGCGGCCAAGCGAAATGGGCGGGGATCGGCGCGATCTGCGTGACCGGCAAATCCAAGGCCTCGCCGGCGGCGCGGCGCGCCAGCATCCGGCCCATCGCCGTCGCCATGGCGACGCCGCGGCCGTTGTAGCCGAGGCCGATGCTCAGGCCTTGCGCCGGCTCGTGGATATGCGGCAACTCGTCCCAGGTGATCGCGACGCGGCCATTCCAGCAATAGCGCCAGCGCGCCGCCGCCAGATCGGGGAACAGGCGCATCGCATGGGCGATGAGGCCCTGATAATCGGCGAAATCCGAGGACGGACGCATCACGCCGCGCCCGCCGATCAGGAAGCGGCCGAACGCGTCGAGGCGGTAATAGGCGTGCGAGGCCGACATTTCATAAAGCGACGCCCGCCCGGGCAGGATCCGCGCGGCGATTTCCGCTGGCAACGGTTCGGTCGCGGCGATCGAGGACAACACCGGCACGATGGTGCGCCGCAGGTCGGGCCACAGATCGTCGCTATAACCATTCGTTCCGAGGATCACGCGGTCGGCGGTGACGATTCCCCGGTCCGTCGTCAGCCGCCACCGGCCGGCCTCGCCCGACATACGCAAAGCCCGCGTCGAAGTCGCGATGCGGGCGCCGGCCTTCAGCGCCGCCTCCGCCATGCCCCGGGCAAGCCCAAGCGGGTTGAGATTGCCGCCGCGACGGTCGAGCGAGCCCATCGGATAGCGGTGAGTTCCGGTGGCGCGCGCGATCGCTTCGCCCTCCAGCGCGACGATGTCGGCCCCTCCCTGGCGGATGTGCTCGCGAATCCCGGCTTCGGACTTGTTCGCCACCGCGGCGCGGATCGTGCCGCCGCGTCGCGCCTCGCAGGCGATCCTAAAGCGGGCGGCGAGATCGAAAACGAGGTCCGGCGCCGTCGCCCCTAACCGCGCCATGCGCGCGCCGAGATCGGGGCCGAAGGTGGCGAGTAGCCTTTCCGGCTCCCATTTGAGGCCGGGATTGACCTGGCCGCCGTTGCGACCCGAGGCGCCCCAGCCGATGTCCCCGGCCTCGACGACCAGCACGTCGACGCTCAGTTCCGCCAGATGCAGCGCCGCCGACAGACCGGTGAAACCGCCGCCGACGATGACGACTTGCGCGGACGCATCGCCCGCTAGCGGCGAAGTCGGCGGCGCGGGCGGCGCGGTTTCCGCGTAAAGCGAGGCCGCCGGAGGTTCCGTTGAACTCATGGTTTCCCGAGACTATCACGGATCGGGACGTCAGACTCAGCCCGATCTCGGCGATCCCGCCGGCGGCGTCCGCGCCGATACCCACTGCCTCCCGCCCCCGGATAGACGCTTCCTTAACCACCTCCGACACAGCCGAATCCCCGGGATTGACGAGAACAAATCATGATCATATATTGAACATATCAACATCACAGGAGACGGTCATGACGTCGCGGTTGAAAAGCTTCGCTCTCGACCTCTTCGAACTCGCTTGTCTCGGACTTTTCGTCATCATGATCGCCTTCGCTGCGCGGGCATTGGGCGCTTGAAGCCGCGCGGCTTGGCGTAAGCGTCGCGCTCCTCTAATCCTGCTGGCTCAAGCCATGTGGGAGTTCCAAATTGCCGCCTCGCGTATCCCTCATCGTCGTCGCCGCGGGGCGAGGGGCGCGCCTCGGCGGAGCGATGCCGAAGCAATATCTGCCCTGCGCGGGCAAACCGCTGATCTGCCATACGCTGGAAGCGCTGAGCCGCGCGCATGACTTCGCCGCGGCGACCGTCGTCATTCACCCCGACGATCGGGACCTCTACGACACCGCGGTCGCGCGACTTTCCGCCACGGCCCGCGCGCGCCTTACCGAGCCGGCGCACGGCGGCGCGTCACGGCAGGCGAGCGTTCGCCTCGGCCTGGAGGCGCAGGTCGGAATCCGGCCCGACCTCGTGCTGATCCACGACGGCGCGCGACCGTTCCCCTCGCGGGCGCTGGTGGCGCGCGCCATCGCGGCGGCCGAGCGCCACGGCGCAGCCATCCCGGCGACGCCGGTCACCGATTCGATCAAGCAGATCGACGCCCAGGACCGCATCGTCGCCGCGCCGGACCGTTCGTTGCTGCGCTCGGTCCAGACGCCGCAGGCCTTCAACTTCGATCTGATCCTCGCGGCGCATCGGCGCGCCGCGCGCGCGGATCTGACCGACGACGCGGCGGTCGCGGCCGAGGGCGGCCATCCGGTTTATGTGTTCGACGGCGAAATCGACAATATGAAAGTGACCACGATGCAGGATCTCCATGAGGCCGAGGCGCGTTTGCGGCGCCAAGCCAGCGAAGTCAGGGTCGGCCAGGGTTTTGACGTCCACGCCTTCGCCGCGGGCGACGGCGTCTGGCTGTGCGGGCTGTTCATCCCACACGAAAAGAAGCTCTCCGGCCATTCAGACGCCGACGTCGCCCTGCATGCGCTCGCCGACGCAATCTATGGCGCGCTCGGCGACGGCGACATCGGCTCGCATTTCCCGCCCTCGGACCCGCAATGGAAGGGCGCGAATTCGGAAATCTTTCTCAGGCACGCCGCGGGCCTCGTACGCGCGCGCGGCGGCTATCTGGCGCATCTCGACGTGACTTTGATTTGCGA
>Ga0302157_10002793_pt1 | contig 20065 bp, 20 predicted proteins | sample I_Bog_N3_3_FD_193502 | JGI IMG/M metagenome (GOLD analysis project Ga0302157, IMG submission 193502) | Peat permafrost microbial communities from Stordalen Mire near Abisko, Sweden - I_Bog_N3_3 | ecosystem: Environmental > Terrestrial > Soil > Wetlands > Peat | place: Sweden: Abisko, Stordalen... | reverse complement strand
GTGGCGGTCGATGAAGCTGGCGACCATGCCAGACGCCTTGGCTTCCTCGACAAAGGCTTTCAGAAAGGCCGCGCCCACGGTGTTTTTGCGAGCGGTGCCGACCGCCTGCTGCACGGCGGTGAACTGCCCGTCGAGGATCGTGTAGCCGGGCAGCTTTTCGATATCGGTCAGCAGGCCCGGGCGCAGGCCGGCCATGGCGTCCAGCCGGTCCTTGGTCAGCAGGTCCAACGTCGCCGGCCCGCCATTCGCGCGCACCAGGGTGGCGTGCCTGATGTTGCGCTCCAGCCACAGGTCATAGGCGCTGCGGGCGGACACCGCGATGCGCACGCCGGGCTTGTCCACGTCCGCGATGGTCTTCAGCGGCGAGCCGGGAGGTACCAGGTAGGTCGCCTCGATCTCCGCGTACGCCGCGGTGAAATCGATCTTTTCCGCCCTGGCGGGTTCGGCGCCGATATTTCCGATGTCCCACAGGCCCTTCTCGGCGTCGTCGGCGAGCTCGCCCGGCTTGGCGTAGGGGACGAACTGCACCGGCACGCCCAGGCGCGCGCCGATCGCCAGCGCCATATCCGGCGACACGCCGGTGGGATCGCCCGAAGGGCTGCGGCCGGTGACGAGCAGGAAATTGCCCATGTTGATGGCGGCCCGCAAAACGCCGGTCGGTGCGAGTTCGGCGAGGATGGCTTTTGACATGACGCTTCCGTCCATTGGTGGTTTCAGACGCCGATTGTATGGGACTTCCGCGCCCCCGCAACCCCGTCACAGGCTTTGTGCGGCGACCGACCGTATGAGGCGCCGCGTTTGCCGGTGCTGCGCAATGATACTGGCAACCGGAACGACCACGCCGGGGATCGGCTCGATCGTCAGTGCGTCCGCAAGGCCCGCTGGCGTGACGGCGGTGTGGCTGTCCGCGGCGGGCGATCGGTAAACCTCCACCGTCTTCGTCGCCAGGTTGACGATCCAGCCGTCGGGAATGCCGCTGCAGGCGTGGAGCACCAGCTTGACGGTGCGATCATGGTCCAGGCTGGTGTTGGCAACTTCGACGGCGAGCACGGTGTCTTCCAGCCGGAATAGCGTCGTCCGGTAGCCGTCGCGCAGCCGCAGCACCCAGAATTTTGGCTGTCGGTCAGTTGGACGACACCGGGTTTCCCGATGTCATGGTAGGCGCACCATGACGCGTGAAACGATGCCGTCGTCCAAATTACCGACCGCGGGGCAAGATGCATGCCGGATCACGTTGCCAGGAACCGCGCGACTATCGGGTCTTGGCGCATCTGTGCCAGATCGTCTGCTGTGGGCAGCACCGGGCGGTCGCGCTGGACGTTCACCATGCACAGGAATCCCAGCGATTCGCCGTCGGTGGCGCGAAACTGGTGCCAGGTCCAGGCCGGGATCGTCACCAGGTCCCGCGGCTTCACCGCGCGCACCTCGGTGCCGACCATGCACTGGCCGTGGCCGCGCAGGATCATCACCGCGTGCGCATGTTCGTGGCGTTCCAGAGTGGAGTAGCCGTTCGCCTCCATCTCGAAATAGCGCAGTTCGCAGCCCAACGCGGCCTCGTGAAACAGCACCTGGCGGGAGATGTCCTTGAACGGCGCGCTGCCATCCTGCTTGTAGGGCTGGTGCGCCACACCGTCCCACCGGAAGGCATCCAGCGCGGGGCGAAAATTCGGCGGCTGGTCGATATCCATCGGCGATCAGGTCTCCTGCTGGTATGGGTGATCGGCGACCGCCCGCACGAACACTTCGGCCGCCGCGGTGACGTGTTCGCGCGCCATCAGCAGGTTGCCGCCGATCAGCAACATCGTGTCCGGGCCGTAAAAATCAAGGATTTCGCCGGTTCTTTCCACCGTCATCCCGCCCGCCGGTACCGGCAGCGCGGCCCGCATCCTGTCGTCGGACCGGCGCGCCGCGGCGGCCAGGCGCCGGCAGGTCTCGGGCGCGTAGCCGAACCGGCCGCCGAAATTCGGGAAGATCACCGCATCCGCGCCGATCAGCCGGAACAGCGCGCCGATCAGCAGGTCGGGCGCAATCCGAGACGCACCGCCGAGACTGGGATGGGCGAAGATCGCCATGTCGGGGAAGTCCCGGCGCAGCGCCTGCACCGCTGGGAAGCCGCAGATCATCGGCGCCAGCATGACCGTGTCCAGCCCCAGGTCGCGCGCCAACGCGGCCTGTGCCCGCATCCGGTCCAGATCGCCGGTCAGGCTGGGGATATAACGGGTTGGGTGTCCGGTGGCGTGCACCCCGCGCGCCACGCCATCCGCACAGGCGCGCACCCGGTCGGTGAAGCGGGCATAGTCCTGTTCCGCCAGCCCGTGATCGTCTTTGATGAAATCCAGCCCACCACGCGCGAAGCGTTCGGCCAGCAGCGCCAGGCGCTCCACCGGCAGTCCTTGCGGTTTCAGGGCGGAGCCTGTCAGCGCGCGATGGGGCAGCTTCAACCGGTGGCGCAGTTCGCCGATGCCGTGGCGCGGCCCGCCGAATGCCTGCACCAGCGCATCCGGCACGGCGACCTCGGCCAGCACCACGTCCTCGTGCAGCGAGGTATTGCCGAACAGCATGTTCAGCAACTGCCCGGCATCCTGCCCCACGGTCGCTGTCGCCAGCCCGATCCGCACGGCGAAGACCCCGTCGCCGCGGTCGTCGATCGCCTCGACCGCACCGACGATATCGGACAGAACCGAATCGTCATCGATCGCAGCCAGCGGCATCTCGACGCTTTGCTCGATGGCGATGGCCTGCGCGCGCGCCTCGATCTCGGCGGCGGCGGATCGCACGTGGTAGGTGACGGTGAAGCGGCCACTCATGGGCGTGGCACGACCAGGGCATCGACCGCCACGGCACCCGAACCACCCAGGATGACCGGGTTGATGTCGATCGCGGCCAGCCGCTCGCCCAGGGTCACCGCGGCGGTTTGCAGCGCCATCAGCAGGGTAACGAAGGCGTCTTCGGCACCCGGATGAGTCCAGCGCGGGCTGCGCAGCACGCGGCCCAGGCTGCTGGTGGCCAGGCCCGTCCGGATCGTCTCTGGCGCCACCGGCACCGGCCAGGTCACGACGTCGCGCAGCGCCTCGGCGTGGATCCCGCCCAGCCCGGCGAGCAACACCAGCCCCACCCCCTCCGCTCGGGCGATGCCGGCGATGGCCTCCAGGTCGCCGGTGACCATGGCCTGGACGATGACGTGAGGGCAGTCGATGTCGGCCCAGGCCTGCTCCACCGCGACGGCATCGCGGAGGTTCACATGCACAAGGCCCAGGTCGCTTTTGTGCGCGATCCCCTCGGCGATGCCCTTCAGCACCACGGGGTAGCCCATGCGGGACGCGGCGGCGCGGGCCTCGGTCATCGAGGTGCAGTCGATGGTGGGGACGGTCGGGACGCCGAAGCTGGCCAGCAGGCGCAGGCTTTCCGGTTCGGTCAGCGGACGGGCGGGCAGGGCAGGGGCCTCCCCCGCGGTGATCGCCGGCACCGGGTCGGGCGGCGGGGTCAGCAGGGCGCCGATCCCCTCCAGCAAGATGTCGGTCTCGGTGAAGACCGGCATGCCCAGGCCGGTATAGATCGCGCGTTCCGCGTCCGGCATGCCGCCGGGGGACACAATCAGCAGCGGCTTGCCGGAATTTTCGACCGCGCGCGCCAGGGCCGCCCGGATCGGATCGCCCTGCCAGGGGTTCATGGAATGCATCAGCCCGAGCATGACAGACACGCCGGGATCGGCGGCGAGCAGCGACGGCACCTGTCCCGCTCGGCGCATGCCGCCGAAAATGCCCATGTCCAGCGGGTTGCCGATGCGGGAGAACATCTTCAATCCATCGATCGCCGCGTGCGTCTCCGGCGTGAAGCGCGCCAGTTTCACGCCCAAAGCGGCACAGCGGTCGGCGATCAGCGACGCGCCGGCGCCGGAGGTGGACAGCGCCCCCAGCGCCCCTGACCGGCTGCCGTAGCGGTCGAGCAGGGCCGCCGCGGTCATCAGCCCCTCCAGCGTTTGGACGGTGGCGACGCCGGCGGCGGCGAACAGCGCCTGGTAGGCGGCGGCATCACCCGCCAGCCGCGAGGAATGCGCCACGGCCGCGGCGGCGCCTGCCTCCGAGCTCCCGATTTTCAGCGCCACCACGTGCTTGCCGGCCGCTCGGGCTTGCAAAGCCAGATCGCGGAAGCGCGGCCCGTCATCCAGACTGTCGATCAAAAGCGCGATCACCCGGGTGGGCGCATGGGTCAGCGCGTACTCCATGTAGTCCAGCACGGACAAATCGGCCTCATTCCCGGCCGAGGCGAACAGCGACAACCCCGCCCCCAGCATCGCCAGCCGCCCGGCCATGGCGTCGAACAGCGCCCCGGAATGCGAGAAAATCGACACCCCGCCCGGCGTCTGCCGCTTCGCATGCGCGGTGTTGAAGCCGATCGAGAGCGGATGGTGCGCGTTATAGACGCCGTTGCAGTTGGGACCGACGATCCGGATACCCTCCTCCGCCGCGATCCGTTGCAGTTCGCGCTGGCGTTCCGCCCCGCCGGCATCCAGGCTTTCGGCATAGCCCGCCGACCCGACAATCACCGCTTTCAGCCCCGCGCGCGCGCAGTCGCGGACGGCTTGCACGGCGGCCTCGGCGGGGATGGCGAGGAAGGCGGTGTCCAGCGGTTCCGGCACGGCGGCCAGGTCGGGGAAGCAGGGAATGCCGTCCACCGCGGCCAGGCGCCGGCTGATCCCATAGACCCCGCCGGGAAAGCCCGCGTCGCGGATGTTGGTCAGCACGATGTAGCCGTGCTTGGTGGTGTCGTCCGAGGCCCCGATCACCGCGACCGCGCGCGGATGAAACAGGGCGTGCAGCGCGTCCCGGGTGGTCATGGGGGTCGGCATGTCTCGGGTGCTCCGGATGCGAGGCTGGGCGGCATGGTGCCCGGTTGCATGGGTCGCTGTCCATTGCCGGGGCGGGATTGCACGCCTGGCGCGAATTTAGGTCTCGGCTGCCTTTCCCATCTGGCGAACCGGGCGCACACTCCGGATCAATGACAGGAACGTCCACCATCCGAACGCCCGGACACCGTCCGGAGGCGTCATGTCCGACCTGACCCAGGTGCCGCACCGCGGGCTGATCACGGCGTCGGCCATGCTGGCAATGCTGATGCAGACGCTCGATTCCACCATCGCCAACGTGGCGCTGCCCTATATGCAGGGCAGCATGTCGGCCTCCTCGGACGAGATCACCTGGGTGCTGACCTCCTACGTCATCGCCGCCGCGATCATGACCGCCCCGGTCGGCTGGATGGCGCGCCGGTTCGGGCGCAAGCGGCTGTTCATTGGCTGCCTGGCGGGGTTCACCGTCGCCTCGATGCTGTGCGGCGCGGCCCAGACCTTGCCCCAGCTCGTCGGCTTCCGGCTGTTGCAGGGCATGTGCGGCGCGGCGATCGCACCCTTGTCGCAGGCGACGATGCTGGACATCTACCCCTTCGCCAAACGCGCCCAGGCGATGGCGATCTTCTCGATGGGCGTGACGATGGGGCCGATCATGGGGCCGACCATCGGCGGCTACCTGACGGATGCTTTCAACTGGCGCTATGTGTTCTACGTCAACCTGCCCTTCGGCATCCTGGCGATCATCGGCCTGATGCTGTTCATGCCGAAGGCGCCGGCACAGCCATCCTTGCGCTTCAGTTGGTACGGCTTCGCGGTGCTGGCCGTTGCCTGTGGCGCCTTGCAGTTGCTGCTGGACCGGGGCCAGGAGCTGGATTGGTTTTCATCGCGGGAAATCGTGGCCGAGGCGGTCATCGCCGGTCTCGCCTTCTATCTGTTCATCGTCCACATGATGACCTCGGATCGGCCGTTCCTGGCACCTGCTTTGTTCCGAGATCGGAACTTCAGCGCCGGCATGGTGATGGTGTTCTGCATATCCTCGATCATGCTGGCCACCGTGGCCCTGCTCGCGCCCTATCTGCAAAACCTCGCGGGCTACCCGGTCTATGCCGCCGGCTGGGCCATGTCGCCGCGCGGACTGGGCATGATCGCGTCGATGTTCATCGCCTCCCGGCTGGGGATGAAGGTGGATCAGCGCAAGATCATGGCGGTCGGCCTGGTGGTGCTGGGATGGGCGCTGTACGACATGAGCACCTGGACCCCGGACATTCCCGAATCGCGCATGGTGATCGCACTGATCGTGCAGGGCTTCGCGATCGGGCTGGTGTTCAATCCGATGTCGGTGATGGCCTACACCACCTTGTCGCCGCAGATGCGCGGCGAGGGGACCGCGCTGCAATCGCTGGCGCGCAATATCGGCTCCGCGATCGGAATATCCGTCACGTCATTCACCCTGACCCGCAGTGTGCAGGTCAACCATGCGGATATCGCGGCCACGGTCACGCCGTTCGACCGAGTGTTGCAGGCGGGGGATGCGGTGCAGCATTTGCTGGACCCGGCCAGCCCGCTCGGCGCGGCGCGGCTGGACCGGATGATCAACCAGCAGGCGCAGATTATTGCCTATAACAACGACTTCCGGCTGATGATGCTGACCGTGGTGCCGCCGCTTTTGTTGCTGCTGGTCATGCGCCGGCATGCCCGACCCGCGGCGGCGGCGGCGGCCGAATAGCCGCGCCGTCAGCGGAGTCATCGTGGCAGCGAGCCGATCCCGCACCCGAAGTGGGGGTGCCGTATCCGAAGCCCCTCCAGGCGCCGGATACGGGCCCGCCCCAAACATCAGGCCGCCCGGACCAGCCGGGGCCCCGCGCCCTTTCCGCGCACCTCCGCTTCCTCGTAATCGGCGGCGGCGATCGCCCGGTCGAGCGCGGCGCGCAGTTCCTTCGCCGTCTCCAGGGTCAGCTCGATCCCCGCCCGCGCCCCGGCGCCAAGGTCCGGGTTGACGAAATCAAGCGTGATGACGTCGCCCAGCGGCGCATGGCGCGCGTGGTCGTAGGCGACCACCGCCTGCGATAGCGGGAACCATTGGTCCCCGCGTTTCGCCATGCCCTCCGCCCGAGCGATCTCGATGATCGACGTGCACATGTCCGGGGATCCTACTTCGCCAGATATTTACCGAAGAATGCCCAGATCTTGTTCCAGCCGTCCATCGCCTGTTCGGGCCGGTACAGCGGCCGGTGCCAGTAAAAGAACCCGTGGCCGGCACCGTCGTAGCGGTGGAACTCGTACGTCTTGCCGTACTTCTTCAATTCCGCCTCGTGCAGGTTCACCTGTTCCGGGCTCGGTGCGCGGTCGTCGTTGCCGAACAGGCCCAGCAGCGGGCAGCTCAGGTCCTTTGTCATATCGATCGGTGCGACCGGCTTTTTCGCGTTGAGCTCCTGCGGGCCCATCACCACGCCGCCGCCCCATTGCTCGACGACGGCATCGACGTCGTGCTTCTGGCAGGCATAGATGAACGCGTGCCGCCCACCGGAGCAGGAGCCGATCAGGCCGACCTTGCCGTTGTTCTCGGGCTGCGCGCGCATCCACTTCACGGCGGCTTCGGTATCGCCGACCATCTGCGCGTCGGAAATGCCGCCCTCGGCGCGCACCTTGGCAGCGACGTCGTCGGGGTTGCCGTCGCTGCCGCCACCCTCGCGCTCATACAGGTTAGCGCAGATCGCGAGATAGCCATGGTGCGCGAACCGGCGGGTCGTCTCGATGTAGAGTTCGCTCCACCCCGGCAGATGGTGAATCAGCACGACGCCGGGGAAAGGGCCGGGGCCGGATGGCTTGGCCACATAGGCGGTAATCGGGGTTCCTCCGTCACCAGGGATGGTCACGTTTTCGCAAGTCATGCCTCGGTAAAATGACATCGATCGCCCTCCATGAGCGTGGGTCTTGGACCTTGATGGGCCGTCTGAGCGTCGCGCCGCGGGCGGCGAGCGGGGGTGAACCCGCTTTGCCACCGGAGGGCGTCGCACCGGCAGTATTCGACGATCGCACACCGGGTGCAACACGGGGCCAGTAACAGGGGGCGGGCGTTGGCGCGAACCGCCCGTGGCGGCCACGCGCCAGCGTCTCGCGCGGGTTGCCCTTTGTTCGCGACGAATTCCAACCGATTGCAAACGGAAGCCCTTGCACGTTGCCGGGAAACCCGATAGCAGGATCAAACACTTGGTGCACCGGCGCTGCTGTAGCTCAGTGGTAGAGCACTCCCTTGGTAAGGGAGAGGTCGAGAGTTCAATCCCCTCCAGCAGCACCACTTCCCATTCAGATCGGGCGCCATTCCGCCGGCAGGATCAGTTCCGCCGCGAGGAACGTCCCGCCCAGGACCAGCACCGCCAGGATAATCCATATCCCGATGACCAGCAGGCGGACCCTGTCATCACTCTGCCCTGCCCATCGCTCGATCGCATTCAAGACCCAGTTCACCCTTCGCCCCGTCTATCGCGCCCCGGCTGTTCTGCGGACGGCTTTCCGCCGCTCTTGTCGCCGCCAGCCGTCCCACCCCCGGACCGGTCGGATGACCGCGCATTGATCGTATTGATAATATCACGGAAGCGACGGCGCGGAGCAAGAGCGCCATCGCCGATCACGCTCGGCTTGTGGGGGCCTGCCGCCGATTTTCCTCGGTCGCGCGGTACAGGTACCACGTCGCCAGCGAGCGGTACGGCGCCCAGGCCTCCCCGATCGCGGCCAGAGCGCGCGGCTTGGGCTGGGACTCGAGGCCGTGCAGCAGCCGGTAACCCTCCCGCACGCCGAAATCATCCACCGGCAGCACGTCGGGCCGGCCCAGGGTGAAGATCAGCAGCATCTCCACCGTCCAGCGCCCGACGCCACGGATCGTCGTCAGCCGCTCGATCAGGACGTCATCCGACAGCCGGACAGAGGCGCGCCGGCTTGGCACGGTGCCATCGAGGGTTTTGACGCAGATGTCGCGAATTGCCGCGATCTTCGATCCGGAAAAGCCGCAGCCGCGCAGCACCGGGTCGTCCGTCGCCAGCACCTGCGCCGGTTCGGGAAATTCACAACCCGGATACAAGGCGCTGAAGCGCGCGAGAATCGCCTGCGCGGCCCGACCATGCAGTTGCTGGTGGGCGATGGCCCGCACCAGCGCTTCGTACGGACTGCGCTGACGTTGCACGTCCAGCCGCGGCGGCCCGACGCGCTGGATCAGGGCGGCGAATACCGGTTCGGCACTGAGATGGCGGCATGCTTCGCGTGACATGCTCGTTTTATCGGCCGACGGCCGGCGTCAGGCAACAGAGACGATGCGGGGCAATAATCATGACTTGTAACGACGGGGCCGGGTGCTGTTATAGTCCTGATACGCGGCGTGCGGCGAAATCCCGCCGTGCGGATCGCGTCGGAGAGATGTGATGTATCGCCACCGCCCCTGGCTGGACGAGTCGGACGATTCCGAGGCCGCCAACCGGCAGACATCGAGCCTCGCCGGTGTGGTCATTATCCTCGTCCTGCTGATCGCCGGCCTGTTCCTGGTGCAGGAACTGCGAAGCAAGGCCGCGATCGAGGATTGTCTGCTGTCCGGCCGGCGGAACTGCGACAGCTTTGTGATGAAGCCAGCACCCTGGCTGGGGATCGCCGCCTGGCTGCATTGACGGCGGGGTAATCTATGTCCAGCGTCCGCGCCAGGATCATTGGCGGGGGCGGAAATGCGCATCGCGGACATGGACTGGCGGATGGTCGAGGACTGGGTCCGTTACGACGACCGTTGCGTGCTGCCGATCGGCAGCACCGAACAGCACGCGGGGCTGTCGCTCGCCACCGACGCAATCCTGGCTGAACGCGTCGCAACCGAGGCGGCTGAACCGTTTGGCGTGCCGGTGTTTCCGGTGCTGTCGTACGGGCTGACGCCGTACTTCACCGGGTTCGCCGGCAGCGTGACCCTGCGGCTGGCGACTTTCGCCGCGCTGATGCGGGATATCCTGGACAGCCTGAAGAACACCGGCTTCCGGCGGATATTGGTGGTCAACGGCCATGGCGGTAACCAACCCGGCCTGTCGCTGGCGCAGGAATGGATGATGGACAATCCCGATGCACGCGTTCGCTGGCACGACTGGTGGCGCGCGCCGCTGACCACCGCCGCGGTGCAGCGCTTCGATCCGGTCGCCGGCCACGCCAGTTGGGTGGAGAACTTCCCCTGGACCCGTCTGCCCGGCCGCGAACCGCAGGAGGGCGAGAAACCGATGATCGACCTCGAACGGCTGCGCAGCCTGCCGCCCTTCGAAGTCCGCCTGCTGCTGGACGACGGCAATTACGGCGGGCGGTACCAGCGTGACGACACGGAAATGCTGGAGATCTGGGAGGTTGCGGTGCAGGAGACCCGCGCGCTGCTGGAGGGGTGGTGAACGATACGCCCCCTCCCCTTGTGGGAGAGGGTTGGGGGGAGGGGGCGGTGGTAGGCTGCCTGCGGCGGCGGAGCTTCTTCTTGCCGATCCCCCTCCCCCTGACCCCCTCCCTCAAGGGGAGGGGGAAAAGCCTGGTTGGCATTGCGCCGGCTCACGACAGAAGGACCCCCCACCGATGAACATCCGCTTCGACGACAAGATCGTCGCGGTCACCGGCGCCGGTCACGGCTTCGGCCGCGCCATAGCCCGCAGTTTTGCCGGCCAGGGGGCTCGGGTCTTCGCAACCGACCTGTCCGCCAGCACCCTGGCGGAAACCGCCGCGACCGGCGGCATCGATGTCCGCGCCGTGGACCTGCGCGATCGTGCCGCCGGGGCGGCCTGGATCCAGCAGATCGAAGCCGAGACCGGACGCGCCATCGATGTCCTGGTCAACAACGCCGGCGGCGTCGCAGGGCAGGGGCCGCGACCGCTGGAGGACGTGACCGACACGGACTGGAACACGATCTTCGACATCAACGTCAACGCGGCCTTCACCCTGTGCAGAGCGGCGGTGCCGGGAATGAAGCGGTCCGGCGGGGGGCGGATCGTGAATACCAGTTCGGGGGCCGGGCTGGCGCCCTCGCTCACCGGGATCCAGGCCTATTGCAGCGCCAAGCACGCGGTGGTCGGGCTGACCCGGCAACTCGCGCACGAACTCGGCCCCTTCAACATCACCGTCAATTCCGTGGCGCCCGGTTTCATCCGCACCAACGCGGCGACCGAAGCGCAATGGGACAGCTACGGCGCCGAGGGGCAGAAGGCGCTGGTGGATCGGATTGCGCTGAAGCGGCTGGGCACCGCGCAGGACATTGCCAATGCGGTGATTTTCTTCGCCTCGGACCTGGCGGGGTTTGTCAATGGGCAGATCCTGCAGGTTGACGGCGGCCGCTAGATCGTGGTCCGGCGCGAAAGAATCCCTCTGCCCACCGGTTAACATATGGGTTAGATTCGAACTCCGGTTGCACCGCGACGGGGCAGCCGGATGATTCCAAGCAAGAGCCGTCCACGGCCGAGCTGGGTCAAACGTCTGGAGAAGGTCAAAAACACATGAGCGCATCGCTGGCGCCAGGGAGCCTGCTGCGGCAGGCTGGGGGGGAGGCATCCCGGTGTTTCCGACACCGGGCCAGGCGGCCCTGTCGATCGCTGCCCCACGTGCGCGAAAAACCGACCCGACCTTTGGGGCAGGCAGGCTTCACCGCAACAATCAGAGACGAAACGGACGCCTGACATGGCAATGCAACCACAATATCCGCAAGTCGCCTCGCGTCCCATGACCGGGGCGGAGAAGAAAGTGATCCTGGCCTCCTCGCTGGGAACCGTCTTCGAGTGGTACGACTTCTACCTCTATGGCTCCTTGGCAGCGATTATCGGCGCCAAGTTCTTCAGCCAGTACCCCGAGAATACGCGCAACATCTTCGCACTGCTGGCCTTCGCCGCGGGCTTCCTGGTGCGGCCCTTCGGCGCCATCGTATTCGGCCGGCTGGGTGACCTGGTCGGTCGCAAATACACCTTCCTGATCACCATCCTGATCATGGGGTCGTCCACGTTCATCGTCGGCGTCCTGCCGACCTCCGACCAGATCGGCTTCACCGCGCCGCTGATCCTGATCGCGCTGCGCCTGTTGCAGGGCCTGGCGCTGGGTGGCGAATACGGCGGGGCGGCAACCTATGTGGCCGAACACGCGCCGCAAGGCCGACGCGGCTTCTATACCAGTTGGATCCAGACCACGGCCACCATGGGCCTGTTCATGTCGCTGTTGGTCATATTGTTCACCCAATCCGCCATGAGCGCCGACGATTTCAGAGCCTGGGGCTGGCGCGTGCCGTTTATCGTGTCGATCCTGCTGCTGGCGATCTCGGTCTGGATCCGCATGCAACTGGCGGAAAGCCCGGCCTTCGTGAAGATGAAGGCCGAGGGCACCCATTCCCGCGCGCCGCTGACCGAGGCCTTCGGGCAGTGGAAAAACGCCAAATGGGCGATCCTGGCGCTGCTGGGTCTGGTCGCCGGCCAGGCCGTCGTCTGGTACTCGGGACAGTTTTACGCCCTGTTCTTCCTGACCGCGGTGCTGAAGGTGGATGGTTTTACCGGCAACCTGCTGGTGGCCTGGTCCCTGGCGTTGGGCACCGGCGGCTTCATCCTGTTCGGCTGGCTGTCGGACAAGGTCGGCCGCAAGCCGATCATCCTGGGCGGCTGCCTGATTGCGGCGGTGACCTACTTCCCGGTCTTCCAGTTCATGGCCGACACCGCCAACCCGGCGTTGTCGCATGCCAATGAAACCGTGAAGGTCACCGTCGTCGCCGACCCGGCCGACTGCTCCTTCCAGTTCAACCCGACGGGGATCTCATCCTTCGTCAAAAGTTGCGACGTGGCCAAAGGCGCCCTCGCTCGGGCGTCGGTCGTCTATACGCAGGAAGATGCGCCGCCCGGGACTGTCGCCAGTGTGAAGATCGGCGACAAGGTCGTGCCCTCGGCCGCCGGCCCGGCCAGCGCGGCCCCGGTGGCAGCATTCAACAAGGCGCTTGCCGCAACTTTGACCGATGTCGGATATCCGGCGGCGGCCAATCCCTCGGTGGTGAAGATGGCCCATGTGTGGGACGTCTTCCGGCCGCAGCCCTTCAAGCTGGTGCTGACCCTGGCCTTCCTGGTGATCCTGGTGACCATGGTCTATGGGCCGATCGCGGCGGCGCTGGTCGAGTTGTTCCCGACCCGCATCCGCTATACCTCGATGTCGCTGCCCTACCATATCGGCAATGGCTGGCTGGGCGGGCTGCTGCCGGCGACCGTGTTTGCGATGAATGCGCAAAGCGGCAGCATCTACTACGGCCTGTGGTATCCGATCGTGATTGCAGGCTTCACCTTCGTGATTGGCCTGCTGTTCCTGCCGGAAACGAAGGACCGCGACATCTTCACCCACGGGGATGCGACGGAACCGCGGCCGGGCGATCCGATCGTGGAGTTCGAACCGATGGCACCGGACGTCTGAGCGGTCTGTCCTGCGATGCGAACGGCCGGGGAGGTGATTCCCGGCCGTTTTCGTTTGGGGCGCTGTGCGGCCACTGTCTCGACGTGGCAGCCGTCTTGGACCCGCGTTCGGCTGTCGACGGCCGGCGCTTGATTCCGACAGGGGTTTGCGCCATATCCCGCTCGCCGGCCGGACAATCTGGCCGGTAATTCACACGCGGGGACCCTTTCCCGGCCATCTGGCCCGGGTCCGGTGCCAGTTGGCCGCTTCCATTTGGCAACCCCCGCGGAGGTTCAACCGGACGACAGGAAAGGAGCACGCCGATGGCGATGCCCGATTTCACCATGCGCCAGCTACTCGAAGCCGGCGTCCACTTCGGCCACCATACCAGGCGCTGGAATCCGCGCATGGCGCCGTACCTGTACGGCGTGCGCAACCAGGTCCACATCATCGACCTGCAGCAGACCGTGCCGATGCTGGATCGTGCGCTGCGCGCCATCCGTGATGTCACCGCCGCCGGCGGGCGCGTGCTGTTCGTCGGCACCAAGCGCGCCGCCGCCGACTATGTGGCCGAATCCGCCAAGCGCTGCGGCCAGTACTACATCAACCACCGCTGGCTCGGCGGCACCCTGACCAACTGGAAGACCATCACCGGTTCCATCAAGCGCCTGCGCACGATCGAGGACCTGGTCGCCGGCGAGGTCCAGGGCCTGACCAAGAAAGAGGTGCTCGACATCACCCGCGACAAGGACAAGCTGGAGCGCGCGCTTGGCGGCATCAAGGAAATGGGCGGCCTGCCGGACATCCTGTTCATCATCGACACGAACAAGGAAAAGCTGGCGGTCGAGGAAGCCAACAAGCTGCACATTCCGGTGGTGGCCATCCTGGACAGCAATTCCGACCCGACCGGCGTCACCTTCCCGATCCCCGGCAACGACGACGCGATCCGAGCGATCACGCTGTATTGCGACCTCGTGTCGGGTGCGGTGCTGGACGGGATCAGCGCCGAACTGGCAGCCTCGGGCGCGGATATCGGCGCGGCCGAGAACCTGCCCATCGAAGCCATGCCTGCCGCCGAAGCGGCCCACGCCTGACCGACCCAAGGAGAGCGAAGATGGCTGCGATCACCGCTGCCCTGGTGAAAGACCTGCGCGAGAAAACCGGCGCAGGCATGATGGACTGCAAGAAGGCGCTGACCGAAACCGATGGCGCGATCGAAGCCGCGGTGGACTGGCTGCGCAAGAAGGGCCTCGCCGCCGCCGCCAAGAAGTCCGGGCGGATCGCGGCGGAGGGCCTGGTGGGTGTCGCCTCGATCCCCGGACGCGCGGCGATGGTCGAGGTCAATGCCGAGACCGATTTTGTCGCCCGCAACGAGACCTTCCAGGGTTTCGTCGAGACGGTGGCGAAGCTTGCGCTGGAGATTGGCGCGGATCTCGACGCGCTGAAGGCGGCGCCGTTCCCCGGCACTGGGCGGACGGTGGCCGAGGAACTGACCCAGCTCGTCGCGACGATCGGGGAGAACATGAACCTGCGGCGCGCGGCGGTGCTGTCGGTGAAGAACGGGGTTGTCGCGACCTATGTGCATCAACCGCTGAAACCCGGCGTCCTGGGCCGGATCGGCGTGCTGGTCGCAATCGAGGGCGATGGCGAACTCGGCGCGCTGGAGCTGCTGGGCCGGCAGATGGGCATGCATGTCGCCGCCACCCGGCCTGAGGCGCTGGACGTTGACGGGGTCGATCCCACTGCGCTGGAGCGGGAAAAATCCGTGCTCGCCGAACAAGCGAGGGCGTCCGGCAAGTCGGAGGCGATCATCGACAAGATGGTCGAGGGCCGGATCCGGAAATACTACGAGGACGTGGTGCTGCTGGAGCAGATCTGGGTGCATGACGGCGAAAGCCGGGTGCGCGCGGTGGCGAAGAAGTCCGGCGTTACGGTGACCGGGTTTGAACGCTACGCGCTGGGCGAGGGCATCGAGAAGCCAAAGGAAGACTTCGCCGCCGAGGTCGCCGCCACCGCGGGCGTGCCGGCGTAGCCTCGGGTGCAACATTCTCCCCCTCCCCCTGTGGGAGGGGGTTGGGGGGAGGGGTCGGTTGGAGGTGGCCTGTGGTCTTGGAGCTTCTAATTGCGGAGCCCCCTCCCCCCAACCCCCTCCCTCAAGGGGAGGGGGAGTAGTTTCATGAAAATCACCGCCCTGATCCCATGGCTTGTGAAGACGGCCGGTTCCGGCTGGGGCGAGTACTTCTTCGTCGAGGTTCGCACCGACGAAGGTGTCACCGGCTGGGGCGAGATCACCACCACCACCCTGACCGCAAACAGAGCGGTGGCCGGCATCATCCGTCAGCTCAACGATCTTCTGGTCGGCGAAGACCCTGCGCGCATCGAGCACATCTGGAACAAAACGTTCCGCTCATTCACCTACATGGGCACCCGCGGGGCGACCAGCCACGTGGTCAGCGGCATCGACATCGCGCTGTGGGACATTCGCGGCAAGGTCCTGGGATTGCCGATCTATGAGCTGCTGGGCGGCAAGGTGCGCGACGAGGTTCTGTTATACACCCACCCGCTCCGCCGCCTGCTCGACAACGACGACGACCTGGTCACCGAAATTCGCGCGATCGTCGAGTCCGGCCACACCGCGCTGAAATTCGATCCGTTTCCGCATAAGCCCGGCCAGTCGCCCATGAACGACGACTACCTGGACGGCGGGATGAGCAAGCAGGGCGAAAAACAAGCCGCGCGCATGGCGGCGCGCGTGCGGGAAGTCGCCGGCCCGGACATCGAAATCCTGATCGACGCGCACGGCCGCTTCAACGTTCCCACCGCGATCCGGCTCTGCCGCAGCCTGGAGGACGCCGCCGACATCGACTGGTTCGAGGAACCGGTGCCGGTCGAAAGCTACGCCGCTCTGCGCCAGGTGCGCGAGAAGGTGAAGGCCGCCATCACCGTGGGCGAGCGTCTGCACACGCGGTGGGAATTCGCGCCGATCCTGGAACAGCGGCTCGCCGACTACATCATGCCCGACGTGACCTGGGCCGGCGGCATTTCCGAACTGAAGAAGATCGCGACCCTGGCCGAGACATACTACATCCCGATCTCGCCGCATGACGCGAGCGGCCCGATCAACGTGGTGGCCGGCGCGCATGTCATGATGACGGTGCCGAATTTCTACCGGCTGGAAACTTCGCGCTACGATCTGAGCAAATATAACGTCTTCATCGAGACGCCGCTGAACAACGCCGGTGGCGCGCTGCATCTGCCGGCGCTGCCGGGTCTGGGGATCGCGATGAACATGGATTACATGCGGGCTAACGTTGTGGACGGATTCGGCGGCTGACCCCGCGGATTTCCGGCGCGACGTTGGGCGGACTGCGTGCCGGCACAGCGGATTTCTCGAACTCGGGTGCCAGGAAATCGTATGCCGCGCGAACCGCGGGATCGGCCAGCAGACTCTCCTTCAGGTCTTCAAAGCAAATCCTCATCTTTGTTCTCCCTCCCGCCACAGAGACCGTGATCTGGGCTGAGCCATTCCGGCAACGGCCCGCAGCGTCAGGCTTCGGAGACGATCCGAAAGGCCTCGGCCGGCGTCACGATGCGAATCTTGTCGTAGCCATCGAGTACCAGCAAATGCCGGTCTCCGGAGACAAGCATATCGGCCTCCGCGGCGACAGCAGCGGCGATGACCGGGTCATCGTCCGGATCTGCGGCCACAACCGCCGGCGTCGAGAGAGGTACGACCATTTCCAGGGCTTCCCGGTAGTCGGCAAGCACGTCCTGACCCGCACGCGCAATCAGCGAAAGACGCTTCGTCGGCACAGGGCGGGTCAGGACATCGGCCAGCTCGGTCAACAAGGCAGGGCTTGCAAAAAGCCGTAGGTCTGGACGCCGCCGGACGGTTCGCAGCAACGCGTAAGGGGTCCCGCGCCAAAGAAGCGCGGACAGCGCGACGTTCGTGTCAAGGACGATCCGCATTGCCGCTCTGCCGTCGCCGCGGCGCGCGCGCGGCTTCGACCTCCGCCATAATCTCATCTTCCGTCATGGGCGGTGCGCCGGCAGCTTCCAAAGCAGGGGCGATGGCCAGCAAACGGTCCAGTGCCGCTGCCCGACGAGACTTCGCGGCCAGGAAATCCACGAAATCCTCCACCTCGGCGAGTCGTTCGTCCGGCAAAGCCTGAATTTTTGCGATTAACTGCTGAGCGCTCAAGGGCACGGATCGTCTCCCGGAAACTTGGCCAAGCCGATGCTATCACCGGTTCGGGTATGGCCCGTCAAGCGGCCGGTCGTCCACCGCCCCATTCTCTCATCTTGTTCCCCAAGCCCCCTGACAGTAGGGTGCCGCCGCCACGACCAGGGACCCGCGACCGCATGCCTCTGCAACCCGTCTACCAGCGCGTCCTGTTGAAGCTCTCCGGCGAGGCCTTGATGGGCAAGCGCGAGTACGGTCTGGATACCGGCGTCGCGGCCGCCATCGCCAAGGACATCGGGGATGTGGTGGCCATGGGCGTCCAGGTCTCCGTCGTCATCGGCGGCGGCAACATCTTCCGCGGAGTCTCCGCCGCCGCCTCCGGCATGGACCGCGCCCAGGCCGACTACGTGGGCATGCTGGCCACCGTGATGAACGCCCTGGTCATGCAATCGGCGCTGGAAAAGCTCGGCGTACCGACCCGGGTGCAGTCCGCCATCCCGATGTCCAGCGTCTGCGAACCCTATATCCGCCGCCGGGCCGAACGACACATGGAGAAGGGCCGCGTCGTGGTCTTCGCCGGCGGCACCGGCAATCCCTTCTTCACCACCGATACCGCCGCGGCCCTGCGCGCCGCGGAAATGAAGTGCGACGCGCTGCTGAAGGGAACCCAGGTGGATGGCGTCTATTCCGCCGATCCGCGCAAGGTGGCCAATGCCACCCGCTACGACCAGCTCACCTATCTGGACGTCCTGGCCCGCGACCTCGCGGTGATGGATGCCGCGGCGATCAGCCTGGCGCGGGAAAACCGCCTGCCGATCATCGTCTTCAACATCCACGCCCCCGGCGCTTTCGCCCAGGTCATGCGGGGCGAGGGCCGTTTCACCAAGATCATCGAACTCCAATAGCACAGGGAGGCTCACGCGATGCCCGCCGACCTCAACACGCTGAAACAGGATCTGGCGCGCCGCATGGACGGCGCCGTCGAGACATTAAGACGCGAATACAGTGGCTTGCGCACAGGACGCGCGCATCCCGGCCTGCTGGAGCCGGTGCGCGTGCTGGCCTACGGGACCGAAATGCCGCTGAACCAGGTGGGCACCGTCGGCACGCCGGAGCCGCGCATGCTGACCGTGCAGGTCTGGGACAAATCGATGGTCTCGGCGGTCGAGCGGGCGATCCGCGACTCGGGGCTGGGGCTGAACCCGTCGTCGGACGGGATGCTGGTGCGGGTGCCGATCCCGCAGTTGACCACGGAACGGCGCAACGAGCTGGCCAAACTGGCCCACAAATACGCCGAAGGCGCCAAGGTCGCGGTCCGCGGCGTGCGGCGCGACGGGATGGAGCAGATCAAGGGCTTCGAGAAAAAGCACGAGATCGGCGAGGATCTGGCAAAAACCTGGCAGGATGACGTGCAGAAGTTGACGGATCAGTATATCAAGCGTCTGGACGAGGCCTTGGTCGAAAAAGAGAAGGACATAAGGCAGGTCTGACCCTGGTCCCGAGCCCGAGATGCCCCCTCCGAGTCCTTTGATCGCCGAACCCCTGTCGGCAGACCTGGTTGCCGCCGATGGATTCGGACCGGTTCCGACCCATGTCGCCATCATCATGGACGGCAATGGCCGTTGGGCCGCGTCCCGGCATCTGCCGCGCATAGCCGGGCACCGGGAGGGTGTCCGAGCGGTGCGACGGACCGTCGATGCCGCGATGCGCGGTGGCGTGGGGTGGCTGACCCTTTATGCTTTCAGCAGCGAAAACTGGCGGCGGCCGGCTGGCGAGGTGCTCGATCTCACCGGGCTGCTGCGCCACTATCTGCGCACCGAGGTGGGCGAACTGAAGCGCAATGGCGTGCGGCTGCGCTTCATCGGCGACCGCTGCCGGTTCGATGGCGATATCCAGGGCGATCTGGTTGCCGCGGAACGCGAAACCGCCCTGAACAGCCGGCTCAACCTGAACGTGGCCCTGTCCTATGGCGGGCGCTCCGAGATCATCGCGGCGGCCCAGGCGGTGGCGGAGGCGGCGCGCGACGGGCGGCTCGATCCCGCTTTGTTGGACGAGGACGGTTTCACCCGGTTCCTGACCACCGCGGGCATGCCGGATCCGGATCTGATCATCCGCACCTCCGGCGAGCAGCGGCTGTCCAACTTTCTGCTGTGGCAGTCGGCTTATGCCGAACTGATCTTTCTGGACGTGCTGTGGCCGGACTTCACTGCGGCGCATTTTACCGCGGCGCTGACCGATTATGCGCGGCGGGAGCGGCGTTTCGGGGCCCGCCCTGGCTGACCCGACCACGCGCTGGACCGATCTCGGCAAGCGGGTGGCCTCCGCTGTCATTCTGGCACCGCTGGCGCTGACGTGCCTTTGGGTCGGCGGGACCCCGTTTCAGATCTTGATCGTGTTGGCGGCGGGCGGCGTCGCGGTCGAATGGGTGTGGCTTTGCGGACAGCGGGTGAGCCGTGTCAGCGGGGGGATTGTGGTTGTCGGCGTGCTGGCTGCGTCCGTCTGCACGACGCAGGGGTATGCCCTGGCCGGGCTTGGCGCGGTGGGTGGCGTGGCCGTGTTGGTTTTTGGACTAGCGGTAAGCGGATCAGGGACAGTCGAATCTCCCCCTCCCCTTGAGGGAGGGGGTTGGG
>Ga0302157_10002790_pt1 | contig 20068 bp, 18 predicted proteins | sample I_Bog_N3_3_FD_193502 | JGI IMG/M metagenome (GOLD analysis project Ga0302157, IMG submission 193502) | Peat permafrost microbial communities from Stordalen Mire near Abisko, Sweden - I_Bog_N3_3 | ecosystem: Environmental > Terrestrial > Soil > Wetlands > Peat | place: Sweden: Abisko, Stordalen... | reverse complement strand
CCCGCGGTCGCCAACCTGAAAGCAGGTCGCATGCTCGTGCCAGTGCTGATCCGGCACCGGCTTGCCCGCCAGCTCTTCGGCGGTGAAATGATGGTCGCCATAATTGACCGTATTGCAGCCGACGCCATCCTGTTCGCCGTACACCACGAAGGTGTTCGGCAGCACATGCTCGTCGCTGACACGCGGCACGATCCCGGTGGTGAAGGCATGATCGGCGATGACCACGGGGGTCTCCGACAGCACCGGCGTGACCCGAACCGCCTTGAGGTCGTGGCGGTCCAGCACGCCGTAGGGGGCGAAACTGCCATCGGGGTTCTGCTGCACCCGGTGGCAGAAGGCGTCCTCGCCACCGACATGCAGCGCCAGGTCGGGGCGCATGCGGTCGCGGTGGGCCTGAAGAAAGCCGATCAGACCGCCCAGGTGGTCGAGATGCCCATGGCTCAGGATCAGCGCATCGAGCCCGGCGGGATCGATCTTCAGCAGCGCGAGGTTGTTGTTCAGCACGTCCGGGGTGAAGCCGAAATCCAGCAGATATTGCCGGGTCTCGCGGCCCTTCGCGGACACCAGATGCAGCGACAAACCCCATTGCGCTTCCAGGGTGCGGCCGTTGAAGGCGGCGGGGGCGCGCACCCGCTCGATCCCGACACCGGGCACCTGCGCGCCGGAGATGAAGATGTCGTGCTGCGTGTCCACGACGGCCTGGACCGTCAGCTTGTCCACCACCGGTGGGCTGATCCGCACCGGCGCCGCCCGAGCCCGGTCGATCACGCTGGCACAGGCGAGGAAGGATCCGGTGGCCGCGGCGGACTGCATGAACCAGCGGCGTCCGGTTGGGGATTGGGTCATGGGAATCTCCTGTGATATCGCGGGTTCGGCTTCACCCCGCAGCCGGGGTGATCTCGATCCGCAGCACATCGAGCGGCAGCAGGCTGCCGTCGCGTTCGAAATGCCAGAAGGTCCAGCCGTTGCAGGACGGCGCGTTCTGCGCCGCGGCGCCCACCTTGTGGATCGACCCCGATACGCCCCCCGAGACGACCGTGCCGTCAGCCGCCACCGTCGCGCTGACCCGGCGCTGGCGGTCGAACAGCCTTGTGCCGGGGGCGATCAGACCGCGCTCGATCAGGGAGCCGAAGGGGATCCGCGGCGCCTCCCGCTTGGTTGGCGCCGTCGCCAGGCCGTCGCCGTGCATCGGCTTGGTGTGGCGGACGCGGCCGATTGCGGCCTCGGCGTAGGCAGGGTGGCGTTCGATGCCGATGAAGTGCCGGTGCAGGCGCTTGGCGACGCTGGCGGTGGTGCCGGTGCCGGCGAAGGGGTCCAGCACGATGTCGCCCGGTGAGGTGCTGGACAGCAGCACCCGGTGCAGCAGCGCCTCGGGTTTTTGCGTCGGGTGCAGCTTCAGGCCGTGCTGATTGCGCAGGCGTTCGGGGCCGGTGCACAGCGGAATGAACCAGTCGCTGCGCATCTGGATGTCGTCGTTCAGCGCCTTCATCGCCTGGTAGTTGAACTTGTAGCGGGAATCGCGGCCGCGGGCGGCCCAGATCAGCGTTTCATGCGCGTTGGTGAAGCGCCGGCCGCGGAAGTTCGGCATCGGGTTGGACTTGCGCCAGATCACGTCGTTCAGCACCCAGAAGCCCAGATCCTGCAGGATCGCGCCGATGCGGAAAATGTTGTGGTAGGCGCCGATCACCCACAAGGTGCCGTCCTTGCGCAGCAGCCGGCGGCATTCGGTCAGCCATTCCCGGGTGAAGGCATCATAGGCGGCGAAATCGGCGAACTGGTCCCAGTCGTCGTCCACCCCGTCCACCAGGCTGTCGTCCGGCCGCCGCAACTCGCCCCGCAGTTGCAGGTTGTACGGCGGATCGGCGAAGACGCAGTGGACCGAGGCCGGGGGCAGCATGCGCATATGCGTCACGCAGTCGCCCAGCAGGATCTGATCCAGCGGCAGTTCTCGGGAAATTTCCAAACAGGCTCCGGGTGGCGACGGTCGCCCTATCGTGACGGGTCGCCCGAAGCCGCGTCAATCCCGGTGACGGCGGGTTTCGCGCCGACCCTCATCCGAGATCGAGTCTCAGCTGGGCTACGCAGCCGAATGTCGGGCGGTGGTGCGGGGTTGCGCCCAGGCGTGACAGCCCGTCGCGGTGCAGGCTGGTGGCGTAGCCGGCATTCGCCTCCCACCCATAACCGGGATAGCGCAGCGCCAGGCGCGCCATGGTTCGGTCGCGGATGACCTTGGCGACGATGGAGGCGGCGGCGATCGACAGGCTGGCGGCGTCGCCGCCGACCACACATTGCACCGGGCAAAGCAGGTTCGGCGGGTAATTGCCATCGACCAGGGCCAGGTCCGGCAGATGCGGCAGGCGGGCCACGGCGCGCCGCATGGCGAGCATTGCGGCGTGCAGGATGTTCAGCCGTGTGATCTCGGCGATCGAGGCGGCGCCGACGCCGATCTGGGCTCGGCGGGATGTCCGGAGTTCGGTGTAGGCGTGCGTGCGCTGGGCGGCGGTAAGTTTCTTCGAATCATCCAGCAGGGCGGCGAGCGCGCGCGGCACGCCGGTGGGAAAGACGACCGCGGCGGCGACCACGGGGCCGGCGAGGGGGCCGCGGCCCGCCTCATCCACGCCGGCGACACGGCCTCCTGCGGCTTTTTCGAGCGCGAAATTTGGCACCGGCGTTGGGTAGCAGACGGGGGCGGGTTGGGCGAGGGGGGATTGGGGAGGTGGCGCGCTGATCATGTGCCGGGCGGCGCTGCTGCCGGCCTGTGCGAGCGAACGCGTGAATGACGATACGGTGCACATTTCCAGCGGGGATCCGCCGGCCCCCTGTTGACGGCGGCGCCACCCGCAATCTTGCAGTCGGTGGGCGCCAGACATCCGACCGGGGACAGGCCTATGGGCGAGACCGCTCCCGTTGCCGAGGTGAAGAGGGATTTCGAGTTGTATCAGGACCGGGCGCTGCATGGGCCGGTCACTGTGACCAGGCATGGCCACCCCTCCGTGGTGAGCCTGGCAGCAGATGAATACAACCGCCTGCGAACCGGGCAACTCAGGCTGACGCCGCGATCTGAGTAGGACCATTGCAGCACAGCTGGTTTCAACGCCATGTTCCGCGAACTGCAAGCGCCCGAAAACCGCATCGCTGTGCCGGGGTTTTACCCGCTCGTTGAGGGGGCCGGTTCCGACAAACGATAGTACTCGGTAATCTGGATGGGTCGAACTGGACAACAAATACCCGGAACCGATCGGGTAGAATGGGCGGCTCCACTAGTCAGGCCTTGGGGGATGAAACTGCCCCTTCCCGCATCGCTTGCCACACCCGCTCCGCCGTCGCCGGCCCGTCAAACGCCGTCACGCCCACCCCCGCCAGCGCATCCACTATCGCATTCCCGATCGCCGGGAACAGCGCCACCGCGCCTGCCTCGCCGCAACCCTTCACCCCCAGCGGGTTGGTGGTGCAGGGCGATGGGTTGAAGCTCAGGTCAAACGGCGGAAAATCGTCGGCCCGCGGCATGGCGTAGTCCATGAACGACGCCGCCGGTTGGCCGGTCTCCGGGTCATACACCGCGCATTCCAGCAACGCCTGGCCGGCGCCCTGGGCGATGGCGCCGTGCACCTGGCCCGCGGCGACCATCGGGTTTACCAGCACACCGTAATCGTCCACCGCGGTATGGCGCACCAGCGCGACCCGGCCGGTCTCGCGGTCGATCTCGACTTCCACCACATGGGTGCCGTTGGGGAAGGTCATCGCCTCGCGGGTCCAGGCGTGGTAGGTGTCCAGTGGTTCGCCATCGTCCCGAGCGATATCGGCCAGGGTCAGCAGTCCGATGGAGCGGTCGGTGCCGGCGACGACGAAGTGCCCATCCTCGAACAGGATATCGGTCTCGGCGGCTTCCAGCACGCGCGAGGCGATCCGCCGCCCCTTCGCCACGATTTCGGCCGCCGCCCTGAAAATCGCCGTGCCCCCCATGTAGGTCGCGCGCGAGCTGCCATGGCCGCCGCCGATCGGCGTCAGGTCGGTGTCGCCCTGTCGCAAATGGATGATTGCATTCGGCAGCCCCAGCCGATCGGCCAGGATCTGGGGAAAGGTCGTTTCGTGCCCCTGGCCGATCGTTTGTGTGCCGGTGATCAGCGCGACCTGGCCGTTGGGTTCGAAGCGGATATCGACGTTCTCCGACGGTGATCCGCCGGTGCCTTTGATGTGATAGGCGAAGCCGAGGCCGCGGAAGCAGCCGCGTGTCGCGCTCTCGCGGCGGCGGTCGGGGAAGCCGGGCAGGTCGGCGCGCGCCAGAGCGCGGTCGAAGGTTTCACGGAAACGGCCGCTGTCCACCACGAAGCCCAGCGCATTGGTCATCGGCGTGGCAGTGAACAGGTTGCGCCGGCGCAACGCAGCTCGATCGAAGCCGCATTGCCGCGCGGCGGCATCGATCAGCCGCTCCATGATGTTGTTGGACTCGGCAAACCCGGGTGCGCGCGTGACGCCGATGGGCGTGGTGTTGGTCAGCACCGCGGCGACCTGAAGCTCGATCGCGGGAATATCGTAGACGGTGCCTTGGAGATGAAAATACTGAAACGACTGCACCGCGCCTGAGCCGCCGGCCATATAGGCGCCCAGATTGGCTACGCTTGCGACCCGCAGCGCCAGGAATTTTCCGTCCGTATCCAGTGCCAGGCTGGCCTCGGCGTGATGGTCGCGCGCCTGGTGGTCGCTGACGAAACCCTCCGATCGGGTGGCGATCCACTTCACCGGCCGGCCGGTGCGCCGTGCCGCCCATAGCAGCAGAGCCTGTTCGGCGTAGGTGAAATTCTTGGCGCCGAAGCCGCCGCCGACATCGGGAGCGATGAAGCGCACCTGCGCCGGCGGCACGCCCAGCCAGCGCGCCGCGGCGTCGCGGTTGCCGTGCAGGCTCTGGCTGGAGACGTGCAAAGTGTAGCGTTGGGAGTCCGGATCATAGCGGCCCACCGCGCCCCGCGGCTCCATCGGATTGGTCACGATCCGATGATTGTGTAACGATACGATCACAGTATGGGCGGCGGCGGCAAACGCGGCTTTCGTGTCGCCGACATGCCAGTCGAAGCACAGATTGCCGGGCACGGCCGGCGACAACTGCGGCGCCCCTTGTGCGCGAGCGGCGTGTGCGGTCGTGACCGCGGGCAGGGCGGTGTAGTCGATGACGATGCGTTCGGCGGCATCCAGCGCCAGGGCTCGGGTTGTGGCGATCACCAGCACGACCGGTTCGCCGACAAATCGGACGGTCTTGGACGCCAGCAGCGGTTGTGGCGCAAAGCGGAACGGTTCGCCGGTCTGGGCGTTCGCCTCTACTGTCGGGCGCATCGGGTTGAGGCCGTCGGCGGCGGCATCGGCGGCCGTCAGCACCGCCAGCACACCCGGGGCGGCGCGTGCGGCGCTGGCGTCGATCCTGTCGATCCGGCCGTGCGCGTGTGGGGAGCGCAGGAAGACCGCGTGCACGACATCGGCGAACACCAGGTCGTCCAGATAGTTGCCCTGGCCGGTGATGAAGCGTGCATCTTCCCGCCGCTTGGGGGCATCACCGATCACGTCCCGGTCGTTCGGCATGGCAACGTCTCCTGGTGTGGTCAGTACCCGCCGGGCAGCGCAACGACGGTTGGCCGGTCTGGCAGGGTTGTGCGCGAGACCTGCCACACGGGCGTGTCGTGCAGTTCGATCATGTAAGTTTCGCGCGCGAGATTGAGGAAACGGGCCAGAATTTGCGGATTGAAGTAGTGCATCGGCAGCACGACCCGCGGTTGGATTTGTTCCAGCACCGCCATCATATCGGGCAGGCTCATGGTATAGCCGCCGTCCACCGGTGCCATCACCACGTCGATGTGGCCCAGAGCGGCGAGGTCCGCCGGTTCCAGCAGATGGTGCAGGTGGCTCAGATGCGCGACGCAGAGACCGGCGCTTTCGAACACGAAGATCGAGTTGCCGTATGCCTCGGTGTCGCCGTTCCAGTCGCGGATATTGGTGGGCAGGTTGGTCACATGCAGATCGCGCAGCACGAGATCGAAGGCCGGCACCACGCCGTTTTCTTGCCAGCCGTGCAGCACGTAGCGAATCCGCGGATCGGGATGCAGCGTGTAGTGCGTGGCATGGGCGTGATTCATGGTGGCGATGTCGGGCGGGTCGGCGGGAATATTGAAGCCGTTGTAGTCGGTCACGGCGCGTACGCCGGCGGGGGTTTCGATCTCAAAACTCGCGTGCCCCAGAAAGGTGATGGTCAACGTGTCGTCACTGGCGGCGGCGCGCCAGACATGCGGCGGATCGAATGCGACCGGCGCGCAACCGGCCAGCGCCTGGCGCGGCAACACCAGCAGCAGCACCAGAACAAGCAGGCGCATCAGCCGGAACGCCGCTTTGGCGCGATCAGGCCTTGGGCTTCCAGCATCGGCAGCACGCCGCCGCTCAGCATCATATCCAGCAGCATTTTCGGCACCGGTGTGACCGCGAGGGTCTGGCCGGTGCGGGTGTTGGTGGCTGTCCAATCCTCGATCGACAGTTCCGCGCGGTCGCCTTCTTCGAACGCCGTGGTGATGCCGGGGCATTCGAAGGCTCTGAAGCCGTGGTTGACGGCATTGCGGAAGAACAATCCGTTGATAGTTTCCGCCAGCAGGAATCCAACGCCACAGTTTCGCAACGACCGAGCGGCCGGGCGGGACGAACCCATGCCGTAGTTGAAGCCACCGATGATGACGTCGCCGTTTTGCATCTGTGCCAGGAATTCGGGGCGGTTGTTGATGAAGACGGCTTTGGCCTGTTCCGTCGCGCTGCGGTAGAGCCATGGGCCTGGCAGCATCAGGTCGGTGTTGATGTTGTCGCCGAATTTCCAGACCTTGCCGGCCAGCATGTTCGATCCGCTCATGCGACGTCTCCCGCAAAGAACGCGCCGGGGTGGGATATGACACCCCGCAACGCGGATGCGGCGACGGTTGCCGGCGATCCCATGAAAATCCGAGCCGAAGGATCGCCCATGCGCCCCTTGAAGTTTCGCGTGCTGGCGGTGATGCACACTTCGTCGGGGCCGACCACGCCCATGTGACCGCCGGAGCAGGCGCCGCAGGTTGCGGGGGTCACCACCGCCCCGGCTTCCATCAAGGTTTCGATATAGCCGGCCTTCAAGGCTGCCCGGTAGATCGCCTGCGTGCCCGGTGTTACGAGCAACCGCGTGCCTTTCGCGACCTTGCGACCCGCAACGATCTTCGCAGCGACGGCAAGGTCGTCCAGTGTGCCGTTGGCGCAAGAGCCGATGAAGGCCTGGTCGATGTGCTGTCCGGCGACGGCGGCGACCGGCACGGAATTGTTCACCACCGCGTCGGGCAAGGCGACCAGGGGTTCCAGCGTTTCAAGATCGATGCTGCGGCGCGCGTGATAGGCGGCATCGTCATCTGGCCAGGTCGGAAACCACTTTGCGTCCGGATTGACCGATCGCATGTAGTCCTGCAGCGCATCGTCGGGTTCGAAGATGACGAACTCGGCGGATAATTCGGCGCCCATCGTCGCCAGGGTGCGCCGCCCGTTCAGACTGATTGTGCTCATGCCGGCGCCGCCATACTCGATGTTCTGATTGACGTGCGCGCCGTACTCTCCGGCGATGAACAGGAAGATGTCTTTTGCCGACACGCCCGGCCGCAGCCGGCCGGTGAAGTCATAGCGCACGGTTTCGCCCACCTGGAACCAGGCCTTGCCGGTGGTGATGGCGAACAGCATGTCCGGACCACCGACGCCGCGCGCCGCGCAATTGAAGGCGCCGGCGGCACAGGTGTGCGAGTCCCCGTTCACCAGTACGGTTCCCGGCAGAGCATAACCGCGGTCGGCGACCACGGCATGGGCGATGCCCTGGTCGGCGCCGATATCGTGCAGGCGCTCGATGCCGAAGCGTTCCGCAAACTGGCGGCCGGTGCGGTGGGCCTGGGCGGCCTGGGTGGTCGGCGCCGGCGCCAGATGATCGAACACGATGGCGACCTTGGCGGGGTCGTGGACCTTCAGCACCTCCCGCCAGCCTTCCGGCAGGAAGGTCATGTCCATCAGCACGGCGGTTTCGACGTCGACCACCGCGACATCGCCGGGCGCGACCGGCGTCTGGCCGCTGGCGCGTGACAGGATTTTTTCCGTGATGGTCATGCCCATGGCGGCCGCTCCCTTGGATGGGGGCAGCATGCGACGCAATCGGTTTTGCGGCAACTGAGCGGGCGACACCCGGCGCTTCCAGCACCGGGTCGGTGACGATGCGCGGCCAGACGGGGTTCGTGGGTTGCCCGTTCAGCCCGCCCATGGTCGCCGGCTGGCCGCTGAGAGGAGGAAATGCGGGCATCAAGGCAAATTTGCCTTGACGCGAACCTTAGAATACGGAAGTTTTCCTGTCGCCACTGGCGGTCGCGTGTTGCCCGCCTTCGGATTTTTGTCGCGCCCGCGGGCCATGGGGTCCGGCGGAGGGCCGTTTGTGGCCATTACGGAGCATTCATTATGAATTCGTCTTTTCAATCCTGGGTCGGCCAAGTGACCACCGGCCATGGCGTCATGGTGCTGGCGCCGACCTTGCTTGCCATCGGGGCTGGCTCCATGAGTTGGGAGACCGCAACGCCCTTACTGCTCGCCGGCGTCATCGGGCTGGTCTGGCCGGAGAACACGGCGGCCAAGGCCGCTGGCCAGGCCGTGGCGACGGACGTCGAGGCGTTGATCGCCGCCTATCGGACCGGACTTGACCATGCGGGGACCGATCCGGCGGCGGCCGGTTCGGTGCCGACGGTCCCATCGCATCCGGCGGGCCTGACCGCGACCGGCCTTGCCACACTCGGCCTGACCGCGGCGGCACTGGCAGGCTGCTCTGGACAGACACCCGCGCAGCAGCAGGCCGCGATCACCGCGGTTGCGTCCGGTCTGATCTGCGTCGCCGATACCACCGGCAAGGTGGTGACCGCGGCGTCAACCGGCGACGCGAACGCGGTCAAGGCGGCCAATGCGATGGTGGCCGCTGGTGGCGCGCTGACCACGGATGCGGCGTGCCAGTCGGCGATCAGCAACGGACTGGTGGCCACTGCCGCACCGGCCGCCGCGCCGGTGGCCGCGCCGGCTGCTGTGCCAGCGGCCGCGCCCTGATCCATCGGCGGCAGTTGCGGGACGACTATCCCGCAACTGCCGTTCCGCGGCGACAGGCAGGAGACCCCCTGCACAAATCGGCGATCACGATCCGAATAGTCCGGCCACACCCGATCGCACCGGTTCCACGGCCTCATCCCAGCGGTTGAATCCGCGGCCGATCGGTGTCTGGATGGCGGGCGAAGCAATCGGGGGAAACATCATGACCGTCATTCTTGGGTCGGGCGAGCACCGCTACCGGGTCGAGGAAGGCTGGGGCCAGTTGCCGGATGGCTGGTCCTTCCACGAGGTCGGCGCGGTCGGCGTCGATCGCAACGACAACGTCTATGTGTTCAACCGCGGTGAGCACCCGATGATCGTGTTCAGCCGCGACGGACAATTCCTGCGGTCCTGGGGCGAGGGCCTGTTCCCGAGGGCGCACGGGGTCCACATGGCGCCCGACGACACGATCTTCTGCACCGACGACGGCGCGCATTGCGTGCGCAAGTGCACGCTGGAGGGCAGGGTGCTGATGACCCTGAGCACCCCCGGCAAGCCCGCGCCCTTCATGAGCGGGCAGCCGTTCTGCCGCTGCACCCATACCGCTTTGTCGCCGAAAGGCGAGATCTACGTCTCCGACGGCTACGGCAACGCACAGGTGCATAAATATTCGCCGGACGGGCGGTATTTGTCGTCATGGGGTCGTTGCGGCGTCGGCGAGGGCGAGTTCAACCTGCCGCACAACATCCATTGCGATGCCGACGGCTGGGTCTATGTCGCCGACCGGGAGAACAGCCGGGTGCAGGTGTTCGACGGCAACGGCCGGTTCGAAACGGCGTGGAACAATGTCGTGCACCGTCCCAGCGCGATGCATTTCTCGGGCGGCGCGTGCCCGTTGTGCTTCATCGGCGAGGTCGGACCGTATCTCGGCTCCAACCGCGGATTTCCCAATCTGGGGCCGCGGATCAGCATCCTGTCGCCCACCGGCAAATTGCTGGCGCGCCTCGGGTCGGAAACGAATCCGCATGGCCAGGCGCCGGGGCAGTTCATGTCGCCGCACGGGCTCGCGGTGGATTCGCATGGCGATATCTATGTGGGGGAGGTCTCGGTCGCCTCCTGGCCGTCGCTGTTCCCCGGACAGCCCCGGCCGGAGAGGCTGCGCAGTTTGCAGAAGTTGGTGAAGGTCGGAGCGGAGACCTGATCGGGCTGGATCGGGGACGCAATGGTGACTTGCGCCCGCCGGACGTGATCACCGGTTTCCGCCGGTATAGGCAATGCGCCAGATCGTTCCGTTCCCGTCCTCGCTGACCAGCAACGCGCCGTCGGCCGCAACCGCAACCCCGACCGGACGGCCCCAGACCGCCTGGTCGGACGCGACGAAACCGGTCAGGAAATCCTCGTACGCCCCGGTCGGCCGACCGCCGGCAAAGCGCAGGCGGATCACTTTGTAGCCGGTTCGCCGAGCCCGGTTCCACGATCCGTGCAAGGTCACGAAGGCATCGCCGCGATAGTCGGCCGGGAACTGCGTCCCGTCATAGAACGCGATGCCCAGCGGCGCGGAATGCGGCTGGATCAGCACATCCGGCACGATCGCCTGACCGGCAAGGTCAGGCCGCGCATCGGGCAGCCGGGGATCAGGGTGATTGCCGGTATAGTACCACGGCCACCCGTAATATCCGCCCGCCCGGACCCCGGTTGCATAATCCGGCGGAAGATTGTCGCCGAGCCCGTCGCGTTCGTTCACCACGCACCACAGCAGGCCCGTGGCGGGCTGGATCGCCTCGCCGCTGCAATTGCGCAAGCCGGTGGCAAGGATCTGCCGGTCCTGGCCCTCCGGGTCAAACGATACGACATCGGCGCGTCCGGTTTCCTCATCCCATGCGGCACCGATGGGCAGGCCAGCCGGCGGCGGGCCGCGCAAGGCAGCCAGGTTCGATGCCGAACCGACCGAGACAAACAGACGCTGGCCATCGGGGGCGAAGGCGAGGTCCCGCGTCCAATGCCCACCCTCGGGCAGGCTGCGCACGACGACCTGGGCCGAACCAGCGGCCTGCAGGTCGCCGGATTGGTAGGGGTAGCGCACGACCCGATTGGTCTCCGCCACATAGACGTAGCGGGGCGCCGGGCCGGGTGGCCAGAACGCGATGCCATAGGGCAGGTTCAGGCCGGACGCAAAGACGGTGTTCGTCCCGGGACGCGCCGCACCGGCCGGGGACCGCAAAACACGGATACGGCCGGCACCGGTTTCGGCCAGAAACACGTCGCCATTCGGCGCGACACGCAGCACGCGCGGCATGTTGAGGCCGGCGGCAAACAGCGTGGCCTCAAACCCCGGCGGCACCCGCAACCCCGCGTTGGCCGGACGAGCGGTGACGGACGGGCCGCGGGCTGCGGAGGTGGTGGCATAGGGGGCGGGCAGCGCATCCGGCGTGATCTGGCGCAGCACACCCGGCGCGTCGTCGTGCCAGTCGCCGAAGGCGGCGGGACCGGTGCGCGGCGGGTCGCCGGCGGCGCTCAGCAGCAGGGCAAACAGGGGCAGCAGCATGCGATGTGTCATGACGCGATCATGCGCCAGCCGACCGTATTGTCGAGTGAGATGCGCCCTCGACCGGTCCGGTCCGACCGCGCTATCGTCCCAGCAGGAGGAGTCCCCATGAACCCGGATGCAATCGCCGCCCTGCAACGCCCCGCCGGCCTGCCGTTCCGCATCGGCAAGATCGGCCACGTCGCCCTGTACGTGTCGGACCTGGAGCGGTCGGCCCGCTTCTATACGCAGGTGCTCGGCTTCCAGGTCTCCGACGTGATCCCGCAAGGCCGCTTCCCCGGCGGCGCGGTGTTCCTGCGGTGCAACACCGACCACCACGGCATCGCGCTGTTCAAGGCGACCGACGACAATCCCGCCGGTGCGGGCCTGCACCATATCGCGATGGAGGTGCCAACCCTGGATGACGTGCTGCGCGTGCGGGACCATTTGCGCCAGCACCAGGTGCAGATCGACCTGGACGGCCGCCGCGGTGCCGGGGTGCAGTTCGTCGTGGAATTCCGCGACCCCGACGGCCACCGGCTGGAAATCTACTGGGGCATCGACCAGATCGGGTCGGAGGGCATCGTCCGCCCGCCCGAGGAGTGGAAACCCGCCAGCACCCTGGAAGACGCGATCGCCAATCCGGTGCGCGGCCAGGATGCCTCGTTACTTGACCCGTCTCTGTTGCGCGCCTGAAGGAGTCCGTTGCGATGGATGCCACCGCCCTGAAGCAGTCCACCCGCCGTCCCGCCGGCCTGCCGTTCCGCCTTGGCAAGATCGGCCACGTCGCCTTGTTCGTAAAAGATGTGGAACGTTCCGCTCGGTTTTATCGCGACATTCTGGGATTCGAGATCTCCGATGTGTACGGCGACGACATGGTACCGGGCGGCGTGGTGTTCCTGCGCTGCAACCCCGACCATCATGGCGTCGCGCTGTTCCCGGCGACGCAGGACCCCAATCCCGGTTCGGGACTGCACCACATGGCCTTCGCGGTCGGCACGTTGGATGAGGTGATCAAGGCCCGCGACCACCTGCGCCGCAACGATGTGCGCGTGCATTTCGAGGGGCGGCGGCGCGCGGGCGTGCAACTCGCGGTGGAATTCAAGGATCCGGACGGCCACAACCTGGAAATCTACTGGGGCATCGACCAGATCGGCTCCGACGGCCAGGCGCGCCCCGGCGATCAGTGGAAGGGCGCCAGCAGCCTGGAAGCGGCCATCGCCGATCCGGTGGTTGGCCAGGACACCTCGCTGCGCGATCCGTCGTTGCTTCAATCGGCCGAACCGGCGGGCCCGTAAAGCGTCCGGTAGCCCTCGGCCATCGCGGACCGAGCTGGCGGGGTCGGCAAGGCGTCGTGCAGCCGCTGCCACAACCCAGCCTCGGTGCAGGCCTGCCGGATTGCGGCGGCCAGGCTCTGCGGATTTGCCATGTCGAACAGCAGTCCATCGACCTCGTGCGACACCCGTTCGCTCATGCCGCCAGCGTTGGAACAAATCACCGGCTTGCCGAACATCCAGGCCTCGGAGATGACCAGGCCGAAGATTTCCCACCAGGTGGACGGCACGACCGACCAGTCGATTCGCGACATCCGCCTGTGCAACTGGTCAACATGGTAGGCGCCATTCAGCACGACAATCTGTTCGGCGACCGGCAGCAGCGCCTCGGCCGCGAGGAAGCTTTCAATTTCCTGACGTATCCCCGGTGAGGCACCCTGGATGCCACCGCCGTTGAGTTCCACTTTGAAATCGACAAATCCGGCACCCCGCAGCAAGGTGACCGCGCGCAACAGGATGTGCACGCCCTTGTCGTCGTGCAACTGCCCGAAGAAACCAAACCGGTTCTTCGGTCCGGGCAGGTTCCGGTGGCCGGTCTGCGCCGCATAGGATCGCTGGCCATTGGTCACATGGGTGATCTTGTCGCGCGGGATGCCCCAGTCCACGTAATGCTCGATCATGAAACGGCTGGGGCAGGTGAAATGGTCAACGTGCCGGAAATGCGCCATCATCCACATCTTCCGCAGATGGAAATCGCTTGGCGATTTATCGGGAAAACATTGATGGCAGCGAACCTGACTGGCTTTTTCACATAACGACCGGTCCGTACGCCGCACCATATGTCCATCTGCCACGCAGATCGCTCTGAATTCATGGAAGGTGAATATGATCCGGCAAGCTGGCAGCACGCGGCGTGTCAGGCTGATCAGATCGATGCCAAGCGTCAGGAAGTGATGGAAATGCACGACGTGCGGCTGGATCGTTTCCAGGAACTCGATAAACCTGTCGATCGTCCGGGGATCGCTGGTCTTATGCCACCAGTCGTCATAATCGTGTGTACGGAACAGATATTCATCCTCGCGCCCGTCGAACCCGGTAATCAGGGCCCCATCAGCGAACAGGCTGGCATAGTCCATTTCGACCGACGCCAGCAGGAAGCATCGTGTGTCCTCATGCAGGCGCAGTTCCTCGAGGAGTTCGTAACAAACCTGCTGGGCGCCGCCGCGCGAGAGTTCGGGGTGGCCGGCACTGATCAGAAGAATACGTTGCGGCATCGCGATCCGTTTCAACCCGCCAGCGACGGCGATTTGCCGAGCAGGTCGGGTACGATGAAAGAGGCCCAGCGGTGGTAGAACAGCCACCGGTTCAGGATTGCACCGGCTTCGCTCAGCCGGGACGCTGTGGGTCCGGTCATATCAAGTTGCCACATCCGAATGGCGTGGAGCCACGGCGGCACGCCCTCGCGCAGGCTGCGCAGGCACAGGTCGGTATCCTCGTATTGTCCGGCCTGGTAGGATTCGCTGAATGCCCCCAGTTTTTCAAACCACGCACGATCCACCGACATGAAGGCGGCGCTCACGCTTGGCACCGCGCGGGACCGGGTGAACTGGTCGGCCCAGGCTGGCGCGCCGCGGCCATAGGCCTCGATGCGCAACGCGGGATGACGGGTCACCGCGTCGGCAATGCTGTCAACGTGCATATCGTGCTCGAAATACAGGCCGGCGTGTCGCAGGGCGCCGTTATCGTAATAATGCGCCGCACCGAACAGCCGGGTCTGCCGTTCGGGCAGGTGGGCCAGCAGGTCGGTATGCTGACGTGCCCAATCGGGGTCGCGCGGAAACACCTCGGGCCGGACGAAGATCAGCCGGTTGCTCTGGGCCAGACGGGCCGCGGCGTTCTGGCCTGTTCCGGCATCGATTTCTGCCGGTTGCAAGATCAAAGTCTGCGGCAAACCGTATGTTCTTTCAGCAATCCGAGCCGCCTTAGCAATGGGTTCCATGTCGGAGGACTGGTTGACGATGTAGATGAATTCGTAGTCTTCGATGTCACGGCTCTGGCCAAAGATGCAGCTTTGCAGGCACAGATGTTCGTGGCCATGGTCCAGCGGGACGATGATCGACGCGCGATAGTGCGATCGGCGGGGGCCGAACCGTTCGGTGATCATTCCGGGCAGGCTGGCGTGGGAAATGGAACGATTGAATTCGACCAGCGCGGTGCCGATCCGGCCATCCAAACCGACCGGATCAGCGATCGAGCGGGCCTCCGCCGGGACCATGCCCGCCAGTCTCGTCATGACCGCGGTGCGCAGGTCCCGATCGTTGATCATTTGGGGCGTGCGTCGCATCTCGGCCACGGCACCGCCGGCAAAATGCAACTCGATCAGGCATTCGCCGGCTGCCGCGCCCGATTCGCTGTTGCGCCGTTGGTTGGGTGCGGCAAAGACCCAGAAGCCGTAAGGATAATCCGCGGCCCCATCCAGCGCCCGGCCCACGTCAACGCGCCGCAGCCGGGGAAAGCTTGTCCACACGCCATAGGGTTTGCCGCCGGACATGACGGTGATGCCGGTCAGGGCGTTGCCGCGGTCGTCCGCCCAGCCGAGCAGCAGGATCGCACCGGAACGGGAGATGACGAGCGTGTCTGTGCTGACAGACGGCGTCGTGGTGGTGGCGCGTGCTGCGGGTGCAAGCGGCTGACGATCGTCTCCGGCAAGCAAGAGGCGGTATTCCGGCTTGTCCAGCCGGCCTTCCAGTTTGCCGGCCTGCCGGTAATGTTCGTACCCCGATGTCAGGTCGCCGCGGTCAACGGCGTCGAGGACGTCCGAGAAGGCCCGCAGGTAGGTTATTTCATCGAAACCGTCATCCCCCTTTGCGGGCTGGTCGGGCTTTTGCGGCGAGGCGCGTGCGTCATCTGGCATGGCGGTGCACGCAAGTCAGCGCTGATGGATGGCGAACGGCACGGCCGTGTCGCGTATGCTGGCCGCCGCGCCGTGGCGGGTGGCGATGTGGTCCAATCCGCGCATGCGTGGGCCTCTTGACTCAGTACCGGATGAAAGACGATAACGCCGGCCTTGGCAGTGCTCCGCACTATGTCACCAGCAGTTCTCTGATCCGAATGCGACGCTCTATATCCGCACCGTGTGACGCTCGCAAGCCGCTCCTGGCAGCGCGTGCTGACGACGTCGCGATTCCGGTCCACCCTGGACGCGGATGACAGGCGCCCGTGGCATGGCTGAACCTGCTGCCGCTCAGTCTGATCGCGCAATGGCCGAGGCCGAGGTCCGCGCGCTCTATCAGGATGTGCATGACCGGTCGCCCGCCTCTGGCGAGCTTGCCGACTGGGTTGATCAACGCCTGCTCGGCCTGTCGATGGACCGGATGCGGGCGGCGTTCCTGCAGTCGGAGGAGCACCTGGCACGCCTTCGGAACGATCGGATACGCGCGGCGATCGCCGGATCGGGATTGTTGGATGGGGCCTGGTATCTCCGCAAATATCGCGATGTGGCGGCTGCCGGTCTGGACGGACTGAAACACTACATTGAGCATGGCTGGCGGGAAGATCGGGCGCCGAACGCCTATTTCGATGCGGCCTGGTACCGCGCCGCCAGCGGCATCGCGCGCGATGACAATCCGCTGCTGCACTATATCAGGCATGGCGAGGCCAATGGCGTCTGGCCTGGCCCGAATTTCGATCCTGTCTGGTACCGAACTGCCTATGGGCTGGCGGAAACCGTGTCGCCGCTCGCGGATTTCCTGATGCGGCGACTGGACCGTTTGGTGGCGCCGTGTGCGCGCCTGTGGTCTGTGCTGTGGCGTCCACGACCGGAACCGGCTGAGGCGGATCCGTTTCAGCAATTTCTGCGGACGTCGCCGAATCCTGCGACCGCGGATAATCAGTTACTGCAGGCATCGGGGCTGTTTGACTCGAATTTCTATGCGCTGCACAGCGCCGATGTGATGGAAGCGCAGATGGACCCGCTGGACCATTTCTGCGAATTCGGCTGGCGCGAGGGGCGGCAACCGAATTTCTATTTCAATCAGGCCTGGTACCTCGCGACCAATCCTGACGCGAGGCGGCTCGCGGTCAACCCGGTCCTGCATTATCTGCTGGTGGGCGAACCGGCCGGACGGCGGCCGATCGTGTTCTTCGATCCGGCATGGTATCGGGATACCTACAGCATTCCCGCCGGTGCTTCGCCATTGGCGCATTACCTTGCGAACCGGCGCAGCCAGAAGTTCTCGCCGAATGCGTTATTCGATCCAGCCTGGTACATGGCACACAGCAAGTCCGCGGTTAATCCCCGCCGTGATCCGTTCAGCCACTTCCTGATCGCCGGCATGCAATGCGACGTGGCGCCATCCACGGCGTTCGATCCGGCCGCGTGGCGCCGCCGCAGCCGCGGGAGGCCGACGCGGGCGTTCAAGACCCTGCTTTCGCCGGAACGGGACAATCCGCTGATCGACTACCTGCTGGCGATGTACCGCTGACTAGCGAAACGTGTACACGTCCAGCGCATTGTCGCGCAGCAGCTTGCGCTTTTCCACGTCTGTCATCTGGAAGCGAAACGCCAGATGCGGATCGTCGAAGTCCCAATGTGGATAGTCGCTGGAATACACCATCCGGTCCCAGCCGATCCAATCGAACGTCTGGCGCAGGTCCTCGGGATGTTCCGGTTCCTCCACCGGCTGCGTCGCGTACCACAGGTTGGTTTTCAGGTATTCGGACGGTTTCCGTTTCAGGTCCGGCACCTCGCCGCGCATTTTCGACCAGTGCGCATCCAGCCGCCAGCCGAGTTGCGGCACCCAGCCGAAACCGCCTTCAATCAGCACGATTTTCAGGCCGGGGAAGCGGTCGAACACGCCTTCCAAGATCAGGCTGGTCGCCTGGTTCTGCATCGAGTGGGTCAGGCCGTGATGGTCTTCAATATAAAACTGCGGCCAGCCGCTCGCGGTCGGGGCGCTGTTCTGGGTGCCGCCGATATGCAGCCCGATCGACATCCCGGTTTCCTGCGCCGCGGCGAAGATCGGCCAGTAGCGCCGCCGTCCCAACGGTTCCGACGTTTTCGATCCCAACTGGATCTGGCAGAAGCGCCAGTCGCCGGCGCGCTTGTGGATTTCCGCCACCGCCGCGTCCGGATCGTCCTGCGGCACCAGGATCGAGGCCCGCAGTCGCGGTTCGGGATCGACGAATTCGTGCGCCTGCCAGTCGTTCATCGCCCCGCACAGCGCCGCCGCCTCATCGAGGTTGCGCGAGGTATTGCCACCCAGCAACGGTTCCAGCACGCCGTAAACGATGTTGTACGGATCGAGCAACTGGTCACGGATGAAATCGACGTCGGACCCGGGTGGCCCGCCATTCGGCGGCCAGGCGTCGCGCCGGCAGGTATTGGGTGCGAAGCGCGGATAGGTGCCGCGGTCGGCATAGATGCCGCAGTTGAACTTGCCGTATTCCGCCAGATGCTTGCGCCACCGTTCGGACAAATACTTGTTCAGCGCCCCCGCCTTCGGATAGGGATGCACGTCGCAATCGATGATTCCCAGTTTTGTTCCGGCCTCGGCGCGATGGGCCGCGATATCGACGGGGGCGTTCACGACACGGTCTCCTTCAGGCGGGAATAGGTCTCCAGCGGATTGTCTACCTTGATCCGCTGCAACAGGCTGGCCGACAGGCCGGGCGGGGTGATCGCGTCGCCCTCGAACTGCCAGTGCGGGTAGTCGGAGGCGAACAGCAGCATGCGGTCGCTGTCGATCTGTTCGATGATGCGCTCGACCACGGTCTGGTCGGGTGCGTCGAAAGGCTGGGTGGTGACGCGGACGTTTTCCCGCAGGATATCGGCGGGCGAACGGTTCACCCAGGGCACTTCGGCCCGCACCCCGCGCCAGGTCTTGATCGCGCGCCAGATGAAGGCGGGCAGCCAGGACACGCCGGATTCGATCAGCACCACCTTCAAAGTCGGAAACTTGGTGAAAATGCCGTTGGTGATCAGGCTGAGCAACTGGTCCTCGAACGTTTGAAAGTGCGCGACGTAGTCGTGCAGATAATGCGACGGCCAGCCGGTCGAGGTCGGGGCGTAGCGGTACATGCTGCCGGCGTGCAGGCCGACCGGCAGGTTGTGGCGGACGGCCGCCTCGTAGATCGGCCAGTAATAGCTGCGTCCCAGCATCATTTCGCAGGCGACGGGCAGCAGGACCTGCACGAAGCGGTGGTCGCCCGCCAGGCGTTCGATCTCCTCCACCGCCAGCAGCGGGGCCTGGGCCGGCACCACGATCGAGGCGCGCAGGCGAGGTTCGCGGTCCAGCCAGTGCGCGACGATCCAGTCGTTGACGGCGGAGCAGATGGCGGCGCCCATCGATTCCGAGACCGCGACCTGGCCGCCGGTCAGCGGGTTGCAGATGGCGGTGCCGATGCCGAAGCGGTCCAGCGCCTGGCTGCGCATGGCGTTCAGGTCCGAACCGGGACGTCGGCCGGGAACCCGCCAGTCCGGCCGGCAGGCGATCGGCGCGTTCGGCGGGTAGCTCATCATGTCGAAGCCATCGAGGCCGCGGGCGACGAAGGATTCCTGCCAGAACGCGTTCATGTAGGGCAGCAGGGCCTTGATGTCCGGCACGCCGGGATGGATGTCGCAGTCGATCGCGTTCACAGGGTTCCTCCGGGGGAGGACTGTACGGGGCGGGCCGCCGGCGTGTCAAACGCGGTTGCGGCCACAGGCGTGGGCCAGCCCGCCGGAGCGGACTGACCCGACTCCTACCGCTTCTTGATAATGATCTTGATTTTCACGCCAAAGATCACCACAATGCGCGGCAGGGCCAAGAGATGGATGAGCATCCTTGCCTCCTGCGGTTAAGCCGGCTGGGACATTCCAGTCGGCTTTTCCATTTTCAGGGCGACGGCTGAACGAAAGCTTAACGACGGGCCCGTTTTTTGCCGGCTAACCCTTCAATCCCGCCCGCCGCAGGCTGCGCTGCCCGTCCGCCGCCACCTTCTGATCGTACGGGGCGGTCCACGGGCGTGTCAAACGCGGTTGCGGCCACAGGAGTGGGCCAGCCCGCCGGAGCGGACTGACCCGACTCCTACCGCTTCTTGATAATGATCTTGATTTTCACACCAAAGATCACCACAATGCGCGGCAGGACCAAGAGATGGTTGTGCATCCTTGCCTCCTGCGGTTAAGCCGGCTGGGGGA
>Ga0302157_10002783_pt1 | contig 20097 bp, 12 predicted proteins | sample I_Bog_N3_3_FD_193502 | JGI IMG/M metagenome (GOLD analysis project Ga0302157, IMG submission 193502) | Peat permafrost microbial communities from Stordalen Mire near Abisko, Sweden - I_Bog_N3_3 | ecosystem: Environmental > Terrestrial > Soil > Wetlands > Peat | place: Sweden: Abisko, Stordalen... | reverse complement strand
TGTCTTCGCGCCGCGCAACATCGCGCAATGTGGCGTCAAGATAATCCGGGATGTTGCGAATCGTGTACTGCATGCATTTATTGTATTCAATGTAGGCATTCAATGCAATCGTAATGGGGTTCGATGTATAAAGTATTTAATATAAATCACTTCCCAATCACATCAATCGCCACCGCGATCGTCTTCGGCGGCATGCACTGGTTCTGGTCGCAGGCCTGGTAGTGCAGTTTGCCCTGCACAAGGTGATTGCCTGCGGTAGCCACAACGCGCGCCTGAATGATGAACTCGCCGGTGTAAACGCTCAGCTTCGTCGCGGGATCGATCGGCAGCGTCATCACGGTGCCCGCCGGATACGTGGCGCTGTCGAGCCGCACGCCGGAGCCGTCGGGAATCGAAAACGTAGTCGGGATCAGGAAATCGTCGCTCGGAGTGTGCGAGTTGATGTGCAGCCCCTGCGCGATGCGGAAGTGCAGCGCCACCTGGGCCGGCTTACCCGCTGGCACGCTCACCTGCTCGGGGAATAGATACGTCACCGCGTCGGTCTTCACGAGCGGCCGGCTTTGCGCGTGCGAGCTCAAGCTCTGGCCGTGCGCAGCTAGCGCGCCAACGGCGAGCGCAGCAATCACCGAGACAAAAACGCCCTTCAAGAATCTCATCGATCCCAACCCTCAAGCACCCGACCACTAATCACTAACCACTTATCACTGATTTAGCGCCTTCAGAATCTTGCTTTCGATGTCGCTCTCCGAAGTCAGGGCCACTTGCGCCGTAACCACCACGCCCTTGCGGTCCACAAAGAATGAAGTGGGCAAGTCGTCAAGGCCGCCGTATGCGCGGCTGATCGAATCGCCGTCGAGCAGAACCGGATACGGCACTTTCTCCTGCGCAACAAACTTGCTCGCAGCGGCGGTGGCCTTCGCCCATCCGGCCTTGTCGTCGGGCTTTAAGTCGTCGCCTTCCGTGTCCACGCCCAGCACCTCGAATCCCTGCGCCGCATATTTGTTGCGCAACTCGATGATCCATGGCGTCTCCACCCGGCAGGGCCCGCACCACGTGGCCCAAAAATTGATGAGCACAGCCTTGCCGCGGTAGTTCGCGAGCGAGACTTTGTTTCCGTTTAAATCTTTGAGTTCAAAGGCCGGTGCGGGCTTGCCGATGAGCGGAGAAACGTATTGCGGCGTGCCGCCTCCCGGTGCGGGCACCAGTTCGCCATGGCCGGCGCCGGCGAGTATCCGCTCAGCCTCCTGCCGGCGATACTCCCAGTTGGCCCACCCGGCCCAGGCAAAGATGGCCAGAATCAAGAGCGTCGCGCCCAGAACCAGAGTGTTGCGCCGCATGGGGAATGCCTTCATAAATCCATTCTACGAGCCGCTCCCAACCTCCACGTCCCTTAGTCCCTCAGTCCCTTAGTCCCTGTCTTTTGTTACCATCAAAGGCCGATGAGTTCTCACAAGCAAGAGGATGCGTTCCAGCCGGCGGCGCTGGTGCGTACTGAGGCTGCCGCGCTTGAGGTTCTCGCCGCGCGCCTCGACGGGCCCATGGCGGCGCCCTTCGCGCGTGCGGTCGAAATGATCCTGCGCTGCGGCGAGCAGAACGGCCGCGTGGTGGTCACGGGCATGGGCAAAAGCGGCATCATCGCGCAGAAAATCGCCGCCACGCTCAGCTCCACTGGCTCCCCGGCGCTGTTTCTGCATCCCGCTGAGGCAGTGCACGGCGACTTGGGCGTGCTCATGCCCGGCGACGTTGTCATCGCGCTATCGGCCAGCGGCGAAACCGAGGAGATCCTGCGCTTGCTCGCCACCGTCAAACGAAAAGGCGACGCGCTCGTCAGTTTCTCGTGCAATTTGCAGTCAACCTTGGCGCTATCGAGCGATGTAGCACTCGATTGCTCGGTGGAGCGCGAGGCCTGCGGGTTGAATCTCGCGCCCACCGCCTCCACCACCGCCATGCTCGCTCTCGGCGATGCGCTGGCCGTTGCCGTCAGCCTGCGCAAGGGCTTCCGCGCGGAAGATTTTGCCGAGTTGCACCCTGGCGGCAAGCTCGGCAAGCAGCTTGCAAAGGTGCGCGAGCTGATGCACTCTGGTGACGAGATTCCCGCCGTCACGCCACTCACGCCCATGGCCGATGTGATCTTCGAAATGTCGTCGAAGAAGCTCGGCATCACGACGGTGCAGGAGGACGGCCGGCTCTGCGGCGTGATCAGCGACGGAGATTTGCGCCGCCTGCTCGAGCGCGAAGGCGGGGCGGCGTTGAGCAAGACCGCGGGCGAGGCCATGAACCCGCATCCGCGCACGATTGCCGGCGATGAACTGGCCGCGAAGGCTTTGGCGATTCTGGAAGAGCGCAAAATCACTTCGCTCGTCGTCGTTGACGCGGACGGGAAGGTCGAAGGCATCGTGCACCTGCACGATCTGTGGGGCGTGGAGCTGATCTAACAATTCGGATTCCTAATATTTCTTGCTTGACAGGAGTCCGAATCGTCCTACACTTGACTAAGTAATCTGAGACACATGCCCCCCGAAATTGGGAAGAAGCAATGGCTCAAGCGCCGAAATGGCCTTGAGCCATTTCGCTTTTCTAGCCCTAGAACCAGGAGGATATACGCATGTCGGAAACCACATCGTGCCGAACGTTTCTTTGTAAGAACTGCAAGTGGCCCCTTACCTTCCCTTGGGATCGACTTCTACAGGAGGCTGCGCACAAGGCAGGCCCCGATGCAGCTCGGGAGGTCGTAATTAAATGTTATCGCTGCGCTTATTTGAGGACCTATTCGCTTGACGCAAAATCGACTGATCGTTACGGAGAGGATAGAGAACTTCTTCGCGACGGGTGCGATATGCCGAGCCGGTTACTAAGGGGTCCAGGGCTCAAATGCGAAGAGTGGGAGAGCTGCGATTCTCGACCTCCGTTCCTTGAGGCCATTCCTGCACATCTATCCGGAGACCTCGATTGGCGCGCGGCCAATGCCGGAAAGGGGTGGATCGCGGAGGGCCTAACTTGCGCCAACGGGCATCCAATTCCCATTCCGCAACCCTTCTGAGAGTTCGAAACAGTAAGGATTGCCCTTCAATGTCCACCGAACGTAGCGCCTTCATCGCAAAGCGATCTAGCGACCGCAAACATTTAGAATGAATGCTGCTGTCATTTGCACTTCGTCCGCTCTCGGCGGGCGGGAAAGTTCGCCTTTCTTTCTATGCATCGTTGGTCGAAACTCTTCATTCCTACTCTTCGCGAGGCCCCGGCAGATGCCGAAGTGGCCAGCCACAAGTTTCTGCTGCGCGCGGGTTACATTCGCCAGCTCGGCGCCGGCATCTACAACTACCTCCCTCTCGGGCAACGCGCGCTGAACAAAATCATCGCCATCGTGCGCGAGGAGATGGATAAGATCGGCCAGGAGTTTTATCTGCCCGCCATTCTGCCGAAGGAACCCTGGGAGGAGAGCGGCCGCTGGACGACTATGGGCGACAACATGTTCCGCCTCAAGGACCGCAAGGGCGCCGACCTGTGCCTGGGCATGACGCACGAAGAGATCATGACCACGATTGCGCGCGGCGAGTTGCGCAGTTACAAGCAGTTGCCGCAGATCTGGTACCAGATTCAGACCAAGTTCCGCGACGAGCCGCGGCCCAAGTCGGGCCTGCTGCGCGTGCGCCAGTTCATTATGAAGGACGCGTACTCCTTCGACATCGACGCCGCCGGCCTCGACAAGAGCTTCGATCTGCACGACGCTGCCTATTGCGCCATCTTCACGCGCTGCGGCCTCAAGTTCGTGGCCGTCGAAGCGGATTCGGGCGCCATGGGCGGCTCGCAGTCGCAGGAGTTCATGGTCTACACCGACGCGGGTGAGGACTTTATCGCGAGCTGCCCGGCCTGCGGCTACGCGGCGAATTTGGAAAAAGCTGTATCGCTGCTGGAGCCGGTCGCGGAACTTGAGCCAACCGCTGACGAGCCGGAAGAGATTCATACGCCTGGCATGGGCGCAATCGCCGATATCGCCGCGTTCCTCAAGATGTCTCCGGCCAACGACATCAAGTGCGTGGCCTACATGGCGCTCAAGCGCGGGCCGGCAGCGAAGGATGGCAGCCGCAAAGATACCTGGCACGGCGTGGCCACTTTCCTGCGCGGCGATCACCAGGTGAACGAGACCAAGCTTCTCGGCGCGTTGGGTGCTGCGGAACTGCGCACCATGCAGGCCGAGGAGTTGCAGCAATTTTTCAACGGTCCTGCGGGCTATCTCGGACCAGTGGGGCTCAAGCACGATGCGCAACCGCTCGGCGAAGGCCTTACCGTGATTGTCGATCGCGCCCTCGAAGGCCGTAAGAACATGGTCTGCGGCGCGAACAAGCTCGATTACCACTTGCGCAACGTGACGCCGAGCCGCGACTTCACCTGGACGCTCGCCGCCGACATCCGCAGCGTGAACGAGGGCGAAGGCTGCCCGACAATAGACGAGAAAAACGCCAGTTGTGCTGGCAAACTCGTGGTCGGCAAGGCCGTCGAGATCGGTCACATCTTCAAGCTCGGCTACAAATACTCCGAGTCGATGGGCCTGCGCGTCCTCGACCCCAACGGCAAGGAAGTGACGCCGATCATGGGCAGCTACGGCATCGGCATCGAACGCATTTTGACTGCGGCCATCGAGCAGGCGAATGACGCCAACGGCTTTTGCCTGGCGGCTTCGATTGCGCCCTTCACCGTGGTGGTTACGGTGACGAACGTGGGCGACGCGGTGCTGCGCGAGACCGGCGAAAAACTCGCTGCCGAACTTGAAGCGGCGGGGCTCGACGTGCTGCTGGATGACAGAGACGAGCGTGCCGGCGTCAAATTCAAGGATGCGGACCTCGTCGGCATCCCCTACCGCATCAATGTAGGTAAGGGAGTCGCAGAGGGCAAGGTCGAACTGGTCGCGCGTTCCACAAGCGCGCGCATGGATGTAGGCTTGGGTGAAGTAGTGGCGCTGGTGAAGAAGCGCGTCGACGAAGAGAAACTGCTCGAAGACAGTTACTAGCCTACGAACTTCCTGCCTTTCGTGTGCGTATCTGGATATTGACCCGGGCCATTGACCGAGAGCCTTATCGAAGCAAGAACAGCTAAAGGCTAGTAGCTAAAAGCTGCTTTTCAGGAGCATCGATGGCGTTAAAAGTCCGGTTCGCGAAGCCCGCTGCGGGCCATCACCTCAGGTCGCGGATTGTGTGGGGCCTGCTGGCAGCCGTAGGCTGCGTGATGCTGGTGGGCATTTGCCTCTTCACGTTTTTCTACATCAAGTACACAAGCATTGTGGACGAGCGGCTCAAGCAGCCGATCTTTGCCAACACCGCGCAGATTTTCGCCGCCCCGCGCGAGGTGCGGCCGGGGCAGAAGTTCACCGTCCAGTTGATCGCAAAAGAGCTGCGCGAGGCCGGCTACAGCGGCGACGGTGCTGCGCAGCCATCGCTGCTGGGCACGTTCAGCCAGGGGGCGCAGCAAATCACCGTGCGGCCCGGCCCGCAGTCGTATCACGCGCCCGATAGCGCCACCATCCACGTCAGCGACGGCGTGGTCGACGCCATCCGCGACGAGCACGGACAGGCGCTTTCGAGCTACGAGCTTGAGCCGCTGCTCATTACCGGCCTGAGCGAGGGCACGCAGCGCACCAAGCGCCGTGTGCTCACCTACGACGAAATTCCGCCCAGTCTGGCGCATGCCGTCATCGCCATCGAGGACCGGCGATTCTTTGAGCACAGCGGCATCGATTATTTGCGCATCCTGGGCGCGATGCGCAACGACATTTTTCACCTGCACCACTACACCGAGGGCGCATCCACCCTCACGCAGCAGTTGGCGCGCGGCTTCTTCCTCACGCCCGAACGCACTTATTCGCGCAAGATGCGCGAGGCCGTCATCAGCATCATCCTCGAGCACCGGTTTGACAAGAAGCAGATCTTCGCCATGTATGCCAACGAAATCCCCCTCGGCCAAATCGGCAGTTTCTCCATCGACGGCTTCGGCGAGGCATCGCAGGACTACTTCGGCAAGGATGTCGCTCAGCTCGATTTGGCTGAGTGCGCTCTGCTCGCCGGGCTCATCCAAAGTCCCAGCCGCCTGAATCCCTTCCACCATCCGGAGCGGGCTATTGAGCGGCGCAACCTGGTGCTGGATTCGATGGTGGAAACCGGCGCCATAAGCAAGGATCAGGCCGAAACCGCGAAGAGAGAGCCGCTGCACCTGGTCCCGGGCAGCGTGGATGAAAGCGAAGCGCCCTACTTTGTCGACCTGGTGCACGATCAGTTGACGCAACGGCTGGGCGATCGCGATTTCAACCGCGAAGGGCTGCGCATTTACACCTCGCTCGATCCGGAGCTACAGCGCCTGGCCTCGGAAGCCGTGGACTCGACGATCCACATGGTGGACGCGAAGATTGATGCGGTGCACGCGCGCGACAAAAAACTGGGCAAACCGTACCTCTACCCGCAGGTGGCGTTGATCGCGCTCGATCCGCGCACCGGCCAGGTGCTGGCTTTGGTGGGAGGTCGCAACTACGGCAGCTCGCAGGTGAACCACGCGGTTTCGCATCGGCCCACCGGCTCTATCTTCAAGCCGTTCGTCTACGCATCCGCCTTTCAAACGGCTGTGGAAGGCACGATGCTGCCGGAGCAGACGAGCCTGTTCTCGCCGGTCACCATGCTGGACGACTCGCAGGCCACCTTCGGAGAAGGAACGCCGTACGAGTACACGCCGCATAACTTTCAGGGCGAGAGCTACGGCGTAATCACGGCGCGCTACGCGTTGATGCGATCGGACAACGTCGCGACCATCAAGCTGGCCATCATGGTGGGTCTCGATCGCGTGGCCGCGCTGGCACGCTCAGCGGGCGTGAAGAGCGCGCAGGGCACGCCTTCCATGGCCATCGGCTCCTACGACGCCACGCCGCTCGATATGGCCGGGGCCTACACCATCTTTACCAACAACGGCATCCACATCGATCCCTGGATGCTGGCCAGCGTGCGCACGCCCACAGGCGACATCATCGATGACTACACGCCCGCCACACGCCAGGTGCTCGACCCGCGCGTCGCCTATCTCACAACCAACATGATGGAGGCGGTGATGAACGGCGGCACTGCCGCAGGCGTGCGCGGCATGGGCTTTACTGCGCCGGCTGCCGGAAAAACCGGCACCGATCACGACGCGTGGTTTGCCGGTTACACCAGCAGCCTGCTCTGCATTGTGTGGGTGGGCAACGACGATTACACCCCGCTCGATCCGGAAAATCGCGGCCGCATCCAGGGCGCGCAGGTGGCCGCGCCCATCTGGGCAGCGTTCATGAAAAAAGCCATCCTGTTGCCGCAGTACTCCGACACCAACGAGTTCACGCCGCCCGATGGCGTGCAGATTATCACTCTCGACAAGAACACCAACCTGCTGGCCGACGGCGCATGTCCCGACGATTACTCCGCGGCATTTCTCGACGGCACCGCGCCCACCGAAACCTGCGACCACAAAGGCCTGGGCGGAGAAGACCACCGCAACATCCTGCAAAAGATCTTCGGCATCGGCAAGCCGTCGAACTAGCGCCGGCGCGCAGGCTTTTCCGGCACACGCCGCGGCCGCTGCTTGGCTGAGACGGAGCGGATCACCAGAGTTCCTCGCCCGGTCGCCGGCAACGGTGCTTTGCCCTGCGCAACGGCCGCACGAATCAGGGCTTCCACTTCGGGCTTGCTCAAATCGCGCGCACTCGCGAGATGGATGAATCGATTCTGACTCCCGCTGCCCAGCAGGATTCCCGCTGGATCGGGAAGCGTGGAACCATAGTAGAACGCGAGCCGCACGCCGTGCGCGTCGGCCACGAGCGAGACAATGCAATCGGACGGCCTGAGAGTTGAACAGTAGCCGATGACGAAGAAGTTGTAGTTGTCGTAGACGAGTTCATTCGCCGTGGGCAGCCGTTTGCGCAGGGCAGCCCGCACGGCGCGAATCGCCTTGGCCATCTCCGGCGTGAACTTGTCGATACACTCGGCAAGTTGGTCTTCAGCGTTATCTTTCGGGGAAGTTATGCGTGTCTTCATTGTGCCTCCTGTTGCGGGGATTTTTTCCTTTCAAGTTCCATCCACATCCGAGCCATCCGGCATGGGCTGGCATTGCGGGCACCAGAAAGTGACGCGCGCGTCCGCGCCTTGGATGCGGCGGCGGATGGGTTCGCCGCAACGTCGGCAGGGCTCGCCGTTTCGCCCGTAGACCCACAGGCTCTGGCTCGGATCGGAGTTGTGCGTGGTGCGCCGTTGCTGCCCGCGATAGGTCACAATCGTGTCACCTGAGTCTTCGAGCACATTGGCGCGGAGAAGCTTTTGCGCGCAGGCAATGGCGGCTGCGGCCTCATCGCGGGTGAGGGTTCCGACCGCGCGGAATGGATTCAGGCCGTTGACAAAACAGATCTCCGATTTGAAGACGTTGCCCACGCCGGCCAGCACTGATTGGTCGAGCAATGCGTCGGCGATGGCTTCATCAGGGCGCGACCTCAGCCTTTCGAGCGCCGCCGCGGCGTCGAACTCCTTGCGCAGCAGATCATTCTCTGCGACGGCGACGCGCAGATCGCGATCGAGTGACTGTTGAGTGTGCATGCGCGCTACGGGCACGCGAAAGCCGATGGCCTGGTACTGCTCGTTCTCAATCACGATGCGCATGTGGATGTGCGCAAGCTGCCAGCGCTCGCCGCGCCGGTAGATGTGCCAGCGCCCGTTCATCAGCAGATGCGAGGCCAGAATGCCGCCGCCGGAAAAATGCACAAGCAGCCACTTGCCGCGTGCTTCGACTTTGTCGATAGTTTGCCCGGCGAGCGGCGTGTCGTCGTTAAAGCGCATCAGCCACGGAAACGTGGAGCGAAACGCGGTGACAGGTTTGCCCTCGAGCGCACGGCCAAGGTTGCGCGCGGTGCGAAAAATGGTGTCGCCTTCAGGCATAATCTATTGCACCTCGGGCCGGGGCGGGTGGGTTTGTGCGACCGGCAAATGAATCCGCCGCAGGTGCATGCCGAGCGGGCCGGGATGAAAGCCCGCGTCCATGAGGAAGCGCGCCAGGAAGTGTGCTGCGGCTGGTTGCCCGTTGATGGTCGTGATGAGCACGCCTTCGTGGCTGTGGGTGTGCATGCGCGCCTGGCCGCGCGCACACAGGAAATGCGCCAGCCCTGCCGCCGTTTGCGAGCGCTCTGGCTCTTCGGCGGGCAAAAATACAAGCAGGTTGGGATTGCCGCGCTTGAGCCATGCCACCAGCCGGCCGTTGCGCAGAATCACTTCCGCATACGCTGCTCGAGTAAGGACGCGCGGCGCGGATTCAGAATCCTCATCGGCGACGGGCAGCTCGGGCCAGCGCAACACAGACCCATACGGATTCGCAGGATCGGTGGCGGCCAGTTGCACGAACTCCGGTTTCTCGAGAGGCGGTTCGGTGCGCAATTGGCGCAGCAGATCCACGGCAGCCGGCAACGCAAATTGCGTCGCGCCCAGGCCGCCGACAAAATATCCGCGGCGAATGCGTCCGCTTTCTTCGAGCGCCTTCAGCACGTCGTAGACCGCACTGAATCCTCCCGGCACATTTTCCGCCGCCACCGATTCGCGCAGCAGCACTCCGTAGCGGTGAAGTAGTTGCAGGGCCAGTGCGTGGCTGCGCTCGGTTGCCGTCGGACCACCTGTAGCGCCGGTCTCCAGACCGGCTGTCGTGCGGGTCTCCCGACCCGCACTCTGTAGCGGCAGCAACGACCATCTTCCCTGCGCGGTCGGCGGCGTGGTGCGACGCGAGCGGAATACCATGCCGGTTTGCAACCGGCGGGGCGTGCGTGCGCTGTCAGGCCGCGCAATGTATGCGCGCAATGCGTGCAGCGAGTCATTCGTGATGAGTCCGCGCCACACCAGGCTCCAGAGCGCATCGATCGTCTCGCCAGGGTAGCCTGAGCCCGCCGCCTGGTGCAGCGCATCGAAGAAACTCGCGCCCGTGGATTCAAGCACGGCAAGCAGTTTTTCCTCGCGCTCGGTCAGCGGATCCACCAACGGCCGCCTCTGCGCCAGCAGCGGCAGCTTGTCGGCTAGAAACAACGCGATGCGGCCGTCGCGCTCGCCAATCGGTTCCACTCCGGCCCAAGTCACTTCGCCCGCGGCCACCAGCGTATCGAGGCCCGCAGGCGTGTAATCGGCAATGCGCGCAGGCAGAATTGAAGTTTCAAGTAGCGATGCAGGCAAAGGCGCGCCTTGCAGATTTTCGATCGCGTCCAGCAGCGCATCGAGGTGCGCGGTGCCCGTGCGTCGCGGCGCGAGCAGCCCCTGCCAGTGCGTGAGGAAGCGCGCCAGCGTGTACTGCTCCACCGGTTCCACTTCGCGGCGCAGCCGGGCCAGCGATTTTCGGCGAATCTGCCGCAGAATTTCCGCATCGCACCATTCGCTGTGAAGTCCGCCCGGCCGGAAGCCGCCTTCAAGCACGCGGCCTTCCGCTGCAAGCTGCCGCAGCACATGTTCCACCGCTTCCGCATCGAGTGCAAATCGATCCGCAGCCTCGCGCAGCGTGAACGGCCCATGCGTGCGCGCGTAGCGGCGCACGAGTTCGAGCACGGGATGCGCCACCGGTTCCAGCAATGCAACCGCGAGCCCCGGCGGCAACGGAATGCCCAGCCCATCGCGATAACGCGCGGCGTCTTCGGCGGCGATCAACCGTTTTTCGCCGGCAATGCGCAGATCGAGCAAGCGCCGCGAGCGAATTAACCGGTCGACTTGCGTGAGCAGGTCCGGCGAAACCACGCGCCGCGCCAACTCTTCGCGCGAAAGATCGCCCAGCTTGAGGCACAGATCGTGAATTCCGTCTGCCGAGCGCGCGCGCCAGTTCTCCGCAAGACATTGCGCAGCCTCTTCCACTTCCGCGATGGCGTCGGCATCGAGCAGCTCACGCAGATCGGCTTCGCCCAGCAGCTCGCGCAACTGATCCTGATTGATGGAGAGCGCCTGAGCGCGGCGTTCGGCCAGCGGCGCGTCGCCTTCGTAAAGAAAATTGGCCACGTAGCTGAAGAGCAACGACGAGGCAAACGGCGAAGGCTTGCGTGTCTCGACGACGTGCACGCGAAGTTGCCGCTGCTCGATGGCGCGCAGAGTTTCAATGAGCGCCGGCATGTCGAACACGTCGCGCAGGCACTCGCGATAAGCTTCGAGCAGCAGCGGAAACGAGGGGTACCGCGAGGCCACGCTAAGCAAATCGTAGGAACGCTTGCGCAACTGCCACAACGGCGAGCGCTGGTCGGCGCGGCGGCGCGGCAAGAGCAACGCGCGACCCGCAGCCTCGCGAAAACGCCCCGCAAACAGCGCCGTCGAGCCCAATTGGCGCAGCACAAGCTGCATCGCCTCGGCGGACTCGACGAGAATCCAATCTGAATCGGGCGGCTCGTCGGTATCAGGAAAACGCAGAACGAATCCGTCGTCGCCCCAAAGTGTTTCTACCTCCGGCCCGCCGGCAGCGCGAATCCGCGCGCTCACCGCCATGGCCCAGGGAATGTGGATGCGGCTGCCGAAGGGCGTGAGCACGCATACGCGCCAGTCGCCCAGCTCGTCGCGAACGCGCTCCACAACGATCGTTCGGTCGTCGGGAACCTGCCCGGTCGACTCGGCCTGGTCGGCGAGAAAGCGCAGCAGATTTTCTGCCGCGCCGGGATCGAGATCGTGCTCGGTGACGAGGCGCGTGAGCGCAGCCGCCTGCGGCAACGCGCGCAGCTCGCGGACCATGGCGCCGATGCGCCGGCCAAACTCGAGCGGGCGCCCCGGCCCATCGCCTTTCCAGAACGGCATCTTGCCCGGCTCGCCGGGCGCGGGCGTTACCAGCACGCGGTCATGCGTGATGTCGGTGATGCGCCACGTCGACGCGCCCAAAATAAAAGTCTCGTTGGGATGCGACTCGAAGACCATCTCCTCGTCGAGTTCGCCCACGCGCACCGACTTGCCCTCAGTGAATGCAAGGAAAACGCCATAGAGACCGCGGTCGGGGATGGTTCCGGCATTGAGAATGGCAAGCCGCGCCGCACCGTCGCGCGCCGTGACTACGTTCCGCACGCGGTCCCACGTCAACCGCGGGCGCAGCTCGCCGAACTCATCGGAAGGGTAGCGGCCGCTGAGCAAATCGAGCACGCCCTCGAAGGCCGTTCGCGAAAGCGACCCAAACGGCGCCGCCCGGCGCACCATGTCGAAGAGATAGTCGACGGGAACTTCGGCGGCGACAGCGGAGTTAGCGGGGTTAGCGGTGTTCGCGGAGTTAGTATCTTCTCCGGTTGCAAAATCGAATCCTGGCTGCGCGACTGATCTCTGTTCTCTGATCTCTGATCTCTGTCTTCTGCTCCCTCGCTCCCTCGCTCCCTTGCTCCCTGCACTCGCAACAATCGCCACCAACTGCTGGCACAGCACGTCGAGCGGGTTGCGCGGAAACCGCGTGGACTCGATGTGCCCTTCGTGCATGGCACGCGTTACGGCGGCGCAGGCCACGAGATCGGCGCGGTATTTGGGAAAGAGAATTCCCTCGCTCACAGCATCCACGTGATGGCCGGCGCGGCCGATGCGCTGCATACCGCTCGCGACCGAAGGCGGCGACTCGATCTGAATCACGAGATCCACGGCGCCCATGTCGATGCCCAGCTCTAGCGTCGACGTCGCGCACAGCGCGCGAATCTGCCCGGCCTTGAGTTGTTCTTCAATGACCGACCGCTGCGCCGCGGCCAGCGACCCGTGATGGGCGCGGGCGATGGGTTCGCCGGCAAGATCGTTCAACGCGCCGGCCAGCCGCTCGGCAGTCTGGCGCGAATTCACAAAAAGAATTGTCGAGTTGCGCTCGCGAATGATTTCGAGCAGCCGCGGATGGATCGCGTTCCAGATGGAAACGCGGCGCGGCGTTTGCGAGGCCGGCCCCGAAGGAATCTCCTCCATCTCGCCGAGGCGCGCCATGTCCTCCACCGGAACCTCGATGCGCAGCTTCAGTTGCTTGGGCGCGGCGGCGTTGACGATGGTTACGGGACGATAGCGGAGCGATGCGGCTTCGGCCGCGTCAGGGAGCGAGGGAGCAAGGGAGCAAGGGAGCAAGGAATCGGCGACCTGAGAGCTGAGGTCTGATTCCCGATCTTCGACTTTCTGTTCTCCATCCTCATTTGCCGCGGGTTTTCTCGCTCCCTCGCTCCCTTGCTCCCTCGCTCCCTGTACTTCAATCCCGCCCAAAAACCGCGCCACTTCTTCGAGTGGCCGCTGCGTGGCCGAGAGGCCGATGCGTTGCAGGGGCTTCCCCGTCAGCGCCGCCAGCCGCTCCAAAGTCAGCGCAAGATGCGCGCCGCGCTTGGTGGGCACCAGCGCGTGAATCTCGTCGATGATGACGGTATCCACGGTGCGCAGTGCCTCGGCCGCTTGCGACGTCAGCAGCAGATAGAGCGACTCGGGCGTGGTGATGAGGATGTCGGCGGGGTGGCGCGCGAAGCGGGCGCGCTCGCGTTGCGGCGTGTCGCCGGTGCGCACGCTGATCTGCGGCTCGTGGAACAGGACGCCCATGCGCCGCGCCATGTTGGCCATGCCGGCCAGAGGCGAGCGCAAATTCCGCTCCACGTCCACGGCCAGCGCCTTTAGCGGTGACACGTAGACAATACGGCAACCGCGGCGCTCGTCTCGCGGGGCATTCCGATCTCTGATCTCTGGTCTCTGATCTCTGTCTTCCAGCATCAGCCGGTCCAGGCACCACAAAAACGCAGCCAGCGTCTTGCCCGTGCCGGTCGGCGCCAGGATCAGCGCACTCTCTCCACGCGCAATGACCGGCCAGCCCATGCGCTGCGGCGCCGTGGGCGCGTCGAAGACCGCCCTGAACCACGCTGCCGTAACCGGGTGAAAGCAGGCCATGGCGTCGGCACAGGGGTCGATCTTTGATTCGGAATGGGGCTGCTCGGGAGACACGCTTTTCTGAGAGTAGCGCAAAAGGGATGGCGAATACAAAGCGAAAAAACAGGGAATAGGGAGTAGCCAATAGGGAATAGAAAAACTAGCCGCCGACTGGAGTGTTCTACTCCCTACTCCCTACTTACTACTCCCTGCATTGCCCCAGCGCGCCACGCTGAACTGCGCTCCGGCGAACATGATCAGGCCGGAGATATAAGCCCAGAACAGCAACCCGACGGATACATAGAACGGTCCGTAGACCGACTCCAAGTTCAGATAGGGCAGCACGGCTGCATAGATAAACCTCGAAATCAGCCACACGGCGCCTGTAACGATCGACGTGCGCAACACCGGCCGCCATGGCACTTTGCGATTCGGCAGCAGGTAGTAGACCGAAAAGAAAAAGGCAATCGATGCGGCGCCCGTCGAAATGACAAGCCAAACAAACTTCAATACGTCGTCGGAGTATTTCAGAGCCCGGAAAAACCAGTTGTCTGAGTCGTGCACCAGGATTACGGCGAACACCTTGTCCACGCTCACATTTGCCACCATGCTGACCACACCTAGCCCTACCATCAACAACGCCAGGCCGAAGGCGATGGTCTGGTTGAACAGGTAGTTGCGGCTCTTGGCCACACCCCAGGCCTGGTTGAGAGCTACCTCCAAAGGCAAGAAAATTCCAGTACAGGAGATGAGAATCATCACCAGCGAGAAAGCTTGCACACCGTGCCGGGTCGCCGGGACGACGGCTTCTTTCATGATGTTATTCACAACCCAGTCGGCATCGTGCGTATGCGTTGGGAGGTAGTAATTCACCATGTCGCTGACCACGCTGACCATCGCCGGCGAGTGAAAGACCGACTTGGCCAGCATGTCAAGCAGCACCACGAAGGGAATGAAAGAGATGATGGCATTGGCCGCCACGCTGAAGGCGAAGGTGTGCACCTCGCTATCGAGCAGGTAGGCGACGAGCGCCGTGCCGCTCTTGCGCCAGAGGTACCATTTCGACTCTTTGGCCGGCTCCGGAGGACCTTGGGCTACGGCCGCAAGCGTCGCGCCGGCGTCGCGAGCTTCGTCGAGAACAGAGTGTGAGTCTTCGGCCAACGGTCGAGTCCTTTCCTCGAGCCTGTTTCTGTTTCAGGTCTCTCGGTGTTTGACGCGCTGTTCTGGGTGGCGCTCTTTTAAGGATAGCTCGCTAGGTCCGATCTGCATGAGTGGCGCGGCTGGAAGGGTGGCGAAAGCACCGGAAGGATTTAGATCGCGGGCTCGCCGCGGATGGTTTACGTGCGGAGCTTTGCCAGCGCCCATTGTGCGGCCGTGCGCAAGCCGTCGTCGCCGGCCGCGGCCCATTCTTCGAGTTTTGCCGCGAACTGTGCAAGTCCGCTGTTGCCCATGGCAATGGCCACGTTGCGCTTGAGGCCCCAGAATCCCGCGCGGCGCACCGGCGAGCCGTTGAACTCCCGCTCGAAGGACTTTTCGTCGAGGGCGGCGAGCCAATCGAGCGCGGGATTGATCAGTTCCGCGCGCGGTTCAAGATCCGCATCGACAACGATCGGGCCGCTGCGCAGTGCTTTTTCATTCCAGGGGCACACATCCTGGCAGATGTCGCAACCGAAAACCTGGCGGCCCATGCCTGGCATCAGCTCCTCGGCAATCGGCCCCTTGTACTCGATGGTCAGATAGGAGATGCAGCGCCGCGCGTCCATCTGGTAGGGCACATCAAGCGCATGCGTTGGGCAGGCCTCGATGCAGCGCCGGCAGGTGCCGCAATGATCGGGGATTTCGAATGAACTTCCCTCAGGGGCTAAAGCCCCGCTGTTTTTCGCGGCGTCTTCGGCACCACTGAAGTCGTGCCCTTTCGCGGCTGTGTCGCCGACTCGCTGGCTCGCTCCCTCGCTCCCTTGCTCCCTTGCTCCCTTCTTCACTTCGAGTGACGTCAAGAGCACCGCAAGAAATCCCCACGAGCCCAGTTGGGGATGAATGAGGCACGTGTTTTTGCCCGCCCATCCCAGGCCGGCCGCCACGGCAAGCGAGCGTTCCACCACGGGGCCCGTGTCCACGTAGCAGCGCGACTCGAACTCACCCAACTCCGCGTGCAGCCGCGCCTCGACTTCGCGCAATTTCTTCAGCAGCACCTTGTGATAATCGCTCGGCCGCCGCTGGCCCTGTGCATCGCTCCGACTTGGCAATACACGACTGGACCAGGCATACCGCGCAATCCACGCGCTCGCGCGCCCTTGCATCTTGGTTGAGAGGGGTGCGTCTGCGTGCTGGTAGCTGGCAAAGCACACCAGCGCCGAGCGCGCCCAGGGGAAGGGAACGCGCACACGCTCCCGCGTCAGCCGTCCGTCTTCGCCGGTCCGCTTGAGATACTGCATGGTTCCCGCGCGCCCCGAGCGCACCCACGCGGCGAACCGCTCCGCATCGCGCTCCTCGGCCGCATAGGGAATCGCCACCAGGCCGGCCTCGGTAAACCCCGCAGCCAGAGCCACTTCCCGCGCCGCATCCCGCACAACTTCCCGGCCAGCCTTAACTGCCGGCGCTGCCATGGAACCGAAATGTGCTTCTTCGCGTATCAACAGATGAACAGTTTGCCCCCTTGCGATTTCAGCATAGCTCCCGCAATCGCTTTGAGACGCGCTTCACGCAACGATGATGGCGAACGGTTCCCCGACGGAGGTTCCATGACCACGGCAAATTCTTCCCAAATCGCTCCGCCCATCGCTCTGCCCGAGCTCACCGAACTGGTGCGCGGCAACGAACAGCAGTTCCTTGAGCGCCTGGAGCCGCTGGTGCGCCGGCAACATGTCACTCTCGATCTCGAAAACACCGAACGCATCGACGCCGCCGGCCTCGCCGCGCTCATCACGCTCTATTGCGACGCCTGCAAGGCCGGCTACCGCTTCGACCTCTCGAACCCCTCGCAGCATGTACGGGAGATCCTTGCCATCGTCGGGCTGGACAAGCTCCTTGTTTCCCAAAATGCGGAGACAGTTCCTTATTGTGGGCAGCAGTTGCAGGAAACCGCGGCCTGATTTGTCCAAATTCCCGGCGGAAACCGCGCCGAACCGCCGGATTCGTATCAAATTGCAATACGTTGTGCCTACCCGTGGAGTCGCCATCCACCACCTCGCGCATCCCGTGTGACCCGTGGCACAGGCATTCCTAACCCGCAGACGATATTCCTAATTGGGACACTGCCCGCCCGGCGCAGTCCCATTTTTTTGAGGGTTTGGCTTGCTCTGCCCGTTTCGCCGCTTCCCATTGGCGCTCAGGCCCCGAGTTCCGTTACCCTTGCATGTGGACCGCGAAGCGGAATCCTACGATGGAGATTTGACCGAATGACTCAAGCTGTATTGGAACCACCCGTCGCCGATGCGACCTCAAGTTCGACTGAGCAGTATGTGTATTTCTTCGGCGGCGGCAAGGCCGATGGCAACGGAAAAATGAAGGATGTGCTGGGCGGCAAAGGCGCCGGCCTGGCCGAGATGACCAACGCGGGTCTGCCGGTTCCTCCCGGATTCACCATCCAGACCGAGGCCTGTCGCGAGTACATGCGCGGCAAGGTCAGCCCCAAGATCGACAAGGAGATTCTCGCGGCGCTTGCCAAGCTCGAGCAGTTGCAGGGCCAGAAGCTGGGCCAGGGCGACAATCCGCTGTTGGTTTCGGTCCGCTCAGGCGCAAAGTTTTCCATGCCCGGCATGATGGACACGATTTTGAACCTGGGCCTCAACGACAAGGCCGTCGAAGCTCTGGCCAAGCTAAGCAATAATCCCCGCTTTGCATACGACTCATACCGCCGTCTCATCCAGATGTTCGGCGACGTGGTTCTCGACATTCCGAAGAAGAAGTTTGAGCACATTTTCGACGGCGTAAAGGCCGCCAAGAAGGTGAAGTTCGATTACGAACTCCAGCCCGACGCGCTCAAAAAGATCATCGAAGAATACAAGAAGCTGGTGAAGAAAGAGACCGGCAAGGACTTCCCGCAGAATCCGCTGGAACAACTTTCAGCCGCCCGCGATGCCGTTTTCAGGAGCTGGCAAAACGATCGCGCCAAGACCTATCGCCGCATCAACCACATTGACGACTCGATTGGTACAGCAGTGAACGTGCAGGCCATGGTCTTCGGCAACCTCGGCGAGAACTCCGGCACTGGCGTGGGCTTTACGCGCAATCCCGCCACCGGTGAGCATGTGTTCTTCGGCGAGTACCTTATGAACGCGCAGGGCGAAGATGTGGTCTCAGGCGTGCGCACTCCCAACCCCATCAGCGAGCTTGAGCAGGGCATGCCCAAGGTCTACGAGCAGTTGAAGGACATCACGCGGCGCATGGAAAAGCACTACCGCGACATGCAGGACTTCGAGTTCACCATCCAGGATGGAAAGCTCTACATGCTGCAAACGCGCAACGGCAAACGCACCGGCCTGGCCGCGGTCCGCGTTGCCATCGACATGGTGCGCGAAGGCCTCATCACGCAGGAGGAAGCCATCTTCCGCGTCGAGCCCAACCAACTTTACGATTTCCTGGTTCCGCGCCTCGTGGAAAAGGGCGAGAAGATCGAAGTGCTCGCGACCGGATTGCCGGCTTCGCCCGGTGCGGCTGTGGGGCAAATCGTCTTCACCGCCGAGGAAGCCGTGAAGCAACACCAGAAGGGCTGGAAGTCCATCATCCTGGTCCGCGGCGAAACCACGCCTGAGGACATCGCCGGCATGGAAGTTGCCGACGGCATTCTGACCTCGCGCGGCGGCATGACCTCGCACGCCGCTGTCGTCACTCGCGGCATGGGCAAGTGCTGCGTGGCCGGCGCAGGCGACTGCGTGGTCGACGAAGCCAAGAAGGAATTGCGCGTCAAGGGCAAGACCTTCAGGGAAGGCGATTACCTCTCGCTCGACGGCACCACCGGCCGCGTCATCGCCGGCCAGCTCAAGACCCTCGAAGCCCAGCCCGACGATCCCGATCTCGTGAAGTTCATGAGCTGGGTCGACCCGGTTCGGCGGCTCCAGGTTTGGGCCAATGCCGACATTCCACGTGACGCCAAAATGGCTCGCACATTTGGCGCTCAGGGCATCGGTCTCTGCCGCACCGAGCACATGTTCTTTGCAGAGGATCGCATCGAGCACATGCGCGCCATGATTTTGGCCGACAACGAGAAGGACCGCCGCGCGGCCTTGAAAAAACTGTTGCCCATGCAGCGTTCCGATTTCGCCGGTCTTTTCAAGGCCATGGAAGCGCTGCCCGTGGTCATCCGTTTGATCGACCCGCCGCTGCACGAGTTCCTGCCCAAGCGCGAGGACCTGCTGGTCGAAATCCAGCACCTCACAGACACCAAGCCCCGCTCGCCCAAGCTCAAGGAACTGCGCACGCTTCTCGCGCGCGTGGAAGAACTGCACGAGCAGAACCCCATGCTCGGGTTGCGTGGATGCCGTCTCGGCATTACGTTCCCTGAGATTACCGAGATGCAAGCGCGCGCCATTATCGAGGCCGCGGTTGCGGTCAAGTTGAAGGGCGGCAATCCGCATCCCGAGATCATGATCCCGCTCATCGGCTCCATCGAGGAAATGCGCAACCAGGCCACCATCGTTCGCCGCGTCGCCGAAGAGGTCTTTGCGGAGAAGAAGGCCAAGGTCGACTACAAGGTGGGCACCATGATCGAGATTCCGCGTGCCGCTTTGACTGCCGATCAGATTGCGGAGGAGGCCGAGTTCTTCTCGTTCGGCACCAACGATCTGACGCAGACTACCTTTGGCATCTCGCGCGACGACATCAACAACTTCCTGCCCGCGTATCTCAAGCTCGGCATCTTCAAGCAGGACCCCTTCGCCACCCTCGACCAGGTGGGCGTGGGCCAACTGGTGAAGATGGCCGTAGCCAAGGGACGCAACACGCGGCCGAATCTCAAGGTCGGCATCTGCGGCGAACATGGCGGCGATCCAGAGTCCGTCAAGTTCTGCCACAGGATCGATCTCAACTACGTCTCCTGCTCGCCCTTCCGCCTGCTCACGGCGCGTCTCGCCGCGGCACAGGCCGCTCTCGAAGAGAAGACGGGAATGGCGCACACCAACAAGTAGCGTTCATCAAACAGCCCTCCTCCAGGGCCAATCCACGGGCGCAGCCAATCGGCTGCGCCTTTGGTTTTTGTGCTCACTTTCTGGGTAACCACTTTCGCCGCATTTCGTCTATCGGACATCGA
>Ga0302157_10002776_pt1 | contig 20133 bp, 24 predicted proteins | sample I_Bog_N3_3_FD_193502 | JGI IMG/M metagenome (GOLD analysis project Ga0302157, IMG submission 193502) | Peat permafrost microbial communities from Stordalen Mire near Abisko, Sweden - I_Bog_N3_3 | ecosystem: Environmental > Terrestrial > Soil > Wetlands > Peat | place: Sweden: Abisko, Stordalen... | reverse complement strand
CGCCTTCGCTCTCGCCGATGGCGGTGGTGAACCACTGCGCCAGCGTGGCCAGCCACACCACGACGCCGGTCAGCAGGCACCAGGAGCCCCACTCGTGCCCGTTGATCCACTGGCTGCCGCCCAGGATCATCAGCAGCAGGCCGATCGCCACGCACACTGGATAGCGCGAGGGCGACGGGATGAAGTAGTGCGGGGTGGTTCCGTGGGGAGTCGCGGCGGACATGGCTTGTTTTCTCCAGGCTCTATCAATGGCTCGAGGCGGCACCGATGACGAAGTGCACCAGCAATACCAGGAAGACGACGAAGACCGCAGCGCCGAGGACGGCGGCGATCACCACATGGATCGGGTTCAGTTGCTTCAGGTCCTGCTCGTGATCGGCCGAACGGCGGATACCCAGGAAGGACCAGGCCACCGCACGGAAGGTCTGGCCGAACGCCGCCTTGCGGGCAGTCGGGGACGGTTCTTCGGACGGATCGACCGGGGCGGTCATGTCAGACATGCGGCTTGGCATCCGCGGGCGTCAGCTGCCCGACCGGCGCCGGCGGCGTGGTGCCGCCCACCTCGAAGAAGGTGTACGACAGCGTGATGGTCTTGACGTCCCGGGGCAGCTTGTTGTCCACGTAGAAGATCACCGGCCAGGTCTTGGATTCACCCGGCTTCAGCGTCTGCTGGGTGAAGCAGAAGCACTCCACCTTGGTGAAGTGCGACTGGGCGACGCCCGGCGCGTAGCTGGGAATCGCCTGCGCCGTCATCGTGCGCGCCTGCGTGTTCTTGAACTCGTACAGGACCGTGGTCATCTCGCCCGGATGGATCGTGACCGCGTTCTGCGCCGGGTGGAACTCCCACGGGCCGCGCGCGTTCGCGTCGAACTCCACCGTGACGTTGCGGGTCTTGTCCACCTGCATGTTGACCGTGCCCGCCTTGGTGCCGTAGGCCGAGCCGAGGTCGCCGCGCGCGAGCACGTTGACGCCCAGGGCCTCGCAGATCGACTTGTACATCGGCACCATGGCATAGCCGAAGCCGCTCATCACGGCGACGACCAGCGCCAGCTTGAACAACATGTCGCGGTTCAGGCGCTTCAGCTTGCGCTGGCGCGACGTGACCGTGCCCTTGTCGGAGTCGGCGCTCATAGGCCGAACCACATCGCCTTGGCGAAGAAGCCCAGGCCGAAGACGAGCGCCACCGTGAACAGCGCGATACCCAGGCGCCGGTTCTTGCGGCGTAGTTCGGGGGTCTGTGCCATGGGTGCCTGCTCCGCGCGGGTCAACCGATGACCTTGGTGGCCGTGCGATCGAGCTTGGGCGGCGTTTCGTAGGTGTGCCACGGCGCCGGCGACGGTACTTCCCACTCGAGGCCTTCGGCACCTTCCCATGGACGCTGCGGCGCAGGCTCACCCTTGCCGCGCATCACCGGGATGACGATGAACAGCAGGAAGTACACCTGCGACAGGCCGAAGCAAAGGCCGCCGATGGAGGCCACCTGGTTGAAGTCGGTGAACTGCATCGGATAGTCGGCGACACGGCGCGGCATGCCGGCCAACCCGAGGAAGTGCATCGGGAAGAACGTGAGGTTGAAGAAGACCAGCGAGGTCCAGAAGTGGATCTTGCCGCGCAGTTCGTTGTACATCACGCCGGTCCACTTCGGGCTCCAGTAGTAGAAGCCGGAGAACATGCCGAACAGCGAGCCGGCGACGAGCACGTAGTGGAAGTGCGCGACGACGTAGTAGGTGTCCTGCAGCTGGATGTCGATCGGTGCCATCGAGCAGATCAGCCCGGTGAAGCCGCCCATCGTGAACACGAAGATGAAGCCGACGGCCCACAGCATCGGGGCCTCGAAGGTCATCGAGCCGCGCCACATCGTGGCCAGCCAGTTGAACACCTTCACGCCGGTGGGCACGGAGATCAGCATCGTGGCGTACATGAAGAACAGCTGGCCCGTGACCGGCATGCCCGTGGTGTACATGTGGTGCGCCCAAACGATGAACGACAGGATCGCGATCGACGACGTGGCGTAGACCATCGACGTGTAGCCGAACAGGCGCTTGCGGGCGAACGCGGGCACGACCTGGCTCACGATGCCGAAGGCCGGCAGGATCATGATGTAGACCTCGGGGTGGCCGAAGAACCAGAAGATGTGCTGGTACATCACCGGGTCGCCGCCGCCGGCCGGGTTGAAGAAGCTGGTGTGGAAGTGGCGATCCGTCAGCGTCATCGTGATGGCGCCGGCGAGCACGGGCATCACGGCGATCAGCAGGTAGGCGGTGATCAGCCAGGTCCAGCAGAACATCGGCATCTTCATCAGCGTCATGCCGGGCGCGCGCATGTTGAGGATGGTGACGATGATGTTGATCGAGCCCATGATGGAGCTGGCGCCCATCAGGTGCAGCGCGAAGATCGAGCTGTCCATCGACGCGCCCATCTGCAGGGTCAGCGGCGCATAGAGCGTCCAGCCGGCCGCCGGCGCACCGCCCGGCAGGAAGAACCCGCTGGCGAGCATCAGCGCGGCCGGGATCAGCAGCCAGAAGCTGAGGTTGTTCATGCGCGCGAACGCCATGTCCGCCGCGCCGATCTGCATCGGGATCATCCAGTTCGCGAAGCCGACGAACGCCGGCATGATCGCGCCGAACACCATGATCAGGCCGTGCATCGTGGTGAACTGGTTGAACAGCTCGGGGTTGAAGTACTGCAGCCCCGGCTGGAACAGCTCGAGGCGGATCAGCAGCGCGAGCGTGCCGCCGATCAGGAACATCGTGAACGCGAACACCAGGTACATCGTGCCGATGTCCTTGTGGTTGGTCGCGAACAACCAGCGACGCCACCCGTGCGGCTGACCATGCGCATGGTCGTGATCATGGTCATGGTCGTGGTCGTGACCGGGGGCGACCGGATGGGGGAGAACAGCACTCATGACAGGGAATCCTTCAGCGAACGCATGTGCAGGGCTATCGGCGAATCGACAGCTCGGCGACTTACTTGGCTTCGGCAGCGACCACGTCGGACGGCTCGACGAGCTGGCCGGTGTGGTTGCTCCACGAGTTCTTCGTGTACGTGATGGCCGCAGCGATCTCGGTCTCGGACAACTTGCCCTGCCATGCCGGCATCGCGCCGTTGAGGCGGCCATGCAGCACGGTGAGGATCTGCGCGTTGATGTCCTTGTCGTTGACGACCGGCGATGCGTCCAGCGGCTTGACCGGGCCCGCACCCTTGCCGTCCGGCTTGTGGCACACGGCGCAGTTGGCCAGGTACACCTTCTCGCCACGAGCCATCAGCGGGCCCATCTCCCAGACCTTCTTCGGATCGTCGGCCGCGGCGGCGAGCGCCTTCTTCTGGGTGGCGACCCAGGCCGTGTAGTCGGGCGCGGACAGCACGACCACGTGGATCGGCATGTAGGCGTGTTCCTTGCCGCACAGCTCGGAGCACATGCCGTAGTAGTCGCCCACCTTCTGGGCCAGGAACCACGTATCGCGCACGAAGCCGGGGATCGCATCCTGCTTGACGCCGAACGCCGGCACGCTCCACGAGTGGATCACGTCGTCGGCGGTGGTGATGATGCGGATCTTCTTGTCGACCGGCACCACCAGCGGGTGGTCGACCTTCAACAGGTAGTCGTTGCCGGCCGCCTTGTTGTCTTCGGACAGCTCGCGCTGCGCGGTGTCGAGCGTGGAGATGAACCCCAGGCCTTCGCCCTCGCCCTTGACGTAGTCGTAGCCCCACTTCCACTGGTAGCCGGTGGCCTTGATGGTGAGGTCGGCGTTGGTGGTGTCCTTCATCGCGACCACGGTGCGCGTGGCCGCGGCGCCCATCAGGATGACGATGATGAACGGCACCAGCGTCCACAGGATCTCGACCTTGACGCTCTCGTGGAAGTTGGCCGCCTGGTGGCCCACGCTCTTGCGATGCTTGACGATCGAATAGAACATGAAGCCGAACACGACGACGAAGATCACCGTGCAGACGATCAGCATGCCGTAATGCAGCATCTTGATCTGCTGGGCGACGTCGGTGACCGCGGGCTGGAAATCGAGCCCCAGCACGCGCGGCCCGCCGGGAAGGTCCGTCACGGATTTGTCACCGAGGGCCTGCGCCACGCCAGTGGTCGCCAATGCGGAAATCGCCAGGGCGGCGCGCGTCGCGCCGTATCCCAGCCTGCGAATCGTCATCATTGTCGTCACGTAGTTCGATCCTTCTTGTCGGGCCAGGGCCATTCGAGTGGCCCGGATCGGCTTGATCAGCGGTCGCGCGCAGACCCTTTTCCGGAGGGTTGCACAGGGGAGGTGCACTTCAGACACAAGACCCGATCGATTCTAGGGCCTGTTCATGCCAAAAATATGCCCTCGGGACTCAGCGTAAGCCCTGCCCCTCGCCCGGGCTCAGCGCGGTTGACGGCCTCGGCTCAGCATCGATCGCATGTCGTCCAGCCCCACCTCGGTCTGCGCGGAAAGCTTCACGCGCGGCACCGGCTTGAACGCGTGGCCATAGACGATCTCGAATTCGAGCACCACGCGGCCCTGCGAATCCACCCGCGCGCCGAGGGCCGCAAGCAGCCGGTCGCGCCAGCGCGGCGTGCGCAGGCCGGCGAAGCGGGCGCTGTCGGTGTTCATGCCCAGCGTGCGCAATTCGTCCAGCGCGGCCTGCGGGCTGCTCCAGGTCAGGCGCAGCGTCTCCTGGTCCATCACGGGGTCGGCGAAGCCGGCCTCGACCAGCATGTCGCCCAGGTCATGCATGTCGGTCCACGGCGCATACGGGGTGCCCCATCCCTGTGCACGATAGAGGTCGCTCAACGCGACCAACGTGCCCGGGCCCAGCGTCGTGAACATCAGGAAGCCATCGACGACCAGTGCACGCTGCCATTCGCGCATCAGCGTGGGCGCGTCCTGCGCCCAGTGCAGGCTCATGTTGGACCAGACGAGCTGAGCCTGCGCGGGCGGCACCGCCGACTGCGCGATCGCGCGCGGGCCAGCGGACCCCAGGCCCAGCCAGCGGCGCCACGCGGGCGTCGCGGCGATCGCGGTGGATTCGGCGCTGCCGGCCGCGGCGGATGGCGCGGTCGACACGGGCCGCAGCACCCCGGTGACGGTGGCCTTGGGGTAGGCCTGCGTCAACAGCGGCGCGCCGCCGCCGAGCTCGGTCCACCAGTCGAACACGTGCACCGGCACCTGCTTGACGATGGACAGCCGCTCGCTCATCCGGCGCGCGATCTCGCCATGCAGCCACGGCGGCGCCGGCGGCTCAGCCAGGCGCGCCCACGCGCGATCCAGCGCGCGCGGATCGAGGCGTTCCGGGCGGGATTCAGGGGTGGGTGCGGCGGCCATGCGGCAGTATATTGAGGTGATGACTTCGCGGCCCGACGGCTCCTCGATGGCCGCAGGCTGCGCCGGGCCAAGCGGCCCGCTCCTGTCGCGCGCCATGGCGGGCACCCGACACCTGCTGGGGCGGTGGCGCCAACAGGCCGGCGGACGCTGCGTCGTGTGCCGCGGCTGGTGCCAGGGCGGGCTGTGCCTGCATTGCGACGCGCGCTTCGCGTTCGCCCGCGATCGCTGCGGCGGCTGCGCGCTGCCACTGTCCGTCGGCACGCAGGCCGCGGGCGAGTGGCGCTGCGTTCGCTGCAAGCTCGCGCCGCCCCCGTGGTCGCGCGTGGTGGCCGGCGTCGACTACGGCTACCCTTGGGACCGCCTGCTCGCCGATCTCAAGTTCCATCAGCGCCTCGAGCCCGCCGACGCCTTGCTGCAGCCGTTGCTGGCCCGCTTGCAGGACGGCTGCGGCTGCGACGGCGTGCGCGTGGTGGCCGTGCCGCTGGCCCGCGAACGCCTGCGCGAGCGCGGCTACAACCAGTCGTGGGAGCTCGCGCGCCGCGTCGCCCGCGCGCTGGCACTCGAGGCGCGCGCGGACGCGCTGTTCCGCGTGCGCGATACCGGCCACCAACTCGGCCTGCATCGCGCGGCCCGGGGCGCCAACCTGCAAGGGGCCTTCGTCGTCACGCCGCCTCATGCAAGCTGGGTGCGCGGCGCGCGCATCGCGCTGGTGGACGACGTGCTCACCACCGGCGCGACAGCGCAAGCCGCCACGCGGACGCTGATCGCCGCCGGTGCTCTGGATGTGCAAGTGTGGGTGGTCGCGCGGACGCCAGACTGAGGGCTGAGACAATCGCGCGATGTTCCGCATCGTCCTCGTCCACCCGGAGATCCCGCCCAACACCGGCAACGTGATCCGCCTCGCCGCCAACACGGGCTGCGAGCTGCATCTGATCGAGCCGCTCGGCTTCTCGATGGAGGACAAGCTGCTGCGCCGCGCCGGGCTCGACTATCACGAGTTCGCCGACGTGCGCCGCCATGCGTGCTGGGAGGACTACGCCGCGAACGTCGACGCCTCGCGCTGCTTCGCGTTCTCCACCCGCGGAACCGGCACGCTGGACAGCATCGCCTGGCAGGCCGGGGACAGCCTGGTCTTCGGCAGCGAATCCGCGGGCCTGCCGCCGGCGGTGCGCGCCACGTTTGCGCCTGAACGGCTGGTTCGCCTGCCGCTGCTGCCGGGGCAGCGCAGCCTCAACCTGAGCAACGCGGTAGCGGTGGCGGTATTCGAGGCGTGGCGGCGCAACGGCTACGCCGGCAGCGTGTAGCCAGGCCGCTTCAGACTTCGCCGCGCGAGTCGCGCCGCATCAGCGACGACACCGCATCGCGCGCAGCGATGCGACGATGGATCACTGCCGACACCATGTCGGCGATCGGCATCGCGACGCCGTGGTCGTGCGCCAGCCGCGTGACGGTTTCCGCGCAATAGACGCCTTCGGCCACGTGGCCCAGGCGCTCGAGGATGGTGTTCAGCGACAGGCCTTGCGCGAGCATCAGCCCCACCTTGCGGTTGCGCGACAGGTCGCCCGTCGCGGTCAGCACCAGGTCGCCAAGACCCGACAGGCCCATGAAAGTGTCGGCGTGCGCGCCGAGCGCGACGCCCAGGCGGGTCATCTCGGCCAGGCCGCGCGTGATCAGCGCGGCGCGGGCGTTGAGCCCCAGGTTCAGGCCATCGGCGATGCCGGTGGCGATCGCCAGCACGTTCTTGACGGCCCCGCCCACCTCGACACCGACGACGTCGGTGGAACGGTAGATGCGCATCGACTCGCTGTGCAACGCGCTGATCGCGAGCTCGCACAAGGCCGGGTCCGAGCTCGCGGCGACGAGCGCCGTCGGGCTGCCACCGGCCACTTCCTGCGCGAAGCTGGGCCCCGACAAGACGCCCACCGACGCATGCGGCAATACGCCGGCCGCGATCTGGTGGCCCAGCGCGCCCGTGGCGGACTCGACGCCCTTGCACAGCCAGAACACGCAGGCGTCGGGCGCCAGCGCGGCCAGCCGCTCGCGCAGCGAGGCCATCGGCGTGGCAACGATCACCAGGCCGCCTTCGGCATGCGCCAGCGCGGCGGCGTGGTCGGACGTGACGGCCAGTTGCTCCGGCCACACCGCATGCGGCAGGTAGCGCTCGTTGCGCCGGTCGGCCGCCATCTGCCGGGCCTGCTGGGCGTCGCGCGCCCACAGCAGCACGCGATGGCGCCGCGCCGCGGCGATCGCGAGAGCGGTGCCCCAGGCACCGGCGCCAATGACCGAGATGCGCATCAGGCAGCCTCAGGCAGGAGGCTCAGTTCGGCGCGCCGCTGGCCGACGCGGCTTGCGCCAGTTGCGCTTGCTGCTGAGCTTCGAACATGGCCTGGAAGTTCACTTCGGCCAGCAGGATCGGCGGGAAGCCGGCGCGGGTGCAGACGTCCGAGACGATCGCGCGCAGGTACGGGTACAGCATCTGCGGGCAGACGACGCCCAGGATGCCTTGCTGCTGGTCGGCCGGCACGTTGCGGATCTCGAAGATGCCGGCTTGCTTGGCCTCGACCAGGAACAACACCTTCTCGCCGACCTTGGTGGTGACGGTGGCGGTGACGGTGACTTCGAACAGGCCCGCGCTGACGGCCTCGGCAGCCATGCCCAGCTGGATGTCGACTTGCGGCTGCGTCTGCTCCAGCAGCACCTGCGGCGAGTTCGGTTGCTCGAGCGACAGATCCTTCAGGTAGATGCGCTGGATCTGGAAAACAGGGGATTGGTCTTGTTCAGCCATGAGGTGTCTCGAAAAAAACGAAGCCCGCAAACCGGGACGGTGCGGGCTGCATCAGCATTATGTCGCAGGCCTCGGGAGGCCCGGCAAGGGGTCATCCTCGACGACTCACGCGTTGAGCAGCGGCAGCAGGCCGCCCTTCTGGTCCAGCGCGATGAGATCGTCGCAGCCGCCGACCCAGGTTTCGCCGATGAAGATCTGCGGCACCGTGCGGCGGCCGGTCTTCGCGATCATCGCATCGCGTTGCGCCGGATTCAGGTCGACACGGATCTCGTCGATGGTGTCGACGCCGCGCTGCTTGAGCAACTGCTTCGCGCGCACGCAGTACGGGCAGACCAGGGTGGTGAACATGCGAACGGGATTCATGCGGTCAGGCGCCAAGTCGAGCGAGGCGGAAGAACTGTCGATGTGCCCGATTTTCGCGCAGGTCGGTCAACCTTGCATCGCCAGGTGACAAAGCCGTGGCGCGAGCGCGTGACGAAGTGCCTCAGGCAGCCGCTGCTGCAGAGCTCTCGACCGGCAGGTTCGCCGTTTTCCAGGCGGCCAGGCCGCCGGCCAGCACGACGGCCTTGGCATAGCCCTTGACCTGCAGCGCCTTGGCCGCCTTCGCGGCGCGCTTGCCGCTGGCGCAGACGAGCACCACCGGCAATGTCTTGTTCTTGGGCAACTCCGGAGCGACCTCGATGCGGCCGATGGGAATGTTGCGCGAACCGACGATGTGGCCGGCCGCGAATTCGCCCGGCTCGCTGACGTCGATCACGCTGGCTTTCTCGCGATTGATCAACCGCACGGCTTCGGTCGGCGACACGCCGCCGTTGCGGGCGCGGCTGAGCGTCGGCCAGAACAGCAGTCCGCCGGAGACGAGTGCGGCCAGGATCATGAGCCAGACGAGGGGGTCGGAAAAGAATCGCACGGTGCGCCGTTCGCTTGAGGAGTTCGGGGGAAAACGCGATTATAGAATTCGCAGTCTCTCTTGACACGATTGCATGCGCCGTACGGCGCGAGGCCCTTCACCATGTACAAGCTCGTCCTCATCCGCCACGGCGAATCCACCTGGAACCTGGAGAACCGTTTCACCGGCTGGACCGACGTCGAGCTGACCCCCACCGGCGTCGCGCAAGCGCGTATGGCCGGCGAGTTGCTGAAGGCGGCCGGCTACGAGTTCGACGTCGCGTACACCTCGGTGCTCAAGCGCGCGATCTGGACGCTGTGGCATTGCCTGGACACCCTGGATCGCACCTGGCTGCCGGTGAAACAGGACTGGCGCCTGAACGAGCGCCACTACGGCGGCCTGCAAGGCCTGAACAAGGCCGACATGGCCAAGGAATACGGCGACGAGCAGGTGCTGATCTGGCGCCGCAGCTACGACACCCCGCCGCCGGCCCTCGAGGCCGACGACCCGCGCGGCCAGCGCCAGGACCTGCGCTACGCCAAGCTGGCCCCGGACCAGATCCCGCTCACCGAATGCCTGAAGGACACCGTGGCCCGCGTGCTGCCGTGCTGGAACGAGGTGCTCGCACCGGCCATCAAGTCGGGCCAGCGCATCGTCGTCGCTGCCCACGGCAACTCGATCCGCGCATTGGTGAAGTACCTGGACAACATCGGCGATGCCGACATCGTGGGCGTCAACATCCCCAACGGCATCCCGCTCGTCTACGAACTCGACGCCGACCTGAAGCCGATCCGCAGCTACTACCTGGGCGATGCGCAAGCGGCGGCGCAGGCGGCCGCAGCGGTGGCGAATCAGGGCAAGAGGGGCTGAGCACGCGCGACCACGCACTACACCATTCGTCCAAGTTCCGACATGCTTTTGTCGGCGTACATTGCAAGGATGGCAGAGTTCACCGGCGTGGCGAAACTTGAATTGGAAGAGGCTGTGGAAGCCTCCGGCCGTTGGAGCAAAGCATGACCCCGACAACCCTCGATTGGCCGGAAGTCAACTGCATTCTCGACGCGCTGCAAGCGCTTATCGACAGATATCAGGCGGCGCTCGCCGACAACGGTCTGGATGAGGACGAGCGAGCCGATCTGTCCAACGATCTTTCCTACGCCCAGATCCTGCGCGGCAAGTACGAAGACCTGCGCGAGGCAATACGCGGGGCGTGAGCGCAGGCTGGCGCGGCGACTCGCACACCGCGCTGCATCGACCAGGATCGAACCCCGTGGTCACTGGACACCGCGTGGCACCACGCCGAACCGACCGCCCGCCTTCAGTTCGAAAGGCGCCTCAGGGCGCCGCGTTGCCGTCGCCGATGTGATCGGCACCCGACCGATGCTGCGCCGAAAGGTGCGGGGCCAGCGGGCTGATCAGCGTCTCGATCTGCGCCGAGTGGCTGGCGAGGCGGGCAGCATCGTTCAGCGCGCGATGGATCCGCGAGGCGAGATGCGGGACAGCCCCCAGTGTCGCCTCATTGCCTGGCTCAAGCGTCGGCGGCGACTGCGGCACGGTGGCCGCGACACCGAGTGCGGTGTCGATGGCCCGGCCTACCTCCCTCATCGCCGTGGCGAGCGCCGGGCGGTCGCATTCGCGGGCGTGTAGCGTCAGCGTGAGACGGATGTTGGACAGGTGCGCCATCTCGCTGTAGGCCGCGGTCAGCCAGGACGTCAACTGCGGCACCGGCACGCGCACGTCCTCGGGTTCGGCGATGCTGCGCGAACGGATCGCCGCCAACGCGCGGATCGCGTCGTAGGCGTTTTGGCGACAGAAGCGCGGCAGACCCGTGGCGTCATCGCGCAGCGTCGTGGCTTCGGCGGCGTAGGCGCGCAGGGCGTCCATGGCGCGCCGCAGCACCGTCGGCAAGGCCTGGCGTTCCCAGGTGGGCAGCAGGTAGGTCGCGGCCCAGCCCAGCAATGCGCCGGCGATGGTGTCGGCGAAGCGCTCGAACACGCTAAATTCGCCAGTCGGTGCGCCCAGGTGGGCTTGCAGGACGGCCATGACTGCCGCCGCGCCCGCCGTGACCGAATAGCGCACGCCGAAGAACGCGTGCGCGACACCGGACGCCACCAGGAAGCAGGCCGAGAGAAACAGGGCTGACGAGTTCACCGTCAGCAGCACGACGACCACGCACCCGACAAGAGTGCCCAGCACGCGGGCATTGCGGCGCAGCAGCGTTTGCGCGAGGTTGCCCTGCATCACGGCGGCAATTGTCAGGACGATCCATTGCGGATGCGGCATCCAGCGGATGTTGCGGGCGAGCGCGTACGCCACGCCGGCCGTCAGCGCGGTGCGAAGCGCATGGCGAAAGATCGGCGAGCCGGGCCGCAGGTTCGCCGTCACCGCGGCGAGCCGCCATTCGTCCGGCGTGATGTAGCGGCGCAGGTCGCTGCGCTGGCAGGCCAGGCGCGCGTCGCTCTCCGGCACGAGCAGTTCCTGGATCGAGTGCAGCAGCCCGAGCTTGCTTTGCAGGAGGCTGCTGACGCTGCCTGCGCCATCGCCCGCAGCGATGCCCGTGGCTTCAAGTTCGGCCACCAGGCTTGGGAGCGACGGCACGGCGTGCGTGTCGACGACGGCGGCCCGCCCGCTGCGCAGGTGAGCGGCGATCGCCTGCAACGCCGCGGACATCTGCTCGACGATGCGGGCGAGAAGTTTGGCCCGTCGGCGGTCGATGTCCGACGCGGGCAACGCGTCGGCCTCGAGATTGCTCGCCATCGCCAGGTCGCGCAAGTCGATCAGGTGCAGAAGCAGCGCGGTCTCGCGACGCGCCTGCAGGCTGCCTTCGCTGGCGAAGATGAGATCCCGGGCGCTTTGCAGCCGCTCGGACAGCGCCGCTTCTTCGTCGAGGATGCCCGACTGCCAGGCGGCCTCCACCGGATGGCCGATCTGCCGCGCGATCGCGGCGAGCAGGCTCGCCAGGCCTTCAGCCGCCGATGCGAGTGCGAAGTTGCGCCATGTCGGCTGCAGCAGCCGGGCGGTCACCACGGCCCAGAGCCAGTAGCCCGCCGACCCCGCCAGCCCCCACGAGAAACGATCCCACGCCAAGCCCTGCGACGCGGGCGTGGACATCGCGAACACCAGCGACAACGCGGCGGCGAATGCGACCGCGCCGGCCTTCGGACCCCAGGACAGCAGCAGCATCGCGCCGAAGACGATCAGGGCCACGGCAGGTACCAGCAGGAAGCCGAATGGGCGAAGCGCCAGAAAAAGCGTCGCCGAGGCCGTGCTGGCAAGCGCCGCGACCAGGACGCGGCGGCGGACGCGATCCGTGGTCGTCACCACGTCGGCAAGGCTGGCGCACACGGCCGTCCCGATCGCGACCTGCGCCGCCTGCGCGCCGGCGATGAGACCGATCGAGGCTTGCACAAGGGCGAGGCCCAGCGTCACGGTGGCGCCGTTGACGACCCAGGACGGCAGGTGTCGGATGACGGTGGACGACTTCATGATCACGAGGCCTCCTCTCCGCTCTTCGAGATCCTGCCGCGCGTCCGATAGCGCATTCAGAGCTTCGCGGTCTGTGGGCGGTCTCGTTTCATGCGCACGGCCAGTCGAGCGACGCATGGTCGGTGCAGTCCGCCCCGTCGCCGCCGTGGAAAGTCGCCCGGTCGGCCGCCGCGAGCGGTTCGTCGCGCCACCAAGGGACGCCCGAACGGTACCATGTACGCATGGCTGGTCCTCCCGGCTCCCCGTGGCCGTCGGGGTATCGTAGCTGTCGTTGGCACAGCGCGAGGGCGCCATGGAACCGGAGGTCGAACTGGACGACACGAGCGTCAAGTTTCGGCCGCCCAGCTTGGCGCGGCGGATGTCAGGTCTGGGTCGTCAGCAGGCCTTCAGCCCTGAACCCCCGCCGCCAACGCACTGACCCGCCGCACGAACCCCAGCACCCGCTCCGACGTCTCGCCTGCCCGCGTCGCCGCCGACATCACCAGCAGCGCGTCCTCGTCTTCCAGCCGCACGTAGTGCACGCCCTCGATACGCACCGCCTCGAGCGGCGCGGGCAGCACGGCGAGGCCGAGCCCGGCCGCCACGAGGCCAATCTGCGTGGTGGCCTCGCGCGCCTCCTGCGCGATGCGCGGCTCGAAGCCGGCCTGCGCACAAAGACGCCTCATCAAGGGCCCGGTGCCTGTCCCCGCGTCGTCCGGAAAGCCGATGAAGGCCTCGTCGCGGCACTCGGCGATCGCGACCGACTTGCGCTGCGCGAAGCGGTGCGATGACGGCACCACCAGCCGCAGCGGATCGCGCCTGAGCACATCCAGCCGGATGCCCTCGGGCGCGCGCTCGTTGTAGCGCACGAGGCCGACGTCGAGCTCGCCGCGGCGCAGGCTGTCGAACTGCCGTTGCGAGTGCATCTCGCGCAATTGCAGCGCGACGTCCGGATGGGTGCGGCGATGTTCGGCGACGACGTCGCGCAGCACCTTGGTCAGCGGCAGCGTCGAGGAGAAGCCGATGCGCAGCTGGCCGACCTCGCCGCGCGCGACGCGTTGGAGCTCCTCCGGCAGCGCCTGCGTGACGGACAGCACCGTGCGCGCCCGGATCAGCAGCGCGTGTCCGGCATCGGTGAGCGCCACCGAACGCCGCGTGCGTTCGAACAGCTGCACGCCCAGCGCCGTCTCCAGCGCACGGATCTGCTGGCTCAGCGGCGGCTGGGCGATGTGCAGGCGCTCGGCGGCGCGAGTGAAGTGCAACTCCTCGGCGACGGCGACGAAATAGCGCAGGTGACGCAGTTCCATTGATCTCTTTTAAGTCTCATTGGAGACGAAATCATATATTGGACTGACTAAGTGTTTATTTCTAGACTCGGCTCATGCCCGCCCTCGTGTCACCCTCCCCCACCGTGATGCCGCGCCCCCCGTCGACGTCCGACGCCTTGCCGCCGCCGCTCGCGGCCGGCAGCGCCGCGCACCGGTCGGCGAAGTGGGCGCTGTTCGTCGGCGGTTTTGCGGTGTTCGCGATGTTCTACGGGCCGCAACCGCTGCTGTCGCTGTTCGGCACGGCGTTCAATCTGAGCCCGGCCCAAGCGAGCGGCGTGTTGTCCTCGACGGCCGGCGCCATGGCCATCGGGCTGATTCCGGCCGGCTTCCTGGCGCAGCGCTTCGGCCCGAAGCCGGTGATGCTGTCGGCCATCGTGCTGGGTGCGCTGTGCAGCCTGCTGTGCTCGATGGCGCCCAACTATGCCGCGCTGATCGCGCTGCGCGCGCTGCTGGGCCTGTGCCTGGCCGGCTTGCCGGCGGTGGCGTCGGCGTGGTTGGCCGAGGAGATGGACGCCAAGGCGCTGGGCCAGGCCGTGGGGCTGATCATCGCGGGCAATGCCGCGGGCGGCATGTCCAGCCGGCTCGTCTGCGGCGTGCTGGCCGACTGGGTGGGCTGGCGCGTGGCGTTCGCGGGCCTGGGCGTGCTGGGTGCGCTCGCCGCGTTCGAGTTCTGGCGCAGCCTGCCGCCGTCGCGCCGCCATCGCCCGCGGCCGCTGCATCCTGGCCACGCGCTGGCCGATCTGCGCAGCGTGTTCAGTGAACGCGGCCTGCTGCCGCTGTTCGGCCTGGCGCTGCTGCTGATGGGCAGCTTCGTGAGCTTCTACAACTACCTGGGCTTCCGGCTCGTCCAGGCCCCGTTCGCACTGTCGCACGCGACGATCGGCGCCATCTTCCTGCTGTATGTCGTGGGCATGTTCTCGTCGCCATGGGCCGGCCAGCAGGCCGACAAGCTGGGCTCGTCGCGCGTGCTCGCGTGGATGCTCGCGCTGTGCGCGGCCGGGCTCGCGCTGACGCTGTCCGCCGCACTTCCGGTGATCATCGTCGGCGTGGCGTTGTTCACGTTCGGCTTCTTCGCCGCCCACTCGGTGGCCAGCAGCTGGGTAGGCCGGCTCGCGCAGCGCTCGAAGTCGCTCGCGTCAGCCACCTACCTCACCGCCTACTACCTCGGCGCCAGCTCGATGGGCTGGCTGGGCGGCCACGCGTGGTCTGCCGGCGCGTGGCTCGGCGTGCTGGGTTTCCTGGCGTTGCTTTGGCTGGGCTGCGTGGCGATTGCGCTGCGACTCGCGCAGTTGCCGACGCCGCGCCGCGCGAGCGGCCGCGACGTCGACCTCGCCAGCCAGTTCTAGTGCGCGAGCGGACCCGTGCCCGACTCCTGGCCCGAATGCGTCTGCGGATCCAGTCCGGTATCGGGTGACTCCCTGGCCTGCCGTTGTCCGGTGCCCGGCTCGATCAACTCCTCGATGACCAGGCTGCCGAATTTCTGCGCGCGATCGGCGTTGTAACGCGCGACGATGCCGCCGGCACGCCGCGCGTCGTCGTCCTTCTCGGCCAGCACCGAGACGAACGGATGGCCTTCCTCGGCCAGGTCGCGCTGCTGCTTGACCAGGTTGAGTTCCTGGCCGATGTTGGCCAGCACGCCCGAATTGGCGATGTCGCGATTGGCGCGTTCCAGCACCTCTTGCGCGGGATAGAACGCCACGTCGGGAAAGCCCGCCGCCTTCAGGGCCTCCACGGCCGAGCGCGCATCGCGCTCGTTGGGAAACGAGGCGAGGACGTGGCCGACCGGCTTGAACACACCGTAGGCCGTCTGGGAGTTGCTGTTGTTCATGATGGATGCCCTTTCGATGCGGAAAGGGCAAGGCGTGTACCGCCGCGCTGCAGCAATCGTGACTCAGGCCGGATCCAGGGTCCGCAATTCGGCCGCGATGCGTTCGCGCAACTGCTCGGCGAGCACGCGCCGGTCGGATTCACCCACCGGTTCGGCCGGCAGGAAGCGCACGTCGACCACGAGGCCACGCGCGCGGCACACCTTCATCAGGCTCTCCACCAGCGTGGTACTGCCGGTGTATTGGGCGGCGATGCTCACGGGATGCCCCGGCTCGCTGTAGCGAATCGCGACGGGCTGCACGACGGTGGCGGTGGTGATGGCCGCCTGCAGCAGGTTGGCATGGAAGGGCAGCACGCCGTAGCCGGCACCGGTGGTGCCCTCGGGGAACACGGCGACGGCGTCGGCCTGGCGCAGCGCCTCCGCCACTTCGTGCACCACGCGCAGCGCGTCGCGCTTGCGCTCGCGCTCGATGAACAGCGTGCCGCCGGCGCGTGCGAGCCTGCCCAGCAGTGGCCAGCGGGCGATGTTGGACTTGGACACGAAACGCGCCTGCGGTGCGCTGGCGTGCAGCGCGGGGATGTCCAGCCACGACACATGGTTGACCACCATCAACACGGCGCCCGGATGCGCGCGGCCCGACACGCGTACCTGCACGCCGAGGTTGCGCAGCATCCGCACGCTCCAGCGTTGCACGATCTCATGGCGACCCGCGGCGCTCCGGCGCGGCATGACCACGCCCGCGAGCCACAGCCCGCGCAACACCATGGCCACGACGGCCAGGATGCGCCAGATGGCCAGGAGCGTACTCAAGCGCTGGTCGCGTCCGAGGACCTGGCAAGCTCGGCGCTGTACGCCAGCGTGCCGGCCACCAGGGTGTGGCGCACGCGACCGGGCATGCGCGTGCCGCTGGAGGTGGCATCGAACGGCGTGTGCTTGCCCTGGCTGCGCAGCGCGTCGGGTGTCACCTGCCATTCGGCTTCGGAATCGAACACGCAGATGTCGGCCACGCCGCCTTCGACGAGGCGGCCAGCGCTCTGGCCCAGCGAACCGAGCGCCTCGCCCAGCACCCGCACGGGCTCGCTCGTCACGCGCGCGAGCGTCTGCGCGAGCGACAGCCTGGATTCGGTGCCCCACTTCAGCGCCAGGCTCAGCAGCAGTTCCAGGCCCGTGGCACCGGGCACCGCTTCGCCGAACGGCAGCATCTTGTCGTCGTTGCCGACCGGCGTGTGGTCGGAGACCAGTGCGTCGATCGTGCCGTCGGCCAGGCCGGCGCGCAGCGCGTCGCGATCCTTGCCCTGGCGCAGCGGCGGCGTCAGGCGCATGTCGGAATTGAAGTAGCCGATGTCGACGTCGGTGAGGTGCAGCGAGTTGATGCTGACGTCGGCGGTCACCGGCAAACCTTCGGCCTTGGCGCGGCGCACCAGTTCCACGCCGGCGGCGCTCGAGAGGCGGCACAGGTGGACGCGCGCCGAGGTCTGGCGCACCAGCTCGAGGATGGTGTGCAGGGCGATGGTCTCGGAGACCACCGGCACGCCCGACAAGCCCAGGCGCGTGGCCACGGCGCCGCTGGCGGCCACGCCGGCGCTCAGCGACGGATCCTGCGGCCGCAGCCACACCGCGTAGCCGCGCGTGCTGGCGTACTGCATGGCGCGCATCAGCGTGAGGTTGTCCTTGACCGGATATTCGGCCTGGGAGAAGCCGACACAGCCGGCCTCGGTGAGTTCGATCATTTCCGTGAGCTCGACCCCGGCCAGGCGATGCGTCAGTGCGCCCAGCGGAAACAGGCGGCAGCGGCTCAGCTTGCGGGCGCGGAACTTGAGCATGTCGACCAGGCCCGGCTCGTCGAGCGGCGGGTCCATGTCGGGCGGGCACACGAGGCTGGTGACGCCTCCGGCCGCGGCGGCGGCCAGTTCGCTCTCCAGCGCACCGGGGCCGGGTTCCTTGAGGCGCGCGGCGAGATCGACCAGGCCCGGCGCCACGACGCAGCCGTCGGCCAGGAGGGTGCGTTCGGGCGTGAAATCGGGCGGCACCCGGCCGATGGCCACGATGCGGCCGGCGGCCACGGCGACGTCGGCGATTTCGTCGCGGCCGCTGGCGGGGTCGACGACGCGACCGTTGCGGATCAGGATCTTCATGCGTCGTTCCCGGCAAGAATGGACATCACGGCCATGCGCACGGCAATGCCGAACGTGACCTGCGGCAGGATGACGCTGTGCGAGCCGTCGGCCACGCGCGAGTCGATCTCCACGCCGCGATTGATCGGGCCAGGGTGCATCACGATGGCGTCGGGCCTGGCCAGCGCCAGCATGTCCTCGGTCAGGCCGTAGCTCTTGAAGTACTCGCCGGCACTCGGCAGCATCGCCCCGCTCATGCGTTCGTTCTGCAGGCGCAGCATGATGATGACGTCGGCGTCCTTCACGCCTTCGCGCATGTCGTGGCACACGCGCACGCCCATCTCGCGCAGGTCGCCCGGCACCAGCGTCTTGGGGCCGACGGCGCGGATCTCGGGCACGCCCAGCGTGGTGAGCGCGTGGATGTCGGAGCGCGCCACGCGCGAGTGCACGATGTCGCCGACGATGGCCACCGTCAGCTCGTGGAACGACTTCTTGTAGTGGCGGATCGTGTACATGTCGAGCAAGCCCTGCGTGGGGTGCGCATGGCGTCCGTCACCGGCGTTGACGACGTGCACGTGCGGCGCGCAGTGGCGCGCGATCAGGTACGGCGCACCCGATTCGCTGTGGCGCACCACGAACATGTCGGCATGCATCGCCGACAGGTTGGCGATGGTGTCGAGCAGGCTTTCGCCCTTCGAGGCGGACGACTTCGCGATGTCGAGGTTGATCACGTCGGCCGACAGGCGCTTGGCCGCGATCTCGAACGTGGTGCGCGTGCGCGTGGAGTTCTCGAAGAACAGGTTGAACACGCTCTTGCCGCGCAGCAGCGGCACCTTCTTCACGTCCCGGTCGTTGACCGACAGGAACGTGCCGGCGGTGTCCAGGATCTGCGTGAGGATGGCGCGCGGCAAGCCTTCGATGGACAGCAGGTGGATCAGCTCGCCGTGGCTATTGAGCTGGGGATTTCGTCGCGCGAGCATCAGGCGGATTCCTTGACGGCGAAGGTGAAGCGACCGTCGGTCCCGCGCGCGAGCGACAGGCGTTGGGAGGCGGGAAGCGTGAGCTTGGCGGCGGCGAAGACGGGCGCGATCGGCAGCTCGCGGCCGCCGCGGTCGACCAGCACCGCCAGTTCGACCGAGGCCGGCCGGCCGTAGTCGAACAGCTCGTTGACGACCGCGCGGATCGTGCGGCCGCTGGCGACGACGTCGTCGATCAGCAGGATGCGCGCGCCGTCGATCTCGAACGGCAGGCTGGTGGTGGCCTCGACGGCGCCCAGGCCGCGCTCGCCGAAGTCGTCGCGGTGCAGCGTGCTGGAGATCGTGCCGACAGGCCGGTCGGTCTTCAGGTCGGCGTTCAGGCGCTGGGCCAGCCAGGCGCCGCCCGACCAGATGCCCACGAGCACGGTATCGGGCGTCATCAGGCGGCCGACGCCCGCGCGGAGTTCGCCGTAGAGCTGCTCGGCATCCAGCAGGAGATTTGTCATTCGTTTTCTCTGAAGTACTGTTCGAGGATCAAGGCCGCCGCCGCCGAATCGGCGTCGCGCGCGCCCGCCGCCTCGACATCGACGGTGGTGTAGCGCTCATCCACTTCATGCACAGGCAGCCCGAAACGGCCGTTCAGCTGGCGGCCGAACTTGCGGGCCCGCAGCGTATTGTCGTGCTCGGCACCGTCCGGATGGAAGGGGACGCCGATCACCAGCGCATCGGGCGCCCATTCCTTGATCAGCGCCTCGATGGCCTTGAAGCGCGCATCGCCTTCCAGCGCGAGCGTGCGCAACGGCTGCGTCAGCTTCATCAACGTGTTGCCGGTGGCCACACCGACGCGTTTCGTGCCGTAGTCGAAAGCCAGGAACGAGCGCACAGCGCGGGACGGCGCATTGCCCATGGCTGCTCGGGTCATGCGTGCCCGGCCTCCTGGCTGAGCATGCGGGGGTCGATCCCCAACAGCCCCAGCGCGCGCTCGTAGCGCTTCTCGATCGGGGTGTCGAAGATGATCTCGGGGGCGGCATCGACGTTGAGCCAGCCGTTGCGGCCCAGCTCTTCCTCCAGCTGCCCGGTGGCCCAGCCGCTGTAGCCCAGCGTGACGAGCACGCGGCGCGGCCCGTTGCCGATCGCCATGGCCTCCAGCACGTCCTTGCTGGTGGTCATCTCGAGCCCGCCCGGCACCGACAGCGTGGAGTTGTACTGCGGCGCGCCATCCAGGCGCTCGTGCAGCACGAAGCCGCGCTCGGTCTGCACCGGGCCGCCGTAGAACACCGGCTGCTCGGCCAGCAGCTCGCTGCTGAGCGTGAGGTCGACCTTCTCGAACAGGTTGCGCAGGCGGATGTCCACCGGCTTGTTGATCATCAGGCCCAGCGCGCCCTTCTCGCTGTGCTCGCACAGGTAGACCACCGCGCCCGCGAACGCCTCGTCC
>Ga0302157_10002766_pt1 | contig 20153 bp, 25 predicted proteins | sample I_Bog_N3_3_FD_193502 | JGI IMG/M metagenome (GOLD analysis project Ga0302157, IMG submission 193502) | Peat permafrost microbial communities from Stordalen Mire near Abisko, Sweden - I_Bog_N3_3 | ecosystem: Environmental > Terrestrial > Soil > Wetlands > Peat | place: Sweden: Abisko, Stordalen... | reverse complement strand
GGCGGGCGCAATGCCACCGGCATCGACGCCGTAGACTGGGCCAAGCGCATGACCGACTATGGGGCCGGTGAAATCCTGTTGACCAGCATGGACCGCGACGGCACCCGCCAGGGCTTCAATCTGCCCTTGACCCGCGCCGTGGCCGATGCGGTCCGGGTGCCGGTGATCGCCTCCGGCGGTGTCGGCAATTTGGATCATCTGGTGGAAGGCATCCGCGAGGGCCATGCCACGGCAGTCCTGGCCGCCTCGATCTTTCATTTTGGCGATTATTCCATCGCCCAGGCCAAGGCTCATATGGCGGCGGCGGGTATTCCTGTGCGTCTGGCTTAAGACAAGAGGTTATCATGCCGAGCGAAACCGGTCAGATTCTCGATCTGCTTTATGCCACCGTGGCGGGCCGCAAGGGCTCGGACCCGGAAAAATCCTATACCGCCAAGCTGTTCGCCAAGGGCCGTAAGAAGATCGCCCAGAAGCTGGGCGAGGAAGCGGTGGAAACCGTGATCGCCGCCCTGGTGGAAAGCCCCGAGAATGTGGTCGGGGAAAGTGCCGATCTGCTCTATCACCTGACGGTTCTGTGGGCCGAGGTGGGCGTCAAGCCAGAGCAGGTCTGGGCCGAGCTGGCCAAGCGCCAGGGCATTTCCGGTATCGATGAGAAGAATTCGCGCAAGAAGTGAGGGTTCAGTCCATGGCTTATGATCCGAACAATATCTTCGCCAAGATCCTGCGCGGGGACATTCCCTGCAAGACGGTCTATGAGGACGATTTCGCCCTGGCCTTCCACGATATCAATCCCCAGGCTCCCATCCATGTGCTGGTGATCCCCAAGGCGGCCTATGTCTCGATCCTGGACTTTACCGCCGAGGCCCCGGCCGAGATGATCGCCGGGTTTTTCCGCGCCGTGGGCACCGTTGCCCGGCAGTTGGGTCTGGAAGAGCCGGGGTTTCGCATGCTGGCCAATATCGGCAGCGACGGCGGCCAGGAAGTTCCCCATCTGCATATCCATCTGTTTGGCGGGCGCAAGCTGGGCCGGATGGTTGCGAAGGCGGATTGATCGGCCCTACCAGCTGCTGAAAGAAGCTGCCGCCTTTACCGCCTGACGAAAGGCGGTGAGGTCGGTCAGTTCCTCGCCCAGTTCGGCGAGATGCAGGTACAGCCCGCCTTCGGGCAAAGCGCCGTGCAGCATCAGGTTATCGGCCATATCGAAATCCTCGATGGCCAAATCGTCGGGACCGGCCAGCTGGCCGTCTTTGCGCTGGTGAATCAGGCCGTCATAATGGCATTCAAGCCGCGCGCGAAATGATTGCGACGAATTGGAATAGCCCAGCACCGGCTTGCCCAGCGCCGCCATGAAGCCCAACTCGAAGGCCGTGCCCACATCTGCCGAAACCCCACGAAAGGGCGTCAGATTGGCGATCAATAGGTCGCAGGATCGGATCAGATCCACATTGGTCTGATAGATGGCGCGACCCTGGCGGCGCGGCTCCAGGCCGTCCAGTTCCAAGACTCCGTCTAAAGGAAAGACGCCGTCCAGGCCGAATTCGGCGCAGACGGCCCGCTTCCTCGCCCCCATGTCGAGGGCGTTGGGCAAGAAGACTTCGGGACCGGCCAGATAAACGCGCAGCTGCTTAAGCATATCCCAGCTTATAGCGCATCTCGGAGATCAGAGTCTCCACATGTTCCTGCTGCAGGCCGTCACTACTTAGCAGATGTCCGAAGATGGGGTCATCCATCAGTTCGGACAAAGTCGGCTCTTCCGCAGAGCCGAAACTCCAGATGCGGCGCGGGCGCCAACCATCGGCGCGTGGGGTCGGCGGGCGAGCAGGGGTGAAACGCAGGGGGCGTCGGATAGAGGGCATCATAACCGTCCTCCTGATAAAATGACTGGGTAAGACCTGTTGGTCAGTGGGATGTATCTTATCTGGGGTCGGCTTTGGATGATTACTAGGGAAAGGTTTTATGACGGTTGATGGTCATAGTTCCGAAAGTCTAGTCTCAGGTAATATAGGCCATGCAAAAGGGCATTTATTGTAAATGCCGTCATAAAAAGGTGCCCTATCCAGCCAAAAGGCTGTTCCGCCCGGCGATGACCCGGCGTGTGCTTAGGGCTTCAGCGATATGCAGGCGCAGGATCGGCCCGCCGCCGTCCAGATCGGCCAGGGTGCGGGCGACCCGCAAGACCCGGTGATAGCCACGGGCCGACAGCCGCATGCGCTCGGCGGCTTCGGTCAGCAAGGCCCGACCGGCGGCGTCGGGGGAAGCCACCCGCTCCAACAATTCGCCATCGGCCTCGGCATTGGTGCGCACAGGCAGACCGGCGTAACGCTCGGCTTGAATGGCGCGGGCGGCGGCGACCCGGGCGGCGACCTCGGCCGAGCCTTCGGCAGGCGGCGGCAGGGACAGATCGGCGGGATTGACCGCAGGGACTTCCACATGCAGATCGATGCGGTCGAACATGGGGCCGGAAATGCGGGCCTGATAGTCGGCGCCGCATTTGGGAGCCTTGTTGCAGGCCAGGGCCGGATCGCCCAGATAGCCGCATTTGCAGGGATTCATCGCCGCCACCAACTGGAAGCGCGAGGGATAGGTGACATGGGCGTTGGCGCGGGCGACGCTGGCCCGTCCGGTCTCCAGGGGCTGGCGCAGGGCTTCCAGAGCGCCGCGATTGAACTCGGGCAGCTCGTCCAGGAACAAAACGCCGTTATGGGCCAGGGAAATCTCGCCGGGCCGCGCCCGCATGCCGCCGCCCACCAAGGCCGGTACGGAGGCGGAATGATGGGGGTCGCGGAAAGGCCGCTGGCGCAAAAGCCTGCCGCCCTCCAGAGCACCGGCCACCGAATGGATCATGCTGACCTCAAGGGCTTCCGCCGGGTCGAGGGGCGGCAGCAGGCCGGGCAGGCGGGCCGCCAGCATGGATTTTCCCGAGCCGGGTGGGCCGATCATCAACAGGTTATGTCCCCCCGCCGCCGTCACCTCCAGGGCCCGTTTGGCGGATTCCTGGCCCTTGATGTCGCGCAGGTCGAGGAAGCGGCCCTGTTCCTCGGCGATCTCGGGCGTGGGGGGCGACAGAATCTGGGTGCCTTTGAAATGATTGATCAGGGCCAGCAGGCTGGCGGGGGCCAGCACGTGAGTGCCGGACCAAGCGGCTTCACCCCCTTGCGGGCCGGGGCAGATCAGGCCCTTGTCGGCGGCATGGGCGGAAATGGCGGCGGCCAGCACTCCGGCCACCGGAGCCAAAGTGCCGTCCAGGCCCAATTCCCCCAGCACCACATAGCCGGCCATCTCGTCGCCGGGCAAAATCCCCATGGCCACCAACAGGGCGCAGGCGATGGGCAGATCGAAGTGACTGCCCTCCTTCTGCACATCGGCGGGAGCCAGATTGAGGGTAATGCGTTTGGGCGGCAAAGCCAGCCCCAGGGCGTTCAAAGCCGCCCGCACCCGCTCCCGGCTTTCGCCCACCGCCTTATCCGGCAGGCCGACCAGAGTAAAGGCCGGCAAGCCGCTGGCCACCTGCGCCTGAACGTCGATGGGCAGGACGTCGATGCCTTGAAAGGCGACGGTGTTGATGCGGGCGATCATCTGGGTGTGATTTTCCTACGGATTTCCCGCAGGACTATAGCGTCTCTCTTTCCACTTGCCCAGCCCGTGGCACTTGGGGCACCCTTAGCCTCAGACATCAAGAGTTGGGCTGACGCCCAACACCAACCTGCCTACCCGGGCAAGGTGGTGCTCTCCGAAGTGGAGGGGATGTGGCCTTCTCGGCAATCAAACGGGACGGAGCCATTCATTGCGTCAGCCCTCCTCGTGCCAACGACGGAGGGTTTTTTCATGCATGACGATCTGATCATCAATCCCGACCTGACCCTGATCCTGGGGCCCGAGGACGAGGCGTATTTCCTCTGTCCGGCAGCGGGGGTGGGGCAGGGCGCTTATTGGGCGGTGATCCATCGCCGCCATGGGGCCTGGACCCATCTTTACCGCATCGCCCAAGACCGCTTCAGCCAACGCCTGCTGGTGCATCTGGTGGCTTATTTCGAGGGGGAATGCCTGGAAGAGGCGCGAAATGCTTTGTTACCATTGCGATCATCACGGTGAAACAGAGGCATCGCAGGATCATGGACAGATCATTGATGATTCCCGAGGAGCTTTCGCCATGCCCCAGACTGTCGCTTCCCATACTGTTTCCTTAGCCCCGCGGGCCGAGGCTCTCAGCCTGTCGGGTCTGATGCGCAATTACGCCACGCCGCTGGTGGGGACTCTGATGCTGATCGTCGGGGGCAGCGGGGCCTTGATGTTCTTCCGTCTGACCAGTGGCGGGCTGAAGGGTCTGCATGAATGGCTGGGCCTGGGTCTGCTGGCGGCGGTAGCTCTGCATCTGGTGCGCAATTGGCGGGCCTTGGGCAATCTGCTGGCGGCTCCGCGCAGCCAGGTGATGATGGGGGCTTCTTGCCTGGCGGTGGCGCTCTATCTCAGCTTCGTGCCGACCGGTCCGGCGGGAAATCCCGCCCGTGCGGTCATGATGGCCGCCGAGCGGGCCCCCTTGAGCCAGTTGGCCCCGGTGCTGGGGGTCGAGCCCGACATGCTGGTGGCCCGTCTGGCCGAGGCCGGAATCCCCGCCCGCACCGATCAGTCGGTGGAGGAAATCGCCCGTGCCGCCCATAGGGATTCGCCCCATCTGATCGGCCTTTTGGCCGCCAGCGCCGCTCCGGTTTCGGCCCGACATAAGCTTTAAAGACGCAAAGGTGGGAAGTCTCGTCAGAAGGGCTCGGCGGTGCTAGAGTTATAGGATTATTAAATCTGTCATCCGACCGGACGGCCCACCGATGTTTCGCCTTCCCCAATCCCCCATGCGTATCCTCGGCGGCTTCGGCGCGGTGAGCCTGGTCTATTTTACCGCCGTCGATCTGTTCGTCGAATTGGGTTTGGGGAACGTTCCGGGCCGGGAATATATTTCCGTAGGCCTGGATGTCGGCTTCGTGGCGGTCTCGATGCTGGTGCTGCGCGGTGTGCTGGATAAGCATTATCGCCGCCTGCGCCGGGTCAACGAGGCCCTGGAGGCCCGCTACAACAATCGCACCGCAGAGCTGAAGGCCGAAATCGCCGAGCGGGCCCATACCGAGGAAATCCTCAAGGCCTCGGAACAGCGGTTCCGCGACATCGCCGAGGCGGCCTCGGACTGGCTGTGGGAGACCGGCCCGGATTTCCGCTTCCGCTATGTCTCGAAGCGTTTCACCGATCTGTCGGGCTTGGCCCCCGATCTGCTGCTGGGGAAAACTCCGGCGGAGCTGTTGGTTCCCTCGGATTCCTCTCAGCCCGAGCTGATGAGCGGGCCGATGGCCGAGCGCTGTGCCTTTCATGATGTGGGCGCGGTCCTGACCCTGAAGGCGGAAAAGCGTTGGCTGCTGCTGTCGGGCAAGCCGGTGAGCGACGCCACCGGTCAATTCGCCGGCTATCGCGGCACCGGCTCGGATATCACCGAACGTCGCGGCCAGGACAAGGCCTCTGCCGAGCTGCGGCATCGCCACGAGCTGATTTTGCATTCCCTGGGCGAAGGGGTCTTTGGCCTGGACCGCGAAGGGCATTTCACCTTCGTCAATCCGGCGGCCCAGGCGCTGCTGGGTTGGCAGGCCGCCGAGCTGATCGAAAAGCCGGCCCTGGCCATGCTGGCTCCAGACCCCGATGGGGCTTTGGATATGGAGGCGGCATCTGCTTCGCGCCGCTTCCGCGCCGGGGCCTTCCGCCGCAAGGACGGCAGCCCGCTGCCGGTGGAATATGTCCTGACTCCGGTCATCGAGGGCGGAGAGGTCAGCGGCGCCGTGGTGGCTTTCCGCGATGTCACCGAGCAAAAACGCGCCGCCGCCGAACTGGTCTCCGCCAAGGAACGGGCCGAGGCCTCGACCCGGGCCAAGTCCAATTTCCTGGCCCATATCAGCCATCAGCTGCGCACGCCGCTGAACAGCATCGTCGGCTTTGCCGATGTCATGCAGAACGAATATTTCGGCCCCATCGGCAATGACCGCTATCGCGGTTATGTCAGCGATATCGGCCATTCCGCCGCCCATTTGGGCGAGCTGATCGAGGATCTGGTGGATCTTGCCCGCATCGAGGCCGGGCGTCTGGAGCTGGAGGAAAAACCCAGCGACATCGCCGCCTTGGCCGATGAGGCCCTGGCCATGGTCCGGCCTCAGGCCCAGCAGGGCGGCTGCGGCCTGCAAAACAATGTGCCGGGCAATCTGCCGCCGGTGCAGCTTGATCCCACCCGCTTCAAGCAGGTGTTGCTGAACTTGCTGTCCAACGCCGTGAAGTTCACCCCCGTCAACGGCCGCATCGCCGTGATGGCCGAGATGGGGCCTGATGGCGGTCTATTGGTGCGGGTTTCCGACACCGGCAGCGGCATGACCGACGAATTGCAAGAGCAGGTCACCCGCGCCTTTAGTGGAGACAGCGGCGGCGTGCGGGCTGAAAAGACCGGCGCCGGCTTAGGGCTGCCTCTGGCCAAGCAACTGATGGAGCTGCATGGCGGCGGCCTGTCCATCGCCAGCCAGCCGGGCCAGGGCACGGTGGTCGATCTGCGCCTGCCGCCCAGCCGCATCGGCGTGGTGGCTTAAATCCCGTAACGCTTTTTCAGGAAGGCGATCAGGCCGTCGCAGCCCTTTTCGATCATGGCGAAGACCTCTTCGAAGCCATGTTCGCCGTAATAGGGGTCGGGAACTTCGTCATGGCCGTCATAGTCTTGGGCGAAATCCATGAAGAGGAACAGGCGGTTCTGAAACGGCTTGGGGCAAATCCGGCGCAAAGCGTCGAGATGACCGCGGTCCATGGCGGCGATGACCTCGAACTCTTCGAAATCCTGGGGTATAACTTTGCGGGCGGTCAGGCCGGACAGATCGACGCCATGCTTTCTGGCAGTCTGCTGGCTGCGGGTGTCGGGGGGGTCTCCGGCATGGAAGCCGTGGGTTCCGGCTGAATCAACCCCCACCTTATCGGCGAGCCCAGCGGCAGCGATGCGGTCGCGCATCACCCCGTCGGCCGTCGGCGAGCGGCAGATGTTGCCGGTGCAGACGAAAAGAATCTTAACCAAATCACCCTCCAAATTGGAATTTTATTTCTAGCACAACCCTGCGACCCGAGGATAGAGATCATGTCAGGACCCATCGTCATTCTGACCGGAGCCGGGATTTCCAAGGAATCCGGCCTGGACACCTTCCGCTGTGAAGGGGGGGTCTGGTCGCGCTTCAGCCTTGAAGATGTCTGCACGCCCCAGGGCTACCGGCGCGATCCGGTGCAGCTGCATGATTTCTATAATGCCAGGCGGGCTCAGTTGGGGACGGGCGAGGTGCTGCCAAATCCCGCCCATTTCGCCCTGGCCCGGCTAGAGAAGGAATGGCCGCACGGGGTGCTGATCGTCACCCAGAATATCGATGATCTGCATGAACAGGCCGGCAATATGAATATCATTCATATGCACGGCGAACTGAAGAAGGGCCGCTGCGAGGCTTGTGGTCGGGTTCTCGATTGGCCGGGGGATATGTCGGTCGAGACCGTTTGTCCGGTCTGCGAGACCAAAGGCAAGATGCGGCCCCATGTGGTCTGGTTCGGGGAAGTGCCGCTGGAGATGGATCGCATCTTCCACGCCTTGGACCGCTGCGCCCTGTTCCTGTCCATCGGTACATCGGGCAACGTTTATCCGGCAGCCGGCTTCGTCGCCCATCTGCGCCAGGACACCGACGCCATGACTGTGGAGCTGAACCTTGAGCCCTCGAAGGGGGCGACTTTGTTTCACGACGGCATCTATGGCCCGGCCAGCGAAGTGGTGCCCCGCGTCGTCGAGGAAATTCTGGCCGGGGAGTTTTAAACTTTCTTCTTGAAGGTATCGCCTTGGAAGGGTGTTTCGCTCATGGGGGCGGTGACGGCGCCTTCGACCTTCAGGCTGGCGGCATAGCGTTCGCGCCATTCGCGGTCGGTCTGGCCGGACTTTTTGCGGGCTTGCGAGCGTTTGACGCAATCCTCGATCATCTTGTCCATGGCGCTTTGCGGTTTGGCCGCAGGTTTTGGGGACGAAGGCTTGGGGGCGGGCTTGGCCATAAGGCCTCCTGAAAGCCTGGGGGAGGGAAATACCTCACCGGCTCGTCACCTTGCGCTGATCCCCCAGGTAAAGCGAGGTTATTTCTTGTCCGTTGGTGGCAGCAGCAGCCAGGGCACCGCGGCCAGGGCGGCGGAATAGATCACCGGCAGCCCGGAGCGATAGGCGGTGATGAACATGAACAGCCAGCCGATCACCTTGCCGCGCAGGGGCAGGCCAGCGGCCATGGCCACCAGCCGAGCGGCGGTCAGGGGCTGACCGGCCAATCGCAGATGCGGAAGATGAGGCAGGGGAGGTCTTTTCCGGTTGGTCATGATCAGGCATCCTAAGCGAAGTCTCGCTCCGGCGGGAGGGGGGATGTATCCTCTTTCTCTGGATCGGCCAATTATCGTCAAGGAACAAGCTAATGAGGGATAGACGTGAGTGGCTGGAAGACGCCCTGTGGGCGGCAGGCTATCTGGCGGTTTTCGTCATTCTCGATTGGCTGAGCTGGATTCAGCCCTATGGGGGACTGGATATCACCCCTTGGAACCCGCCGCCGGGTCTGACCATGGCCTTTCTTTTGCGCCGGGGCCTGCGCTTCGCGCCCTTAAGCTATGTCGCCATTCTTTTGGCCGACGGCGTGGTGCGCCATTTTGCCGCCCCCCTGCTGCCGACCCTGGCCGCCGACTTCATCGAATGCAGCGGCTATATCGTGGCGGCCTGGCTGCTGGTCAAGGTCTGGCCCATCGATGTGCGCCTGTCCACCTTGCGCGACGTCATCCGTCTGATCGCCGTGACCTTCGGCATCAGCCTGATCACCGCCAGCGGCTTCATCTGGAGCTATCATCTGGCCGACGTGATCCCCACCGACGATGTCTCGACCACCTGGCTGCGCTTCTGGGTCGGCGATATGATCGGCGTGGTCATCTTCACGCCTTTGTTTCTGACCATCGGCCAGCGGGAACCCAATCCCGGCCTGAAGACCAAGGTCAGCCTGAGGGTCAGCATCGCCCAGGGCATCGGCATTCTGCTGGCTCTGTGGAGCGTCTTCGGCGGCGATCTGGCCCAGCATCCCCAGCTTTATTATCCCTTGTTCCTGCCGCTGGTCTGGGTCGGGGCCTGGCAAGGGTTGCAAGGGGTGACGGTGGCGCTGTTCGCCACCCAAGTGGGCATGATCGTCGCCATCCAGGAGGCTCGCCTCGATACCGAAAGCCTGACCGAGGTGCAGTTTTTCCTGCTGGCCCTCAGCCTGACCTGCCTGTTGCTGGGCTCGACCGTCACCGAACGCCGCCGCGCCCGCCTGGACCTGCGCGACAGCCAGCTGCGCCTGAAGGCGGTGGTGGATGTGGCTACCGATGGCGTTCTGACCCTGGACGAAGCCGGGCGGGTGGAAACGGTCAATCCGGCCTTTGAATGGCTGGTGGGTCTGACCGCCGCCGAGATGATCGGCCGGTCAGCGGAGCAGTTGTTTCCCTCCTTGGCCCAGGCGGTGGGCAGCAAGGGTGGGACGGTTGAGCTCCGCCGTCCCGACGGCAATCATTTCGAGGTCGAAGTGGCGGTGGGCGAAGCCCTGCTATCCGACCGCAAGGTCCGTATCGCTTCGGTGCGGCACCAGGGGTGATGGCTTTCGAGACGCCGGCCCCCGCTCTTAAGCCTTATCGTCCTTGCCGACCGGCAGATGGATCAGGAAAGTAGTGCCTTCCGCCGGGACCGAGGCGATCTCGATGCGGCCGCCGTGCAGCTCGACGAAGCTTTTCACCAGCGACAGGCCTAAGCCGGCGCCGGTCTTGCGGGGTTCGGCGCGCACCCCGCGCACGAAGCTGCCGAAGACCCGATGCTGTTCGTCCTGGGCGATGCCCTGGCCGGTGTCGGCGACGGTGAAGACCACTTCTTCCCCGGCTTTTGCCGTCATGCGGGTAGCGGCCAGGGTGATCTGGCCGTGGGCCGGAGTGAATTTGACGGCGTTGGACAAGAGGTTGAACAGCACCTGACGCATGCGCCGTTCGTCGGCGACGATCCAGCCGATATCCAGCGGGCAGTCGAAATTAAGCACCAGCTGCTTCTCGCGGATGCGCTCGCGGGTCAGTTGCAGCACCGAGGTCAGCATGGCGTGGATGTCCATGGCGTTCAGGCTCAACGTCATCTGACCGGCTTCGATGTTGGCAAGGTCGAGAATGTCGCTCATCACCTGCAGCAGCGAATGGCCGGCGGAATTGATGCCGCGGGAATAGTCGTGCTGGCGCTTGTTGAGCTTGCCGAAATAATCGTCCGAGAGGATTTCCGAGAAGCCCAGAATGGTGGTCAAAGGCGTGCGTACTTCCGCCGAGACATTGGCGATGAACTCGCTTTTCAGGCGATCGGCGGCGGCCAGGGCCTCGTTGCGCTCTCGCAACGCTTTTTCCACCCGCACGGAATCCGAGACGTCGAGCCAGGTGGTCAGCACCGCGCCGTCAGGCAGGGGCACCGAGGCGTAATCCAGGCTGGAGCCATCGGACCGTTCGATGCGGCCATGTTTGGGGACGCGCTCGGAGAACAGCTCGATGATGCTGTCGCGCACTTCCGGCCAATCGCCGGCCGAGGCAAAGAAGTCGCGGTGATGGGCCACCAGGGCGGCGATATGGGGTTCGTCGGACAATTCTTCCGGCGACAGCTTCCAGATGCGGGTATAGGCCGGATTGTGCAGCCGCAGGCGTCCGTCCGACGAGAAGACCGCCACACCTTCGTGCAGATTGTCCAAAGTTTCGCGGTGCACCGCCAGCGAGGTCTTGTGGGAGCGTTCCAGGGCCAAGGCGTCGGTGACGTCTTCATAGGTGAAGATCAGGCCGCCGAAGGGATGGGCCGAAACCACCCGGCGCAAGGTGCGCTCGTCGGGCAGATGCAGCAGGTCTTCCTTGGCCTCCAGCATGGAGGTGAAGCGGCGCAGCTCTTCTTCCTTATAGGCGCGGAAATCGGCGACCTCGGGGAGGCGGCGGTTTTCCCGCAGGATGTCGATGATGTTGGCATAGGTCGGCTTGCTGGCCAGCCAGTCGGCATCCAGACGCCACAGCATGGAAAAGGCGGTGTTGAAGAAGGCCAGCCGGGTATCGCCCGAGAAGATGGCGATGGCGGTGCCGAGATTTTCCAGAACCTCGGCATGGGCGGTGACATGGCGTTCGACCTGATTATGCAGGTCTTCCTCGTGGGTGCGGTCGATGGCCATGCCCACGGTCATCAGGCCGTCGCCGCCGCCGGTGGCGGGCAGCGGGGCCTCGGTCAGTTCCACCAAGCGGCGGGCCCCGCCGATTACCAGATGGAAATGCTCGCTCCGGGCGGTGCCGGCGGCGCGGGCGCGGGCGGCCAGGGCGCGGGCTTCGCGCATGGCCGGGCCGGGCACCAGCTCGGTGCCGGCCTCGATGGCGGCTTGGGGGCTCTCGGCATCGACGGCGCGGGCATAGGCCTGATTGCAAGACACCAGCGCCAGATCGCCGTCGCGCAGCCAGACCGGCTGGGGCAGGGCGTTGAGCAGGGCCCGCAGGCGGTCACGCTCGGCGCCCAGGTCATAGCTCTCGTTGGCCAGACGGTCGACGGCGGTGGCGTCTTCGGTGACATCGCGGATCCACAGAAGGTCGGCCAGGGGCGCGCCCTCTGGGTCGGAAGCGCGGCTGGCCAGCACCAGAACCCGGCGGTTGCCGTCGCGCAAGGGCAGTTCCATCTCGAAGCCGGTGCCTTGGCGGCGCAAGGTCAGGACCGAGGCTTCCAGAAGTGAGGCGTCTTCCTTGGCGAAGCATTCCAGAATGTCGTCGAAATTGGCCCCGGTGCCGCCGAACAGCCCCAGCAACACGGCTAGCCTGCGCGAGCAATGTTCCGACAGCACCAGATTGGCGGCGGTCAGATTCCAGCGGTAATAGCCATCGGGAGCGGTGGCGAGGATTTCGGTGAAGCGTTCCTGCTCGGTCTCCAGGCGCATGCCGCGCTCGACGGCGTTGCGCAGCTGGGTGCGCAGCCACAGAACGATGGGCAGGAACACCAGGGCCAGCATCACCACCGAGCCGATGGCCAGGGCGGCGGGATCGTCGGAGGGGTCGAAAGTCTCTTGGCTCGCCGTCACTTGGGCAAGCGCTGTCCCCGCTTGCAAAAGCAAAAGCGGCAGCAGGGGCGTCAGGACTTTGGAAGGCCGCATGGGACACTACACCCGGGGGAGAATAGGCCTCACAGGGTGCCGTGAAAACTCGGAAAAAACAAGGGGTTGCCGCGAAACTGCGGGGATCAGCCGTTTTCCGACAGGATGTGTCCGGCCAGATAGAGGCTGCCGCAGATGAGAATGCGGGCCGGGCCGGGTAAAAGCGCCAAATCCTCGACGGCGGCGGCGGCGGACGGGCTGGCCAGGGCGTTCAACCCTTGCGCTGTGGCCGTGACGGCGACCTCCTCAGCCGAGAGGCTGTTGGGCTCGCCGGGAATGGTCAGGCTGCGCAGGCTTTTCAGGCATGGCCCCAGCGGGCCTAAGAAGCCCTGGCTGTCCTTGGTGTTGAGCATGCCGACGATGCCATAGAGGGGCCGATCCGCCCAATGGCGGCGGGCCATCTGGGCCAGGACCTGACCGGCGGCGGGATTATGGCCGCCATCCAGCCACAGCTCCCAGCCGGCAGGCAGGGCGGCGACCAGCGGGCCGGAGGTCAGGCGCTGCATGCGGGCGGGCCAGCGGGCCCGGCTTAAGCCCTGGGCAATGGCCGCTTCCGGCAGTTCCAGCAGGCAGGCGGCGGCGGCGGCGATGCCGGCATTGCCGATCTGATGCGGGCCGATCAGGGCCGGGCGGGGCAGGGACAGCTTGCGCTCGCCAAAGCTGAAATTGATGCCGGAGGATGTTTCGCTAACGGTCCAATCCCGGCCCTGGAGATAAAGCGGCGCTCCGACCTTGGCGGCGCGGGCCTTGATCACCGCCAAAGCCTCGGGCGGCTGGGCGGCGCAGATGCAAGGCACACCGGCCTTGAGGATACCGGCTTTTTCTCCGGCAATGGCGGCGATGGTGTCCCCTAAGAAGGACTGATGGTCCAGCGAGATGGGGGTCAGCACCGTCAGGGCCGGGGTCTCCAGCACATTGGTGGCATCGACCCGGCCACCCAGGCCGGTTTCCAACAGGCAAAGGTCCGCTGGACTGCGGGCGAAGGCCAGGAAGGCGGCGGCGGTGGTGATCTCGAAGAAGGTGATGGGCTGGCCAAGGTTCGTGGCCTCGCATTCCTCCAGCAGGGCGGTCAGGGCCTCGTCGCCGATGGTCTGGCCGGCGACGTAAATTCGCTCGGCGAAGCGCACCAGATGGGGCGAGGTATAGGCATGGACCTTTTGCCCGGCGGCCTCGGCCATGGCCCGCAGGTTGGCCACCGTCGAGCCTTTGGCGTTGGTGCCGGCGATATGAACCACCGGCGGCAGCTTGCGTTCAGGGTGGTCGAGGGCGGCCAAAAGCCGTTCGACTCGGCCCAGGGCCAGGTCGATCACTTTGGGATGCAGGGCCTTCAGGCGGTCAAGAACCGCGTCAGGCATCCGTATCGGAGTCGAAATCATCCGGAGTATCCACGGCCAGGGTCACCAACTCGCCGGCAACGCCGCGCTGGCGGATCAGCGACAGGATGCGGCCAATGGTCTCATGCAGCTTGGCGCGATGCACCACCATATCGACCATGCCGTGATCCAGCAGATATTCGGCCCGCTGGAAGCCTTCGGGCAGCTTCTCGCGGATGGTGGTCTCGATGACGCGGGCTCCGGCAAAGCCGATGACGGCGCCGGGTTCCGAGATATGAATGTCGCCCAGCATGGCGAAGCTGGCGGTGACGCCGCCGGTGGTGGGGTCGGTCAAGAGGACGATATAGGGAAGGCCCTTGTCCTTGACCTTATCGACGGCGACGGTGGTGCGGGCCATCTGCATCAGGCTGAGGATGCCTTCTTGCATGCGCGCCCCGCCGGAGGCCGGGATAATGATCAGGGCGGCGTCTTGCAAGACGGCCAGCTCGGCGGCGGCGACGATGCCTTCACCGACGGCGATGCCCATGGAACCGCCCATGAATTCGAAATTAAAGCCAGCTACGACCACGGCGTTGCCGCCGATCTTGCCATGGGCGACGATGATGGCGTCCTGTTCCGTGGTCTTGGTCTGGGCGTCCTTCAGGCGATCCACATAGCGCTTGGAGTCCTTGAACTTCAGCGGGTCGGCGATGGACTTGGGCAGCTCGATGCGCTGGTATTTGCCCTCGTCGAACAGGATCTCCAGGCGCTTCTTGATGCCAATGCGCATGTGGTGATCGCACATGGGGCAGACCGACAGATTCTTGTCGCGGTCGCGGTGAAAGATCATATGGCCGCACTGCGGGCATTTGCCCCACAGATTGTCCGGCACATCGCGCGGGGCGACCAGGCGCTGAATCTTCGGGCGGACGAAATCGGTAAGCCAGCTCATGGCGGAAACTCTCTCTTCTTAAACCTTAGACGGAACGGCGAGGGGCGTTGTGCACACCCTTGGCCAGTTCCTTGACGAATTCCAGAACCTGGGCGGCGATGCCCGGCTTGGGCTTGCCATCGGCATCGAGGCCAGCGGCCAGACGCGAGACGATGGCCGAGCCGACCACGGCGGCGTCGGCCAGTTCGGCCACGTCCGATGCGGCCTTGGCGTCCTTGATACCGAAGCCGACGGCCACCGGCAGGTTGGTGTGGCGGCGCAGGCGGGCGACGGCGGCCTCGATGGCGCTGTTGCTGGCCGAGGCGGTGCCGGTCACACCGGTGATCGAGACGTAATAGATGAAGCCGGACGCACTTTCCAGCACCACCGGCAGACGAGCGTCGTCGGTGGTGGGAGCGGTCAGGAAAATGAAGTCGATGCCATTGGCGCGGGCGGGTCCGGCCAGTTCCTCGGCTTCTTCGGGCGGCAGATCGACGACGATCAGGCCGTCCACTCCAGCCTTGCCGGCCTCGGCGCAGAAAGCATCGACGCCCATGGCATGGATGGGATTGTAATAGCCCATCAGGACGATGGGGGTCTCGGCGTCCAGCTTGCGGAAGTCGCGGACCATGTCGATGGTGATGGCCAAAGTGCCGCCAGCCTTCAGGGCCCGTTGCGAGGCCAGCTGGATCGCCAGACCGTCGGCCATGGGGTCGGTGAAGGGCATGCCCAGCTCGATGATGTCGGCCCCGGCGGCGGGCATGCCGTTCAGCAACTCCTGGCTGGTGGCGCGATCAGGATCGCAGGCGGTGATGAAGGTGACCAGACCGGCGCGGTTCTCGGCCTTCAGCTTGGCAAAACGGGCGGGAAGACGGCTCATGTCACAGGCCTCCCGGCGAGGAATTGCCCATGGCCTTGGCCACGGTGTTGACGTCTTTGTCGCCACGGCCCGACAGACAGATCACCATGACATGATCCTTGCCCAGGTCTTTGGCGACGGTCTTGGCATAAGCGATGGCGTGGGATGATTCCAGGGCCGGAATGATCCCCTCCAGGCGGGTGGTCAGGGTGAAGGCTTCCAAGGCCTGATGGTCGGTGGCCGAGACGTACTCGACGCGGCCGATATCATGCAGCCAGGCATGTTCCGGGCCGATGCCGGGATAATCCAGGCCGGCGGAAATGGAATGGGCCTCGGTGATCTGGCCGTCGGCGTCCTGCAGAAGATAGGTGCGGTTGCCGTGCAGCACTCCGGGCTTGCCGCCGGTGAGGGACGCGGCATGCGCGCCGGTGGGAATGCCGTGACCGGCAGCCTCGACACCGATGATGCGCACGCCCCGGTCGTCCAGGAAGGGATGGAACAGGCCCATGGCGTTGGAGCCGCCGCCGATGCAGGCCACCAGACTGTCGGGTAGACGTCCCTCGGCCTCGATGATCTGGGCCCGGCTTTCCTCGCCGATGACCGTCTGAAAATCGCGGACCATGGCCGGATAGGGGTGAGGGCCGGCAACCGTTCCGATCATGTAATAAGTGTTGTCGACATTGGAGACCCAGTCGCGCATGGCTTCGTTCATGGCGTCTTTCAGGGTTCCGGCACCCGAGGTCACGGGGCGGACTTCAGCGCCTAACAGCTTCATGCGAAAGACGTTGGGAGCCTGACGCTCGATGTCGGTCTCGCCCATGAAAATGGTGCAGGAGATGCCGAACAGAGCGCAAACCGTCGCCGTCGCCACGCCATGCTGGCCGGCGCCGGTCTCGGCGATGATGCGGGTCTTGCCCATGCGCTTGGCCAGCAGGATCTGGCCCATGCAGTTGTTGATCTTATGAGCGCCAGTATGGTTCAGGTCTTCGCGCTTCAGATAGATCTTCGCGCCGCCAAAAGCCTCGGTCAGGCGCGAGGCGAAATAAAGCGGGCTGGGCCTGCCGACATAATGGGTCAGATAGCCCTTCAGCTCGGCATGGAAGGCCGGATCGGCCTTGGCCGCGGCATAGGCCTTATCGACGGAAAGGATCAGGGGCATCAGCGTTTCGGCGACATAGCGCCCACCGAAAGTCCCGAAATGACCGCGCTCATCCGGCCCGGCGCGGAAGGTGTTCAAGGTCTGCATGCGATACTCTAAGCGCCCGAATTACGGCTTGGAAAGGCGGTACTAAAGCACAAACCAAGTCGGAAGCGGAGGGGTTATTTTCCCTCGGCCACCGCCCAGGCCGTCTCCAGCAGGACGCAGCCACGGTTTTCCGCCCAGCCTTGGGAAATCACCGTCAGGGCCGAGCAGAGATTGGCGGCGTCGAGGATGACCCGCTCAAGCGGCAGGTTGGCCCCTTGCAAGGTAGGTTCAGTCAGGGCCTCGTAGGTGGAGCAGCCTTTTGGCGCAGGGGTGTCGGCGATCCAGCGCAAACCCACCACTTCCTCCATGGCGGCAATCACCTGGGCCAGGCGTTGCCACAGCAGCAAAAGCGGGCGTAAGGCCTCGGGGTCGGTGTCTTGCAATTCGTCCTTCACCAGATTGCGCCAAGTCTTGAGGATGACCGGGGTTTCCTGATCATCCATCATGGCCTGGGCGAACAGGGCCTCGAAGCCCTGGCTGGCGAAGATGGCGGTGCAGCCGTCGTGCAGGGCCTGATGCAGATGGCGATGAAAGACCACCACCTGACCAATGCGGGAGAACAGCCGGCGGACCTCGGGATCGTCGTCGAGCATGTCCGGCCTCTCCCCTTCTCTTGCGACTCAGGCGCCCTTGGCGGCGCGGATGAAGGCGGCGATTTTCTCGGCGTCCTTGACCCCGGGAGCGGATTCCACGCCCGAGGAGACATCGACGGCCTTGGCCCCCGACAGCTTGATGGCTTCGGCGACGTTGGCGGCGTTCAGGCCGCCGGCCAGCATCCAGGGGCAGGCCCATTTGCGGCCCTTCATCAGGCTCCAGTCGAAGGCGACGGCATTGCCGCCGGGACGATCGGCCCCTTCGGGGGCCTTGGCGTCGAACAGCAGCCAGTCGCAGACTTCGGCGTATTTCTCGGCGGCATCGAGATCGGCAGCCGAGGAAATCCCCAGAGCCTTCATCACCGGCATGCCGTATTCCAGGCGGACTTCCTCGATACGCTCGGGCGTCTCGCTGCCATGGAACTGGAACAGGTCCAGGCGCAGATTGTTCATGATCTGGTCGAGGAACTCGTTGGTGGGATCGACGAACAGGCCGACCCGCTGCACTTCCTCGGGCACGAATTCCAACAGCTCGTTGGCCCGCTCGATCGTCACATGGCGCGGGCTCTTTTCGAAGAAGACCACCCCGACGAAATCGGCTCCGGCGTCGATGGCGGCATCCACCGTCTCTTCGTCGGTCAGGCCGCAGATCTTCACCTTGACGGGCTTGGCGCTCATTTGAGTTCGTCCTGAATCTTGCGGGCAGCCTCGGCCGGATCGGCGGCGGCGGTGATGGGGCGGCCGATGACAAGGTAATCGGCGCCCTTGGTCACGGCTTCCTTAGGCGTCAGCACGCGCTTTTGGTCGTTGGCGGCGGCCCAGGCCGGGCGGATGCCGGGAATGACCAGAGTGACGTCGGGGCCCAGCAGAGCCCGCAGGTGATCCACTTCGTGGGGCGAGCAGACGATGCCGTCGACGCCAGCCGAAACGGCCAGGGAGGCCAGACGCTTGACCTGATCCAGCACCGAACCCTCGACGCCGATGGTCGGCAGCTCGGACTGACCCATGCTGGTCAGCACGGTGACGGCCAAAATCTTGGGGCGGGCGATATTCAGTTTGGCGGCGGCTTCGCCAGCGGCATCCACGGCGGCCTTCATCATCTCGGCGCCGCCGATGGCGTGCAGGGTGGTCAGGGCCGGAGCCAGCGGCACCACGGCGCGGATGGCTCCGGCCACGGTGTTGGGAATGTCGTGGAACTTCAGGTCCAGGAAGATGGGCATGCCGGTCTCGGCGACGGCGCGAATGCCGGCGGCGCCGTTGGCGGTATGGAACTCCAGGCCCAGCTTGAAACCACCCACCAGCCCGGACAGCTGGCGGGCCAGCTTGACGGCTTCGGCGGTGTCGGTGGTGTCAAGAGCGCAGTAAACGGGATTGGTCACGGATGGTCCTTAGGCAAAGTGGGAGCAGCCTTCGCGGATGCGGCCTCCAGCTGGCGCTCCAGAACGGTGATGCGGTGAGCCAGGGTGCGAACCCGGGCCAGGGCGGCCAGACGGCGTCCGGCCCCGGTGAACAGCCCGGCCAGCAGACCCGCGAACAGCGGGCCTAAGACGATGGCATAGACCGGCAGTTCCAACCCTTCGTCGAAGGGCCAGAAGGCCAGGGGGACGGTCTGGCGGTTGGACAAGGCAAAGACGAGGATGGCCGCGCCCAAGGGCAGGGCGATCACCCAGAACAGCAGACGGCTGATGAAGCGCATGATATCCGGCTTATTTGCCGGTATTCAGCCGCTCGCGCAACTGCTTGCCGGTCTTGAAGAAGGGCACGGCCTTCTCGGAGACGTCCACGGACTCGCCAGTGCGCGGATTGCGGCCCTGGCGGGCGTCGCGGGTCTTGACCGAGAAGGCACCGAAACCGCGCAATTCAACCCGGTCGCCGCGGGCCAAAGCCTCGGCGATCTCGTCGAAGATGGTGGTGACAATACGTTCCACGTCTCGTTGGTAGAGATGAGGATTCAGCTCTGCCAGACGAGCAATCAGCTCCGACTTGGTCATCTCCCCGCTCCTGCCTTGCCTACATTGATCTTTGTCATAGGCTAAGAGCGTGCCAAAGCAAAGCCGGAGCGTCAAGATAAGCCTTTATGGCGTCACGATTTTTAATGGACGCTGACGGGCTCCAGATCGTACTGCCGGATGGCGGCGAAGGCCTGGTCGCGGTCGTGACTGAGGCCGATGTTGACCCCGTCGGCACCGTGGATCGACCAGCCGAACTCGTCGTTGATCTGGACGCGCTTGACGTAAGCCACGTCTTCAAGGCCCCAAATCGCTAGATCATGGGCGCTCATGGCCTTGGTGGGGCAGATGTGGCGGCGGAGAAAATCCTCTTGCATGACGGTGGTCTCCTTGTTGTTGGGACACGCTCTATTTCGGCGTGCTTGTCACGTTCAGCGTCGGTCGGTCGGGACCGGAAGACGCTTTTTCAATTTTAATGGTGCGCACCCTTGTCTCGGGCTCGGGCCGTTGCAGATCGATATGCAGCAGGCCGTTGTCCAGGGAGGCCCCGGTTACTTCGATGCCCTCGGCCAGCACGAAGCTGCGCTGGAACTGACGGGCGGCGATGCCGCGATGTAGGAACACGCGGTCAGGGTCATCTTCGCCCTGACGGCCCCGCACGGTCAGCTGGCTGTTCTCCAGCGCCACCTGCAGGTCGTCCATGGCGAACCCGGCCACCGCCAGGGTGATGCGCAGTCCTTCTTCTCCGATCTGCTCGATATTGTAGGGCGGATAGCCCTCGGCCGAGCTTTTGGAGATGCGGTCCAGAACCCGTTCAAAATGGTCGAAACCAAGAAGCAACGGGCTGTTGAAGACGGAAACGCGGGTCATCTGGCGGTTCTCCTCGAAGATGAGCGACTCCGGGACGCAGGCCCATAAGAGGCACCCGGTTCCGGGAGATAATTGGCGGCCGATCAATTGGCCTCGCCTGTAAAATATTTCGTGCCTCCAAGGCCTCTCGTCAAGGGTGGGAAGGATTCCTGTGCTTGGCGCAAAGGTTGA
>Ga0302157_10002765_pt1 | contig 20156 bp, 14 predicted proteins | sample I_Bog_N3_3_FD_193502 | JGI IMG/M metagenome (GOLD analysis project Ga0302157, IMG submission 193502) | Peat permafrost microbial communities from Stordalen Mire near Abisko, Sweden - I_Bog_N3_3 | ecosystem: Environmental > Terrestrial > Soil > Wetlands > Peat | place: Sweden: Abisko, Stordalen... | reverse complement strand
GGTCGCCGGTCGCCGCGTCATCCATTACTCTTGCACCCTCGCGCCTCATCCGGGCACGCCTGCCCGACCCCCATGCGTTCCCCGTTTCCCGACCCCGACCACCTGAAGCGCTGGGCCATCGCCGTGGCCCTGGCGGCGCTCGCCGTGGCGCTGCAGTGGTCGGTGCGGCCCTGGGTTGGCAACAAGATCCCGTTCCTGTTCTTCCTGCCGGCGATCGTGGCCACCGCAGCGCGCTGCGGCCGTGGCGCCGGCCTGTTCGTCACGGCCGTCGGTTTTGCCAGCGCCGTGCTGTGGCTCGTGCCGCCGGGGCGATGGTGGGTCGTCGGGCCCACGGACGAACTCTCGCTGTTGATCTATTCGGTGCTGGGCGTGCTGCTCGCCACGCTTGGCGCGCGCCTGCGCGTGACGAGCGCGCGCGCCTCCGCGGCGGAGCAACGCCTGGTGCTGGCCGGCGAGGACACGGGCATCGGCATCTTCGATCTCGACCTGGCGACGCGCAAGGTCTACCTGTCTCCGGCGCTCGCCCTGCTGTGCCGCGTCGACGTGAGCGGCGGCGCCGTGGCGCTGGAGGACGTGATGGGGCGCATGCCGCCGGAGGTCGCGCGCGAGGCGCGCTCGGTCGTCGCCCACAAGCTGTCCGAGCGCGCCACCGGCTACGAGCGCGAAGTGCGGCTCACGCTGCCCGATGGCCGCGAGCGCTGGCTGATGCTGCGGGTGCACATCGTCTGGTCCGGCGATCGCGCCGTGCGCATGCGCGGCGCCTGCATCGACATCACCGAACGCCGTGCAGTCGACGACCTGCTGCGGCGCACCCAGGCCGAGCTGGGCCAGCAGCTGGCCGACCTGCACCGGCTGCACGAACTCAGCAGCCGCCTGCTGGAGACACGCACGTTGTCCGAGCAACTGCAGATGATCCTGGTGGCCCTGGCCGATTTCCACAGCGCACGCCGCGGCGTGCTGACGCTGTTCGACACCGACACCGGCACGCTGGGCATCGCCACCAGCACCGGATTCAGCGCCGGCGCCGTCGCCCGCCTGATGCAGACGAGCGGCATCGACGGCGCGTGCGCCATCAGCTGCGCAACGCGCGAGCGCACGATCATCGCCGACACCGAGGCCGACGGCGTCGATCCGGGGCTGCGCGCGCTGGCGCGCGACGAAGGCTTCCGCGCCGTCCATGCCACGCCGTTGATGGGCCAGGGCAGCGAGGTGATCGGCGCGCTGTCGATCCACCTCGACGCAGCGCACGCGCCCACGGAACGCGAGCGTACGCTGGCCGACATCTGCGCGCGCAAGGCGGCCACCTTCATCGAGCGGGCCCGGGCGCAGGCGGCCTACCAGGAGTCTCAAGGGCAGTTCCAGGCCGTGCTCGACGCGTCCGCGGTGCCCTTCGTCGTGCTGTCGCCGGTGCGCGAAAACACCAGCGGCCAGATCGTCGACTTCGAGTGGACCTACGTCAACGATGCCGCCGCGAAGGCGCTGCGGCGCCCGGCCGAAGCCTTCGCGGGAAAACGTGTGCAGGACGTGCTGCCCGCGCGCTGGTCCACCAGCGACTCCTTCAGGCAGTACATCGCGGTGGTCGAGGCCGACGAGACGCGCGAGTTCGAGGTCCTGGTGCACCACGAGGGCGTCGAGCAGTGGTTCCGCTGCGTCGCCTCCCCGATGCGCGGCGCCGTCGCGCTGTGGTTCACCGACGTCACCACCCGCAAGAACGACGAGCACCTGCTGCAGGAGGCCGATCGCCGCAAGGACGAATTCCTGGCGACGCTGGCCCACGAACTGCGCAATCCGCTCGCGCCGATCCGCCAGGCCAGCGCGGTGTCGCGCCTGCCGCAGGCAACGGAAGCCCAGAAGCGCTGGAGCCATGAGGTGATCGAGCGCCAGGTGCGCCACATGGCCTTGCTGCTGGACGATCTGCTGGACGTCTCGCGGATCACGCGCGGGCGCCTGGCGCTGCGTCGCGGCACCAACACGCTGGGCGACATGATCGAGGCGGCAGTGGAGACCGCGCGCCCACTGATCGACTCGCGCCAGCACGCGCTGGAAGTGGTGACGCCGCAGGCCACGATCGTGCTGCAGGCCGACCCGCTGCGCGTGTCGCAGATCGTGGCCAACCTGCTCACCAACGCCGCGAAATACACCAACCCGCACGGCCGCATCCGGCTGCTCGCCGCGCTCGACGCCGGCGACGTGGTGATCGAGGTGAGCGACAACGGCATCGGCATCGCGCCAGAATCGCTGCCCGCCGTGTTCGACATGTTCACGCAGCTGCGCGGCGCGGAGGACAGCGCCGGCGGCCTGGGCATCGGCCTCGCGCTGACCAAGGGCCTGGTGGAGCTGCACGGCGGCAGCATCGGCGTGCGCAGCGAGGGCAGCGGCCGCGGCAGCGTGTTCACCGTGCGCCTGCCGCGCGGCGAAGCGCTCTCGCACGCGCACGCGCCCGCGGCCGAGGCACAGCCGCGCGCCACGCCGCCGCGCCGCATCCTGGTGGCCGACGACAACCGCGACGCCGCCGAGAGCCTGGGCGCGTTGCTCGAGCTCGAGGGCCACGAGGTCACGCTGGCCTATGACGGCGCCGACGCTCTGCTCGCCTACGAGCGCGTGCGCCCGCAGATCTGCCTGCTCGACATCGGCATGCCGCACCGCACCGGCAACGAGGTGGCCGCGGAGATCCGCTCGCGCGAGAATGGCCGCGCGCCGACGCTGGTGGCCATCACAGGATGGGGCCAGGACACCGACCGCAACCAGGCGCTCGCCGCCGGCTTCGACCATCACCTGACCAAGCCCGTCGACCCGGCCCAGTTGCTGCGCCTGATCGGCGAGGCGCGCATGGGCGAGCTGACGCGCGTGAGCGATGCGTGATTCGCAACGTATCCGGCACATGTCCGTGCGGACACCAAGAGACCAACTCCACGACACGTCCACTCCGTCCAATGGCCCCACGCAAGCTTTGTTGCGAGCCAATCAAGGACACGCCATGGACGATCACGAAGGGCCTCGCCCACGACCTCGACACCCGCGGACGCCGCAGCCAAGAGCGTCGATGCGCAGAGCAGGCTGCCGCAGAATGCACGCATGACAGGGTCGTGGCAATCCGGGGTGAACGTACACGTGAAGGCGTGGCTGGCGGACACGCCACCGGCGGCCGGCTGCCCACGTTTCCGTCGCTGCCACCGTTCCCGATGTCGCATCGCGCCGCGACCGCCGGGCCGCCGCCGTTCCCTAGCCAGGACGGCGGCAACCTCCAGCAACTGGTCGCGCGTCCACGCGGCGCGGACGCTCCACGAACGCGCTGAGCAAGCGGTACTCGGCGCTCGAAAGCGGCACCACCATGTCGATGCCATCGTGCGAAGGCACGAACGCATCTGGGCGGCTGTTGCCGCGGGCATGACCTCGAGGCCGAATCGGCGCAGGTAGTCGCACACCGATTGCAGCAGTTCGGGATCGTCAGCAGGTCATGGCCATGGCCTGGAGGCGGCCGCACATCGCCAGCGCCCGGCGCGTTGAATCGGCGGCAAAGGTAACACGCGCGTCCCGTACGACGAATCATCGTCGCAGACGTGACAACGCCTCCTGTTGCGACGCAGCAGGAGGCGCGATCAGTCCAGCGCGGACGTCAGATCCGGCCGGTCAGCAGCAGGATCAGCAGCACGACGACCAACAGGCCGAAGACGCCGCTCGGGGCGTAGCCCCAGCTGCGGCTGTGCGGCCACGTCGGCAACGCGCCGAGCAGCATCAGGACGAGAACGACAAGAAGAATGGTGCCAAGCATGGAATGCTCCTCAGGGAGGGTGGGCCGGACAGGTATGTGCCGGGGGGACGACAACTCTTCGGCAATCCATGGACCAGGGTGGCATCCCGTACGCATTTCCCCTCAGGGGCGCGCCGAGCAAAACAGCGGCGAACGGTAGAGAATGCGCGCAGACCACGCACGGAGACAAGACAAATGAACGCAGTCGCGAGCGATACGCCGGGCCACTACACCTTCCAGGAGAAACGCCGGCGCGTGTTCGCCATCATGGCGGCTTCGTCAGGCAACCTGGTCGAGTGGTTCGACTTCTACGTGTACGCGTTCACGGCGATCTATTTCGCGCCGTCGTTCTTTCCGAAGTCGGACGACACGGTGCAGTTGCTGCAGGCCGCCGCGGTGTTCGCCATCGGCTTCCTGATGCGCCCGATCGGCGGCTGGATGTTCGGCAAGATCGCCGATCGCCGCGGCCGCAAGACCTCGCTGGTGATCTCGGTCGTGATGATGTGCGGCGGCTCGCTGCTGATCGCGATCTTGCCGACGTACTCGCAGATCGGCCTCTTCGCCCCGCTGCTGTTGCTGCTCGCACGCATGCTGCAGGGGCTGTCGGTGGGCGGTGAATATGGCGCCACCGCCACCTACCTGAGCGAGGTGGCGCTGCGCGGCCAGCGCGGCTTCTTCTCGTCGTTCCAGTACGTCACGCTGATCGGCGGCCAGTTGCTGGCCGTGCTGGTGATCTTCTTCCTGCAGCAGTTCCTGACCGAGTCGCAGCTGAAGGAATACGGCTGGCGCATCCCGTTCGTCATCGGCGCCCTCACGGCGGTCGTCGCGATGCTGCTGCGCCGCACGCTGCACGAAACCGCGTCGAAGGCGGACTTGCAGAGCAAGGAGGCCGGCAGCTTCAGCGTGATCTGGCGCGACCACCGCGCGGCCTTCCTCACGGTGCTGGGCTACACCGCCGGCGGCTCGCTGATCTTCTATACGTTCACCACGTACATGCAGAAGTTCCTGATCAACTCGGCGCACATGTCCAAGACCACGGCCACCACCATCTCGCTGGTGACGCTGTTCGTCTACATGTGCGCGCAACCGATCTTCGGCGCGCTGTCCGACCGCATCGGCAGGCGCTCGTCGATGATGCTGTTCGGCGCGCTGGGTACGCTGTTCACGGTGCCGTTGATGACGGCGATCGGGAGTGCCAGCTCGCCGGTGATGGCGAGCGTGCTGATCTGCGTGGCGCTGGCCATCGTGAGCCTGTACACGTCGGTCTCGGCCATCGTGAAGGCCGAGATGTTCCCGCCCCAGGTGCGCGCGCTGGGCGTGGGCGTGGGCTACGCGATCTCCAACGCCATCTTCGGCGGCTCCGCCGAGGTGGTGGCGTTGCAGCTGAAGGACTGGCACATCGAATCCGCCTTCTTCTGGTATGTCACCGTGATGATGGCCATCGTGTTCCTCGTCAGCCTGCGCCTGCCGAAGACGGCCAGCTACCTGCACGCCGATCACTGATCGTTGCCGCGCGCGTCACGCGCGTACCAACGAGAAACGGGCCCCGCGGGGCCCGTCTGCATTCCGGCAAAGCGGCCTTCAGGCCTTCTTCGCCCAGGCACTGCACCACGCCTTGGCCGACACCCTCTTGCCCGCATAGAGCGGACACGGACCCGACGCATCGCCGGCCTTGCCCTGGTACAGCGCGCAACTGCCACAGGCCTGGCCCGCCGCGTACTTGGGGTATTTCGCCTTGTCCACCTTGGTGGCGTCGGCGCTGTAGCCGAGCGCCATGGCCTGCGGATCCTTGGGGTCGACCAGCGGGGCCGGCGCCTGGGCGCGCGCCAGCGCGGCGGCCCCCAGCAACGGAACGAGGGAAATGAAACGGCGACGCGAGGTCATGGCTTGCCTTCCTGCAAAGCGGGTGGGTGCTGGCCATTGTGCGACCGCCAACCGGGGTCACGGCCCATGTCGAGTGCCACGCTCGGATTCATGTGTGGCAGATACGCCTCTGTTTGGCGCCGCCAGCGCTCGACAGCAGTCGAAATCCCCCGGAATGGCGATCGCACGGTGGCGCGAGCCATGATTGAATGGGGGACAGGCTGCGGGGCATCGGGACCGAAACGCGCCGCGCATCAGGCCGTGCACATGCCGTGCCAGGGACGGCCCCAGGAATCCAACATCTCATCGAAGAGACGCTGCCATGACACCGACCAAACGATTTCTCCGCCACCCGCTGGTGGCCACGCTCCCGCTCCTGCTGCTGATCCCCGGCTGCGCCACCGATCCGAACACCGGGGCGCAATCGATCGCGGGCGTCAAGGTGAGCGACGACCCCTGCGCCAAGACCGCCACCGTGGTGGGCGGCGTCCTCGGCGCGGTGGCGGGCGCGGTCGTGACTTCGCAACTCACCAAGTCCACCGATGCCCGCGTGCTGGGCGGCGTGGCGGGGGGCGGCATCGGTGCGGCCATCGGCTACAACATGGACCAGCGGCGTTGCGCGCTGTTCGCCATCGCCAAGGTCCACAACGCCGAGATGAACGTCACCTCGGTGATCGTGCCCAAGGGCGACCTGCCGGCCGCGGGCACCGTGGCCGCCACCCCCACCTCGCCCGCCTCGGCCACGCCGTTCGCGGCCGGTAGCGACACTGCAGCCGCTGGCCTGTCCGTCACGCTGCGCGACAACGGCAAGCAGTTCGCTGCGGGCTCGGACAAGCTCACCCCGGACGCCGAATCGCTGTTCCGCGAGGTCGCCGAGCAGTATTCGTATCCGAAGCAGCAGGCCAAGCTCACGGCCGCGTCCACCGACGACGACAAGGCCGCCGTGGAGGTGCTCAAGACCAAGCGCATCCTGCTGGTGGGCCATACCGACGACAGCGGCAACACCACCGACAACGCCAACCTGTCCGAGCGCCGCGCCGCCGCCGTGGCGCGGGTGTTCCAGAGCCAGGGCGTCCCCTCGGCCAACCTGTATTTCCAGGGCGCCGGCGAAACGCTGCCGATCGCCGACAACCACACGGAAGCCGGTCGCGCCGCCAACCGCCGCGTCGAGATCGTCGACCTGACCGACGACGTCGCCTTCCACAAGTTCCTCGCCACGCGCCGCCAGACGCTGCAGTACTACCGCCCCAGCGCCATCGTCGTGGCGGACGTGCCGGCGGTCGCGCCGGTGCTCGCCAGGGGCAAGAAGGCGCCCAAGGCCAATACCGGCTTCGTCGATTTCGGCGGCGTGCCCGCCGCCACGCTCGCCGCCTCGCCCGACTTCGGCGCCGGCACGGTGGGCGCCGCCGGTTCCGGCGCAGGCGCCGACCGTCCGATCGTGCCCACCTGCAACGCCGACCGGCCGCGCGTGGCCAATGGCGTGAAGTCGCTCGCCACGCAGAAGGACCTGCCGATGAGCGACTACGTGCCGGGCCTGTACAACACGTCGTGGTCGGACACCGTCAACGGCAACCTGATCGGCCTGACCAACGTCGATGTGCCGCGTGACGGCGGCGCCGCCGCAAGCAAGCCCACGCTGTTCATCTGGAAGAACTACAACGCCAAGAAGAAGATGCCGCCGGCCGACTTCCAGGCGAGCCCGGACGTCAACGTCTACCGCGGCAGCCATGCGATCCTGTACCGCGTGTTCGTGGGCGGCCCGATGAAGTGCATGGACGTGCTGTTCCCGTACACCGACACCGGCGAATCGCGCAACTCCAGCCTGTTCTACGACCGCCAGTCGTCCTTGTACGTGAGCTCGTTCGAGCTGAAGTCCCTGAGCGGCGGCGCGGCACAGTGAGCGCACGTCGCGTCCATTGACTCACCCGGTCGCCCGCACGCACGCAGGCGATGTGGCATTCTTGCGGGCGTCGTAATTGCCCTGCGGCCCGTACCCGCACCGAATGCCAGTCACCGACCTCGCCCCTGCCACTGACGTCGCCCCACCCGCCTGCTCCGCGCTGGCGGCCGGGCTCTGGCGTTGCCACGGCTGCGCAGCGGTCTGCGTGCCGCCGCCAGAGGCGCTGGCGCATCTGCGGGCTCGCTGCCCGCGCTGCGACGCCGTCGTCCATCCGCGCAAGCCCGACGCGATCGCCCGCAGCTGGGCCTTCCTGCTGGCCGCCACCGCGCTGTACCTGCCCGCCAACCTGCTGCCCGTGACCAGCACGACCTCCGTCGGCAGCCGGCAGAACGACACCATCTTCAGCGGCATCGTGTACTTCTGGACCGACGGCTCGTACGCGCTGGCGGCCCTGGTCTTCGTCGCCAGCATCGTCGTGCCGATGACCAAGCTGCTGCTGCTGTCGCTGTTGCTGATCTCGCTGCAACGTCACGACCGGCGCTGGGCCCAGCGCCGGCTCAAGGCCTACCAGCTGCTCGAACTGATCGGCCGCTGGTCGATGCTCGACATCTTCGCCATCACGATGCTCGCCGCGCTGGTCCAGGTGGAGAACCTGGCCGAGCTGCTGCCGGGCCCCGGCGCGATGGCCTTCGGCGCCGTGGTGGTGCTGACCATGCTCGCCACCCAGAGCTTCGACCCTCGCCTGCTGTTCGACAAGCCGGAGGGCGAGGTCGCTCCCATGCCACAACAACAGCTCCCTGACCCTGCCGGAGAAGCGCCTTGAGTGCCACAGACGAACCGCGCGACGGCGCCCCGGCAGAAATGCCCGACCCTGCGCCAACCCCCGCTGCACCGGCCACGCCGACGCCGCCATCCGACCTGCCGCGCCCCGTCATCGCCCGCCGCGCGCACTACTCGCTGTGGCTGGTCTGGCTGGTGCCGCTGATCGCCGTGATCATCGGCCTGGGCCTGGGCGTGCGCTCCATCCTCAATCGCGGGCCGACGATCACGATCTACTTCCACAACGCGGAAGGCATCGAGGCGAACAAGACGCACATCAAGTACAAGGATGTGGACGTCGGCATCGTGCGCCGCGTCTCGCTCACCAAGGATCACCGCGAGGTGGAAATCACTGCGGAGATGCGCGGCGGCTCGGGCATCGAGAACCTGCTGGTCACCGACACCCGCTTCTGGGTCGTGCGCCCGCGCGTCGGCGCCGCCGGCGTCAGCGGCCTGGGCACGCTGCTCTCGGGCGCGTACATCGGCATGGATGCCGGCCGCAATGCCACCGACAAGCGCGAGTTCGACGGCCTGGACGTGCAGCCGGCCATCACTGCCGACGTGCCGGGCCGCGAGTTCACGCTGGTGTCCGACGATCTCGGTTCGCTGGACATCGGCTCGCCGATCTACCTGCGCCGCGTTCCGGTTGGCCAGGTGCTCGCGTACGCGATGACACCGGATGGCGCCCATATCCGCTTCACGATCTTCGTCACGGCGCCCTACGACCGCTTCGTGACCGCGCACAGCCGCTTCTGGCACGCCAGCGGCGTCGATGTCGACCTGGGCGCACAAGGCCTGCACGTGCAGACGCAGTCGGTGGTGAGCGTGCTGGCCGGCGGCGTCGCCTTCCAGGAACTTCCCGATCCCGACGTCGCCGCCACCGCGCCCACGCCGGCGGAGGCGCCCGAGCGCACGCAGTTCACGCTCTACGCGCAACAGTCCGATGCGCTGAAGCTGCCCGATTCCCAAGGCTTCGACTACCGCCTGCTGTTCGCGAGCTCCGTGCGCGGTCTTGCGGTGGGCGCCCCGGTGGAGTACCGCGGCCTGCCGATCGGCGAAGTCACCCGCATCGCGGTAGACGGCTCGGGGGGCGAATCCAACCCCGAGCCGAAGATCGCCGTCGACGTGCGCGTGTATCCGCGCCGCCTGCCCACGATCAACAAGTCGGGCCCCGAAGACATGACCCAGGCCGACCAGCGCAAGCGCATCGATCCCATGGTCAAGCGTGGCTTCCGCGCGCAGTTGCGCAGCGGCAGCCTGCTGACCGGCCAGTTGTTCGTGGCGCTCGACTTCATCAAGGACGTCCCGCCGGCAGGCATCGACTGGCACACCACTCCGCCGACGATGCCCACCGCGCCGGGCAGCCTCGACAGCCTGCAGGATTCGCTGGCGTCGATCACCCGCAAGCTCGACGCGATCCCGTACGACCAGCTCGCCACGGACCTGCACCGCGATCTCGGCGACCTCGACGCCAGCCTGAAGCATGTCGACAGTCTGGTGCAGCACCTGGACACCGGCGTCGTGCCCGAGGCGCAGCAGACGTTGGCCGATGCACGCAAGGCGGTGGACGACCTGCGCAAGACGCTGGGTACCGTCGACCAGACAGTGGGCCCCCAGGCCACCAACGCGCTCAACGAAGTCTCGAAGGCCGCGGCGTCGCTGCGCGGGTTGGCCGACTACCTGGAGCGCCATCCTGAGTCGTTGCTCAAGGGCAAGCCGGAGGATCCGAAATGACCATGCAACGCCTGCCCCTCCTCGCGCTCGCCGCGCTGATCTCCGGCTGCTCCACGCCGCCCGACCACTTCCACACGCTGCGGCCCGCCGTCGCGCCCGCGACCGCCAACGCCAGCGAGGCGCCACGCCTGCTGGCCATCGGCCCGGTCACCGTGCCCGATGCGCTCGGCCGCGACGAGTGGGTGGTACGCACCGGCGACACCGGCGCGATGATCTACGACCACCAGTTGTGGACGCAAGACCTCGGCGCCGACGTGGCGCAGTCGCTGGTGGACTATCTCAACCGCGGCCCGTTGCCCGACGGCCTGTGGGCCGACGCCGGCCCCACCGGTTCGGGCAGCGGCGCCGACCTCGACCGCCCAGCGCCACTGCGCGTACGCGTGCAGGTGCTGCGCTTCGACACGATCCTTTCGCCGACGCCTGCCGTCAGCGACCAGGTGCGCTGGACGATCGAGTGCCTGCCGTCGGACGCCACGCTGGGCCCGGTGGACGCGGGCCGCTATCGCACCGTGCGCACCGCCGTGCGCGAGGCCACGGGCCCCGCCCCGGCCGCCAATGCCGGCGTGGAGGAGTCGCAGCAGCGCTTCGACCGTGTGGCGCATGCGCACTCGGACACCGTGCGCCTGGTGGCCGACGACGTCGCCGCCGCGCTACGCACAAGCACGGCCGAGCGCGCTCGCGACTGCATCTCGAGCCGCTGACATGTTCGAGCGTTTGCGGCGCGCCCGCGCGGGCAACGGCTCCGCCCGCCACCTGGCCGATACCGCGCTGGACGACAGCGTGGATCTGCTGGCGCCGCGCATCCCGATGGCGACGCTGCGCAACGACCTGATCGCATGCCCGGAGTGCGATGCGCTGCACCGGCGCTCCAGCGTCGACGGCGCGGGCCAGGTGGACGCCACCAGCGACACCGCGCCCTCCGGCCGTCACTACGAATGCCGACGCTGCGGCGCCACGCTGGGCCTCACGCGCCACGCCAGGTTCGACCTGCCACTGTCGCTGGCAATGACCGGCCTCGTGGCGCTGGCGATCGCGCACCTGAATCCGATCCTGGCCATCGACATCCAGGGCCAGGTGCTCAGCACCACGCTGTGGCACGCCGCCTGGACGCTGTACGACGAAGGCGCCTGGTTCATGTGCGGCCTGGTGCTGTTCACCACGTTGATCAACCCGTTGATCGAGATGGGCGCCGTCTGCTACGTGCTGCTGCCGCTGCGTTCGGGCCATCAGGCGCCCGGCTCCGACATCGTGCTGCGTGCGATGCAGGCAGTCAAGCCGTGGGTGATGGTGGAGGTGTTCATGCTGGGTGTCCTGGTGGCCTTCGTGAAGCTCAACGGCCTGGCCAGCGTGGTTGCCGGCCCCGGCCTGTGGGCCTTTGCCGCCGTGATGCTCCTGGTCACGGCGATGGCGTCGGTGTTCGACCACGAGCATGTGTGGGCGTCCACGTCCGCTCTGCGCCGAAGGGATGGCTGAAACAAGTCCCTGGTGCCGGCGGTGTCAAGCCAGGAAAGTCTTACTTTTTCAACTCGGCGGTCGATATACCGGAATGCAGCGAACGACGCTGCCTCATCCAGACAGAAATCCATGACCTCTTCATCGTCCAACGGCCCCTCGCTCGGCCGCCGACTGACCGCCGCCTTCGGCGTCACACTCTGCCTTGCGCTGCTCGGCTCCGGCTACGGTGTCTATGCACTGAACCAATCCGCCGAGAAGACGCGCACCATCATCGAGCAGGACATCGTCACCGAACGCCTGGTGGCGGAGTGGTATCGCAATGTCGCGATGTCGGTGCGCCGCACGACGGCCATCGCTGTCAGCGCCGACCCGTCGCTCGCCGACTTCTTCGCGGCGGACGTCGCGGCAACGACGAAGTCCTCCAGCCAGCTGCAGGACAAGATCGGCAAGCTGATGGAAAGCGACGAGGAAAAGGCTGTGTTTGCCGAGATCCAGACCGTGCGCAAGAGCTACGTGAGCACGCGTGACGCCGTGTCCGCCGCCAAGAAGGCAGGCGATGCCGAAGGTTCGCGCAAGCTGCTGGACGAGACCTACCTGCCGGCCTCCGTCAAGTACCAGGACGCGCTGCAGCACCTGACGACGCTGCAGGCCGAATCGATCGACCGTGCCGGGGCCAGCATCCAGGCCGAGAACCGCAACGCGCGCATCGCCTTGATCGCGTTCGGCGCCGCATCGCTGATCCTTGGCGGGCTGCTCTCAGCCTGGCTGGTGCGCAGCATCACCCGGCCGATCCGGCGCGCCGTCGACGCGGCCAACCGCATCGCCAGCCTCGACCTGACCGATCACATCGCGTCGCACGACCGCGACGAGACCGGCCGCCTGCTGAAGGCCCTCGCGTCGATGCAGGGCTCGCTGAAGACGCTGGTGGCGCAGGTTCGCACATCCACCGACAGCATCGGCATCGCGTCGGCGGAGATCGCCGACGGCAACATGGATCTGTCGTCGCGCACCGAAGAGGCGGCGTCCAACCTGCAGCAGACCGCGGCGTCGATCGAGCAGATGAACGGCACGGTGCAGCAGTCGGCACTGAGCGCGCGCACCGCCAACGACCTGGCCGCCACCGCGGCCGACGTCGCGATGCGCGGCGGCGCGGTCGTGGCGCGCGTCGTCACGACGATGGAGGAGATCAACGGCTCGTCGCGCCAGATCTCCGACATCATCGGCGTCATCGACGGCATCGCATTCCAGACCAACATCCTCGCGCTGAACGCGGCCGTCGAGGCGGCGCGTGCCGGCGAACAGGGCCGCGGCTTCGCCGTGGTGGCCACCGAAGTGCGTTCGCTGGCGCAGCGCAGTGCCGCGGCGGCCAAGGAGATCAAGAGCCTGATCGGCGCGTCGGTGGATCGCGTGGAAGTCGGCACGCAACTGGTGGCCGACGCGGGCGCGACGATGAGCGAGGTGGTGGAGGCCGCCAAGCGCGTGTCCGCCATCATTGCGGAGATCACCAACGCGGCCACGGAGCAGAGCCAGGGCATCGGCCAGGTCAACACCGCGGTGGCGCAACTCGATCAGGTGACGCAGCAGAACGCCGCGCTGGTGGAGGAATCGGCAGCCGCCGCGGAAAGCCTGCGGCTGCAGGCGCGGCAGCTGTCCGAGACGGTCCAGCGCTTCCGCCTTCCGGCCTGACGCCGGACGCGTCAGCGCGCCTGCAGCCCGGCGATCCCGGCCAGCAGCGCGTACGAGCGTCGTCGTGCGGCCGCGTCGAAGATCGCCGACACCACCATCAGCTCGTCGGCGCCGCTGTACTCGACGAAGCGCTCGAGCCCGTGGCGCACGGTCTCGGGCGAGCCGACGATGGAGCACGCGAGCATGCTCTCGGCCATCTGCTTCTCGGCCGGCGACCAGTAGGTGTCGATGTCGTCTATCGGTGGCTGCTGCGGGCCGGGGCGGCCGCGACGCAGGTTGGCGAACGATTGTTGATGCGACGTGAACAGGCGCTTCGCCTCGGCATCGGTGTCGGCCACGACGACGTTGACGCCGGCCATCGCGTGCGGCTTCTGCAATTGCTCCGACGGCTTGAACAGGCGCTTGTAGAGCTCCATCGCGTGCGTGAGCGCCTCGGGCGCGAAGTGCGACGCGAACGCGTATGGCAGGCCCAGCGCGGCGGCCAGTTGTGCGCCGTAGGTGCTGGAGCCGAGGATCCACAGCGGTACTTCCAGGCCGGCACCGGGCACGGCCTGCACCGTCTGGCCGGGCCGCACGGGTTGGAACAGCGCCTGCAGTTCCTGCACGTCCTCGGGGAAGTTCTCGGCAGTGCGCGGGTCGCGCCGCAGCGCGCGCACTGTGGTCTGGTCGGTGCCCGGCGCGCGGCCCAGGCCGCAATCGATGCGGCCCGGATACAGCGAGGCGAGCGTGCCGAACTGCTCGGCGATCACCAGCGGCGAATGGTTGGGCAGCATGATGCCGCCCGAGCCGACGCGGATCTGCGACGTGCCTTGCGCCAGGAAGCCGATGACGACGGCCGTGGCCGCACTCGCGATGCCCGTCATGTTGTGGTGCTCCGCCACCCAGTAGCGCGTGTAGCCCAGCTGTTCGGCATGCTGGGCGAGCGCGAGGCTGCTTCGCAACGCGTCGCCGGGCGTGGAGCCTTGCTGTACCGGGACGAGGTCGAGGACGGACAGCGGCGGGAACTTGGAGGAGGAGATCGAGGACATGAGGTGCGCGTCAGGGAACGGGATATCCGAACCATACGACGCTTCGTGAGACCAAGGCGGCGGCAGGGAGGAAGAAGCGGCTTGCCGTCGACACAGGACATGGCGCGCCGGCCGCCTGAGGTGTCTGGCATCTCCTCGTCCGCGCCAGGATGCTGGTCGCTGCAATGACGTCGCTCGCGGAGGAGGCGATGCCTGACGCCGATCGTGAGCGAATCCGGCGTCAGGCGTTGCCTCGAATCGCGGCCAGCGTGCAGCTTTCGTCAGCAGCCCGACGCGATCCGAGGAGACGCCAGACACCTCGGCACTGCTCCGGCGCGCCGAGGTCAAGACGTTCAGGCAGGATTCGTGGGGATCGCAACGGACGCCGTCGGCGCAGGAACGCCCTCGCCCCAGCCGCCACCCAGGGCACGTATCAGGCCGACGGTGGCCTGGTATTGCGCGGCCCGGACCTGCACGGCGATGCGACGGTTCGCGAGTTCGCTGCGGCGCGCGTCCAGCAGCTCGAGCTGGCTCACGAGGCCGTTGCGATAGCGTGCGTCGGACAGCACCGTCGCGCGCGTCGAGGCATCGACAGCCACCTTCTGCGCGCCGGCCTGGTCGGACAGCAGGCGCAGCGAGGCGAGTTGGTCCTCGACGTCGCGGAAGGCACCGAGAACCTGTTCGCGGTAGCTCGCCGCGGCGATGTCCCACTGCGCGTTGGCCGTCTGCACGCCGGCCGCGCGCCGGCCGCCGTCGAAGACAGGCAGCGACAGCAACGCACCGATGCCCCACGCGCGCGCCGACCACTTGAACAGGTCGCCGATGTCGGTGGACGCATAGCCGGCGTTGGCGGTCAACGCGACGTCCGGGAACCAGGCGAGCCGCGAGACGCCCGCGCGCGCTTCGGCGGCCTGCATCGCGAGCTGCGCGGCCGACACGTCGGGGCGGCGCGCCAGCACCGTGCTGGGCACGCCGGCCGGCACGCCGGGCAGCGCGCCCGTCCAATCCGTGGACGCCAGCGTGAAGCCGCTGGGCAACTCGCCCAGCAGAACGGCCAGCGCGTGCTCGTGCAGCGCGCGCTCGCGATCGAGCGCCAGCGCCTGCGAACTCGTCGCCGCCACTTCGGCCTGCACGCGCGCCAGATCGAGCTCGGCGACGTCGCCGGCCTGGTAACGGCGCTCCGTCAGGTGCAGCGTGTCGGCGTAGGCCGCCACAGTCTGGCGCACGATCTCGCGTTCGGCGTCGAGCGCGCGCAGTTCGAAGTAGGCCTGGGCCACGTCCGACTGCACGATCAGGCGCGTGCTCTGGAGCGCGGCCTCGCGCGATTGCGCGTCCAGCGACGCGGCGTTGCGGGTCTTCGTGAGCTTGCCGAAGAAGTCGGGCTCCCACGACGCGCCGAGTCCGGCGTTGCCCAGATTGCTGGCCTGGCCGGGCAGGCCGCCCAGGCCCGGCGCGATCGTGGCGCGCGCGGCACCCAGTTGCGCACCGACCTGCGGCAGGAGGTCGGCCTGCGCATCGCGCAACAGCGCCCGCGCCGCGAGCACGCGCGCGGCGGCCTGTTGTATGTCGGTGTTGTTGGCCGAAGCACGCGTGACGAGGTCGTCCAGCACCGGATCGGAAAACACCTTCCACCACGTGCCGCGCGCCTGCGCCTCGGCCGGGCCGACGTTGGCGAAGCGGGCCGAACCGTCTTCCTTGAAGGCCGTCGGCGCCGCGGGCGCGGCGGTCGGCACGAACGACGAGGTGCTGGCACAGCCGGCGAGCACGAGCGCGGCCACCAACGGGATCAATGAGGTACTGAGAAAGCGGGTCATGACTTTTCCTTTGCGTTGCGGTGCGCGGCCGGGACCGCGCACCTCACTTCTTCTTCATTCGTCCTGGTGGCGCGGTGCGGCCAGCACAGGCTGCACGCCAAAGCCGCCGCCACCGTGGCCATGGCCGTGATCCACGTCCACGCCCGGCGCCTCGACGTCGTGCGGGATCTCGCCGTGCTGCTTCAGCGGCCTGTTGCCGGCGAGGCCGCGCAGCAGCACGTAGAAGACAGGCGTCAGGAACAGGCCGAACGCGGTCACGCCGATCATCCCGAAGAACACCGCCACGCCCATCGCATGGCGCATCTCGGAGCCGGCGCCGGACGACAGCACCAGCGGCAGCACGCCCATCACGAACGCCATCGACGTCATCAGGATCGGACGCAGACGCAGGCGGCTGGCCTCGATCGCGGCGCGCAGCGGCGTGCGGCCGGCGAACTCCAGCTCGCGCGCGAACTCCACGATCAGGATCGCGTTCTTCGCACTCAGCCCCACCAGCACCATCAACCCGATCTGCGTGAAGACGTTGTCGTCTCCATGCGTGAGCCACACACCCGTCATCGCGGCGAGCAGGCCCATGGGCACGATCAGCAGGATGGCCAGCGGCAGCGTCAGGCTCTCGTACTGCGCGGCCAGCACCAGGAACACCAGCAGGATCGAGATCGGGAAGATCAGTGCTGCGGAGTTGCCCGCCAGGATCTCCTGGTAGGTCAGGTCCGTCCATTCGTAGGTGACGCCCGGAGGCAGCGTCTCGGCGGCGATGCGCGCGATCGCGTCCTTGGCCTGGCCCGACGAATAGCCCGGGGCCGGACCGCCGTTGACGTCGGCCGCGAGGAAGCCGTTGTAGCGCATCGCGCGTTCGGGGCCGAACGTCGGCGTCACCTTCATCAACGCCGACAGCGGCACCATCTCGCCGGTGGTGGAGCGCACCTTCAGCAGGCCGATGTCCTCGGCGCGCGCACGGAAGGCCGCGTCCGCCTGCACCCGCACCGAATACGTGCGGCCGAACTTGTTGAAGTCGTTCACGTACAGGCTGCCCAGGTAGATCTGCATCGTGTCGAAGATGTCCGTCACCGGCACGCCCAGCTGTTGCGCCTTCGTGCGATCGATGTCGGCGTACAGCTGCGGCACGTTGACCTGGAAGCTCGAGAACATGCCCGCGAGTTCCGGCGTGGCGTAGGCCTTGGCCATGAAGGCCTTCAGCGCGGCGTCCATGCCGGCGATGCCCACCGAGCCGCGGTCTTCCAGCTCCAGCTTGAAGCCGCCCGTCGTGCCGATGCCCGACACCGGCGGCGGCGGGAACATCACGACGAAGGCTTCCTGGATGCCGGCGAACTGCTGGTTCAGTTGCTGTGCGATCGCGCCGGCGCTGAGGTTGGCGCTCTTGCGCTTGTCGAAGTCCTGCAGCGCGACGAACACGATGCCGGAGTTCGAGCTGTTGGTGAAGCCGTTGATCGACAGACCCGGGAACTGCACCGCGTGCTCGGTGCCCGGCTGCTTGGCGACGATGTCGCCCATCTTGCGGATCACGGCCTCGGTGCGATCGAGCGTCGCGCCGTCGGGCAATTGCGCGAAGCCGATCAGGTACTGCTTGTCCTGCGGCGGCACGAAGCCGCTCGGCACGGCCTTGAACAGACCCAGCGTGGTCGCGGCGAGCAGCGCGTAGATGACGATCATGATCGTCTTCTTCGAGATCGCGCGCGTCACACCGCCGCTGTACGCATCGGCACCGCGGTGGAACAGGCGGTTGAACGCGGCGAAGAAGCGGCCCAGCACGGCGTCCATGCCGCGCGTGAGCGCATCCTTGGGCGCGTCGTGGCCCTTGAGCAGCAGTGCGGCGAGCGCCGGCGACAGCGTCAGCGAGTTGACCGCCGAGATCACCGTCGAGATCGCAATCGTCAGCGCGAACTGCTTGTAGAACTGGCCCGTGAGGCCGCTGATGAAGGCCAGCGGCACGAACACGGCAACGAGCACCAGCGCGATCGCGATGATCGGGCCCGATACCTCGCGCATCGCGCGGTACGTGGCATCGCGCGGCGACAGCCCGTTGGAGATGTTGCGCTCCACGTTCTCCACCACCACGATCGCGTCGTCGACGACGATGCCGATCGCCAGCACCAACCCGAACAGGCTCAGCGCGTTGATCGAGAAGCCGAACAGGCTCATGACGCCGAACGTGCCCACCACCGCGACCGGCACGGCCAGCAGCGGGATGATGGACGCGCGCCAGGTCTGCAGGAACAGGATCACGACCAGCACGACCAGCGCGATGGCCTCGAGCAGCGTGTGCACCACCGATTCGATGGAGGCGCGCACGAACTGCGTCGGGTCGTAGACGATGCTGTACTGCACGCCTTCGGGCATGGACTTCTGCAGCTCGGCCATCTCGGCGCGCACGCCGTTCGAGATCGCGATCGCGTTGGAGCCCGGTGCCGCGAAGATCGGGATCGCGACGGCTTCCTTGTTGTCAAGCAAAGAGCGCAATGAATAGTCGGCGGCGCCGAGCTCGATGCGCGCGATGTCGCGCAGGCGCGTGACGGCGCCGTCGGCGCTGGTCTTGACGATGATGTCGCCGAACTCGTCCTCGGTCTGCAGGCGGCCTTGCGCGTTCACCGACAGCTGCACGTCGATGCCGTGCAGGTTGGGCGAGGCGCCCACGATGCCGGCCGCGGCCTGCACGTTCTGGCCGCGGATCGCGGTGACCACGTCGCTCGGCGACAGGCCGCGGTTGGCCACCTTCTGCGGGTCCAGCCAGACGCGCATCGAGTAGTCCCCCGAGCCGAACAGCTGCACGTCGCCAACGCCTTGAACGCGCGCGAGGCGGTCCTTGACGTTGAGCACCGCGTAGTTGCGCAGGTAGGTCATGTCGTAGCGGCCCGACGGCGACAACAGGTGGACCACCATCGTGAGGTCGGGCGAGCTCTTGATCGTCGTGATGCCGAGCGTGCGCACTTCCTCGGGCAGGCGCGGCTCGGCTTGCGAGACGCGGTTCTGCACCAGCTGCTGCGCCTTGTCCGGGTCGGTGCCCAGCTTGAAGGTGACCGTCAGCGTCATCAGGCCGTCGGTGGTGGCCTGGCTGCTCATGTAGAGCATGCCTTCGATGCCGTTGATCGACTCCTCGAGCGGCGTGGCCACCGTCTCGGCGATCACCTGGGGATTGGCACCCGGATAGTTCGCGCGCACGACGACCGACGGCGGCACGACGTCGGGGTATTCGGAGATGGGGAGACCGCGTACCGCGATCAGGCCGCCGAGAAAGATCAGCAGCGACAACACGCCGGCGAAGATCGGCCGGTCGATGAAGAATTTGGAAAGGTTCACGAGGTGCTCCCTGGGAATCGGGGAAAAGCGCCGCCCGGCGCCGGGGTGCGGCGCCGGGCGTGCGACTTCTTGTTCAGTTCTTGGCGTCGTCGGTTGACTTCATCGCGACCATCTGCGGCGCGATGAGCGAGCCCGGCCGCACACGCTGCAGGCCGTTGACGACCACGCGTTCGTTCGGCTTCAGGCCCGAGGTGACGATGCGCAGGCCGTCGACGTTGGCGCCCAGCGTCACTTCGCGGTAGGCCGCCTTGTCGTCGCTGCCTACCACCATCACGAACTTCTTGTTCTGGTCGGTGCCGACCGCGCGTTCGTTGATCAGCAACGCCGAATCGGCCTTGACCTGGCCCATGCGCAAGTGCGCGAACTGGCCGGGCATCAGCACGCCGTCGGTGTTGTCGAACACCGCGCGCACGCGCACCGTGCCGCTCCTCGCATCGACCTGGTTGTCCACCAGTTGCAGGTGGCCGGCGATCGGCGTGGCGGTGTCGCCCGAGGTGCCCATCTGCACGGGAATCTTCTCGATCTGCGCGCGCCCGCTGGCGCCTGCAGGCAGCTCGCGCAGCGCGCGCGTGACGATCTGCTCGTCGGCGTCGAAGCTCGCATAGATCGGGCTCACCGACACCAGCGTCGTCAGTACCGGCGCGCCCGGGCCGGCGGCCACGAGGTTGCCGGTGGTGATCTCCAGCTTGCCGACGCGGCCAGACACCGGCGCCCTCACCTGCGTGTAGCCCAGGCTCAACCGCGCCGTCTGCAGTTGCGCCTGCGCGGAGCGCAGGTTGGCGTCGGCTTCGCTGTTGGCGTTCAGGCTG
>Ga0302157_10002761_pt1 | contig 20171 bp, 17 predicted proteins | sample I_Bog_N3_3_FD_193502 | JGI IMG/M metagenome (GOLD analysis project Ga0302157, IMG submission 193502) | Peat permafrost microbial communities from Stordalen Mire near Abisko, Sweden - I_Bog_N3_3 | ecosystem: Environmental > Terrestrial > Soil > Wetlands > Peat | place: Sweden: Abisko, Stordalen... | reverse complement strand
CAATACCCGTAATCGCCCCGTCTGCAGTCACCGTCAGCGCCAGCCGCGCGACACGTTTTTCCTGTCCCTTGGGCTGACCGGTGAGCGTCAAGCGGCCGCCGGCCGCCGGAGCCAGCGTCAGGTTGGTCAATTCCCTTTCCAGTTGCGTGTGCCCCAGCAGAAAGCGCAGCGGCGAGCGCAGATCGTCCAGCTCCTTGGCGGGAATGCGCTGCACCTGAGAGTCGCCGCGCGAGTAGAACCACGCAAACCTACCATCGAGCAGGAAAAGCTTTCCGGCAGGCGAGCTATACTCCCACTTCATGCGGCCCGGCTTCAAGAGCAACAGCGTACCGCTCTCGGTGCGCCGAATGCCCATGCCCTCGTAGCTTTCGGTGAAGCCGGCCCTGAGCGAATGCAACTGGTTGTAATGGCTATCGACCTTCTGCGCCATGTCGTGCGCGGAGGGCGGGCGCTGTTGAGCACAGAGGATTGTCGAAAGCAGCGTGGCGGCGACTAATAAGCCGCCGCGCATCATGAATCTGCCCGCGCTCATTGGACCAGTTCTGCGCAGTTGACGCCACCCGCGGGATCCTGCTTCAGCACGCCGCCTTCGTCGCTGCAGAAACCCAGATCCCCGGTCTTGCCGACAGCTTCAGGCACCGCTGTAAGCGTGTACCCGTCCACCCGCTCCGAGCCATTCAGCGCATTCTTCGCGCAATTGGTGATGGTAAAGATGTAACCATCCTTGTTGCCCTTGGAAAGTTCATCGGGGAGCATCTCGGAGGCTGTGGACGAAGGCGGCTTAGCGGGATCGCCGCCAAGATATTGCAGGTTGCAGGCAAATCCCTTGCTCGGGTAGTTCGTCGAGTACATCATCTCCGCTTGCTGAATAGTCTGCATCGACTTCTTCGCGGAAAGCTCGCGGGAGTGCTTCATGACGCTGCGGTAAGTGGGAAAGCCGATCAGCATCAGGACCGTGATGATCGCCATAACGATCAGCAACTCCATCAATGTGAAGCCGTTAGGCCGCAAAGCGCGGCAAGTACGACAGTTCGAGTTCTTGCGATTCATGGGATTCCAATTCCTTTGGGAGCAGCCGAAACACTCCGGCCCATTCGTGAAAATCCTACAACGTATGGACGCGAAAGGGAAATGAACCGCTCGAAAAAGCAGGGAACAGGGATCAGGGAATAGGGAATAGTTCGCGGAGGTTAGCTTTCAGTAGCCAGTTGGCAAAGCGCAGTTTCCGCGCCGGAGAAACTCAACGAAGCCTTTGAGTCCCACCAAGCCGATGCTGTCCCCTATTCCCTGATCCCTGATCCTTATTCCCTATTCCCTGTTCCCTATTCCCTATTCCTTGTCCTTAGAACCCGTACGAAATGCCGAAGGCCACGCGCGCGCGAATGTTCAGGTTGACCTTGCCGCCAGGCAATGGACCGCCGCCGACATTGTCGGTGATGACCTCGTTGAGCAGCGGATTGTCGATGTAGCCACCCGCGTGCAGAATCCCGGCGTCGACGTTCAGCTTGCGCTTGGCAAACGGAACAATGCGGACGGCGTAAACCTCAGTGGTGGGAATATCGAAGAGCGTTGCCTGCACTTTATAGGGTTTCAAGGTATTCGTGGCCGTGGCCGAGGAGATGTGCTGGGGCTGCTCGGCGATTTCGAAAGCCGGGATGATGGTGCTCTTGGCCGGTCCCTTGATGACAAAGGCTACGGAACCGAAGGCCTTGCCCTCGAAGCCGGGAGCGTTGCCGCCCAGGCCCCACAGCGAGGCGTTGGTGCCGCGCAAGCCGGCGCTCGCCAGAATGGGCAGATTCTTGACCTGCGTGAAGAGCTTGGTGGCTACCACGTAGATGTCGCCGTTGGCGGTCTTCTGTTTGCCGTAAATGGCTTCAGGAGTCGTATCGTCATGGTCAATCAGATATCCGGCAAGATTGTTGATGTTGACACCGATCTTGTCGCCGGTGCGGTAGATGCCGCCCACGGAGATCGCCGGAACCCACTTCTGCTTTCTGTAGCCGTCGGGGATGAGGTTCACCTTGGCGTGCACGATGTCGAAGCCCGAGTCCCACAGCGGAGTAAGCGTCGGTCCGAGCGGTGCCTTGCTGCCGCCGTCCTCGTTGTGAATTTCATGGGTGTAGCCGAACTCGAAGCGCTGGGCGAAGCCTTCAGTCACCGATACGGTGCTGAAGTCGCCGACGATCGGGCCGGCGGCCAGGAAGTGATAGGCGACGGAGGGCTGGCCCAGGCCCTTGGCGGGCGAGGGAGAGACCAGCGCCAGCGGCGTAACAAAGACGCCCGTTGGACCTTCATAGCCCAGGCTCTGCGCCTGCGCTGTGTGAGCGGCAATTGGCAGAGAAATGAGCAGAGCGAGCGCTGCGAGCAGGCTTTTCGGCACTGGCAAATGGAAAATGGATGCAAAGACGCGCATAGCGATTTTCTCCTTGATGAAATCGGGTTGGGAGGAAGAATCGTGCGACGGAAGCATCCCTCTGCAACAGCAAAGCGCGGAGAGCGTCTTATGCCTCTCGTTGTGCGGAGACACAAACAGCTATGCCCAAAGGATTCCAGATGCAGAATGGATTTTCAGTCGCGAAGAAACACTGTTGCTAGAGGCAACAGGGACAACAAGCGAAATGCCAGGCGGCATGAAGCGACTGATTCATGAAAGTGAGTTTATATGATTTTGCCGAAATGTCAAAATCAGAAAATAGAAAACGCATCATCGAATTGATTGGTGATTCAATGGCTTCGTCGCGGCTCTTTCTCAACCCCTCCCGCGCCTTTGTAACTGGGAGCTGAGTTCCCTATTCCCTGTTCCCTAATCCCTGTTCCCTGCTTTTCAACACACCAGCTTAGTCCGTCTCAGCTTGACCCCGTCGAGGCGGCCCAGCAGGGTGACGGCGATGCGTGCGGGATCGAAGAGACGCTGCGCCATCGTCTGCACCTGCGCCGCGTTCACTTCGCCGATGCGAGCGATAATCTCCTCCACGGAGATGAACTCGTGGAAGTACATTTCCTGCCGCGCCAGATTCGCCATGCGCGCGTTCGAGCTCTCCAGGCCCAGCAGGATATTGCCCCTGACCTGGTCCTTGGCGCGGGTCAGCTCCTCCTCGCTCAACAGCTCTTGCTTCAGCTTGCGGAACTCAGCCAGGATCAGGTCCACCACCTCCAGGCCCTTGCCCACCGATGTCCCGGCAAAGACGCTAAGGATTCCGGTGTCGCGATAGGGACTCAGGTCGGAGTAGATTGAGTAGGCCATGCCCCGCTCTTCACGGATTGTCTGGAAGAGGCGGGAGCTCATGCCGCCGCCCAATACCGTATTCAGAATCAGCGTAACGTAGCGGTTTTCGTCGGTGATTTTCGGCGCCGGAACGCCCAGGCAGATCTGCACCTGCTCCAGGGATTTTTTATTGCGGAGCACTATGCGCGCCGAGGATTCGGGCGCCGGCAACTCGTGGAGCGTGGCCCCGGCTGCCAGCGTCGAGAACTTCTGCGCGACTTCTTCCGCAAAGCGATCGTGATCCAGATTCCCGGCCGCGGTAAAGATCATGTTGCCGCCATGAAAGCGGTCGCCATGGTAGTCGAAGAGGCTCTGTTGATCCAGCCTGCGCACTGTCTTCGCGGTGCCCAGAATCGGCCAGCCCAGCGGATGATCCTTCCAGAACGCCTGCATGAACAGTTCGTTGACCAGCAGATCCGGGTTGTCCTCGTCGATCTTGATCTCTTCCAGAATCACGCCGCGCTCGCGTTCGATCTCTGGCGCGGCAAAGACCGGGTTGAGCACCAGGTCGGACAGCACATCCAAGGCGATGGGAACATGGTCGGCCAGCGACTTGACGTTGAAGCAGATGGTCTCCTTGCCGGTGAAGGCGTCCAGGTTCCCGCCAATCGAGTCCATCTCGCGCGCAATCTGCTGCGCGGAGCGGGAGTGTGTGCCTTTGAAGAGCATATGCTCCACAAAATGGGAGATGCCGTTGCTCTCCGCCAGTTCGCAGCGTGAGCCAGATTTAATCCAAACGCCCATAGCCACCGAGCGCATGTACTCCATGCGTTCCGTCAGAACGATCAGGCCGTTCGGCAGCTCGGTGCGGCGAAGATTTCGCTCGTTGGTCATCGTCCCTCGTCTCTTCGATTGTAGGGCAACCCGGGCTTGAGAGGCACTGGCGGCTTTTCGGTGACAAATGCGCGCCAAGGGGAAATGCTCTATCCTGACCCCAGTGATGAACGAAGATCTCAGCCAACTCGTGCGTTTAGACCCTACCGGCCCGACGAGCGAAAGCCGACCTTCTGCACCAAAACAGGTGCTTTTCGGCCTGAATCAGGAAGAGCTGGCGGCTTGCATAGTATCAGCGAGCGAACCTGCCTGGCGCGGCAAGCAGTTAGCGGAAGCCTTGTACCGTCAATGGATTACAGAATTAAGTGAAATCACTACTTTACCCAAGCCGTTGCGCCAGCGGCTCGCCTCCGAAGGCTGGGAGGTTGGGGGACCAAAGATCGTCCAGGTCTTCCAGTCCACCGACGGCACGGAACGCTATCTGGTTGAGGGCGGGAGCCGGGATGACCGCACCGCGGTCGCGGAAACTGTGGAAACCGTCTGGATGCCCGAAGGCGACGACGGCGAATCCGGCGACGGCAGCGATGCGGACAATCCAGAAACTCCGGGTGGCCCAGGTCTTGCTTCTGAGACCTGGGAATCAATCTCCAATGCCGAACGCCGCAGGCATCGCGCCACCCTCTGCATTTCCAGCCAGGTGGGCTGCGCGGTCAACTGCCAGTTCTGCCTCACGGCCAAGCTGGGCTTACAGCGCAACCTCAGCGCCGGTGAGATCGCCGGGCAAGTCTTGGCGGTTTTTGACCGTCACGGCGTCGAGGTGGGCCGGGACCGCGTGAACCTGGTCTTCATGGGCATGGGCGAGCCGTTCCTGAACTACGACAACTTCATGGCGGCGGTGCGCCTGCTCGTCAGCGAGGTCGGCCTGAGTCCGCAGCGCATGACGGTCTCGACCTCCGGCATCGTCCCCGGCATCGAGCGCTTTGCCGCCGAGCCGGCCGAGTTTCGTCCCAAACTTGCCATCAGCCTCAACGCGCCCAACGATGCGATTCGCTCCGAGATTATGCCCATCAACCGGAAATGGCCCATCCAGGCGGTTGTGGACGCCGTGCGCCAGATAAAACTCCGGCCCCGCGAGCGCATCACGCTTGAATATGTCCTGCTGGGCGGCGTCACTGACCGGCCTGAGGACGCCCGCGAAGTGGCGCGTCTCATCCGCCGCACCGGCCTGCCCGCCAAGGTGAACCTGATCGCATGGAACCCCGGCCCCGGCATCAGCTACGCAACGCCAAAGCCAGAAGCGGTCGAAGCCTTCCGCATCGCATTGGCCGACGCGAAGATTCCCACCTATGTGCGCAAGCCCCGTGGCCGCGACATCTACGCCGCCTGCGGCCAATTGAAACGCACCGTGGAGGGGTGAGATTCAGCTTTGTTCCGCTGTACCTCGGAATGCTTCATTGTCGAATCTGCGAAGGAATATCACGCCAGTCCAAATCCAATAGTGCTTGCCAGTCCACCAATCTCCTAGAATCTGGCCGCACTTGTTCGTCTGGTTGAAATTGCGATAAATCCGTGAGCCTTCACCGAGCCCTCGCGCCCTTTGCTTTGCTCTTTCCAGGGTGCGCAAGTCCCAGCATCCGACGCCTGGATGGTAGTTCGGCGCGTACACTGTGTAACCGATCTTGATTCTCTCGATGGCCATGTCTGCTAAGCCGCCGCTCGCTCCACCACTTCCAGCACCGTTCCATCGATCTTCTGTAGATAAGCCACGATCTCGAATAAGTTCTTTGCCTGCGGATTCCCTGTCGTGCTGAACATGCGCATCAGCACCTTGGGAGAGCGGCCGAGATCGGCCCCCAACTTCACAAAGCCAATCGTGCCATTAATGTACTTGCGAAGCACGGATTTGCCCGTCTCCACATCGCCGGCGATCATGCAGCCGACGGCTTCCCGCAACAGCGCTCGGCGAAATCCTTCGCTGTGCTGAATCCTTTTCTTGATCGTCTCATTAAAACTTTTCGTGAGCGCCATCATCCCTCCTGCTTCCGTGCTTTGTATTCCCGCCAGAGATTGTGAGCCGCAGCGATATCGGCTTGTTGCCGCCGCTTGGTCCCTCCGCCCAACAAGATCACAAGCTGCGTTCCATCCCAACCGAAATAAATGCGGTATCCGGGACCGAAATCCAGCCGCAATTCCTGAACGCCCGCGCCTACGCTCTTCGCTGCCGCAACACTGCCACGTTCCAATCGATCAAGTGCAACGGTAATCCTGGCTTGGGTTACATCATCCAGCTTGTCAAACCACCGCTCAAAAGGATTGCGCCCTTGACGGTCAACGTACTGGCGAATCTCGATCACATACGGATGGTAGCATAAAAGATACTATATGAAAATATTTATTCCGCCTGTTTCCCATCCATTCCACGAAACAAAATGGAACAGATGAGAAATCCAGCGGATTCGGCGCTTGAATGCCGCGTCAATTATTTCAATTTCGCTGCCGGCTCCAGGCCGCGAGCCTTGAGCATGGGACCAATCTCAGGCTCCGCGCCAATCCACGCCGCGTACATCTTTGCGAGGTCTTCGGTGTTGCCGCGCGAGAGCACCATCTGGCGGAAGCGATCGCCGTTGGCCCGTGTCAGCCCGCCGTGATCTTGAAACCACTGGAAGGCATCGTCGTCCAGCATCTCGCACCATAGGTAGGCATAGTAGCCAGCGTCATAGCCATTGCCCCAGATGTGCAGGAAGTAGCTGGAGCGGTAGCGCGGCGGCACTGTGCTGAGCGACAGGTGCGTCTTCGCCAGCGCTGCGGTTTCAAAGGTGTCGGGACTCTCGAGCGGCGCATCGGGCGCGAGCGTGTGCCATTGCATATCCAGTTCCGCCGCGGCCAGCAACTCGGTCAGCATATATCCCTGGTTGAATGTGGCTGCTTTCTTGATTTTCGCGACCAGTTCGGCGGGCATCGGCGCGCCGGTTTTGTAGTGCTTCGCATAGTGTTCGAAGACCGCCGGATAGCTCGCCCAATGCTCATTGAACTGCGAGGGGAACTCGACAAAATCGCGAGGCACACTGGTCCCGGAAAGAGTGGGATATGTGGTGCTGGCGAACATACCGTGCAGCCCGTGACCAAACTCGTGGAACATCGTGGTCACATCGTCAAAGCTGATCAGCGCCGGCTCGCCCGCAGCGGGTTTGGCGAAGTTGGCCACGTTAAAAACCACCGGCAGCGTGCCCAGCAGCTTGGACTGGCCGACAAATTCGTCCATCCACGCGCCGCCGTTCTTGTTGTCGCGCTTGAAATAGTCGCAGTACCACAGTGCCAGCGGCTTTCCGTCGGCGTCAGAGACCTCATAAACCTGCACATCGGGGTTGTAAACCGGGATGTCCGTGCGCTGCTTGAAGGTAATCCCGTAAAGCTCGTGCGCGGCGTAGAAGACGCCGTTGTGCAGCACATTATTCAACTCAAAATAAGGCCTGGTCTGCGCTTCGTCCAGATCAAATTTCGCCTTGCGCACCTGTTCGGAATAGAAGTTCCAGTCCCACGGCTCGACGGAGAATCCGCCGTGCTGCGCATCGATGAGAGCCTGAATATCCTTCGCCTCACCCTGAGCCTTGGCGGTTGCCGCGGGCACCAGCGCATCCATGAATTTGAGCGCTGCTTCCGGCGTGCTGGCCATCTGGTCCGCCAGCTTCCATGCCGCATGGTTCGGGTAGCCCATCAGCTTGGCCCTCTGCGCGCGCAGTTGCGCCAGGCGGGCGATAATGTCGCGCGTGTCGTTCGTGCCGCCCCGCTCCGCGCGATTCCATGCTCCCTCGAAGAGCGCCTGCCGCGTAGCGCGATTGCTGAGCAACTGCAGGCTTGGCTGCTGCGTAGTGTTCTGTATAGAAAGCACCCAGCCATCCACTTTGCGGTCCGCTGCAGTTTGCGCGGCGGCGGCCACTTGAGCGTCAGTCAGGCCCGCCAGCGCCTGCTTGTCCTTGGTCACAAACGCCGCATCCTTGGCGGCAGCCAGCAGCTTCGAGACGAACGCGGTGGAGAGATTCGCTTCCTCTTCATTCAGCTTCTTCAGTGTGGCCTTGTCCGTATCGGAAAGCCGCGCTCCGGCCAGCACAAATTCCTGGTACTGGTATTCCACCAGGCGAAGCGATTCCGCATCGAGATGCAGCGAATGGCGCTCCTCGTAGATTTTCGAGACGCGCTGAAACAGCTTGGCATTCAGGTGAATCGCATCCTGCATCGCGGCCAGTTTCGGCGCCTCTGCGTCCTGAACCGCTTGCAGCGCAGGATTTATATTTGCGCCGGTAACTCCATTGAAGACGCCCATCACGCGGTCGATCAGCCGTCCGCTCCTTTCCATCGCGACAAAGGTGTTTTCAAACGTCGGCTCCGCAGGATTGTCGGCAATGGCGCGCGTCTCTTCGATCTTCTGCGCTATGCCTGCCTCAATCGCCGGCTGGTAATCAGAATCCTTGATCTTGTCGAAGGGCGGCGCATGGAAAGGCAAGGTGCTGGCCGCGTAGAACGGGTTGCCGGGCCCAAAGCCCGCATCGGCCGCCTGGGCATTCATGCCGCCAGGGGTGAGCGCGAATGCGCCGGCGATCATCAACGTGGGAATCTGCAACAAAATAATCCTCGTCCAGCTCGGTCTGCTTTTGTACATGGCAATAAATGCTCCTTGCATCCGCCGGAATTATACAGGAATGTACGAATCGAGCGTCAGGAGCAGGAAGGTCCGCTGGCCAGCGAGACCTGCCACGGTTTTGCTTCCGCGCTAGTTGCTCGCCATGGGTTTTACGCTGCCGCAGTCCGGACCTTTGTAAACCGACGAAGATTCGATTGTGTACTCGATTGGCCTGGAGTTCGCACCCATCTGCATATTGCCAATAAAATGCACCTTTCCGACAGCATGATCTGGATCGGACCACGATGACTCCAAAGTTCCCTTGCCCGCCATCCTGCCCGTGCATATCCAGTCGGCAGTCATGCTGGTGGTCTTCAGCACGACGTTGGAGATCTGGCATTCGCCGTTGCGGCTCTGCGGCATCGGGGCGCCGTATTTGTCGATCATGGCCTGGGTAAGGCAGACCTGCGTAGTGCGCGGGCCGCCACCAAAGGGTGAATTGGCGCCCGGCGGCATGGTCATGCCGGGAGGCATGGGCGATTGCTGCCAGGTCATGTTGGTGGTCATCTCCCAAAGTCCCGGCTTCCTGATCGACTGCGCCAAGGCAGCGATCGCAACCGCAAACAGGCAACAGCCCACAACGGTCCAAACTCGACTCTTGTGCATGAAATCCTCCTGGGGAATCGCGCCCGTTCGGGGCGGCGCGCCTTCACTCTATCGCAACGCGCAATCGACAGGGAAGAGAAAACTCAGTCCCGGCTGGCAAGAGCTGCGCCGCCCAGCGCCAGCAGGGCGCCGGTGACGCGTCCGGCGGCATGGCGAACCACGCTCTCTTCGCTGGCGAAGTCGCCGGCGATGCAACGCACGCCCAGCGCCTCAATTCGTTCAATGTCAGCCTTGATGGGCGACGCGCCCTCAGCCGCATAACGGGCCACAGTCTCCGGAGAAAAGACCCCTGTGTTCACCAGGGCATAGTCGAAGATGCGCGCGCGAGTGTGCTCAAAAATGCGCTCAATGTGCTGCGAGGCGGTCAACCCCAGGCTTTCGTTGGCCTGGGTCATCAGGTTGCAGATGTAGACGCGTGTGCCGCGCGCGTGGGCCAGGGCCGCCGGCATGCCCCGCACCAGGAGATTTGTAATGAGCGATGTGTATAGCGACCCGGGCCCCACTGTAATCAGGTCGGCGCGTTCGATCGCCTCCAGCGTCTCCGGCAGAGGAGCCGCATCCGGCGGGTCTAGCATCAGCTCCGCAATGCGCTTGCGGCTGGCGGTGATTTTGGTCTCGCCGCGCACCAGCGAGCCGTCATCCATGCGCGCCACCAGCGTGGCGTTGGCCGTGGTCACAGGGTAGATGCGCCCCCGTGTGGCCAGAATCTTTGACGCCAGTTGGATAGCGTGGCCGAAGTCGCCGGTAATCTCCGTGAGCGCGGCCACAAAAAGATTGCCGAAGCTGTGCCCCTCCAGCCCGTCTCCGGCGCGAAAGCGGTGGGCGAAGAGCCGTGCCAGCACGTCTTCCTCTTCGCTGAGAGCGACCATGCAGTTGCGCAGGTCTCCGGGCGGCAGCATATTGAATTCCTTGCGCAAGCGGCCGCTTGAGCCCCCATCGTCAGTCACGGTGACTACGGCGGCAAGATCGGCGATAAGGCCTGCGTCTGGAGCAGTCTGGCTGGAAGAGGCTACGTAGCGCCGCAGCCCGCGCAGCAGAATCGAGAGGCCGGTACCGCCGCCGATGGCCACCACGCGCAGCCCACCGGCCGCCGTGCCCGGCGCAACCGCATGAGGAAATGGCTCAGAACTCAATATCGGAGTGGTTGGAGAAGTCACTTGGTCTTCAGGGCACCTCAGGATACAGCAGCTCTGTAAACCGCGGGTCGTCTGCCATGCTCTGAAAGTCATTGTCCGCGCGGGCCTGGAGCCGGTTCTTAGGGTTCAATTCGATGGCTTGGCCCAGGTTGTTGAGGCAGTCCTGAGTGCGCCCCGTGATGGCGTCCAGCAGCGCCAACCCGTAAAGGGCGTAGTCTGCCTCGGGGTGGGCTTCCAGGATGCTGTTGAACTGCTCGCGCGCTTCCTCGTAGTAGCCGGTGTTCAACTGCGAGATAGCGTAGTCGTAGTGCTCCTCGGGCGTCAGGAAAGTCAGGTTCTGCCTTCCCATCTGCCGCTGACAGGTGGTGATGTACATCTTGCAGCGTTCCAGCAGTTCGGCAGGCGCAGCGGTAAGAAGCTTCTCGAAAGCGGCATGCGCCTTATCGAACCTGCCTTGCTGAACAAGTTGCACGGCGACCTGATAGTGCTGGTACGCCGGTCCCGTACCCGCGTTGGGATGACCGCCGGGCTTGCCTGACGGAGCAGATTTAGTTTTTGGGTCGTGCGCCAAGGATTGAACCTCTTGCATCATGGAATTGCCAGGAATCTGCACACCTTCAAGCGCTGTTGAGCCGGACCGCCGCTCGCAGAAAACTGCGCCAGGAAGATTGCGCTACTTAGCCACTCTTTATACGCACAACCCCGCCTCCCGTCAAGGCGCACGTTTAAGCGCGCCTCAACCTTCGGAGAATTCCGCCTGTGCGGACTTACGGTAAATGGCCGGATTCAGAGACGGGTCGTTGTACATTTTCAGTTGCCGATAGAGCTTGAAACGCCGCGTCCCCGCCAGGGTTTCGCGCCACAATGCGTCCAGGCAGGCGGCCAGATCAGCGCGTTGCTCTTCAAGAATCGCCAGCCGCTCCCGGTTGCGCGCTGCGTGACCCTGCGGTGCATCCGCGCGTTCGGCCTCTTCGCGCGTGTGATAGATCTTGAGCGCCAGAATCGAGAGCCGGTCGATCATCAGCCCAGGCGATTCGGAATTCACCTCCGCAGCTCCGTTCGGCAGTCCACTTGGCTCCAGCCAGGCAAGCAAGGCGCGGTCCAGTTCTTCGACCAGGTCGTTGCGGCGCTGATTCGTGCTGTCCACGCGCCTCTTCACCCCGGCCAGTTCGGCGTCGGTTGCGCCCGGGGCGCGAGCCTCGTCCTCAATGTGCCACAACTCAAAGTTGGCTTGATGCTGGCGACGAACTGCCGCAAGCCAATCAGACTCCCCCTCCGGTGGCGTGGCTTCCGCCGCCCCGTGCAGGGCGCGGGTCTCTCGATCCTGCAGGTTGACAATCTGCTCAGCCGAAATCACTCTGGTCTTTCCCTTCGTGGGGCTTGGCGCGGGTCTGGTGTGCGGTCCGGTTGCAGCGTCCATGGTAAAACGATCCTCGCCTGGGGGTCCAATCCGCGGTCATCCCGCGACGGAATCCAGCACCGCCCCTCCGGCCGGACTTCATGGAACCGGGCCGGAGAGGATAGTCTAGGAGAGGATAGTCTATGAGGGTAGCCAAAGAGGGTTACGGTGGCAGCTCTGAGGGCTTGGGCCCGGAGCTCCGCAGTAGACAAAGCCATGCACTGAGGAGAGACCCAAATTGAAGAGGAAGTTACTGCTTTCCATTCTGGCCATGGTTTCGGCCGCGTTCATGCCCCTGGCGGCCTCAAGCCAGCTTATCCACGATCGTGGAGCGGCGCCCGCTGAGAAGGCTGCGCCTACGCAGAAGTACGAAGTTTTCGCCGGCTATGGATATACTAGCCTCAACCAGGTGAACCAGACGCGCTACGGACTGCAAGGCGTCAACGTCTCGGTAACCCGCGACTGGGGAAGATTTTTCGGCATCACCGCCGACGGCGCCTTTTACAAGTACCCCTTCTCGCATCCTGCCATCCAGAACAGCCCGGACCTGCATCCCTCGATGGATGCGGTCCTCATTGGACCGGTGCTGCACGCCAACCTCTTCAGGCGCTACGACGCCTTTTTCCATGTATTGCTGGGCGGGGAGCACATCGGAGGCGTAAACGCCTCCCCTAACGTGTCATTTGCGGGCGGAGTCGGCGTCGGCATCGACTACAAGCTGAGTTCGCGCTTTGCCCTGCGCGCCTCGGGCGACGATATCGCCTCGTCGTTTGTCGCGCCGGTTTATCTTGCCAATCCGGCTCCTCCGAATTCGCCACCGCCGCCGGGAAGCTGCACGACAACCTCGAATTGTTCGCCGCATGAGCGCCGCAGTTCGCGCGCTTCCTTCGGCCTGGTTTACAAGTTCTAAGGGCAAGCTCCGGCGCCGGAAACACGCGGCGGTTAACGGCTTCCATCAAAATGCCCGTTTGGCATACTCCACCAAACGGGCATTGTTCGTCTGCACCTATTCCGCCGTGCGCTGCTCATCCCAGATCGCCGACTCGACTGACTCTGGCCGCCGCACCTGCGGGAACTAACCACTCCTCCACGCCTTCGAAGGCTGCGATTCCTCGGTTCCGTGTTCCCTATTCCCTGATCCCTGTTCTCTGACTACTTCTTCTTCAACGCCCTCCGCAACACAGTCTCCAGCGCCGCTTTCACTTCCGCATACTCGGCTGGCGAAAGCGTGCCGGCAATCTTCTCGCTTTCCACAGCGAAAAGCTCATCCTTGAGCGCATTCAGCAAGGCCGCGCTCTTGTCTGTTGGCTGCGGCGCGAAGGCCTGAACCATTCCACCCTCAAAGCCTGGAGCCTGAGCCGGCTTGCGCAGCAAAAAAGCCGCTGCGGCTGCCATCAGCAGAATCACCAGCGTCACGATATACCACTTGTACTTCGTCAGCGGGTCAGGCGTGGCGATCGGTGCGCCCAGGCCACCGCCTGGTCCCGAGCCAGGAGCGCCCGCCTCCTGTGTCGCGCCCGGCTGGCCGCCTGGCGCGCCCTGCTCCTCGCGGGGAATAGATCCCGTGCCCGAAATGGTAAACTCGACTTCCTTGCCGGGAACCGCGTTCTTGGCCACAAAGGTCTGAATAGTCGGGTCCTGAGGCACGGACTTGAAGGCCAATCCCGCTTTCGACGAGAAGGTCATGCTCTTGGGCAGTAGCACGCCAATGCTTTGCGTGGCCAGCAGCACCTGCGGCTTGAAGGTGAAGGAGCCGCCGCTGTAGGGCACGTGGTAGCTGATCTCGAAGAGCGTGCTCTTGTCGCCGTCGTCGGGCTGGATGGGAAAGTTGTAGGCGAAGTGGCCTTTGGGACCGTCGGCGTCCAGATTGATCGAGGTAGGCAGCCCGCCGGGCCGTTGCGCGCCCGCGCCTTCGACCACTGCCTCCTGCGGCAGCACGATCTCAAACGATTGCTTGCTCCATTGCGTGGTCGGCGGTCGGCTGGGGTTATGCACAAAGTACCGCTCAGTCACTTGCAATTGCCCATTGGCGGCCTCGAATTCCAGCACATCGGCCTCGACAAAGACCCCCGGCACCTTGGCGGCCACGTCATAAACTGAAATGTCGCCGGGCGCATTGCCCTCCGGCGCGCCAATAAAGTAGGGCGCGCCCTGGTGCATCGTCCGCACCAGGTAATTGCTGTGGCCGGGCTTGGTCAGCTTGTAGTGTCCGCCGGAGTCTGTGGTGGTTTTGGCCACTTCGCCCATGCCGGTTTGCACGTCCACTAGCACCACAATATCTCCCACGGCGGGCTTGCCTGTGGTCTTGTCGGTCACTGTTCCGGTGATCTGAGCTTGCGCCACTACGCCCGTCAACAGCAGGCTCACGGCAACGGTGCGAAAAACGATCTGGGTCAATTTCATCTTCAAAAAAATCCCCTCTTAATCGCTGAGAAATCCAGGGTGCCCCACCCTCGCCGCGTCTTTGTTTTTGCGGCTAGGGTGGGAAACTTCAAGCCTTAACCGGCCTTATTCATCCACAGCTACACCGGAATACGTCTCAAGCCTGCTGCAAATGTTCAATCTCGGCCAGCAGCCGCGCCGTTTGGTTTTCGAGCTGCTCCCGCTGCATCTTGAAATCTTCTTCAGGATACTTGCCTGCCTTGAACTCGAAGTTCAGATCGCGCAGATTTTCGTAGAGCTGATCCTTGCGTTCGAGCAAATAGTCCAGCCGCGTCTTCTGGCGCTGGCTGGCAAAGGAATTCTCCGGCCAGAAGGTGTAAACGAAAACCGCAATCAGCAGCAGCACCCCGGCGACAATACCCTGAGTTTCCGTCATGGCTCAAAACCCTCCGTCGTTGCCGGATTCGGTTTCCCGGCGAATCTTTTGCTTCAGAGCATCTAAAGCCGGATCGGAGACCTCGGCACCGGTCTGCGTCTTGTTGCAAGACCACCGCCGCACCAGCAGAATCGTGCCCAGCAGCGCTGCTCCCAGGACCGCCAGGGGCGCAATCCAAGCTAGCGGATCGAATCCCCTAACCACAGCCAGGGCCAATCCACCCGCCCGCGACCAACTCAGCCAGAGAATCAAGAGCGCCACGGCGCCGGAAGCGCCGAAAACAAATCCGCTCATGGTTGGCCTCCTCGTTGCGCAGCCGGTTTCTGGCCCGGCGTCAACGCCACCAGAGTGCCAAGAATCATCAGCAGCACTCCGGCCCAGAGCCAGCTCACCAGTGGATTCAGGAATGCCTTGATAATCGGCTGGCCCGTGTCTGGATTTGTGCCCTCATAGACCACGTACAAATCCCACGCGGGAACCGAGTGGATGGCCACCATGGTCTGCGGCTGTCCGCTGGCCAGGTAAACTCGCCTCTCCGGCGTCATCTGGAACTGCTTGCTGCCATTTTTGTACACGTCTAGCTGGGCATATTCGGTGCTGTAGTTGTCGTTTGAGTCCTGCGTTGCGCCCACATTTTCCAGCGTGTAAGGGCCAATGAGAATCTTGTCGTGGAGCGCCATCTCGCTCTCGATGTTGCGATTGAAGGCCGAACCGGCCAGGCCGATGACCACAATCACCACGCCGATATGGACAAAATAGCCTCCATAACGCCGCGGATTGCGGCGAATCAGCAGGAACATGGACGCAAAATAATTCCGCCCGCTCTGCCTGGCGATAACACCTGCTCCGCGCAGAAATTCCGACGATACAGCGGTGATTACGCCCGCGGCCAGCGCAAAGGCCACCAAGGCGTAGAAGTGGCCCTGATCGAACACGCCGTCATGCCATGGCCGCACGCCCGCAAGCAGGCAAACCACCACAGTGACCCAAAGCGCCGTCACCGGCAGCACAAAATTGCGGCGAATGCTCTTGAACGACGTCGAGCGCCACGGCAGGAGCGGCCCCACGCCCGCCAAAAACAGCAGAAACAGCCCGATGGGCACGGCCACGCGGTTATACCACACAGCGTCCACCGTCACCTTCGCGCCCTCGATATACTCGCTCAGAATGGGGTAAAGCGTTCCCCACACAATGACAAAACAGGCCGCCAGCAGAACCAGATTGTTAAACAGAAAACTGGATTCGCGGCTGACCAGCGACTCCACGCTCTGCTCGTTCTTCAAGTGGCTGCGCTGCAGAATGTAAGTAAAAATGCACACCGCCAGCACGATGACCATGAAGACCATGAACCAGTAGCCGATGGGCGACTCCGCAAAAGCATGAACGGAGCTGACCAGCCCGCCGCGCGTTAGCATCGTGCCTAACATGGTCAGCAGGAAGGTGATAAAGATCAGCCACACATTCCAGCTCTTCATCATGCCCTTCTTCTCCTGCATCATCACGGAGTGAAGAAAGGCGGTCCCGGTCAGCCAGGGCATCAGGCTGGCGTTTTCCACCGGGTCCCAGCCCCAGTAGCCGCCCCAGCCCAGCACGGCGTAAGCCCAGTGCATCCCCAAAAATACACCGCAAGTCAAAAACAGCCACGTCACCATCGTCCAGGCGCGGGTAATCTTGATCCATTTCTCTCCGGGGTAGCGCATCATCAGCGCGCCCAGCGCAAACGCAAACGGAACAGAGAAACCCACATAACCCAGGTAGAGCATGGGCGGGTGAATCACCATCTCCGGGTACTGAAGCAACGGATTCAACCCGTTGCCGTCCTCCGGGATGGCGCCCTTCAACAGGGCGAATGGCGGTGCCGCAAAATTCAAGACTAGTAGAAAAAAGAACTGAACCCCTGCCAGGATTGCGCCTGCGTAGGCGTATAGCTTGACATCCGTCTTATGCGTCAGCCGCAGAACGAAACCGTACGCTCCGAGCAGCCACGCCCACAACACCAGCGAGCCCTCCTGGCCGCTCCACAGCGCGGAAAACTTGTATGGTGCGGGGAGGGCGCGGTTGGAGTGCTCCATGATGTAAGTGATGGAAAAATCGTTGGTAAAGACCGACCAGACCAGGGCAAAAGCCGCCGCTGAGATGGCCGCGAACCCGACGATTCCCGCACGGCGCGCCGTATCGGCCAGCCGTTCCGGCGAGATGCGTGCCGGTTGGCCGGTGGCCAATAGCCTTAGCGCCACAGCCCCCGCCAGCAGATTGTAAGCGGCCAGCGCCAACGCAATCAGAAGAGCAAAACTGCCAAAGGCTGCCATTAAGACTCCAAAATTATTCTTGCACGCAGGCCGGATGCCTCAGCAGCCTCCCGACATAGCCATTCTCAAACCATCATAGACGCTTTAGGTGTGATTTGGCTCACACTTTGAGCAGGTTTCCGAACCGGCGCGCCTGATTCGTCATACTCGAAGGCATCAAAAAACGTGGACGCTCCAGTTCCCTACCCGAACAGGAACTCCTTTTCCCTCAGTTCTTTGATGGTGTCGCGGAGTTTTGCGGCTCTCTCAAATTCGAACTTCTTTGCCGCTTCCCGCATGTCGGTCTCCAACTTGGCGATAAAGCTGTCGAGCTCTTCCTGCGAGTTGAACTCCGGCAGGCCGGCCGTTTCTTCTTCGGAAACCTCGCCGTATTCGGCCTTCATAATCTCGGCCAACCCCATATCCATCTTGTTGATAATGGACTGCGGGATGATGCCGTGCTCCTCGTTGTAGGCGCGCTGAATCCTGCGCCGGCGGTCGGTTTCGTCCATCGCCCGGCGCATGGAGTCGGTGATCCGGTCGGCGTAGAGAATCGCGCGGCCCTCGAGGTGGCGCGAGGCGCGGCCCATGGTCTGAATCAGCGAGCCGGCAGAGCGCAGGAAGCCCTCCTTGTCAGCGTCCAGAATCGCCACCAGCGATACCTCGGGCAGATCGAGGCCCTCGCGGAGCAGGTTAATTCCGATCAGCACGTCGAACTCGCCCTTGCGCAAACCGGCGAGCAGCTTCACGCGCTCCAGGGTTTCGATTTCGGAGTGCATATAACGGCAGCGCACGTCCACTTCGGTGTAGTAGCCGGCCAGGTCTTCGGCCATGCGCTTGGTCAGTGTGGTCACCAATACGCGCTCGTTCTTCTTTGCCCGGTCGCGGATTTCGCCCAGCAGATCGTCGATCTGACCCTTGACGGGGCGAATTTCTACCTCAGGATCGACCAACCCCGTAGGCCGAATCACCTGCTCCACCACCACCCCGGCTGATTTCGTCAGCTCATACGGCCCCGGCGTGGCGGAGACATAAATCGCCTGCTGCACGCGGTTCTCAAACTCCTCAAACTTCAGCGGCCGGTTGTCCATCGCCGACGGCAGCCGGAAACCGTAGTCCACGAGATTCTGCTTGCGGCTGCGGTCGCCGAACCACATCCCATGCACCTGCGGAATGGTCGCGTGGCTCTCGTCCATAAAGAGCAGAAAATCGCGCGGAAAATAATCCAGCAGAGTGGGCGGCGCCTCGCCCGGCAAGCGGCCTGAGAAGTGCCGCGAATAGTTCTCGATGCCGTGGCAATAGCCCATGGACTTGATCATCTCCAGGTCGTAGCGCGTGCGCTGATGAATGCGCTGCGCCTCGACCATGCGCCCTTGCGATTCAAGCTCGGGCACCCACGCGTTCAATTCCGTCACTATCGAATCAATCGCGTCGGCCTTGCGCTCCGGCTGCATCACATAGTGGCTTTTGGGATAGATGGGCAGACGAGCATACTTCTGCTTCACGGTGCCGAAGAGTGGATCGATCTGCGAAAGCGACTCAATCTCGTCGCCGAATAACTCGATTCTGTAAGCTGTTTCATCGTAAGTCGGAAAGACTTCTATGATGTCGCCTCTCACTCTGAAAGTACCGCGCCGGAAGTCCACATCGTTGCGCTCGTAGAGTATCTCGACGAGCCGCCGCGTAATGTCCTTGCGGCTGATATGCTGGCCTTTTTCCAGAAGCAGCAACATCCCGTAGTAAGCCTCCGGCGAGCCCAGGCCGTAGATGCAACTGACGGAACTGACAATGATGGCGTCGCGCCGCTCGAACAAACTTCGCGTAGCCGAGAGGCGCAGCTTGTCTAATTCCTCATTGATGGTGGCTTCTTTTTCGATGTATAAGTCACCGGCGGGAATGTAAGCCTCCGGCTGGTAGTAGTCGTAATAACTCACAAAGTATTCGACGGCATTGTTTGGAAAGAACTGCTTGAACTCGTGATAGAGCTGCGCGGCGAGAGTTTTATTGTGCGCCAGAATCAGCGCCGGGCGGTTGGAAGCCTCGATGACCTTGGCCATGGTGAAGGTCTTGCCGGAGCCGGTGACGCCCATCAGCACCTGGTGCTTCTCGCCCGCCGCAAGTCCATTCAGAAGTTCGGCAATCGCCCGCGGCTGATCCCCCCGCGGCTTGTAGCTGGTCACGAGTTGAAAGTCCATGGCAAGATTATACGCGAATGGCGAAGATTGGGCGAAGATAAAGATGAAGATTTTGGGCGGAAACCGGCGAAAATGTCGCCTCGCAGTGGAGTGGATTTGTATGCCTGCGGGCCGTCAAAAGAGCGCGATTGGGTAGGGTTGCAGGCGGACTAATCTGCAAAGTGGAGTCCGATTCGTGAGAACGTCTGGTTACAGGCGGACGGAAAAGTGGGAGATGCATGGTTATAGCCGGACCAAGAGTAGTGAATGAGGGAGGATTTTGTCGATTTTGGTTGTTTTTTGGCGCAGTTTGGGCGGGTGAGGCGCGGTTTCCCATGTCTGAAAATCCAGACAAGGGCCACCCGGGCTCATCGTGACAAGCGTGGGTTTCCGCCGGGGCTGAAGCCTCTATAACCAAGCCAGGAAACACCGAAGAAGAAGCAGAGCAAGAAAGCTGCTCGCAATTCCATGGGAACTATGCGCCGGCCGCCGCCGTACTTGACTGAAAGGGGCGGAGAGGATGACGAGCGATCTGAAAATGGCGTTACGGCATTTGAGGAAGTCGCCGGGTTTTACGGTGACGGCAATCATCACGTTGGCGCTGGGGATTGGCGCGAACGCCGTGGTCTTCAGCGTGCTGAATGCTGTGGTGCTGCGGCCGTTGAATGTGCCGAATGCGCAGAACCTTTACATGGTGCAGCGTTTCCAGTTCCCCTCGCAGTCCTATCTCGATTACCTGGATCTGCGGGATCGGAATCGCACGTTTCAGAGCCTTGCCACTTATAACATCATTGGTCCGGTGGGGGTGGATACCGGCGGGAATCCGTCGACTGCATGGCCGTACCTGGCCAGCGGAAACTACTTCGATGCGTTGGGAATTCAGCCCTATCTGGGGCGCCTTTTTCATGCCGCTGATGAGCGCGGGAAAAACAGCGCTCCCTATGTTGTGCTGAGCTACGCTTACTGGCATGGCCATTTTCACGCGGACGCGGGTGTAGTTGGGCGGACGATCGAAATCAACAAGCACCTGCTC
>Ga0302157_10002760_pt1 | contig 20172 bp, 20 predicted proteins | sample I_Bog_N3_3_FD_193502 | JGI IMG/M metagenome (GOLD analysis project Ga0302157, IMG submission 193502) | Peat permafrost microbial communities from Stordalen Mire near Abisko, Sweden - I_Bog_N3_3 | ecosystem: Environmental > Terrestrial > Soil > Wetlands > Peat | place: Sweden: Abisko, Stordalen... | reverse complement strand
CGGCCGTCCCCGACCGGCTCAGGACCGGGCGTCGCTGACCAGCCGTCGGGCGATGACCTTGATGGCCAGCGTCTCGTCGGCACCTTCGAAGATGGACAGCACCCGGGCGTCCACGAAGTACCGGCTCACCGGGAACTCCTCGGCGTAGCCCATGCCGCCGTGGATCTGGAGTGCCTCGCGGGTCACCCACTCGGCCGCCCGGCACACGTAGGCCTTGATCATCGACGCCTCGAGGGTCCCCTCGCCCTTGGACATGAGCCGGGCCACCTCGTAGGAGAACTGCCGGCTCGCCTGGATGAGCACCGCCATCCGGGCCAGCTTGGCCCGGGTCAGCTGGTAGTCGACGATGGCCTCCCCGAACACCACGCGGTTCTGCGCGTAGGCCAGGGCCGCCTCGTAGGAGGCCTGCATGACGCCGATGGCCCGGGCCGCCGTCTGGAGCCGGCCGTTCTCGAACCCCTGCATCTGGAGGTAGAACCCCCGCCCCAGGCCCTCGGTGCCCCCGACCAGGTTGGCGTCGGCCACGAACCAGTTCTCGAAGGCCACCTCGTAGGAGTGCATGCCCCGGTAGCCCAGGGTGTCGATGGCCCGCCCCTCCATGCGCCCCGGGGCACCCGCCGGACGGCCGTCGGTCCCCTCGTCCTGCGTGAAGACGAACCCGTGCCCCTCGGCCCGGGGCTTGGGCACCAGGAAGAGCGAGAGCCCGCGGTGGGCCTTGGCCCGGTCGGGATCGGTGCGGGCCAACAGCATCAGCACGTCGGCCCGTGCCGCGAACGTGCACCAGGTCTTCACCCCGTTGATGAACCAGCCCCCGGAGGTCGGCACGGCCGACGTCACCACGCCGGCCACGTCGGAGCCGTAGTCGGGCTCGGTGACGGCCACCGCCCCCATCACCTCGGCGGTGGCCAGCTTGGGGAGCCACTCCTGCTTCTGCTCCTCGGTGCCCCCGTGGACCAGGGCGCGCGTGAGGATCTCGGGCCGGGTGATCAACGAGCCGCCCGCCCCCAGCGAGGCCCACGACAGCTCCTCGGTGGCCACCACCATCCCCATGTAGTCGGCCTCGCCGCCGGTGGCGAAGCCCCCGTACTCCTCGGGGACCGACATGCCGAACCCGCCCATCTCGGCCATCCCCGAGATGATGGCCTCGGGGATGTCGGTGTTGGCCCGGTGGATGTGCTCGGCCCGGGGCCGGATCTGCTCGTCGGCGAAGCGGTGGAACGTGTCGCGGACCAGCTCGAAGTCGGCGTCGAGGTGGCGGTCGCCCGGCTCGTCGGCCAGCGTGGCCAGGAATGCCGGGTCACGGAAGGCGGCCACGAACGGCTCGGCCGGGGCCATCCAGGCGGCGTCGACGCCCCACTCCGACGACCGACCGATGGTCCGGCCGGCCAGGTCGGCCACGGCGTCGGCAGCGAAGGCGCAGGCGATGCGGGACTCGGTGTCGCCGTGGGCCCCGTAGGACAGGACCGCCTCGGCGGTGCGCACCGCGGCGGCGGCGTGGGCCACGTCGTAGGCCAGCACCTCCGCCTCGTCGGGACCTCCGGCGGCGGCCACGGCGGCGATCCCGGCGTCGATGACGGCACGGGCCACGGCCACTGCGTCGGCCGCGGCGACCAGATCGGGCTGGGGGAGGGGGTGGTTGCTCACACCCCAAGGTTACCGAAGCGTCAGGACCATCGACCAGGGCCGTCCGGCCGGCTCAGGAGGACGGCGGGTTGATGTATCTGTAGTCGCACCGGTAGCCGTGGGTCGGACCGCCGACCGGGGGGTCGTCCTGGCGCACGAAGGTGCCGTCGACCACCCGGGCGATGAGGTAGCAGCTCCCGATGGTCTTGGCCGCCGGGTCGGTGGGCCCGATGAGGCCGTTTCCGTCGAAGCTGGTGATTTTGGACAGGGCCCGCAGCTCGGATCCCCGGCTGGGGTCGGCGCCCGCGTGCTTGAGGGCTTGGGCGAAGAGCTCCGTCGACAGCCAGGCGTACAGGGTGTAGAGGTCGGGCTGGAAACCCGGCGCAGCCACGTGCACCCAGTGGAGGAAGGTGCCCACGGCCGGGAGGTCCGAGGCATCTTGGCCGAGGTAGAGCGAGGTGTTCATCTCCAGGTAGTCGCCGTTGATGGCCGCAGTGCCGCCGGCGTCCTTGGCCACGGTGTCGGTATAGGTGGCCGAGCCGAGGACCACCGCCGGGTGGTAGTTCTGCTGGACCAGGTCCTTCAGCAGCGATGCCGCGTAGGTCTCGGACATGCCCTCGAGGAAGAGGATCTTGACCCCGGCGTTCTTCATCCCGATGACGTTCTGGGTGAAGTCGGTGGTGCTCACGGTGTAGGTGGGTGCGTAGACGACCTTGAAGCCGACCTGCTCCAGCACGTGCTTCTGGCCGGCCCAGTCGGCCTCGGCCGAGGGGAAGGCACCCACCATGGCCCCGGCGGCATGGAGGTCCTGGGGGAACTTCTTCTTGAGGTACTGGATCGGGCCCTCCTCCCAGCCGGCGTTGAGCGGGACGGGGCTGAACACGTTGGGGAGCCTGTTGGTGACCGGGTCGAGGACGACCGAGACGTCGGGCATGCCCGGGTCGGCCTTCAACAGCACGCCGCCGTAGTTGTCCTCCAGCGAGAAGTTGCCCACCGTGGCGAAGTCGCTGTCGATGGCGCTCTGGGTGGCGTCCTTGTTGCCGGCTCCGTTGAACTTGTCGTCGTCGCTGGTGATGACCAGCTTCCGGCCGTTGATGCCCCCGGTCGAGTTGACGTAGTCGGCGTAGGCCTCGGCGCCGACCGGTGCTCCCTTGAACAGGCCGGCGCTCAGCGTGGCGATGGTGGCCAGATCCACCGTCTTCCGAGTCACCCCGGTGTGGTTGCTGAACGCGCTGGCGGGAATGTCGGGAGCCTTCTCGCCGGCCGGGGCGGTGGTGGCGGACGAGACACCCGAACTGCAGGCCAACGTCCCCAGCGCCACCACCGTGGCCAGACCGATGGCCACCACGCGCGACGTGGTCAGAACTGGTTGCACCATTCCCCCTGTTCCCCCTGTTCCCCCTGTGTCATCCCCGGACATCCCCTGGTTGGGGACTCTAAGGCTGGCCGGTGCATCCGTGACGGGTCGGCCCGGTGTGGCCCGGCGACCCGACTCTAGGCCAGCCGGCCATGGGCATGTCGGACGGCAGAGATCACCGCTCTGAACTGGATATCTGTGGGCACGGGGGGTGGGCGCCGAGCCGGGGGGCCCACCGCCGGTTCCCGTCGGCGCGGCCGCCGGTGGGTGCCGGCCTTGCTCCGGAAAATCCCCGGTCCGGTCCGCCTGAGATTTACCGAGTTGGTTGTCTCAGGTGGGGACCTGGGCCACCACCGTGACCAACGGGGGCAGGACGACCGGGTCGTCGCCGGGGTCGACCTCGGTCACCAGGCGCAGGTAGTCGGCCACCGGTCCCGGACCGGCGCCGGCCGGGGCCTCGGCCCAGGCGTCGACGGTGATGAGACCGGCATCACGGGCCAGGCGGGGCAGCAGCGCCCCGACGTCGGGATGCCGAGCCGAGGGCATCGAGAAGGGAGCGCCGTCGATCCGGCCGGCGGAGGTGATGGGCTCCTGGGCCACCACCCACCCGCCGGGGCGGACGGCTCCGGCCATCCGGGCCAGCACGGCGCCGGGCTCCTCCACGTGGAGCAGGAGGAAGCGGCAGAAGGCCAGGTCGACCCGTTCGGGGAGCCGCAGGTCCTCGCCGGCCTGGGTGATGGCCAGGACCTGGCTGTGGGCCGCCGCCGCCTCGGCCACCTCGTCGCGGGTGGTGGGATCGCTGTCCACGGCGTAGACCCGGCCGTCCCGCCCGACGATCTCGGCCAGGGCCACCGTCACGTCCCCCCCGCCGGCACCGACGTCGACGCAGGTCCACCCGGGTCCGATGCCCAACCGGTCCAGGGCGGTGGCCAGCGGCCGGCGGTAGACGTCGTCCCTCAGCCCACGCAGCTCCATCGGCCCAGGCTACCGGTCCGACCCGACCCTCCCCGGGGGTCGCGGCGACGTTGCGGGGCCGGGGTGGGCGGTCCTGCATCAGGGCCCTCCGTCCAGCCGGTAACCTCACCACTCGTGCGAGTCACCATGATGCTCTGCGATGCCGCCCAGGTCTCCGACGGCAAGCTTTACGTGCTGGGGGGCGGCTGGAGTATGACCGGCCCCGACCCGGTGCCCTCGGCCATCGCCCTCAAGATCGACGTCGGCTGGCACGAGGCCGAGTCGGCCCACCACTGGGAGCTCTTCCTCGAGGATGCCGACGGGCGTCCCGTGCTGGTGGACACCCCCGAGGGGGAGCATCCGGTGGAGGTGCGGGGCGAGTTCACCGTGGGCCGTCCCCCGGGCATCCCCGAGGGCTCGCCCATCGACGTGGCCCTGGCCGTGAACCTCGGCCCCCTCCCCCTCACGCCGGGCACCCGGTACACCTGGCGCATGGCCATCGACGGCGAGTCCCAGACCGACTGGGTCCTCGGCTTCACCACCCGGCCGACCCTCGTGCGGGAGTGAGGGGCCGGCCCCGGTGACCACCTTCGACCGTCCCTTCGGCCGGTACTTCGAGGACTTCGAGCCCGGCGACGTCTACCGGCACTGGCCCGGAAAGACCATCACCGAGGCGGACGACCACCTCTTCTGCATGATCACCATGAACCACCACCCGCTCCACACCAACGCCTGGTACGCCGAGAACGAGACGGTCCAGGGGCGCAACGTGGTGGTCGGCAACCTGGTCTACTCGCTGGTGCTGGGCATGAGCGTGCCCGACGTGAGCGGATCGGCCATCGCCAACCTCGAAGTGGAGTCCCTGATCCACCGGGCCCCGACCTTCCACGGCGACACCATCTATGCCGAGACCAAGGTCATCGGCAAGACCGAGTCGAAGTCGCGGGACGACCGTGGCGTCGTCACCGTCGAGACCAAGGGGTTCAACCAGCGGGGCGAAGAGGTGTGCTTCTTCCGCCGCAAGGTCATGGTCTGGAAGCAGGCCGCCGCCCCCGCGCGCCGCCGTCCCTACGGCGACGACGTCTGGACCTAGATGGCGGCCGTCCCTCCGGCCTGATGGTGGATCGCTCCCCCCGTCAGGTCCGGGACCTGGGCCGGGCCATCCAGGCGTGGGGCACGGCCACCGGTACCGGCTCCCGGCGTCCCGAGCTGCCCTGGCGCGCCACCCGGGACCCGTGGGCCGTCCTGGTCAGCGAGGTCATGGCCCAGCAGACCCCGGTGGAGCGGGTGGTGCCGTCCTGGCACCGGTTCCTGGCCGCTTTCCCCACGCCTGCCGCGTGCGCGGCGGCCCCGCTGGGTGACGTCCTGACCCTGTGGCGGGGGCTGGGCTACAACCGCCGGGCCGCCAACCTGCAGGGCGCGGCCCGCGCCGTGGTGGCCGACCATGGAGGCTCGGTCCCCTCCGGGCTCGCCGACCTGATGGCCCTGCCCGGCGTCGGGGCCTACACCGCCCGCGCCGTCCAGGCCTTCGCCTTCGGGATGGACGTGGGCGTGGTGGACACCAACGCCGGGCGGGTGCTGTCCCGGGCCGTGGCCGGACGGCCGCTGACGCCGGCGGAGGCCCAACGGCTGGTGGACGCCATGGTGCCGCCCGGGGGCGGCTGGTCGTTCGGGCAGGCCCTCTTGGACCTCGGCGCGCAGGTGTGCGTGGCCGGCCGGCCCGGCTGCGGGGACTGCCCCGTCCGGCGGCGCTGCCGGTGGGCGTCGACCGGGGGGGCCGGTGCCGACCCCGCCCGGGGGTCGGCCGGGGTGTCCACCGTCCAGAGCCGCTTCCAGGGGTCGGACCGTCAGGGTCGGGGCCGTCTGGTCGAGCGTCTCCGACAGGGTGCGGTGGCGCCCGACCGGGTGGCGGCGGCGGCAGGCTGGCCCGAGGACGCCGAGCGGGCCGAGCGCGTGGTCCGAGGGCTCATCGCTGACGGCCTGGTGGTCCGGGACGCCGTCGGGGTGCTGCGACTCCCCTGAAGCCCGGTCCCCCGGCCGGGCCGGGGGCCGCCCGGCCTACCCGGCGATGAAGTCCAGGATCCGCTGGTTGACGACGTCGGGGCGCTCGACGTGGAAGAAGTGGCCGGCGCCCTCCACGACCTCCAGCTCGGACCCGGGTCCGAGGAAGTCGGTGACCGGCCCGATCAGGTCGGCACCCATGCACCCGTCGTCGGCGCCGTGCAGGTACAGGGTCGGCTGGGGCGAGGCGGTGTTGCCGGCCGCCTGGGCCTCGGCCGCGGCGGGATCGTCGGGCGGCCCGGCGAACATGGCCCGGTAGTAGCCGATGGCGGCAGCCAGGTGCTCCGGGTCGGCCAGGGCCTCCTTCACGCGCTCGGCGTCCCAGGCCCCGTCGTACCCGGGGGACCAGTCGGCCCACAGCCGGTCGATGAGGGCGTAGTCGTCCTCGGGCACCACCATCTCGGCGAACGGGGTCTGGAAGAAGAACACGTACCAGCTGCGGCGCAACTGCTCATAGCGGAAGAACCACTGGGAGACCGAGGCGAACGGGGGCAGGGCGCCGGCCACCACCCGGCGCCAACGCCCGGGCTGGAGCGCGGCAGCCGCGTAGGTGGCGCCGGCCCCCCAGTCGTGGCCGATGAGCACGGCGTCGGGGGTCCCACCCAGGGCCTCGTGGAGGGCGCAGGCGTCGAGGGCCAGGGTCCCGGTGTCGTAGCGGCCGTCGGGGGCCACGGGGGTCGGGGCGTAGCCGCGCATGAACGGGGCCACGGCGTGGTAGCCGGCCCCGGCCAGCCGGGGGAGGAGGTGCCTCCAGGTATGGGCGGTGTCGGGGAACCCGTGGAGGCACAGGGCCAGCGGCCCGTCCGGCGGTCCGTCGCTCAGGTAGCTGAACTCGATGCCGTTGGCCGTGACGGTGCGCTGGTCCATGGGCGGAGGGTAGCCCGGTCGGGTTCCGGGTTCCCGGCCCCGCCCTGCGCGGGCCGGTGACCGCACGGAAAGAGCCCACGGCCCGGACCCACTAACCTGCGTGCTCGGTGAGGATCACCTACTTCGGTGTCCGGGGCTCGTGCCCGTGTTCTTCAGACCACCACCGCCGGTACGGGGGCAACACGTCCTGCGTCCTGGTCGAGGTGGATGGGGATGTTCCCCTGGTCATCGACCTGGGAACCGGCTTGCGCGCCCTCGGCGAGTACCTCGAGCCCGCAGAGCCCGGCGACGCCGACCCGCGGCGTGACGGCCCCCTGCGGGCCAACGCCCTCCTGTCCCACCTCCACTACGACCACGTGCTGGGGCTCCCCTTCTTCACCCCGATGCGCGACCCGGGCGCCGTGCTCGATGTCTACGGTCCCACGCAGGAGGGGGGGCTGCTCGGCGACGTGCTGGCCAGCCTGGTGCAGCCGCCGTTCTTCCCGATCCACATGGCCGAGTTCCGCGGCGAGCTGCGGTTCCACGACCTGAAAGGCACCGAGGAGGTGACCATCGGGTCGGCGAAGGTGACGGCGCGCTCCATCCCCCATATCGGGCACACCCTGGGGTTCCGGATCGAGGCCCAGGGCAGCACCGTGGTGTACATGTCGGACCACCAGGCGCCGCTCGACCGGTGGTCCGTCGACGACAGCGTCCTGGAGCTGTGCGACGGGGCCGATCTGCTCATCCACGACGGCCAGTACACCGATGCCGAGTTCGTCACCCTGTCCGAGTTCGGTCACTCGACGGCGGCCTACGCCGTCCACGTGGCCGCCCGGGCCGGCGTGCGGCGGCTCTCCCTCTTCCACCACGACCCGGCCCACAGCGACGACGACATCGACCTGCTCCTGGCCCACGCCCGTCGCAGCGTCCCCGACGGATCCGGGTTGGAGGTCAGCGCGGCCGCCGAAGGGTCGACGATCGAGCTGGTCCCGGCCCCGACGTGAGCTTCGATCCGGCCCGGTTCAAGCAGGCCATGGGGACCTTCGCCACCGGGGTGACGGTGGTGACCGGCATCGAGGACGGCCATCCGGTCGGCTTCACCTGCCAGAGCTTCCTGTCGCTCTCGATCGACCCGCCCTACGTGGCCCTGGCCCCGTCCCGGACCTCGACCAGCTGGCCCCGGATCGCCCGGGCCGGCACCTTCTGCGTCAACGTCCTCTCCGCCCACCAGGGCCCGCTCGGTCAGGTGTTCGCCGTCTCCGGCGGGGACAAGTTCGCCGGGGTCACCTGGCGGCACGCCCCCGCCACGGGGTCCCCGGTCCTCGAGGGCGGCCTGGCGTGGGTGGACTGCCGGGTGGAACTGGTCCACGACGCCGGGGACCACGAACTGATCATCGGCCGGGTGCTCGACCTCGACGTCGCCGACGGGGACGGCGCACCCCTCCTGTTCTTCCGGAGCAATTTCGCTACTGTGGCCGACCGCGCCGGCGACAGGAAGTAGGAACGAACCATGCCCGAGATCATCGAGTCCGACGTCATCGCCGACGTGATCGTCGTCGAGCCCAGCACCCACGGCGACGAGCGGGGACGGTTCGTCGAGACCTACCGGCGCAGCTGGTTCCCCCTGGGGCGTGAGATGACCCAGGCCAACCGGTCCGAGAAGCAGGCCGGCGCCATCGTGGGCCTCCACTACCACCTCCACCAGGCCGACTACTGGTACGTCCTGCGGGGCACGGCCCGGGTGGTCCTCCACGACCTCCGCACGGGCTCGCCCACCGACGGGGCCACCCTCACGCTCGACCTCGACGGCGACCACGACCGGGGCCTGTTCATCCCGCCGGGCGTGGCCCACGGATTCGCCTCGCTCACCGACCTCACCCTCTGGTACCTGGTCGACGGCTACTACAACCCCGAGGACGAGCTGGGCGTGGCCTGGGACGACCCGGCCGTGGCGGCGGACTGGGGACTGACCGACCCGGTCCTGTCCGAGCGGGACCGCTCCAACCCCCTGCGCTCGGAGATTCCCCCCGGGGTGCAGCCCCGGGCCGGACTGCGGACCTGATGGCGGCGGTGGCGGGCGGACTGGGATCACCCGGCACCGGTGTCCTCGTCACCGGTGGCGGCTCGGGCATCGGGCGGGAGACGGCGCTGGCCCTGGCCGAGGTGGGACGGCCGGTGGCCGTCTGGGACATCGACGCCGAGGGAGCCGAGGAGACGGCGTCGATGTGCGCCGGGCGGTTCGGGACCGTGGCCGAGTGGTCGGTGGTCGACGTGGCCGACACCGGCGCCGTCGAGGCCGCCGTGCCCGAGGCGGCCCGGGCCCTCGGCTCGCTGGGCGGGTTCGTCCATGCCGCCGGGGTGTCGGGGGCGATGGGCATCGACTTCATCGACGACGACCTCTGGGACACCACGTTGAACGTGAACCTCCGGGCCGGGGTGATGGTCTGCCGGATGCTGCTGGAGCCGTTCCGGTCGGCCGGGCCGGGGTCGGCCGTGGTGTTCATCTCGTCCATCGAGGGCCTGTTCGGCAGCTCGGTGCTCACGGCGTACTGCGCGTCCAAAGGCGGGGTGCTCGGCGTGATGCGCTCCATCGCCCAGCGGTTCGCCTCCGAGGGCTTCCGGGTCAATGCGGTGTGCCCGGGTGCCGTGGCCACGCCCATGCTGGCCCCGGCCTTCGATCTGCCGGGCTTCCGTGAGCAGCTCGAGGAGCGGACCCCCCTCGGGCGGGTCTCGTCCCCCGACGAGATCGCCCGGCCCATCCGGTTCCTGCTCTCGGACGAGGCGTCGTTCATCACCGGGACCCACCTGACCATCGACGGGGGCCTGACCTCGGTCACCGCCATCTGAGGGCCCCGGGGCCCGCCGGCCGGCGGTTCCGTGCGCCCGCATCGGGGAGCCCGCACCACCGGCCGCCTGGGCGTCGCTGCCCGCCCGGGCGCTGCGTCGGGTTGAATGGTCGGGATGGTCCTCGTCCTGATCGCAGTGGTGGTGGTCGCCGTAGGTGCGGTGCTGGTCTTCCTGCGGCTGCGCCCGAGGGGTGGGGACCTCGACTCGGTCCGCAGCTACCACTCGGCCCTGGGCACCCTCGAGCACCTGGGCCAGCAGGCCGGCCCGAGTGGGGTGCGGGTGGTCGGCCCGGCCGAGCGACCGGCCGAGGAGTCGCGGGTGCGCCCCCGCCGCGACGTCCCGGCGGCCGGCGGCCTCCCCCCGGTGCCCCCGGTCCCGGTCCGGGGCAGCGACGAGTTCCCGGACCCGGGGACGCCCCTGGTGTTCGACGACGCCCGGCCCGCCGACCGCGTCCAATCCCGGACCGCGCCCGAGGGTGGTGCCGGCCCGGCACGCGTGGACCGGGCCCAGCGCCACGCGTTGGACTCGATGAACCGGCGGCCGAGACGGGTCACCACGATCGCCGCCGCCGTCGTACTCCTGGCCCTGGTGGCCGGACTGGCCTACTCGGGGAGCAGGCACCCCCACCACGCCGCCAGCGCCACCACCAGCCCGCCGGCGTCCACCCCGGGCACGGTGGGCACGCATCCGGCCCGGTCGACGTCGCCCTCCACCTCGGCCCCCCCTCGTCACACCCACGGCGCACCGTCGGGGCACCGTCACACGAGGACCACCACGGCCACCACGGCCCCGTCCCGGATCGTGGCGGTATCGACCACCGGGGCGTCGGCCACGTACCAGGTGGCCTCGGCCACCTATCAGCTGTCGTTGTCGGCCACCGAGGAGTGCTGGGTGCTGGCCCGGTCATCGGCCACGGGTGCCACGCTGTGGACCGGGACCCTGTCCGCCGGCGCCAACCAGCTCATCCCGGCCACCGGTGCGGTCACCCTGGAGCTGGGCGCCCCGGGCGTGACCGTGGCCGTCGACCGTGTGCCGGTGGTGTTCCCGACGCCGTTCCACACCCCGTTCGAGGCCACCTTCGAGCCGGCAGCCTCGGCCTCCGCACCGGCCACCACCACACCGGCCACCACCACACCGGCCACCACCGGAGCGGGCGCCACCGGCTGACCGGCTGCGCCGGTCCGGGCCCGGGACCGCCCCGTCACCCCGTGGCCAGCCCCAGCGCATCCAGGACGAAGGCGTACACGAAGGCCTCGTCCCTCCAGGCGTCGTAACGACCCGAGGGGCCGCCATGACCCGCCCCCAGCTCGGTCTTCAACAGGACGCGGTTGTCCGGGTTGGCCGCCCGGAGCCGCGCCACCCACTTGGCCGGCTCCCAGAAGCCCACCCGCGGATCGGACAGGCCGGCCGTGGCCAGGATGTCCGGGTAGCGCACCGGCTGTCCGGAGCTGTCGACCGAGGCCACGTTGTCGTAGGGCGAGTAGGACTTCATCACGGCGTAGATGGCCGGGTCCTCCACCGGGTTCCCCCACTCCTCCCACTCGAGGACGGTGAGCGGCAGGGTCTCGTCGAGGATGGTGGTGAGGCAGTCCACGAAGGGGACCTCGGCCACCACGGCCCGGAACAGGTCGGGGGCCAGGTTGGCCACGGCGCCCATGAGAAGACCGCCGGCGCTGGCCCCGCGGGCCACCAACCGGTCGGGGGCGGTGAGGCCGGCGTCGACCAGCGATCGGGCGCAGGCCACGAAGTCGTGGAAGGTGGTGGGCTTGGCCGCCAGCTTCCCCTGCTCGTACCACCGCCTCCCCATCTCCCCGCCGCCCCGGACGTGGGCGATGGCGAAGACGAATCCCCGGTCCAGCAGGCTCAGGCGCAGCGAGCTGAAGGTCGGGTCGATCGACGTCTCGTAGGAGCCGTAGCCGTAGAGCAGGCAGGGCGCCCCCCCGGCCGCCCCGTCCACCAGGTCGGGCCGGAAGACGAGGGACAGGGGCACCCGGGTGCCGTCGTCGGCCTCGGCCCAGCGGCGCTCGGTCCGGTACCGGTCGGGGTCGAAGTCACCCAGGACCGGCTGCCGCTTCAGCAGGGTCACCTGGCCGGACCGGACGTCGAGGTCGTAGACCGACCGGGGGGTGACCAGCGACGAGTACTCGTAGCGCAGCGTCGTCGACTCGTAGTCGGGATTGGCCCCGGCCCAGACCGTGGACGGCGACTCGGGCCGGGGGATGTCCTCGGATGCCCCGGTCACGGCGTCGACCACCCTGATGCGGGTCTCGCCGCCGTGGCGCTCGTAGACCACCAGATGGCCGGCGAAGACGTCGACGCCGTCCAGCCTGACGTCGTCCCGGGCCGGGATGACCTCCCGCCAGTGCGGGCGCCCGGGCGTGGCCTCGGGCGCCTCCATCAGCCGGAAGTCCTCGGCTCCGTCGTTGGTGACGATGAGGAAGCGGCTGGGACGGCCCCGGCCCGGGTCGCCGCGGTCGTGGTCGACGGAGTATTCGACGCCGTGGCGGCGCGGCTCGACGACGGTGGGCTCCCCCTCGGGATGGTCGGCGTCGAGGAACCACACCTCCGAGGTCATCTTGGAGTCCAGGCCCACCAGCACGTACCGGTCGTCCCGGGTCCGTCCCACCCCCAGGTAGAAGCGGTCGTCGGCCTCCTCGTAGACCAGCCTGTCCCCGGCCGGGTCGGTCCCCACCCGGTGCCGCCACAGCTGGTAGGGGCGCATGGCCTCGTCCACCCGCACGTAGAAGACGGTGGCGTTGTCGTTGGCCCATGCCGATCCGTACGAGGTGTCCTCGATGGACTCGGGCGCCAGGGTGCCGTGCTCGAGGTCGAGGAACCGCATGGTGTACCGCTCCCCGCCCGAGGTGTCGGTGGAGTAGACGAGCCAGCGGTGGTCCGGGCTGATCTCCAGGTTCCCCACCGCGAAGTAGTCGTGCCCGGCGGCCAGGCGGTTCTCGTCCAACAGCACCTGCTCGTCCTCGGGTACCCCGCCCGGCTCCGACAGCCGGGCAGGGTCCGTGCCGGGGTCGGGGCCGGCCGGCCGCCGGCAGTGGATGGCGTAGTTGCTCCCCTCCTCGGTGCGCCCGTAGTACAGCCAGGGCCCCTTGCGCACCGGCACCGACAGGTCGGTCTCCTCGATCCGGGACACGATCTCGTCGTACAGCTCGTCCCGCAGGGCCCCGGTGCCGGCCGTGGCCGCCTCGGTGTAGGCGTTCTCCGCCTCGAGGTGGGCGATGACGGCGGGGTCGTCCTTGTCACGCAGCCAGAACCAGTCGTCGATGCGTGCGTCGCCGTGCGCCACGAGCTCGACCGGCCGCCGCTCGGCCACAGGCGGGACGGGTGCGTCGGGTCGGGGGGGCGGCGGAGGGGTCATCCGACCAGAATGGCATGCGGGGTCGGGTGCGGGGGCCGGACGTACTGCGGGGTCCGTGGGGTTGTTACTATCTGTATAGGAGAAATGCGCCCTCCGTCCGGATGGCCTCTCGGGAGCACACATGACGACAACCGGTCTCGACCTCGGGAAGTACAAGCTGGGGTGGTCTGACGCCGAGGACTACGTCTTCAAGCCGAAGAAGGGCCTCAACGAGTCGATCGTCCGCGAGATGTCGGCGATGAAGAAGGAGCCCGAGTGGATGCGCGACTTCCGTCTGCGCGCCCTCCAGCGCTTCGAGAAGCGGCCCATGGCCGAGTGGTTCGCCGTGAACATGCCCGATCTCGACTTCGACGACATCTACTACTACATCAAGCCGACATCGGGGCAGGTCGAGGACTGGAACGACCTCCCCGACGCCATCAAGAACACCTACGAGAAGCTGGGCATCCCCGAGGCCGAGCGCAAGTACCTCGCCGGTGTCACCGCCCAGTACGAGTCCGAGGTGGTGTTCCACCGCAACCGCGAGGACCTCGAGGCGCTCGGCATCATCTTCTGCGACATGGACACCGCGGTGCGGGAGTACCCCGACCTCGTCCGTAAGTACTTCGGGACCATCATCCCCCCCAACGACAACAAGTTCGCCGCCCTCAACTCCGCCGTGTGGTCGGGGGGCTCGTTCATCTACGTGCCCCCGAACGTGGTGGTGGACCAGCCGCTGCAGGCCTACTTCCGGATCAACGCCGAGAACATGGGCCAGTTCGAGCGGACGCTGATCATCGCCGACGTCGGCTCCCAGGTGCACTACATCGAGGGCTGCTCGGCCCCGGTGTACACCAGCGACTCCCTCCACTCGGCGGTGGTGGAGCTGGTGGCGCTCGAAGGCGCCCGGATCACCTACACCACCATCCAGAACTGGTCGAACAACGTCTACAACCTGGTGACCAAGCGGGCCCGGGCCGAGGCCGAGGCCCACGTCGAGTGGATCGACGGCAACATCGGCTCCCGCCTGACCATGAAGTACCCGTCGGTCTACCTGATGGGCCCCAAGGCCTCCGGCGAGGTGCTCTCGGTGGCCTACGCCGGTGCCGGGCAGCATCAGGACGCCGGCGCCAAGATGGTGCACGCCGCCCCCGAGACGACCTCGACCATCGTGTCCAAGTCGATCTCCAAGGACGCCGGCATCACCACCTACCGGGGCCTGGTCCACGTGGACGAGGGTGCCAAGCACGCCAAGAGCTTCGTCCGCTGCGACGCACTGCTGCTCGACGACACCGCGGTGTCGGAGACCAAGCCGTACATGGAGGTGGGGGAGCGCGACGCCCGCATCGGCCACGAGGCCACCGTGTCCAAGGTCGGTGACGACCAACTCTTCTACCTGATGAGCCGGGGCCTGTCGGAGACCCAGGCCATGGGCATGATCGTCAACGGGTTCATCGAGCCCATCACCCGGACCCTCCCGATGGAGTACGCGGTCGAGTGGAGCCGCCTGATCGAGCTGCAGATGGAGGGCTCGGTCGGCTGATCGGGTCGGGGGCGCGCCGCGCTGGTCCGGCGGGAGAGGCAGAATGATCGCATGCCGATGAGGGAAGAGTGCAAGCACTTCCAGAGCCGCACCTACGACTCGGGGGAGGTGGCCCGGTTCTGCATCCTGGACCTGGCTCCCGAGGCGCCCTGGAAGTGCCCCGACAACTGCCCCTCCTACTCCCGGCGCCTCGCCGACGTGGGCTGGGCCCACGGGAGCCTGGTGGAGCCGGCCCTTGAGCCGATGCCCGACGTCCCCGGTGAGGAGGCGGCCAAGTTGCTGAACCAGGCCGAGGACATCATCAACGCCGTCGGGCCCGACGTCCTGGCCGAGGTGCGCAAGGAGGACGCCCGCAAGGAGGGCGGCCGCTGGTGGCGCCGCAAGCGCTGAGCGGCAACCGGGCCGGCGGGCCCCCCGCCCACCGTCTCAGCGACCGGTGAACACGGCCGGGCGCTTCTCCATGAAGGCCGCCATGGCCTCGGCGAGGTCGTCCGAGGCCAGTTGGCCGGCGTTCCACGTGGCCACGTACTCCAGCCCCTCGGCGACCGACCGACCCTCGCCGGCGGTCAGCACGGCCTTGGTGCCCCGGACGGCCAGGGGGGAGTTGGCGGCGATCTCCTCGGCCAGCCGGCGGGCATCGGCCACGACCGCCCCGGCGTCGGCACTGACCCCGTTGACCAGTCCGATGGCCTCGGCCCGGCCGGCGGTGATGTCCTTGCCCGTGTAGGCCAGCTCGGCCACGTGGCCCCGCCCGATGATGGAGGGCAGCCGCTGGAGGCTGCCGAGGTCGGCCACGATGGCCACCTTGGCCTCACGCACCGAGAAGAGGGCGTCGGCGCTGGCCAGGCGGATGTCGCAGGCGGCGATGAGGTCCACCCCGCCGCCGATGCAGTAGCCCTGAACGGCGGCGATCACCGGCACCTCGCAGTCGGCCACCGCGGTGACCGACGCCTGGAGCCGCAGGATCTCGGCCCGCGCCGACCGCGCCCGGGCCGCCATCGACGGGAGAGCGCCGTCGTCGGACCGCGGCGGACCGGTCAGTCCGGCCATCGCCACCAGGTCCAGCCCCACGCTGAAGTGCGGCCCGCGTGCGGCGATGACCACGGCCCGCACGTCGGGCTCCGAGCCGATGGCCGCCATGGCCCGGGGGAGGTCGGCCCAGAAGTCCGGGCCCAGTGCGTTGCGCTTGGCCTCGCGGTCGAGCCACAGGGTGGCCACGTGCCCGTCGACCTCGAGGGACAGGACCGGGGAGCTGAAGGTGGAGGTCGTCGCGGTCGTGGGAGCACTCATGATGCAGAGCGTAGGCCGGTCCCGGGCCGCCGATCCTGCCCCGGCCCCATCCCGCCCTCCGGACGGGGCCGGGCCGCCGGTGGGGGGCGGTAGTATGGACGCCGAGGCTCGTGACGGGCCTCGCTGCGCGAGAGGCCCCTGTTCTGTCCACGTTCACCCCATCATCCGCCGGCGACCTGATCGGGCCCCCGTGGCTCCGACGTCGGCGCCTGGCTGCCGCTGAGGAGTTCGCGTCGGCCCCCCTCCCCAGCGAGAAGGACGAGGTCTGGCGGTACAGCCGGATCGACCAGCTCGAACTCGACCGGTTCCGGCCGGCCGGCACGGGCTCGGCCGGCCCGGCCGACGGGCCCGGGCCGTCTCCGTCGGACCGGGTCCGCTCGCTGGTGTCGAGCCTCGGCCCCCACTCCGGCCTGATGGTGACCATCGACGGCGTCCTGGCCACCGTGGCCGGTTCGGTGGGCGACGACGTCCTCACGCTGGGGCGGGCCGCCGAATGGCCCGACGCCCCGTCCGAGCTGGGCGCGGTGGTCGGCGACCCGCGTGACTTCGTGCTTCTCAACGAGGCCTTCGCCGTCGACCCCCTCGTCGTCGACATCGCGGCCGGCGCCGATCTCCCCGACCCGGTGGTGGTGGTCCACGTGGTGGTGGGCGGCGACGGCACCGCGGTGTTCCCGCGGACGGTGATCCGGGCCGGCGCGGGATCGCGGGCCGGCGTCATCGAGGTCGTGGTCGACGTGGATGCCGGGCTGCTGGCCGGGCTGCCGGCCGACACCTCCCCCGCCCCGAGGGTCGCCGCCCAGGCCGACGGTGCCCAGCTGGTGGTGCCGGTCAGTGAGATCTCCGTCGCCGACGACGCCGAGCTGGCCTACGTGAGCGTCCAGGCCCTCGGCCCCCGCAGCTGGCAGCTGGCCCACCAGGCCAGCACCATCGGTGCTCGGGCCACCCTGGACAGCTTCGCCGTGGCCCTCGGCGGCAGCTACGCCCGGCTCCGGACCGACTCGGCCCTGCGGGGCGAGTCCGGGACCAGCCGGCTGCGCGCCGCCTTCATCGGGCGGGACGACCAGATGCTCGACTTCCGCACGCTGCAGGACCACCTGGCCCCGCGGACGACCAGTGACCTCTTGTTCATGGGGGCGGTCGCCGACCGGGCCCACTCGGTGTACAGCGGGCTCATCCGGGTCCGCCGGGGGGCCGTCCGCTCCGATGCCGTGCAGACCAACCACAACCTGGTCCTGGACGAGGGGGCCCACGCCGACTCGGTCCCCAACCTCGACATCGAGGAGAACGATGTCCGGTGCAGTCACGGGTCCACCGTGGGACCGGTGGACGAGGAGCAGCGCTACTACCTCGAGTCCCGTGGGATCGAGCCTGGGATGGCCGAACGGCTCATCGTGGGCGGCTTCTTCGCCGACATCGCGGCCCAGGTCCCGATGGCCGGCATCCGGCCCACCGTGGCCCGGGCCCTGGCCGACCGCAGTGGGGCCCACGGTGCCTGAACCCGATCCCACCCTGACCGGTCGGGCCGAGCTGGTCCGTCTGTGCGGCCGCCACGACCTGGCCGCCGGCGAGGCCCGGCGCTTCGACGTGGCCGGTCTGCGGGTGGCCCTGGTCCGCATCGACGACACGTTCTTCGCCGTGGGGGACCGCTGCAGCCACGAGGACTTCTCGTTGGCCGACGGCGAGGTGTGGCCGGCCGAGTGCGAGATCGAGTGCGCCAAGCACGGCTCGACCTTCGACCTGCGGACCGGCATGCCCTGCTCGCTGCCGGCCACCCGGCCGGTCCCCGTCTACGAGCTGGTCTTTGAGGACGATGACATCCTGGTGGTGGTCCCGTGAGCACCGGCGAGCTGGTCATCGAGGGCCTCCGGGCCGGCATCCCCGGTCGTGAGATCCTGCGCGGGGTGACCCTCACCGTGTCCAGCGGCGAGGTCCATGCCGTGATGGGTCCCAACGGCTCGGGCAAGAGCACGTTGGCCCACGTGCTGATGGGGCGACCGGGCTACGAGGTCCTCGACGGGTCGGTGACCCTCGACGGCGTCGACCTGCTGTCCCTGCCGACCTGGCAGCGGGCCCGGGCCGGGCTGTTCCTCGGCATGCAGCACCCCATCGAGGTCCCCGGCGTGTCACTGGTCCGCTCCCTGACCGCCGCCCGGGCGCCGGTCCACGCCGGCACGGGACCCGACGACCCGGTCCTCCAGCCCGATATCGGCGGGCGGCTGCACGACGAGGCGCGTCGCATCGGCTTCGACGAGCGCTTCCTCGACCGACCCCTCAACGTCGACCTCTCCGGGGGTGAGCGGAAGCGGAACGAGACGCTGCAGCTCGGTGTGCTGCGACCACGGTTCGCGGTGCTGGACGAGATCGACTCCGGTCTGGACGTCGACGCCCTGGGTGCCGTCGGGCGCCGGGTCGAGGAGGCCACGTCCGAGTGGGGCCTGGGCGTGCTGGCCATCACCCACTTCCGCCGGCTGCTCGACGTCCTGCATCCCGACGTGGTCCACGTGCTGTCTGACGGGCGCGTGGTGGCCACCGGCACCGCCGAGCTGGCCGAGCTGGTCGACCGGACGGGGTACGCCGGCTACGGCTGATACCGGGGGCGTGCCGGGGCCGGCGCGGATGCCGCGTCCCCGCCCGACCGGCACCGATGACACCGCCCGGGGCACTGGGGTTGCTACCGTCGATGCATGACAGCCGGGGATGCCCCAGGGGACGGAGCTCCCGGGGACCCCGCCGCCGACCCCGGTGTGCCGCTGACCCGTCGGGAGCGCCGCCGGCGATCCGAGGCGCGGGGTGCCAAGGTCAAGAAGCGGTCCAGGCACCCCTGGATCGACCGGTTCCTCATCCTCGGCATGATCATCGTGGTCCTCGGCCTGGTGGCCGAGGGGGTCAGCTACTTCTACGTCGACTACCGGTTCAGCCAGGTGAAGAAGGTCAAGGTCAGGCATCTGCGGGTGGTCCCCGTGGGCCAGCCCTTCAACGTCCTCCTCATCGGGTCGGACACCCGGGTCGGGCTGACGCCGGCCCAGCAGATCGCCTACGGCAGCACGGCCACCGCCGGTGGCCAGCGCAGCGACGTGGTGAAGATCGTGCACATCGTGCCGGCCACCGGCCAGGCCAGCGTGCTGTCGATCCCCCGGGACACCATGGTCACGGTGGCGGGCGACACCAGCCAGACCGGTACCTACAACCGGATCAACGCCACCTACGGCTCCGGCCCCGACCAGTTGGTCCAGACCATCGAGGCCAACTTCGGCATCCCCATCGAGCACGTCGTCCAGATCAACTTCGACGGGCTGGAGGGGGCGGTCGACGCCATCGGGGGCATCAAACTGGACTTCCCCTATCCGGCCCGGGACAGCTACACCGGCCTCGACGTCACCCAGACCGGATGCCAGCTGCTGAACGGCGGCTATGCCCTGGCCCTGGCCCGGAGCCGCCACTACCAGTACTTCGAGGACGGCTACTGGCAGTACGACGGGACGAGCGACTTCGGCCGCATCCAGCGCCAGAACGCCTTCTTGAAGTCCCTGATCAACCAGGCCGAGACCAAGTACGACCCGTTGACCCTCAACGCCTTCATCGGCTCGGTGGTCCAGGGGCTCACCATCGACTCCACGTTCACGGTCAACGACCTGGTGACGCTGGCACGCGAGTTCCACACGTTCTCGTCCGACGCGCTGGCCACGGCGACCCTGCCCACCTACTCCGAGTACTCGTCGACCTTCGCCGACCTGGGCGACGTCCTCTACGTTCAGCAGCCCCAGGCCCAACAGGTCATCACCCAGTTCCTCGGGGGCCTGCCCGAGACCGCGACCACCCCGCCACCGGATCCCTACGGCGCACCGGCGACCACCACCACCACGGTTCCCCCGTCGTCCACCGCCGGGTCGACGCCACCCACCAGCGCCGAGTCGAGCACCACCACATCCATCGAGACCGACTTCGACCCGACCCCCTGCTGACCCGGCGGTCCGGTTCGGGCGGGGGGAGCGACCAGCCCTCAGGCCGACGCGTCGGCCTCGTCCAGCCCCTGGGCCAGGGTGTTCCAACTCAGCGTGGCGCACTTGATGCGCACGGGGAACTTCACCACACCCTGCAGTGCCGCCAACTCCCCGAGGGCATCGATGTCGATGGCCTCGGGCTCGAGCGGCTCCACCTCGGCGATGGCGTCGGCGCCCGATCCGGCCGACGAGGGCAGCCTCGACTCGTGGATGGACATCATGCCCTTGAAGGTGGAGATGAGCTCGCGCACCTCCGGGACGGGCTTGCCCTTCACCGCCGCGGACATGAGCGACG
>Ga0302157_10002757_pt1 | contig 20185 bp, 20 predicted proteins | sample I_Bog_N3_3_FD_193502 | JGI IMG/M metagenome (GOLD analysis project Ga0302157, IMG submission 193502) | Peat permafrost microbial communities from Stordalen Mire near Abisko, Sweden - I_Bog_N3_3 | ecosystem: Environmental > Terrestrial > Soil > Wetlands > Peat | place: Sweden: Abisko, Stordalen... | reverse complement strand
TTCTCCAACTGGCGCACGTTGCCGGGCCATTCGTAAGCGGTGAGCAGAGCGAAGGCGTCGTTGGCGACGCCGCGGATGCGCTTGCCCTCCTCGACGCAGAAGCGGGCGAGAAATCGGCGCGCGAGATCGGGAATGTCGGCGGCGCGGGCGCGCAGCGGCGGGATGGTGATCGGGAACACATTGAGCCGGTAGAACAGATCCTCGCGGAACTTGCCCTGTTTGACCAGTTCGATGAGATTCTGGTTGGTCGCCGAAACCAGCCGGATATCGACCTTGACCGGCCGACGCGCGCCCACCGGATCGACCTCGCCTTCCTGCAGCGCGCGCAACAGCTTGACCTGCAGATCCATCGGCAGTTCGCCGATCTCGTCGAGGAACAGCGTGCCGCCGTTGGCCTCCTGAAACTTGCCGATATGTTTCTCGTTGGCGCCGGTGAACGCGCCCTTCTCGTGGCCGAACAGAATCGATTCGACGAGGTTTTCCGGCAGCGCGCCGCAATTGACGGTGATGAACGGCTTGCCGCGCCGATCGGAGGCGCCCTGGATGGCGCGGGCCAGCAATTCCTTGCCGACCCCGGATTCGCCTTCGATCAGCACGGGGATGTTGGATTTGGCGGCGCGCTCGGCCAGACGCAACGTGCGCGCCATGTTCTCGACCTTGGTGCCGATGTCGCGAAACGACAGTTCGCCGGTGTTGCGGCGCGTCGCGCGGCGCAGCTCGTCTTCGAGCGCGTCGACGCGCAGCGCGTTCTTGATCGAGATCTGCAGGCGCTCGGCGCCGACGGGTTTGACGACGAAATCCGCCGCCCCCGCCTTCATCGCCGAGATCACGGCTTCGATGGAGCCGTGCGCGGTCTGCACGATCGCCGGGGTATTGAGGCCCTGCTGCCGCATCCGCGTCAGCACGCCCATGCCGTCGAGATCGGGCATCACCAGATCGAGCACCAGCAGATTTATCGCTGGGCGGTCATGGGCCGTGAGGCGCGTGAGCGCGGTCTCGCCGTTATCCGCGGTCTCGACGTCATAGCCGAAGCGTCGGGACATCGCCTCGAGTAGCCGCCGCTGGATCGGATCGTCGTCGACTATCAGAATGAGGGCGGCCATGTAACTTCCAAGACTTACGCGCGACATCGAAGCGCTTTCTCTCCTAGCTAGGGCGAACAGGGTAAAAGTTGGCTTAACGGCTTCCCATTTTGGGTCGTACCGGCGCGATTGAAGCCGGGCCGGGGTCGGACTAGATACGCAAGACGAATCGAGGAGACACCGTCGCATGAGGATGTTCCGTCCCGCCTTCGCCGCCGAATCCGCCGCGCAGACGCCTACGTCGGCCCTGGGAGATTTGCCGCAGTGGCGGCTCGAAGACCTTTATTCCGGCATGGGGGCGCCCGAATTCGCCGCCGACATGAAACGCGCCGCCGAGGACGCCCAAGCCTTCGCCGCCGCGAATCAGGGCCGACTCGCGCAAATTCTCGAAGGTGGGAACGCCGGCGGCGAATTGTTCGCGATCGTGCGCGACTACGAGGCGCTGCAGGATCTGATGGGCCGGCTGATGTCCTACGCTTCGTTGCTCTATGCCGGAGACACCAGCGACGCGGGCCGAGCGAAATTCTTCGGCGACGCGCAGGAGAACATCACCGACGTCGCCCGCGCGCTGCTGTTCTTCGAACTGGAGCTCAACCGGCTCGACGACGGCAAGCTGGAGGCGGCGATGAAAGATTCGCCGCTCGAACATTACCGCCCGTGGGTCGAAGACATCCGCAAGGAGCGGCCGCATCAACTGGCCGACGACATCGAGGAGCTGTTTCTGGAGAAGTCGGTGACCGGCGTCGCCGCCTGGAACCGACTGTTCGACGACACAGTGGCGAGCTTGCGTTTCTCATTCGAGGGCCAGGAACTGACGCTGGAGCCGTTGCTCGCCAAATTGCAGGATTCCGACGCGGCCAAACGTGAGGCCGCGGCCCGTGCGCTGGCCAATACGCTGGGCGCCAACGTGCGCGTGTTCACGCTGATCACGAACACGCTCGCCAAAGACAAAGAAATCTCCGACCGCTGGCGCAAATTCGCGGACATCGCGGACTCCCGCCATCTCGCCAATCGCGTCGAGCGCGAGACCGTGGACGCGCTGGTGAGCGCGGTCACCGAGGCCTATCCGCGGCTGTCGCATCGCTATTACGCGCTCAAAGCCCGCTGGTTCGGCAAGCCGCAACTCGACCATTGGGACCGCAACGCCCCGCTGCCCAATACGGTTACGCGTTCGTTTACCTGGAATGAGGCGCGCGACACGGTGCTCGGCGCCTATCGCGGCTTCTCTCCGCGTATGGCCGACATCGCCAAGCGCTTCTTCGACGAAGGCTGGATCGACGCCCCGGTGAGGCCCGGCAAGTCGCCGGGCGCCTTCGCGCATCCGACGACGCCGTCCTCGCATCCTTATGTGCTCGTCAACTATCTGGGCAAGCCGCGCGACGTGATGACGCTGGCCCACGAACTCGGCCATGGCGTGCATCAGGTGCTCGCCGGACCCAACGGCGCGCTGATGGCGCCGACGCCGCTGACGCTCGCCGAGACCGCGTCGGTGTTCGGGGAAATGCTGACCTTCCGCGCCTTGCTGGCGCAGACGACGGACCCGGCGCTACGGAAGTCGATGCTCGCCTCGAAGGTCGAGGACATGCTCAATACGGTCGTGCGGCAGATCGCCTTCTACAAGTTCGAGCGCCGCATCCACGAGGCGCGCAAACAGGGGGAATTGACGTCCGAGGCGATCAGCGAACATTGGATGGCGGTGCAGTCGGAGAGTCTCGGGCCGGCGATCCATCTCGGCGCCGGTTATGAGACCTACTGGGCCTATATCGGCCATTTCATCCACTCGCCGTTCTATGTCTACGCCTATGCGTTCGGCGATTGTTTGGTGAACTCGCTCTATGGCGTCTACGAGAACGCCCACGAAGGATTTGTCGACCGTTATTTCGCGTTGCTCGCCGCCGGCGGCGCCAAGCCGTATAACGAACTGCTGAAACCCTTCGGTCTCAACGCCCGCGATCCCGGTTTCTGGAGCATCGGCTTGTCGCTGGTGGAGCGCATGATTGGCGAGCTGGAGGCGCTGGGGTAGTTCGTTCGGCCGTTTGTTTTCGACGGCCGCTCAATAGCGCGCCCGCAGGCAAGGCTCGTGCGACCGGCGCCCTCGTCCCGGGCTTGTCGAAGGACGAGGGCGTCGGACGTTTAAATACTCATCATCTTTCGCGCAGCGAATTGCGCCGGGTCATCCCGGCGCCGTCGAATTCGGTCACTTCGACTGAAAGCAACAGGCGGCGCGATTGGTAGATCGGCTCGACGGCGTCGAATAGCGCCGCCATGATCGCCTCGGAGGCGGCCTTGCGCGCTTCCTGCGAGCGCCCCGGGCCGATGCGGCCGGTGACGGCGACGAAGGCGTGCTCGGGATCGCCGTCGGCGATGCGGTAATCATCGCAGCGCGCCGCGCGCACCCGGATACCCGGAGGGTCGAAGATTGGCAGCGCGGTCACCGCGCCGTAGACCGCGTCGACCAGTCGCATCGGATCGACGAACGCCTCCAGATTGGCCGAATATTCGATGACGACATGCGGCATGGCGCTTCTCTACCCCGGTAGCCATACGTAACTTGTTCAGTAACGATCGACAAGCCGCCGGGTCGATCTCAATACTGGGCGACGGCGACCTTGGGACGCGCGAGCAGCGCCGACGCGCGGGCGAAGGCTCGGGCCGGATCGGGCTCGGGCGCGTTGACGAGATCGGCGACGAGCCGCCCCGGCGCGGCCGACAGGACGACGATTCGCGAGGCGAGGCGCGCGGTCTCGGTCACGTCGTGAGTGACGAACACGGCGGCTGGGCCGGAGCGTGCGACATAGGCGCGCGCCAGCGTCACCGAGGCTTCGGTCGGGCGAGCCATACGCTGTGTCCTTCGACCGGCCCGGCGAGCGCGCTCGACGCCGCCGGCGTCGCCGCGCCGGGGCGAAGCGGGTGACAGTTTCGGCGATTGCCGGTAAGCACGCGCCCGCGCGGTGAGGGGACCTCGGCCTTGGCGAATTCGGATGTGTCGGCGGCGGCGAACGCCGAGACGGGCTATCGACCCGAACTCGACGGCCTGCGCGCTATTGCCATTCTGTTCGTGCTGTTCGACCATTTCGGCCTGTTTGGCTTTGCCGGCGGCTTCGCCGGCGTCGACGTGTTCTTCGTGCTCTCGGGCTTCCTGATCACCGGCCAATGCGCACGTCATGGGGCGCAGCTGACTTGGGCGCGCATCGGCCAGTTCTATCTGCGCCGTTTCTGGCGCATCGCCCCGGCCTATTTCGTCGTGGTGCTGGCGACCCTGGCGATCGGCTGGCGGCTGATGCTGGTCGACGACGTCGCGCGACTCGGCCAATGGGCGAGGGGCGCGGCGATGTTCGCCGTCAACTTCAATCCCGACAGCGGCTATTTCGCGCCCGCGGCGATGTACACGCCGCTGCTGCATCTGTGGTCGCTGGGCGTCGAGGCGCAGTTCTATCTGATCTGGCCGCTCATCCTGCGCTATGCCCTGCGCCGCTCGTTGCGCGTCCAGTTCACCGTACTTGCGGTCATCTTCGTCGCCACGCTGGCGGCTTCGAGCCTGCTGTCGCTGTTCGATCCCAAGGCGGCGTTCTTCGCGATGCCGTCGCGTCTGTGGGAGTTTTCCGTCGGCGCGGCGGTGGCGCTGGCGCCGCCGCTCGCGTTTCGTCCGCGTCGGCAGCGCCGATACGATATCGCCGCCGCGTTGGTCCTCGCGTTTCTGCTTTCAACGCCGTTCCTGTTCGACAGCTACGTGATCTGGCCGGCGCCGCTGGCGCTCGTCGTCGTGCTGCCGACCGCGTTCCTCATCTACGCCGCGCGCAACCCGAATTCCCCTGCCTATCTCGTGCTCGCTTTCGCGCCGATGGCTTGGACCGGCCGCGTCTCCTATTCGCTCTATCTCGTCCACTGGCCGCTGCTGACGCTGGCGACCTATGCGGTTTATCCGACGGCGAGCATGGGCCTTCGCGCCACCTTGCTGGCGGCCTCGTTCGGGCTCGGCTGGCTGCTCAATCGCTTTGTCGAGACGCCGTTGCGCAAAGTGTGGCGCTCGCCGCGACGCTGGCGCTGGGCGCTGGTCGGCGCGGCGGCGCCTGTGGCGACTTATGCTCTGGCCATCGCCCTCGTCGTCGCCGGCGGCGGTTTCGTGCGGGAAGGGCAGGGCGACGAGGCGGCCGCCGTACAAGCGGAGCGACGCGCCTGTCGGGCCGAGGAACTGGGCTCGCTCGCTCACGACGGCTGCCTCATCGGTTTCGCCGGTGTGGCGCCGGCTGCGGCGCTCTGGGGGGACTCGCACGCCGGCCATCTCGCCGACCCCTTCGCCGAGGCCTATGCCGAGCGGCGACAGTCGCTGCTGTTCTTCGCCCGCAATTCCTGCCCGCCGCTGCCGGGTCTGCGCGTCGCCAACAATTGGCTCAACGCCCGTTTCAGCGGCCGCAAGACCTGCGAGGAGCGCAATGCGCGTTTCCTCGCCTATGTGCTGGCGACCCCGTCGATCAGGACCCTTTATATCGCCGGACACTGGCCGGCCTATGTCGAAGCCCACCGGTTCGGCTCGGAAACCGGCTCCCCGTTCTATCTGACCAGCAAACAGCGGCCTTGGGCGAGCACCGACAATTCACGGGCGCTGATGCAGTCCTCGCTCATCGATCTCGCCAAGGCGGTCACCGACGCGGGCAAGACGCTGGTGCTGATCGGCTCGGTGCCGGAAATGGGTTTCGACGCCGGACGCTGCGCGCAACTCCTGGCGCCGGCCGAGGCCGAGGCGCGTTGCCGAATAGCCCGCGCCGACGTCGATGTCCGCCAGCGCGCGACCGATGCGATTTTTGCCGCCGCTCGCGCTGCCGTTCCCAGCCTGCGCGTCGTCGATCTCCGCGCCTTCATGTGCGGCCCGGAAAGCTGCCCGGCGGTCCGCGACGGCGTCGCGCTCTACACCGATTTCCACCACGTCACCAAGGCCGGCGCCGCGCCGATCGTCGCTGCCGCCGTCGCGGCGGCGGATCGCTAGGCCAAGGTCGCCTTGCGCCGGTTCTCCCCTTGGCTTATCGGCTTGTTTTCGCTCGTCTAGAGAAAGGCGTGAAACGTGCCCCTCGCCAAACCGGTCGCCATCGTGATGGGCAGCCAATCGGACTGGCCGACGATGCGGCGCGCCGCCGAGACGTTGCGCGAGCTCGGCGTCGAATACGAGGCGCGCATCGTTTCCGCGCACCGCACGCCTGACAGGCTCGTCGCCTTCGCCAAGGGCGCCAAGGGCGCGGGCGTCAAGGTCATCATTGCCGGCGCCGGCGGGGCGGCGCATCTGCCGGGCATGACGGCGGCGTTCACGACGTTGCCCGTGTTCGGCGTGCCCGTCGAATCCAAGGCGTTGTCGGGTCAGGACAGCCTGCTCTCGATCGTGCAGATGCCGGCGGGCGTGCCCGTCGGCACGCTGGCGATCGGCGCCGCCGGCGCGGTCAACGCGGCGCTGCTCGCGGCCTCCGTGCTCGCCCTCTACGACGCGGAACTGGGCGCGCGGCTCGAGGCCTGGCGCAACGCGCGGCGCGACGCGGTGCCGGAATTCCCCGCCGACGGGCCGGCCTGATGGTCCTCGTTCCCGGCGCCACGATCGGCATTCTCGGCGCGGGCCAACTCGGGCGCATGCTCGCCATCGCCGCGCTCAAGATCGGCTTGCGCAGCCACATCTACGCCCCCGAGGCCGACGCGCCGGCTCATGACGCGGCGATGGCCAAGACCGTGGCGGCCTACGACGACGAGAAGGCGCTCGCCGCCTTCGCCGACTCGGTCGACGTCGTCACCTATGAATTCGAGAACGTGCCGACGGCGACGGTCGAGTTTCTCGAGCGCTTGAAACCCGTGCGTCCCGGCGCGCGCGCGCTGGCGTTGACGCAGGACCGATTCGTCGAGAAGGGCTTTTTGCGCGACCTGGGACTGGCGACCGCGCCCTTCGCCGCCATCGACGATTCCGGCGCGCTCATGCGCGCGGTCGGCGAACTCGGCCGTCCCTCGATCCTGAAAACCCGGCGCTTCGGCTACGACGGCAAGGGGCAGGCGATGATCCGCGAGGGCTCCGATGTCGGCGCGATTTATCGCGGTCTCGGCGGCGCGCCGATGATTCTCGAAGGCTTCGTGACCTTCGAGCGCGAGGTGTCCGTCGTCGCCGCGCGCAGCCTGGAGGGCGCCATCGTCGCCTTCGACCTCAACGAGAACGAACACGAGCGCCATATCCTCGCCCGCACCCGGCTGCCCGCCCATGTCGGCCCCGGCGTCGAGGCGGAAGCGCAGGCGATCGCCGGCAAAATCCTTGCCGCGCTCGATTATGTCGGCACGATCGGGGTCGAGCTGTTCGTCGCCCGCAACAAGGACGGCTCGGAGCGGCTCGTCGTCAACGAAGTCGCGCCGCGCGTGCACAATTCCGGGCACTGGACTATCGACGGCGCCCAGACCTCGCAGTTCGAGCAGCATATCCGCGCCATCGCCGGTTGGCCGCTGGGCTCGCCGGCGCGTCGCGGCGCCATCGAGATGCACAACCTGATCGGCGAGGACGCCGACGAGTGGCGCGACATCCTCGCCGAGCCCGACGCCAGCCTGCATCTCTACGGCAAGCTGGAGACGCGGCCGGGGCGCAAGATGGGCCACGTGACGCGGGTGTTTCCCGAGGCCGGCAAGGGGCGGTAAAGCCTGACATATTTGCGCCTCGTCAATGTGTCCGGGGAATGACGGGCCCAACATTTTCGCGAGGGGAGGAAAGCAGCGATGTTCTCCCGTATTCTCGTTCCGGTAGACGTCAACGAACCCGAAGTGGCGCATGAGGCGCTGGAGGCGGCGGCGGCCTTGGCCAAGGCCTTTGACTCCGCGCTCCGCCTCGTCTGCGTGGCGAGCCCGATCCTGCCCGGTTCGCCGCTCTCCGTCGTGCCGCAGCAGGTCTATGACGACATCGGAATCCTCGAAAAAAACAAGCTCGACCAATTGGCCGGCAGGCTCGACGTTCCCGGCGGCGTCACCACCGCCGTGCGTATCGGCGGAATCTATCCCGAACTGCTCGCCGAGGCGGAGGAATGGTTCGCCGACCTCATCGTCGTGGGCGCCCATCGCCGCTCGATGGCGACTTACCTGCTCGGCTCCACCGCCGCCGCACTGACGCGCCACGCGGCCTGCACGGTGATGATCGTGCGCAGCCCGCACAAGGCGAAACTGATCTAACATCTTCAAAACAAGCCCTTCCCGAAGGACCCGATTCGATGCCGCACGCCCGTTCCGCCCTGAAGAGAGTGACCCTGCATGCGGCGCGGTCGAAACAATTTCCCGACGGTTCGATCCGCCACGGCTACGATTTCGTCGCGCCGCTGACGGACGACGGCCACATCGATCTGGAAACCTGGAAGGCGCACCGCGGCGAATGTTTCGCCCATTGCTTCTGGGGCGACGAACCCGAACGGCGCGGTCTGCTGGTGCACAAAGCCGGCGGACGCGGGGGTTCGACCTGGCGGTTCGAACTCGGCGCCGGTCCGTCCCTCGAGGACGAAGACGACGGCTTCCGCTTCGGCGACCACGCATTCAGAACCGGCGAGTACGTCTCAATCCGCGACGAAGACGGGGTGTTGGCGACGTTTCGGGTGGTGAGCGTGAAGTAACAAGGGGTTTCGACGAGACGGGCGCCATAAGCCCGCGAGGCCGGACATGTCGCTGCGCGATGGCGTCGGCGCGGACATTCGCGTTTGATCGCTGACCGGAAGCGTTTCGCCGATGCTCCAAGGCGGCGACGAAGCTGAGCGCGCCTGCCCAGGTTCCCTCGCGGATCTGCCGGACGAGGCGCGGACCCCCAGCCCATTTCGCAATCTGACTTGGTAACGGCGCAGGCGCCGCCCGGCGATGCCGAGCGCCACCTTGACAGGAAAATTCGCACGCGCCTTGAAAAAGCCTTACTAAGATATATCTTAGAGCTGTCTTCGATAGGAAGACGGAAACTGGGAACTGGAAAATTATGAGACATCACAACCCCTTCAGCGAAAACGACGAGCGCCCTGGGTTCGCCATGCGCGGCCTCCTCCACGCGATGCGCGGCCATAGCCGTCACGGTTTCGGCCGGCACGGCTTCGGCTTCGGCCGCGGCGGCGACGAGGAGCCGGGCGAGGGCCGAGGACGGCGGCGCATGTTCGAGGGCGGCGAATTGCGCCTTGTCATTCTGCTGCTGCTCGAGGCCGAACCGCGCCACGGCTACGACCTGATCCGCGAGATCGAGAGCCGCACCGGCGGCGCCTATGCTCCGAGCCCCGGCATCGTCTATCCGACGCTGACGCTGCTCGAGGAGATCGGCCAGGCTGAGGCCCGAGCCTCCGAAGGCGCGAAAAAGCTGTTCGCCATCACCCCGGCCGGCCTCGCCCATCTCGAGGAGAACCGCAAAGAGGCCGAGGCGGCGCTGGCGCGGCTCGACGCCTTGAAACGCAAGGACGAGGCGCTCGGCGCCGGCCCGGTGTTCCGCGCGATGTCGAACCTCAAGTCGGCGCTCAGTCAGCGGCTCGCGGGCGAACCCGACAAGCCATTGCTGTTCGCCGTCGCCGACGCGCTCGACGAAGCCGCGCGCAAGATCGAACGGCTGTGAGGATCGAGATTTGACCGCGATTTCCCCCGTCCGCCATCAAATCGAGCGCCTGCGTCAGGAGCCGAAGCGCCGCCGCCTCACCGTCGAGAGCGTGACTGCGCTGACGCCAAAAATGCGGCGCATCGTCTTCGTCTCGCCGGAGCTGGCGGATTTCGTCACCCTCTCTGCGGACGACCATGTGAAGGTGTTCGTAGCCGATCCAAACGAGGCGAACGGCGTCGCGCGGCGCGACTACACCCCGCGCGCCTTCGACGCCGCGCGTAAAGCGCTCACCCTCGATTTCGCGCTGCACGAAGCGGGGCCGGCGACGGATTGGGCGCTCGCCGCGCAGCCGGGAGACACGCTCGACATCGGCGGTCCGCGCGGCTCGACGGTCGTAGCCGACGATTTCGACTTCTATCTGCTCGTCGGCGACGCGACGGCGCTGCCCTCGATCGGCCGCCGCGTCGAAAGCCTTCGCCCCGGCGTTGCGGTGACGACGATCGTGGTCGTCGACGGTCCGCAGGAGGAACAGGTCTTTGCGACCCGCGCCGACTGGCGACCGGTCTGGGTCCATGGCTCCGGCGCCCCGACAGTGGACGCGGCGCGACTGGTGGCCGCCGTCGCGCAATGGACAGCGCCAGATGGCGACGGCTACGTCTGGATCGGCGCCGAAGCGCAAGTCGCCCGCGCATTGAAAGCCCACATGCTCGACGAGCGCGGCCATCCCAAAGCCTGGCTGAAGGCGGCGGGCTATTGGGTGCGCGGCAAGGCCGGCGAGAGCGACAAACTCGACGGCTGAGGCGCTTCTCAGTGGACAGGGACCTGCGACCGCGTATGTTTGCCGCGGAAACCCGCGAAGTCGGGTCGAGGGGCGCAAGGACAGGCGATGCAGGCGGCGTTTTTTACCGGGCACGGCGGCAACGAAGTAGTGAGCGTCGGCGAGCGGCCGAAGCCTGAGCGCGGCCCCGGCGAAGTGCGGGTGCGGATGAAGGCGGCCACCGTCAATCGCGTCGATCTCTATATGCGCGACAGCGGCGCCGGCATCACCCACAAGATCCCGCAGATTCTTGGCGTCGACGGCGCCGGGGTGATCGAGGAGGCCGACGATCCCGCCGTCATCGGCCGCCGCGTGACGCTCTATCCCGGCGTCGTCTGCGGCAAATGCGAATTCTGCCTCAAAGGCGAGCCGGTGCTGTGCGCCAAGATGAGTCTGATCGGCGAGCATCGCGACGGGACGATGGCGGAGTTCGTCTGCCTGCCGGCCGGCAACGCGCTGCCGATTCCGGATAATCTCGACTTCGCCGAGGCCGCCGCGCTCGGCGTCAATTACCTCACCGCCTGGCGCATGCTGTTCACCAAGACGCGCCTGCAACCCGGTGAGACCGCGCTGGTCTGCGGCGTCGGCGGCGGCGTCTCGCTGGCCGCGCTGCAACTGGCCAAGGCCGCCGACGCCCGGGTGATCGTCACCTCGCGCAGCGCGGACAAGCTGGCCCGGGCGCGCGCGCTCGGCGCCGACGAAGGCGTCGACGCCACGCCCGACAAGATCCCGAAGGCCGTCATGGAGTTGACAGAGGGACGCGGCGTCGACGTCGTCATCGAGAATGTCGGCGGCGCGGTGTGGAGCGCGGCGCTGAAATGTCTGGTGCGCGGCGGCCGCATCGCTCTATGCGGGGCGACGATCGGAGATCAGCCGCCCGCCGATCTCAAGCGCGTGTTCATCCGCCAATTGCAGATTTTCGGCTCGACGCTCGGCAATCCCGACGAATTCGCCGAGTTGATCTCCTGGTGCGAACAGGGGCGGGTGCGCCCGCCGATCGACCTGCGGTTTCCCCTCGACAAGGTCCCCGACGCGCTCGCCCATCTCGAAAGCGGCGCGCAATTCGGCAAGATCGCCATCGATATATGACCCGCTGGAGCGTCGGCGTCCACGCCGACGAACGCCTGTGCGTCAACCGTCAGCCTGGAGGCTGACGCTCCGCGGCGCCGGCCCAACGATTTCTCATGGCCGCCGCCGCGACAACCTGCTTAAATTGCGCGGGCGAGTCCGATGGGGGCGCCAAAGAGAGGCTCCATGGCCAAGAAGGCGGCGCCGGCAAGGGCAGGTTCGGGCGCACGGGTTTCGATCCGACGCGCCGCAGAGAGCGATCTGCCGGCCATCGTCGCGCTAGACGCCACGACGGGCGAACCCAAGCCCGACTATTGGCGCGACCTGTTTGCGCAGTTTTCCGACGCGCAGGCGAACAAGAGGGTGTTCCTGGTCGCCGAATTCGCAGGCAAGGTCGTCGGCTTCATCACCGGCGAAATCCGCGCCTTCGAATTCGGCGCCGAGCGCTGCGGCTGGATCTTTGCGATCTCGGTCGATCCGGAAATGCGCATGCACAACGTCGGCACGCGGCTGTTCGAAGCGATCTGCGCGATCTTTTCCGGCGCCGGCGTCGATAAAGTGCGCACGCTCGTCGACCGCGACGTCGATCTCATGCTCGCCTTCTTCCGCTCGCAGGGCATGATTTTCGGCCATTATATTCAGATGGAAATGAGCCTTGGTTGAGCGCTCGCCATGAGGCTGCAAAAAGCGACCCTCTGCGGCTTGTACGCCGTGCTCGAACTTGCCTCGCACCCACAGGCGCAGATTTCGGCAGGCGAAATCGCGGCCAAGTACGACGTTTCGCTCAACCATCTGGCCAAGGTGCTGCGTGATCTCGTGCGCGCCGGCCTGATCGAATCGGTGCGCGGCCCCGGCGGCGGCTACCATTTCGCCGGCAATCCGCGCCGCGTGACCCTGCTCGACGTGATTGAATTGTTCGAGGGCCCGGCGCCGCGCCGCGAGGATTCGCGGCCCGACGAAAGCGCCGAGGAACGCGCGCTGCGCCGGGTGCTCGCCGACATCGACGACATGGAAACCGCGACGCTGCGCTCCGCCTCGATCACTTCGCTGGTCAGGATCGTCGAAGCCGAACGCAAGAAGAGCGGCGGCGGTTGAGCGGCGGGCGCCCGCTCAGCCGCCTCGCGACGCGATCTCAGAACGCCTTGACCGCGACGCGGGTGTGCTCGACCTTCGGCGGCGCGGCGAAGTAGGGGCCGGCGAGCTTTCGCCAGGTCTGGAAGCCCTCGCTGTTGCGGAAGTCGACCGTGTGGCTCTCGACGCTCTCCCAGCCGACGACAAGCCGGTAGACGGTCGGACGTTCGACGGTGCGCTGGAGTTCGAGGCTGAGGCAACCCTTGGCCCCTCGAAAATTCGGACCGGCCTCAGCGACCGCGGCCTCGAAGGCGGCTTCCTGCCCCGGCTTCACTTCGATCTCGGCAATCTCGAACACCATGTGCGACTCTCCTTGGCGACGCTCGCAATCTACCCGACGCGCCTCGTCTGGAGCAAACATTTACGAACGGAAATCAGAGTCACGCTCGGGATCGCCGAAATACCGCTCGCGCTCCGCCGCCAAATCCAAGCGGATTTCACCATGGCGGCGCGGTCGCTTGCATCCTTCTGGGTGTTGCGACACTCTCGACGCCCGCGGGCTCCGTGCAAGCTCAGATGGCGCGGCCGAGCCTTCTCGAGGCGGGAATATGGGTACGACGAGACTCGACCCCGGCCTCCAAATCCACTGGGTCAACCGCCGTGTGCGAACGCGGCCGCCGGGTTCCCTTGCTCGAGCCGTCGCGCCGTGGCTCGCAGAGTTCAACCCCAACCGCAAACACGCCGTCGTCTTCGTAAGCGCGAACGATTGGAGCTACGTTGCTGTGCGCCGCTTGACGCTGCAGATCGAGCAAAGCCTTTTCGCGGGGCTCCGACGGGTCGTGTTCGAGCCGAACGGGCCCGTCCTCCGGGCGGCGATACGATTGGCGGTTGGCGCTGCATGCAGAGCTTGTTTCAACAGGGCGAGTTCCAGGGGACGGCGCCTCAAAACGCCGACTTTGTGAAATGCGACAGCGAAACTACGACGTCGGCGGATATCGACCTCGGCGTCGTCAACGTCGTGATTGGATTCGCGCCGTTGACGCCCGGCGAATTCGTTGTGATCCAGACTGCCGAGCTGACCGGAGAGGGTCAATCCAACTAGCGCGACCGAACCGAGACCGTTTGACTGCCGCCAGAGGCTCAGCCCTTCTTCTCGCTATCCAGCTGCGCCATCGCGAAGCTCGCGTAACGCTCGCCCTTCGCCGCGCCTTTCGGAATCGCCGCCTCGATGGCGCCGAGATCGTCGGCGCTGAGGTCGAGCGCCGCGGCGGCTGACGATTCCGCCCATTGCGGGCGTTTGCGAGCGCCGACCAGCGGCACGATATCGCCGCCGCGCGACAAGACCCAGGCGACCGCGATGGCGGCGACGCTCGTCTGTTTGGCCGCTGCGACCGCGCGCAAGGCGTCGACCAGCCGCAGATTGTGATCGAGATTGTCGCCGACGAAGCGCGAAGCGGTCTTGCGCGAATCGGGCGCGGTCTCGCGCGCCTGACTCCAATGGCCGGAGATCAGGCCGCGCGCGAGCACGCCATAGGCGGTGACGCCGATACCGAGTTCGCGGCAGGTCGGCAGGATGTCGGCCTCGATCCCGCGCGCGATCAGCGAATATTCGATTTGCAGGTCGGCGATCGGCGCGACGGCGGCGGCGCGGCGAATCGTCGACGCGCCGACCTCAGAGAGCCCGACATGGCGCACATATCCCGCCTTCACCATCTCGGCGATGGCGCCGATCGTGTCCTCGATCGGCACGGCCGCGTCGAGCCGAGCAGGGCGGTAGATGTCGATGTAATCGGTCCCGAGCCGTTTCAACGTATAGCCGAGAAAATTCTTCACCGCCGCCGGACGTGCGTCATAGCCGGCCCAGGCGCCGCCGGGGTCGCGCAGCGCGCCGAATTTGACGCTGACGACGACGTCCTCGCGCCGCCGGCCTTTGAGGCCTTCGGCGATCAGCAATTCATTGTGGCCGGCGCCGTAGAAATCGCCGGTGTCGATCAGTGTGACCCCGGCGTCGAGCGCGGCATGGAAGGTCGCCAGACTCTCGGAGCGGTCCGCAGGCCCGTAAAAATCCGACATGCCCATGCAGCCCAGCCCGAGTTCGCCGACTTCCGGCCCGTGCTTGCCCAGACGACGCAATTTCATGGCGCGACTCCTTCGCTTGGCTCCTCGTCGATTATAGCGCTCTTGACGCGGTGTGGCGTGGCGATTAAATACGTGTTCCCGATTTGTTCTAGAGGTCGCCATGCTCGCCGCCGAAGCCCGCAGAGTTGACGATATCAAGCGTATCGAATTCTCCCGCCGCCTCGGTTCGGCTTATGCCGACCGCTTGGTTCCCGCTGATTCGCGTCGCGGCCGTGGCGCCGTCTCCAACGCGAGCGGCCGCTACGAGGCTTTCGCGCGGGAGGCCTTCGACGACGGTTGGGAGCGCGACGAGGCGGCCGAGGCGTTGAAGACCGAAGTGATGTTCGAGCGCCCGCGTTCGATCATCACCCGCAATACCTCGCCCGATATTCCTTTCGACCGTTCGGTCAACCCTTACCGCGGCTGCGAACACGGTTGCTTCTATTGCTTCGCGCGGCCGAGCCACGCCTATCTCGGGCTCTCCGCCGGGCTCGACTTCGAGAGCAAGCTGACGGTGAAAGAAGGCGCAGCGGCCTTGCTCGTCAAGGAGTTGGCGCATCTTAAGTACAAACCGAGAACGATCGCGCTCGGCGTCAACACCGACGCCTATCAGCCGATCGAGCGGCAATATCGCGTCACCCGTTCGGTGCTGGAGGCGCTGGCGCGCGCGAAGCATCCGGTCTCGATCGTGACCAAGTCGAATCTGGTGCTGCGCGACCTCGACCTCCTCAGCGACATGGCGAGCGAGGGACTGGCAAAGGTGTTCATCTCGGTGACGACGCTCGACCGCACGGTGGCGCGGCGCATGGAGCCGCGCGCGCCGACTCCGGAGCGCCGGCTGGAGGCGATCGAAAAGCTCGCCGCCGCAGGCGTGCCGGTCGGCGTGATGGTCGCCCCGGTCATCCCGGCCGTCAACGACGGCGAGATCGAGACGATCCTCACCCGCGCCCATGCGGCGGGCGCCCGCGAGGCGGGCTATGTGACGTTGCGGCTGCCGCGTGAGCTGCGCGAGATGTTCCGCGAATGGCTGGCGACGCATTTCCCCGACCGACTGGACCGCACGCTGTCGCTGGTGCGTTCGATGCACGGCGGCAAGGACTACGATTCGCAATGGGGCCAGCGCATGGCGGGCTCGGGCCCCTACGCCTGGATGATCGGCCGCCGCTTCGAGATGGCCGCGCAACGGCTGGGCTTTCGCGACGAGCCTAAGCCGCTGCGCACCGATCTGTTCGTGCGGCCGGCGCCGCAAGACGAGCGGGCGCCTCAGCAGTTGAGTTTGTTCTGAGCCGAAGGGGAGCGGCGGCGTCCACGCCGCCGATGGTCACAACGAGCCGCCCGGTAGTTTCGGCGGCGAGGACGCCGCCGTTCCGATGGCGGCCCATTTGCGTCCCGCCCGCTAGCGCTGTAGCGAGCGTCCATGACCGCCGACGCTCACAAATCCTCCCCCGCCGCGACGCTGATCGGGCTCGTCGCCATCGCCCTCTGGTCGGCGCTGGCTTTGCTCACCGCAGCGTCGGGAACGATGCCGCCGTTCGAACTCGCCGCCATCACGTTCCTCATCGGCGGCGCGCTGGGGCTGGCCTATGCGGCGGCCCGCGGCAAGCTCGCCGCGCTCAACCAGCCGCCCATCGTCTGGGCGGTCGGGGTCGGCGGCCTGTTCGGCTATCATGCGTTCTATTTCGCCGCGTTGCGGCTCGCCCCGCCGGCGGAGGCGAGCCTCGTCGCCTATCTGTGGCCGCTGCTCATCGTGCTGATGTCGGCGCTTTTGCCCGGCGAGCGCCTGAGCGCCCGGCATGTCGTGGGCGCCGGGCTCGGCTTCGCCGGCGCCGTCGTATTGTTTTCGAGCCGGCTCGGCGCCGCGCACGCGATCGATAATTCCACGCTCGCCGGCTACGGCCTCGCGTTGGCCTGCGCCTTCCTGTGGTCGAGCTATTCGGTGGCGTCGCGGTTTCTCAAACGAGCCCCGACGGAAGCCGTCGCCGGCTTCTGTCTCGTCACCTCGGCGCTGGCGTTGCTCTGCCACCTCGCCTTCGAGACCAATGTGTGGCCGGCGAATGCGACGCAAGCCGCCGCGATCGTCGGCCTCGGCCTCGGGCCGGTGGGCCTCGCCTTCTATGTCTGGGATCACGGCGTCAAGCACGGCGACATCAAACTGCTCGGCGTCGCGTCCTATGCGGCGCCGGTGCTGTCGACGCTGATCCTCGTCGCGTTTGGCTTCGCGTCGGCGTCGGTCGCTCTCGGCCTGGCCTGTGCGCTGATCGTCGGCGGCGCCGTCGTTGCGTCGTTCAGGCGCTAGCGCTTCGACAGCGCGCGATAGCCCAGAAGCACGATGACGGCGCCCGCAACCGCCACGAACAGGCTCCACACGAAGCCAAAGCCGCTCAATCCGCCGAGGCCGAGCGCCTCGCTGATATAGCCGCCGATGACCGCGCCGACGATGCCGATGATCGTATCGAGAACCAACCCCGAGCCGGTCTTGTTGACGAGACGGCTGGCAATGGCGCCGGCGATGAGACCCAGGACGATCCAATAGATGATGTGCATTTCCGTCTCCCCACGACTGACGGCAGCAGCATCGCGGCCCCTGCGGCAAAAGGCAAGCGACGCTACTTCGCAGCTTCCAACGCATGAGCGAGGTCTTCGATCAGATCTTCGACGTCTTCCAATCCGACCGACAAGCGCAGCAATCCCGGGTTGATTCCGAGTTCGGCGCGCTGCTCGGGTTTGAGCCGTTGATGCGTCGTCGTCTCCGGATGGGTGATGAGGCTCTTGGCGTCGCCGAGATTGTTGGAAATGCCTGTGATCGTCAGCGCATTGGCGAAAGCGAAAGCGCCCGCCTTGCCGCCCGCGACCTCGAAGGCGACCAGCGTGCCGCCGCCGAGCATCTGCTTCTTCGCCAGCGCATATTGCGGATGATCGGCGCGACCGGGATAGAACACGCGCGCGACCCGCGGATGTCCGGCGAGGAAATCGGCGATCCGCGCGGCGGAAGCCTGCTGCGCGGCGACGCGGACGGGCAGCGTCTCCAGCGACTTCAGCATCACCCAGGCGTTGAACGGCGACAGGCAGGGTCCCGTCTGGCGCAGAAAATTGTGGATATGGGCCTGGATGAACGCCTCGGAGGCGAGGATGACGCCGCCGAGCGTGCGCCCCTGGCCGTCGATATGTTTGGTCGCGGAATAGACGACACAATCAGCGCCGAGCTGCAGCGGCTTCTGCCCCAGCGGCGTCGCGAATACATTGTCGACCACCAGCGTCGCCCCGCGCTCGTGAGCGATCTTGGCGACCTCGGCGATGTCGACCAGCGCCAGCGTCGGGTTGGTCGGGCTTTCCAGAAACGTCGTCTTGGTGTTCGGACGCATAGCGGCGCGCCAGGCGTTCAAGTCGGCGCCGTCGACCAGGGTCGACTCGACCCCGAAGCGTGGCAAAAGATCCTCGACGACATAGAGACACGAGCCGAACAGCGCGCGCGCGGAGACGACGTGATCGCCCGCCTTGAGCTGCCCGACCAGCGCCGCCGTCACCGCCGCCATGCCGCTGGCGGTGGCGCGCGCCGATTCCGCGCCCTCCAGCAGCGCCATCCGCCGTTCGAACATCGCCACCGTCGGATTGGCGAAGCGCGAATAGATGAAGCCGGGCTCGTCGCCCTTGAAGCGCGCCTCCGCCTCTTCCATCGTGTCGTAGAGATAGCCCTGGGTGAGGAACAGCGCCTCCGACGTCTCCTCGAACTGCGAACGCAGCGAGCCCCCGTGAACGAGCTGCGTGGCCGGACGGAGGGTGTTGGGGTCTCGGGATTTGCGAGGCGATGTCATCATGCGCTCCTGATGCGCGCTAAGTCCACGCGCGGCCAAAAGCGGAGTTTTCGCAAAAACCCCGATCTTTTAGCCCTTGGTTTAACGTGGCGGGCAAGCCGATCGGCTCAAATGACCACGGAGACTGCTACTTAGGCCCGAAGCAGGGTCGCGTCAACTCACTGCGACCTCTGTCAGCGTCACATCGTAGCCCCACAGCCTGCGGATGTGCCGCAGCGTCGCTTCGCGCCCGGCTTCGCCGAGTTTGACCCCGTTGCGCACATTATGGCGCAGTTTCAACTCGCGATTGCCCAGCAAATCGACGTCCGCCACTTCGATGTCGGGCTCGCCGGCGCCGACGTCGTAGGTATCGGCGAGCGCCGAACGCAGCTTGCGGAACCCCTCGGCGTCGTGGATCGCGCCGACGCGATAGGCGCTCTCGTTCTCGTTGTCGACGAGCAGGAACAGTTTCAACTGCCGCATCAGATGCGGCGACAGGAACTGGCGCACGAAGGATTCGTCGCGATAATTGGCCCAGACGTCGCGCAACACGCCGCGCCAGTCCTCGCGCCCGGCGATGTCGGGGAACCATTCGCGATCCTCGTCGGTCGGCGACAGGCAGATGCGCTTGATGTCCTGCATCATCGAGAACCCCAACGCATAGGGGTTGAGGCCGGAAAAGCGTTGATCGTCGTAATCCAATTGGAACACGACGTTGGAATGGCTGTGCAGAATCTCCAGCAGCGCGCCTTCGCTGATCCGCCCGTCGTCGAACAGTTTATTGGCGATGTAATAATGCACGAAGGTCGCGCAGCCCTCGTTCATCAGCTTGGTCTGCCGCTGCGGATAGAAATATTGCGCGGTGTTGCGCACGATGCGGACCAGTTCGCGCTGCCATGTGGCGAGCGCCGGCGAATTCTTCTCCAGGAAATACAGCAGGTTTTCTTCCGGCAGCCGCAGCCGCCGCTTACGCTCGTTGGCTTCCGCCTCGCTCAACGTGTCGTCCCTGGCGGAACGCCGCCCCGGCACCGTGCGCCAGAGGTCGCGATAATCGTGCTCCTCCTGCGCCATCCGATCGCGCCGCCGCTGCTCGTATTCGGCGAGATTGAGTTTTGGCGCGCGGCGATAGCGGAAAACCCCCTGGTTCATCAGGGCGTGTGCCGCGTCGAGCACCGACTCGACCTCCTCAAAACCGTATTTCTCCTCGCAGGAGGCGACATAGCGCTTGGCGAAATCGAGATAGTCGAGGATGCCCGAAGGGTCGGTCCAGTGCTGGAACAGATAGTTGTTCTTGAAGAAATGGTTGTGGCCGAACGCCGCGTGCGCCAGCACCAGCGTCTGCATCGCCATGGTGTTTTCTTCCATGTAATAGCTGATGCAGGGATTGGAATTGATGACAATCTCGTAGGCCAGCGCCTGATAGCCCTTGCGGTAGAGCGATTCGTCGCGCACGAAACGTTTGCCGAACGACCAATGCGAATACATCAGCGGCATGCCGACCGAGGCGTAGGCGTCGAGCATCTGCTCGGCCGAGATTACTTCGATCTGGTTGGGAAACACGCTCAAGCCGAGATCGTCCAACGCAATGCGCTCGACCACGTCATAGGTCTTCTGCATCGTGTCGAAATTCCATTCGGCTCCTTCGAACAGCAGGCCGGCGCTTTCAGGCTTCGCTTCGGGA
>Ga0302157_10002756_pt1 | contig 20187 bp, 16 predicted proteins | sample I_Bog_N3_3_FD_193502 | JGI IMG/M metagenome (GOLD analysis project Ga0302157, IMG submission 193502) | Peat permafrost microbial communities from Stordalen Mire near Abisko, Sweden - I_Bog_N3_3 | ecosystem: Environmental > Terrestrial > Soil > Wetlands > Peat | place: Sweden: Abisko, Stordalen... | reverse complement strand
GGACGATATGGCCCCAGTGGGCGCACCTGCGCCGCCGTCTTCTAACGTGACTGCGGCGAATGCGGCCTCTGCGATGGTGCAGCAGATGAAGCAGCAGGTGCTGGCTCCGGGATCTGGCGGGGTGAGCCCGGCAGCGCCTGCAACCGCGATTACCGGGGAGCCGGTATCGCTGATGGTGACTCCGCCGAGTTCCAACCAGACGGTAGGCGCGACCTTCATGGCGGGGGTCTACCTGACCAATGCACACGACGTGTACTCGGTGCCGGTGCAGGTGCAGTTTGACCCGAAGGTGCTGCAACTGGTGAATGTGGATGCAGGGAGCCTGCTGGGCGGTGACGGGCAGCCAGTCGCGCTGGTGCATCGCGATGAAGGCAATGGGCTGGTGACGATCTCTGCCTCGCGGCCGCCGGGAGTGACGGGTGTGAACGGTGCCGGCCAGGTGTGCGTGTTGACCTTCAAGGCGATTGCTGCTGGCGACACAAACATCTCGCTGGTGAAAGTGGGTGCGAAGAACAGCGCCCAGGCGAGCCTGCCGGCCGTGGGCAAGCAGGCCGTAGTCCATGTGAAGTGAGGCAACGGATGAGGCGCGTAGTTCGAGGTTCGAGTTTCGAAGCTCGGGGGAGAACAACCTTGGGGACTGGGTATGGTCCCCGGATGCACCGGGGCGAGTCTGGGCTGACCCTGGTAGAGCTTGTGATTACGGTCGCAATTGTGGGGATTCTCGCCATGGCGGCGCTGCCTATGGCGAAGTTCCAAGTGAAGCGGCAGAAGGAGCGGGAGTTGCGGCGCGACCTGTGGGAGATGCGCGATGCCATCGACCGCTACAAGGACGCGGCGGACCGCGGCGGGATCCAGATCAAGGCGGACAGCATGGGATATCCGCCGGACCTGCAGACGTTGGTGGATGGCGTGAATGTGCAGGACAAGAAGGTACGGTTCCTGCGCGCGATCCCGATTGACCCGATGACGAAGTCGGCCGATTGGGGTGAGCGGTCGAATCAGGACGATGCGGATTCCGACTCCTGGGGCGGACAGAACGTGTTTGACGTGTACAGCAAGAGCTATGGCACGGCGCTGGATGGGACGAAGTACAGCACATGGTGAACAGGGACGAGCTTCGGGGTTCAAGGTTCGAAAGCGTGCAGCGATGCGCCGCAAAGATGCCCGGTGGCGTGCGCGATGCGGCTGAGGCGGGCTTTACGCTGCTGGAGTTGCTGATCGTGATGACGATTATCGCGACGCTGGCAGCGATGGCGATCCCGATGTACTCGCGGAATGTGAAGGCTGCCAAGGAAGCCGTGCTGAAGGAAGATCTGCAGGTGCTGCGGGTGGCGATTGGCTCGTACACTGTGGACAAGGAGAAGGCGCCCCAGACACTGGGAGACCTGGTTTCGGGGGGATATCTGAAGGAAGTCCCGAAAGACCCATTTACCATGCGCACGGATACATGGATCACGAGCCAGTCCGACACGCTGGGGAGTATCGATCAAACCGACTCCGGGGGGATTGACGACGTGCATTCCGGGGCGCAGATGACCGCGTTGGATGGCAGCTCCTACAACGCCTGGTAGGGCGCGGTGGTGTGCCTGGCGGAATGGTTGCAACTCTGGATTTGACAAGCCTTTTATAATCAGGGGAGAGAGTGTGGGGTGCGTTGAGAGTCCTGCTCGGTGGACGTATTGTCCGGAAAGCGGCTGACATTGTCCACCAAAATAGCGCATACTGCGTCTAATGCTGTACCGGGCTGCGTCTGTTGGGTAGGATCGCGGCCCGTGGGGAGGAGACTATGGGTCCACGAACCGAGTTCGGCTTTGCCGTTCTGATTGCCGCCGCACTATGTGCCGCGACGGGTTCCTATGCCCAACAAACCGCACCGGGTGCGGCGACGCCTCCGGCCGCGACGACTGCGCCTCCTGCCGCTGCGTCCGATGCTTCGACGCCAAGCCAGCCTGCAGCCTCCGATACCGACAAGACGAGTACAGACAAAGCGGGCACGGACAAGACCAACACGGACAAGGCCGGCGCTGACAAAACCAGCACCGACAAAGCGGACTCAACGAAGCCTGCGGATGCGAAGGATGACGCGAAGAAGGATTCTGCCCCCGCGAAGGCGGATGCCCTGCCGTCTCCAGGAGAGGCGCTGGACCCGCACATCAAGAAGGGCAGCGAGGACGATGTAGATGCCATTGGGACGCGCGACATTGGGCATCGCGGTCTGGGCAACTGGTACTCCACCAACTCCGAGATCAGCATGGGCAAGGGCTACTCGATGGAGATCGAGAAGTCGGCGCACCTGGTCACCGATCCAGTGGTCGTGGAGTATGTGAATCGGATCGGCCAGAATATTGTGAAGAACTCCGACTGCAAGGTGCCGTTTACGATCAAAGTGATTGACTCCGACGAGATCAACGCGATGGCACTGCCGGGCGGGTTCTTCTACGTCAATTCCGGACTGATTCTGGCGGCGGACGAAGAGGCGGAACTGGCCGGAGTCATGGCCCATGAGACTGCCCATGTATGCGCACACCACGCGGCGCGCGAGATGACGCGCATGAACTACTTCCAGATCGGCGAGATTCCGCTGATTATTTTCACGCAGGGTTCGTGGACGGGGTACGGGATCTACGAGGCGTCGCAACTGGCCATCCCGATCAGCTTCCTGGAGTTCTCGCGCGACTTTGAGGCGGAGGCGGACTGGCTGGGCCTGCAGTATATGTATAAAGCCGGCTACGATCCGCAGGCGTTCATCCAGTTCTTTGAGAAGATCGACGCGCTGGAGAAGCACAAGCCGGGCACGCTGGCGAAGGTGTTTGCCGACCATCCGCAGACGCCGGACCGCATTGCGCACTCTGAGCAGGAGATTGCGACCATCATGCCGGCGCGTCCGGACTATGTGGTCACGACCAGCGAGTTCGACGATGTGAAGGCGCGGTTGGCGCGCATTGAGAACAAGCGCAAGCTCAACGACAAAGGCAAGGACAATGCGCCGACGCTGCGCCGCGTGGGTGGCACCAACAACGATCCGAATGCGCCGGCCAGCAGTACGGGCGACGATCGGCCGACGTTGGGACGCAGGGATTGAGAGTGTTTGTATCCCTATGCTTGGTCGCCTGTTCTGAATGAGTGTCCGAGTCAGCATGCCCCAGACGATCTTCTCGACGCATCCATCCCTAGCCTGAATCGATAGGTCGATATGGCCTTGCGCAGTCTGGATTGCTCTTTTGTTTGTCGGAAAGTGAATTGGAGGCGCGGGTCGGGATCGAACCGACGCATAAAGGTTTTGCAGACCTCTCCCTTACCACTTGGGTACCGCGCCTCGCGGGGTCTGCGCTCCTCACGCACACCCGGATGGAATCAGGAAGAGTGTATCGCAGACGGGGTGTAGTTGGAGCGGGAGACCGGGGTCGAACCGGCGACATCTTCCTTGGCAAGGAAGCACTCTACCACTGAGCTACTCCCGCTCGTACAAGATGAAGTATAACGGCCCAGACGACATGAGGTCAACGCGCCGGGCCGATGAGTGCATGGACCGCTGCTCCGAGCTATTCCTCCGGGGCAGCGCGGATGGCAATTCGCGGGCCGGCCACACGGTCGGCGCGTGTGCGTACCACATGCGGAGTCACCAGCAGCACAAGCTGGCTGGTGTCCTTCTCGCCGGTGCGTTCGGTTGGCATCTGGAAACCGGGAAGCTCGCTCAGACCGGGAATGCCGGTCATGGCTGCCAGCTCACTGCGGGTCACGTTACTCACCATCAGCGCGCTTTCGCCATCATTCAGAGTCAGCACCGAGGCAAACTGCCGGTTCTCCAGGACGGGATTGCCGTCGTTGGTGCTGCCGGACAAGGCTTCGATCTTCAGGTTCAGCTTCAGGTTGATGCGCCCCATGCGCAGGATGGATGGGGTAGCATCCAGGGTGACGCCAAGGTCCTCATAGGTGACCTGGGGAATGGTGGCGCTGGTGCCGCCGGCGAATTGCGAGAGCAGGCTGGAAACCGGGACCCCGTTGATGGTTTGGCCGGCAAGCGAGGATGCGGCCGTAGACAGACCCGAGGAGTAGGTGGAGCTGGTAATCGGGTAGCGTGTGCCCTCGCGGAAGACCGCCTCCTCCTTGTCGCCGATGCGCATCTGCACGTCGTCGAGGGAGCGGTTGTCGGTGGAGTTCAGCGCCAGGTTGAACGTCGTGTTGGTGGAGGCGGAGATGCCGGTCTGGACGATGCCGCCGCCGATGACGCCGATCAGGTTCGTGGCCAGGCTGCTCTTGACCAGTCCCAGGCCAATGAGGGCGAGAGCAATTTGCAGGTTGCTGGTCCCAGCGGGGATATAGCCCTGCGCAACGGCCTGCTGCACCAGCGTCTGGTTCTGGCTGACGATGGAGTTGGCGGTCTCCTCCACATTGAAGACGTTGAACTGCGTGGGAATGGCGGCGCCGATATTGGTGGTGCCGGTGCTGTCCACCTCATACATCCGGACCTCCAGCAGGACCTCCGGTGCGGCTTCCGTAAGGCCCGCGATGGTGGCGTTCAGCGGCGTCATGATGTCCTCTGGAGCGCGGATGAGGATGCTGCCGGAGCCCGCTTGCACGGTGACCTGCTTGATGTCGAACATATTGCGGACGACGTTGGCCAGCTCGTTGAGCTGTTCCGTGGAGGAGCCGGGCACGTTGACCGTCTCTTCCAACTGCCGCTCCAGCCGGGAGCGGTGGTCGTCGTCGTCCTTGGCGATCAGGATGCTGGTCTCGTCGAGCGGCACGGCGAAAGATTGGGTCATGCTCATCAGCAGGTTCATGGCCTGCGCATAGGTTGCGTTCTCCAGGTTGAAGCGCACGTCCTTGCGCGCCACCGAGTCGTCGACGACGGCGCGAATGCCATAAGCCAGCGGGACGCTGCGCAGTACTTCTGTCGAGGTGCTGCGCAGGTTGAAGCTCTTGACCGCTGGCGTCGGCTTGACGTGGATGGCGCCTGCGAGGACGGGAACGTCGAGCGGCCATGGTTCGCGCTGGTTGCTCGCGGGCAGGATCTTGCCGCGTTCTGCAAGCTGCGTGGCAAGGACTGCACCCAGATCCTGCGGCGTTACGGGCTTGCCGGGCGCGGGAGCGGGCGGCGGGGGCACCGGCGCGGGCTTCACCGGCACTGGCTCGGCGTGTTCCAGGACGATGGGACTGGTAGGGTCCAGCGTGCGTGCTTTGTCCAGCAACTGTGCTGCCTTGGCGGCATCGCCGGCCTGGCGGTCTTTGGCCGCCTGCTGCACCAAGCCGGTCAGCCGGTGCTGACGCGTGATGGAGATGGCGATGGCGTAGTTGCGGTTGCCGGGATCGAGCTTGAGCGCGCGCTGGAAGTCCGTCTCCGCTCCGTCCAGGTCGTTGTGCTCCAGCTTCTTGGCGCCGGAGAGGTATGCGTCTTCCGCCTCGCGCAACTGACGCTTGTCCGGCTGCGGCTCCACGGTATGCGCGCCTGCGGCCGGCGGGCCTTCGGGGGCGGCTGCTGCGGGAGGCTGTGGTGCCGGGCTGCTTGCCGGTGCGGCCGTCTGCGCACCGGCCGCCACAGTGAACACTGCGAGCAGCAGCCAGGCGGCGCGGCGGCTACCGGGTGCACTGCGAAATTGGAGGGGGAGAACCATTCCACTGCTATCTTAGACGCGCGGCCATGCAATCGGTGCGCGGGTGCAGCATGCATCTATAGCCGGTTATCCCATACAGGCGCAGCGTGTGCTGCGAACGCGGAGGACTGCGAAGTATACGGAGCACAATGCGCAGTCTCGAAGGATGCTTCTTAACCTCTGCCAAACATTGTTTCTAACGCTTGTCATTCTGAGCGCAGCGAAGAATCCCCGCATTTTCGCCCCCCCAAGCTCAATGCCGGGTTGCAATCATGCTGTCAACTCTAGACTCAGAGCCCTAGCCCTGGCGCGCTGTGATGCTCATCAGGGTCCTGGGGCGTTCACCCACGGCGGGACGCTGTGCCAGCATGGGGCGTTCACTCATCACCGGGCGGCGCATGCCTTTGCGGATCTGGGCAGTGTTCAAGTCAAGTTCGGCGAGGGTTCTGCTGAGCGTGTTGCGATGCATTCCCAACTCGGTTGCGGCCTTGCACTGGTTGCCCTTGTGGTGCGCCAGCACTTCCAGGATGTAGCGCCTTTTGAACTGACGGATTGCGTCGGTGTAGGAAATTCCTGCCGTGTGCATCTGCGTGATGAGGGCGTCCAATTCGCGCTTCAAGGTGTTACCTCGCTTGCTTGTTTATACTTTTGCAAAACTCTACTGTAGTCCACTTCAGCCGGTTGATCTAGTGCTGCATGCCGCGCTTGAAGTCGATGGAACCGTCCGCCATCAATTGCAGGAGATACTCAGGTACGAGGAAGGATACATCATGCGCGACGGCAAATAAATAGGGAGTTAATTGAGACTGCGTGATGGTCTGCGATTGGGGTGCGAAGTCAGCGGCCACCATCAGGACTGCAACGCCGACCAGACAACCCCGGGCGAAGCCGAAGGCTGCTCCGAGGAGGCGATCGAACCAGCCCAGTCCGACCCACCGCAGGGCCTTCTGCACAAACCAGCCGCCCACCTCGCACGCTGCCACCACAACGATCACGATGACAATGAAGGCTACGACGCGGGCCGTGCCCAGTGTGAGGTTCAAGCGAGAGTAGCTCATCCAGTCGCCGACCGTATCGTAGTCCCAGGTTGCGATCAGGAACCCGAGGATGAACCCGAGGAATCCGATGATGGCGCGGACAAGCCCGCGGCGGAAGGCCAGGATCATGGACGTCAGGATCAGCACAGCCACGAACCAGTCAAAGAAGTTGAAGTCCGCAACATGGATTCCGGGCAGGCTCATCATCCCCGCACACTCGCAGGCAGAGCGGGCGCAGCGCCTTGCAGTTCAGTGCGGTGCGTCAGCAGCCGGAACGCCTCCATGTATTTCTGCCGGGTATGCGACACAACGTCGGCGGGCAATGCCGGCGCGGGAGCCTGCTTGTTCCAGCGGATGGACTCCAGGTAGTCGCGCACATACTGCTTGTCGAAGCTGGGCTGCGCGCCGCCGGGAGCATAGCCCGATGCGGGCCAGTAGCGCGAAGAGTCGGGAGTGAGCACCTCATCGGCCAGCACGATGCTCCCGTCGATGGCGCCGAACTCGAATTTGGTGTCTGCCAGGATCAGCCCCTGCTCCGAGGCATACGCAGTGGCTTTGGCATAGATGGCGAGCGTGAGGCGGCGCAACTCCGCGGCAGCGTCGGCCCCGATCATGCTTTCCACCTGCGCGTAGGAGATGTTCTCGTCGTGGCCGCCGGTGTTGATCTTCGCGGCGGGCGTGAAGATGGGCTCGGGCAGCCGGTCGGACTCGCGCAGGCCGGCGGGCAGCTTGATTCCGCAGACCGATCCGGTGGCGCAATAGTCCTTCCAGCCGGAGCCGGAGAGATAGCCGCGGACGACGCACTCGACTGGGAACATGGCGGCGCGGCGGACGACCATGCTGCGGCCAGCGATATGGCGTTGGAAGATGGGCTCGGCGACCATTTGAGCGGCAGAGATCGGCCTGCCGAAGATCAGGTCCGCGTACGGCACCAGGTACTCGGCCATTGCGGAGGGCTCCGTGGCCAGCAGATGGTTGGCGACGGTGCCCTGAAGAAAGTCGAACCAGAAGGTGGAGATGCCGGTGAGGATGCTGCCCTTGTCCGGGATGCCCGAGCCGAGCACATGGTCGAACGCGGAGATGCGGTCGGTCGCGACAAAGAGCAGCGCGTCGCCGAGTGCATAGATGTCGCGGACCTTGCCCCGAGCGACCACCGGAAGGCGGCCGAGATTCGTCTGCAAAACAGCGTCTGTCATAGAACGTTCCGTACCTGACTCCATGCTAATCCTTGTGACGGGGGCGAACCGGCGCCCCTACAACTTTAGCCGCTTCCCTGGCTGAAGTGCGCGGTGAGCGATGCGAGCAGGCCGGCGATGGTGGACTCGGCGGCCTCCAGGTGCGCGGGCAGGCCGAGGTCGCGGAGGGTATGCGAGGTAATGGGGCCGATGGAGGCGCGCACCACGGCGGAGGGCAGTGCGATCCCCGCGGCGTCCAGCAGGGCGACCAGGTTGGCGGCAGTGGAGCCGCTGGTGAAGGTGATCGCGTCCGGGTAGTCCGCCGGGTCGCAGAAGAGCGCCGCGATGGCCTGCAGCGAGGCTGCGGGGATGCGGTTGCTGTACGCCGTTGCGACCGTGACGTGCGCGCCTGCCGCTTCCAGCTCATCGCGGAGGAGGGCAGCAGCACCTTCCGCGAGGACGAGCAGAATGCGCTGGCCGGAGGCCTCCGGGCGCAGCGCCTCGGCCAGGGATTTGGCGGTGAAGATGGGCGGGACAACATCCGCGTGCAGGCCGATGAGCTGGAGGGCGCGTGCGGTCGACGGGCCGACCGCCGCGATGCGGCGCGGGGATGGAGCGATCGCGAGCAACTCCGCACGGCGGTGGAATGCGTCGACACCGTTGGCGCTGGTGAAGACGACGAGGGCAAAGCTGGAGAGCGTGGCGAGCGCGTGGTCGAGCGCGGCGTAGGACGAGGGCGGGGCGATCTCGATGGTGGGGATCAGGATCGGAGTCGCGCCCAGCGTGCGCAGGCGGTCGGCCAGCTCGGAGGCCTGGTGCGGCGCGCGGGTGACGAGAATGCGGCGATGGGCCAGCGGCGTCATTGGCGTGTTCAGCTTGCGGTGACGCTGAGGAGATCGAGCGCACCACGCGACTTGAGTTCGGCGGCGATCTGGAGGCCGAGAGCCGCGGCGGCGATGCCGGCGGGCGCCTCGGTGGTGACGCAGACGACGCGTTCGCCGTCGGGCGCCAGCACCTGGGAGTGGATGCTCCAGGCCAGAACGCCGGTTTCGTCGGAGATGGGCGTGCAGTGGACGCCGATGGGGACCTGGCAGCCGCCGCCGAGGGCGTCGAGGACGGTGCGTTCAGCTTCAACGGAGAAGCGGGTCTGCGGATGGTCCAGCGCGGCAACAACTCGGCGGACATAGTCGTCGTGGCCGGGCGAAGCGAGCGGGGCGTAGTGCGGCGCGCGCGTCTCCAGGCCGAGCGCTCCCTGGCCGGGCGCGGGGCATAGCTCGTCGATGGCGAAGCGCTGGTGGACGGACTCCGCGCGCTGGAGCCGGTCCAGGCCGGCGGAGGCAAGGACGAGCGCGTCGCAGGCGCCCTCGGCGAGCTTGCGCAGGCGCGTGTCCACGTTGCCGCGAATCTCGACGAAGGTAACGTCGGGGCGCAGCGCCAGCAGTTGGGCCTGGCGGCGCGGGCTGGTGGTGCCGATGCGGCCGCCCTCGGGCAGCGTGTGCAGCGCCCAGTACTGGTCGCAGACCCAGGCGTCGCGAGCGTCTGCGCGCGGAGGGATGGCGGCGAGGACGAAGCGGGGGTCGAGTTCGGTGGGCAGGTCTTTCAGCGAGTGGACGGCCAGGTCGATGCGGCCCTCGGCGAGCGCTTCCTCGATCTCTTTGATGAAGATGCCCTTGCCATCGGCGAGCGGCGCGAGCGCGGGCAGGGAATCGAGCGCGGCGGATTCATGCTGCATGCGGTCGCCGGTGGTGCGGATGATCTCGATCTCCACGGTGTGGCCGGCGGAGCGGAGCGTGGCGGCGACGTGGTTTGCCTGCCAGAGAGCGAGTTGGGAACCTCGAGAGCCGATGCGGATGGTTTCAGTCATGGTGTGCTTTCCAGAATACGGGGAAAAGCCGCTTTCCGGTTGGCAGTCGACTATTGTTCCCCTGCGAGGGCTGGATGTCACCTGCACTTTCACCTATCCGCGAGCGTGATTCAAGAGTGAGGAATGCCGTGTCGTCGCGCCTGCCCACAGTTGCCCGCGGGCGCGCTACCCCCTACCCCCATCCAATTGACATAATCTAAGAAACAAAGGAGATGGCGGAGGGGGAGTCATATATTGGTTAATACCTTTCAAGTAATCTGTGGATGGCAAAAGCAAGGCCCGGCGGGTCGCCGGGCCTTGGCTTATCACTTCACTACATCCAGTATACCAAGCGGGACATAACTCCTATGCCACCTATCTTCCTTGTGGAATGAGAGGGATGGGAGGTTTGGGGGTTGACAACAAGTGGGGAGTAACGGTAGCCGCTTCCCCACCCGTCCGCCAAGAACGCGTACGAATGGGGCACCCAGGCGTCTTGGGTCAGGGGAGGAAAGGGAAGATTACGGGTGGGCCACCCGCCGATTCCCCCCCCACTTGGTCTGGGGGGATAGTTACCCGAAAACCTCAGTCAGAACAGTTTGGAGCGACCAGCTAATTGACGGATTTCCTTCGACGGTGAGATTAACAATAGGGGGATCGGATGAAGCTCAGTACCGCGATCATCGCAGGAATGCAAACGCTGCGCTTTAATGCGGCGGATCCTGATTGCGACGTTTTTGGTGCGGCTGCCAGTGCCGTCGGAATTCCTCGTTTCGGAGCAACCTCCGAAGAGATCATGGCTCGACAGGAAGCAATTCTGGGCTATTGGCCCTGGCTGGAGAGAAATATTCTCGTGCAGGGCGAGGATTACTATCGGTCGCTGATGATGGAGATTGAATACCGTTTCGATCAGCAGGTCTGCGGCGGGAACTCCTCATTGAGCGACCTTCTGAGCTACATCCGCTCCCTAGAACCGGAGTGCGGAGAATGTTGCTCCTATGGCTGCACCTGCGAACGGGCTACCCCGTTGTTTCGAGAGCTAATGGAGCAACAAAATCGAGAGACACCAGAGGCCTGGGGGATGAGGCCGCCGGACCGTTACTACGAAGATGTAAACGCGCTGATCGAAGAGGAGGAGCGGATGCATCAACGCCGTGACGCCGTGATTGATTTCCCGGACCAACCAACCCCGCCGACCACCTACCCAGCACCCCCAGACGACGGCATTAGCGGTGATCAACGAGGGAGCATTGTCGCCGACGTGTACCCAGTCAACGTGGAGCGTAGATTTCCGCTCGGTCGGGAACGGCTAGAGGCAGCCAGTACCACCCTAAACATTGGTGAAGTCCACGATTATCAAGATGATTGGTGCGCATCAACGCCAGTAGGACGGACAGAGAGGCTCGCCAAGTGGCGCAGTTGGGAACGGTTCGGACGGGTATTGGGGTGGTCGTGGCTCGCATCGCTCGGTTTAATGCTGTTGGTTATGGCAATCGGGAGCTTCTCGGACCCGCCTTGGCTGTTTTGGGCCTTTTCAGTCCCAGGAGCCCTGTTATTGTGTAGCAGCGCCGTAGCCCCTGTTTGGCTGCTCTGGCCCTACCTCTGGGCACTCAGAAGCGTTGGCACATGGCAGGAGTTGTACAACGAGCTGGGTCGTGACCCTTTTGGCCTTCTTACCTTTGATCTTCTTATGACTGAAACCCGAAGGGAATTTGTGGTGCGCTTGGCCGCCCTTGTAATCATTTTGTTTGTGATTCCAGCCTGCTTCATTGCGGCGTGCTCCATTTGGCGGTGAGGCCAAAGAGGACCTCGGAAGACGCTTCAGGCGTTTGGGACGGGTCGATATGGCGTGCTGGTGTTTGGAGCCTTCAATGTGCTGAAAACGCAACTCACGGCGTTTGCCTAAAAGAAATGACGATTAGCGAAGCATTCCGAACGGATTTCGTTGTTCAATTCCAGAGAGAGGTGAAAAATGCGATACGAGCACAAACTGTTGCCTGTGCAACATACCTTGTCCATCCAGTTCACACCGGAGGGTGGTGATGAGCGGATTGTGGAAGTTCAGGCCGAGTTGGAAGTGGACCCCCTGGATCATTCGCCCCGAGTCATCTCGGGCCGGTTCATTGAACCCCGCGAAGATCAAGTCGTGCAGTTTGAACTCGACTTGGCTGATGCAAAAGTCTGGTATCGAAGCAAGAAATATGGATTCGAACGCCTCGACAGAGTTGGAACCTTTAACTTACGTCAGGGTTGGTGATAGTGGACCTTCGATTGAACGCCAGACAGTCGGCTGTCGCACATCAGATGGATGGCTTTCAGCACCCCGACGAGCGCTAGAATCGCTGACGCAGGCAGGCACGCTACTGCTGTATGTCCCCGCTCTCCGGCTCGGTTAAGGCTTGGATAATCTCATAGTGCCAACCCCATCCAACCGATGGGGGGAGTATTTGAATGCTCCGAGAGAACGCAACCACCGAGTTGTTCGGGGGCAACCGAAGATGATCCATCTTTATAACGGAGGAGTCGGCCTGTTCGCCCGTCTGAGTGTTGTACAGGGTGACCTCGACCCAGACCTCATCAATGAAATATTGCGTATGGTTTTCGAGCCGCCCAGAGACGACCCAAATAGGCCTAAGGTCGCCTTCCAACATCCGCGATCCTGACCGAACCATTGCCGCGTCAAAGAGGCGCAACTGAGTATTGGGATGGGCAAGCGCTTGTGGATGCGGAGCAGGAGGCGGCACTACTGGCGTACTTGAGGGCTCACACCCGGTCGGCGACAATAGCAGCGCAATAGCGACGATAAGGGCGGCGATCTTCATGCCGCCATTCTAGACGTAGAGCCGCTTCCCCACCCGTTGGCAGAGAACGCGTACGAATGGGGCACCCGGGCGTTTTGGGTTAGGGAGGATGGGGAAAGTGCGGGCGGCGGCCGGCTCTGTCTGCGGTAGCGGTTTGAAGGTAACGAAACGAAAGCGGCCGGTTTGACGATTGCGGATGAGTCGCTTGGGCATCGTGCAGCAGCGTAGCCCCAGGCCTCAGATGCGAGGCCTGGGGCACCCGGCTTGGGGGTGAGGTGTCCTACTCGCCGGGAATATCGGCAGACTCGACTGGGGTGGTGGCCGGACCGGCGATGGTGCTGGATGAGGTGGCGCCGAGGATGGCGCCCTGGCCGGGGGACTGGACGAAGACGACGACGCGGAGGTTGGTGGAGGGTGTGTCCGTGGGCAGGCTGAGGGTGAAGCGAAGAGGAGCGGACGTGGCGGCGGCGAGGGTGCCGATGCGCTGCAGGCCGCGGACGACGGAGACATGCTGGAGGGTCTGGCCGATGTTGTCGCCGTTGAGCACGTGGGTGGAGGCCATGGGCTGCACAATTGCAGCGTAGACGCCGGCCGGTCTGCGTACTTCGGAGGAGCGCGCGACGGAGATGGTGCCGGTGAGGTGGCCGGCGTCCACGGTGAGCGGCGACAGGGTGAGGGCGAGCTTGGGCGCGGCGGCGGCGTGGGCGATGGCCGGGAGGGCATGGACGATGTCGTTGCCGACGAGCTGCTGGGTGCCGTCGACGACCATTTGCGGGGTGAATTCGCTGTCGAGGCGGAGGCGCTCGCCGTAGATGTCCTGCCGGGTGCTGAAGGCGCGGGAGGAGAAGCGGTCGCGCCAGCCGAGCGAGTCCCAGTAGTCGACATGCTCCTCGAGCGCGAGGATGTCCGCAGAGGCGATGGGCTGGGTGCGCTGGAGCTGTGCGAGCAGCCGGTCCGCGGCTGGGCAACTGGCGCAGCCCTCGGAGGTGAAGAGCTCGACCAGGACAGGGGTGGTGTTGGGGCGGATGGAATGGGCTGCGATTGCTGCAGAGGGCGCATTGGCGGTGGGGCTGGCGAGGCCGCTGGCCGCATAGACGCGGGATGGACGACAGTTGGCGACGAGGCAGAGGGCCACTGCGAGGACGACTGCTGCCCAGGAGGCGATGGAGATGGAACGGGATGGGATGCGGGCGGTCATAACGGATGGATCGGCGAAGGTCGTCCCCAGCATGATGGCCGCCAAGCCCAGCGGACAGTACTGTGGTAAGCATGGCGATGGCCCTTCTGCGTGCGGCGGGGCGGAGAGTGTATGTGATTGATTCCGCGCGGTACAGGCTGGCTGGCAATGGATGTGCTGTACGCCGGGTGCAGGGATTTGCGGCGAGTGGGAAATTGTTTGGCACATTGCAAGCGTGGGAAGCGCGAGGCAATCTTCTACAATGATCTGGCATGCAGGACGATGAATTCGAGTTGAGTTGAGGGACAGATGAGCAGAGGGAGTTGGTTGCGCATGGGGATGATGATTGTGGCGGGGCTGGTTGCGTTGGAGTCGGGTGGAGTGGCGCCCGGGCAGGGCACGGCAGCGTTTGGGCCGGACAACCCTTTCTATGCGGCGAGCACGCTGCCCTACCAGGCGCCTCCGTTCGACCGGATCAAGGACACGGACTACCAGCCGGCGCTGGAGGCGGGGATCGCCGAACATCTGAAAGAGGTGGATGCGATTGCGAACAATCCGGCGTCGCCGACCTTTGAGAATACGCTGGTGGCGCTGGAGAAGAGTGGGCAACTGTACATCCGGGTGCAGATGGTCTTCAACGGAGTGACGCAGGCGAACTCGAACGACACGCTGGAGAAGGTGCAGGAGATCGAGGCGCCGAAGATGCAGGCGCATGACGACGCGATCTTCCTGAACGAGAAGCTGTTTGCGCGCATCGCTGCGGTACACGCGCAGATGGACACGCTGGGGCTGGATGCGGAGTCCAAGCGGCTGCTGGATGTCTACTACAAGGAGTTTGTGCACCAGGGCGCGAACCTGTCTGCGACGGACAAGGCGAAGCTGCGCAAGCTGAACGAGGAAGAGTCGACGCTGATGAACAGCTTCCGGGCGAAGCTGCTGGCGGCGACGAAGGAGGGGTCGTACTCGACCACGGACAAGGCCGCGCTGGCCGGACTGAGCGATGCGCAGGTGGCGGCGGCGGCACAGGCTGCCAAGGATCGCAAGGTGGACGGCTACGTGCTGCTGATGCAGAACACCACGCAGCAGCCGATTTTGTCGTCGCTGGAGAACCGGGCGACGCGGCAGGCGGTGTTTGAGGACTCATGGAATCGCACGGAACGCGGCGGGCCGAATGACACGCGCGAGACGATTGCACGGCTGGCAAAGGTGCGCGCGGAGAAGGGCAAGCTGCTGGGGCACGAGAACTTTGCGGCGTGGAACCTGGAAGACCAGATGGCGAAGACACCGGATGCGGCGGTGAAGTTTATGGACGCGCTGGTACCGGCGGCGACGGCGAAGGCGGCGGCGGAGGCGAAGGATATTCAGGCCCTGATCGATCGACAGAAGGGCGGGTTCCAGGTTCAGCCGTGGGACTGGGAGTTCTATTCGGACCAGGTGCGCAAGGCGAAGTTCGATTTGAACGAGGACGAGGAGAAGCCGTACTTCGAGATCAATAACGTGCTGGAGAACGGCGTGTTCTACGCGGCGAACCAGTTGTATGGGTTGACGTTCAAAGAGCGCAAGGACATTCCGGTGTACAACCCGGATATGCGGGTGTTCGAGGTGATGGACACGAACGGCAAGCCTCTGGCGCTGTGGTATTGCGACTACTTCAAGCGCGACAACAAGAGCGGCGGCGCGTGGATGGACGTCTTCATGAACCAGTCGAAGCTGCTGGGGACGCTGCCTGTGGTGTACAACGTGGCGAACTTTCCGAAGCCTGCGGCAGGGCAGCCGGCGCTGATCAGCTTTACCGATGTGACGACGATGTTCCACGAGTTCGGGCACGCGCTGCATGGGATGTTGTCGAACAGCGAGTATCCGCTGCTTTCAGGAACGGATGTGCCGCGCGACTTTGTGGAGTTTCCGTCGCAGTTCAATGAGCACTGGGCGAGCTATCCGGCGGTGTTCAACCATTATGCGAAGCACTACAAGACGGGCGAGCCGATTCCGGCGGAGCTGGCGGCGAAGATTCGAGCGGCGGAGACGTTCAACCAGGGATACCTGCTGACGGAGATTCTGGGCGCGGCGGAGTTGGATATGCAGTGGCACACGCTGCCGGCGACGGCGGGGGCGCAGAAGCCGGATGAGTTTGAGAAAGCCGCGCTGGAGCAGAAACATCTGTGGCTGACGACGGTGCCGCCGCGCTACCGGTCGACCTACTTCCAGCACATCTGGAGCGGGGGATATTCGGCGGGTTACTACGCCTACCTGTGGAGCGAGATGCTGGACGACGATGCCTACCAGTGGTTCGAGGAGAACGGCGGGTTGACGCGGGCGAACGGCGACCGCTTCCGCGCGATGGTGCTATCGAAGGGCAACACGGAAGACCTGGGCAAGATGTACGCGGCATGGCGTGGGCGCGAGCCGAATACCAAGGCGATGCAGAAGGACCGGGGGCTGGTGGAGTAAGGCAAAGCGCTGGAACCGACATCTCCCGGGTGAGATGTTGGGTACGCGTTTCATTCGTCGGCTGGGCGGGTCATTCGAGGGCGGGTTCGGGCACGGCGTCGAGGGCTTCGATGAAGAGGCCGGCCCAGCGGGCGACAGGCTCAGCGTAGGCGCCGGTGACCGGGTCGCGGCTGCCTTCCAGCGTGGCGAGCTGCACGGCGAAGTTGCCAATGGTGGAGCTCTCCGGCGAGCCGCGGAAGACTTCCAGCTTGGTGGCCTGGGCGGTCAGGCGGTTGAGGAAGGCGTTCTGGTTGGCGCCGCCGACGATGAAGAGGCGCTTGAGGCGCTTGCCGGTGAGCAGCGCGACGCGGTCCAGCACCTTGGCGTAGCGCGCGGCCAGCGAGTGGAAGATGAGGCTGGCGAACTGCGGCGCGTTGGCGGGCGACTCGTCGAGCGGCGCAAGGCCGCGTTTGACGCGTTGCGCATTGATGCGTTGGGGCATGCGCTCCGGTAGCAGCAGGTCGGGGTCGTCGACGTCGAGGATGCCTTCGGGGCAGGGAATCTTCTCCGCTTCCGCGCACAGTTCGGCGATGGGCCATACCTTGCCGTCGAGCGCCCACTGGTCCGTGCACTGGCGGATGAGCCACATGCCGTTGACGTTCTTGTGGAAGCAGATGCGGTCGCCGACGGCGCCGAGGTTGGTGAAGTTCTCCGCGGCGGCGGCTGCGTTGTTGCGCGGCTGCTCAATCAGCGTGCCCACCAGCGACCAGGTGCCGGAGCTGATGTAGGCCCAGTCGTTGCCGATGGCGGGGATGCCGGCGACGGCGGATGCGGTGTCGTGGCAGGCGGGCGCGATGAGAGTGGTGTCTGCAAAGGCGGGGAGCGCGGCGAGCGGACTGGACAGCTTGCCGACTTCCGTGCCGGGCGGGACGAGCTTGGGTGCGTTGGCCAGGTCCAGGCGCAGTGCGCTGAAGATCTCGCGGCACCACTGCTTCTTGTAGAGCTCGACCAGGCCGGTGTGGGTGGCGTTGGTATATTCGGCCACCCGGCCGCCGCCCCAGTGCGACAGGAGATACTCCGGCAGGTTGAGCCACTGCTGCGCTTCGGAGTCAGGGGCTCCGGCCAGCGTGTCCGCATGCAACTGGTAGACGGTGTTGAGCGGAAGGATCTGGATGCCGGTAAGCTCGCGCATGCGTTCCTGGCTGCACTTGCGGTGGGCAGAGCGCTCCGACTTGATGGTGCGGGGATCGCGGTAGCAGAAGGGATCGGCCAGAGGCACCCCGGCGGCGTCGACGCGGACGTAGTCGACAGCCCAGCCATCGACGGCGATGGAGCGGACACCCTCGGTGGCGATCTCGGCGCACTTGCGCAGGCCGTCTTCCAGGCCGTTGACGATGCAAGTGAGGTCCCAACGGAGTCCGCCGTCGTGCTCCCGGGGATTGTTGGGGAAGCGGTGGACTAACTCGATGGTGGGGCGACCATCTTTCCAGCGGAGCAGGGATACGCGGCAGCTTTCAGCGCCAAGATCGACAGCAATCGAGGCTCTACGGTCGTTCGGTTTCAGGGGACGTCCCACGGAACTTTTCATCTTCTCTTTCTCATTCGTGTCGGACATTCCTCATCGCATGAATGCCTCGGTCAGCCCGCCATCGACGGGAATGATGTGACCAGTTGTGCAGGGGGAACACGGCCCGGCGAGGAACAGGATGGCTTGCGCACAGTCCTTCGGGTCGATGGGTTGGCCGGTGAGAGTTCGCCGGGCATAAAACTTTGCCAGCTCGTCGCGCAGCTCGTCGTCGCTGCCGCTCTCGTCCACAACGAGGTTGTATTTCTTCAGGCTGGCGATGACGCGGTCGCGCGGGAACATGGTGGACCCTTTGACAACCGTGGCCGGGCTGATGGCGTTGACGCGGATCTTGGGCGAGTAGGTGACTGCGAGCTCACGAACCAGGTGGCTAAGCGCCGCCTTGCTGACGTCGTAGGCCTCTGTGCCGCGCTTGGCGACAATGGCGTTGGCGGAGCTGGTGAGCACGATGCTGGCGTCGATGCCCTGCGAGGCGAATACGGAATGGGACTCGTCGGTGAGCATGAAGTTGGCGGTGACATTGATCTCCAGCGTGAGGCCCCACATGGAGTCGGTGATGACGCCGTCGGCGGATGAGGGGAAGATGGCGGCGGTGTTGATGAGGATGTCCAGGCCGCCGAACTGGCGGATGGTGGCGCTGAGGGCAGCGCGGATGGTTTTGCGGTCGCGGATGTCGATTGCGGTAAAGCCGACGGCCTCCTTGCCGGCGATGGCGCGGGCCTCGTTGCAGACGGCTTCGGCTCCCTTCAGGTCGCGGTCGGCGATCATGATGTGGGCGCCGCGCTTGGCGGCCAGCAGTGCGACTTCGCGGCCGATGCCGCTGCCTCCGCCGACGACCATCATGATGCGGCGGCTGAGTTCCTTCTCCGGCGGCTGGCGACGGATCTTGGCTTCTTCGAGCTTCCAGTACTCGATGCGGAAGGCCTCGCTGGCGGGCAGTGCGACATAGTTGGCGTGGGTCTTGAAGGCGCTGGCGGCGGCTGCCGGGCCGGCCTGGGGAATGTCGGTGCAGTTGACTCCTGCACCCAAAGCGCCCGCACCCTGCATGACGCCGATGGCGTTGGTGTAGAACTCGCCGGTGATGCGGGACTCGGTCTTGTTCTTGCCGAAGCTGAACATGCCGATGCCAGGAATCAGAACGACGGTGGGGCTGGCATCGCGGATGGCGGGCGAGTCCGGCAGCGCGTGGGCCTTGTAGTAGGAGGCATACTCCGCGCGGTAGGTCTCGAGCGCGGAGTCGATGAGTTCGTTGAGTTCGGCGACCTCGCCCGCGGGGTTCCAGTTGACGAACATGGGGCGGATCTTGGTGCGGATGAAGTGGTCCGGGCAACTGGTGCCGAGGTGGGCGAGGTGCTCGGCCTGGACGGAGTTGACGAAGTCGAGCACGGCAGGCGAATCGGTAAAGCTGCCGATGACGCGCTGCTTGCGGGAGACGACTCCGCGGAGGTGCGGCATGATCTCCAGCGCGACTGCGGCGCGGACCTGGGCCTCGCGGGACTCCACGCGGGCACCGCCAAAGTGCTTGTGGCCGGCGGTGTGGGCGTGGCGGTCGATGAACTGTCCGAGCTGGTCGATGATGGTGATGGTGTTGAGATAACTCTCGCGCTGGGTGTCGCCCCAGGTGAAGAGGCCGTGGCCGCCGAGGACCACGCCGTCGCAGCCGGGAGTGTCCTGAACGATCTTGCGGAGCATCATGCCGAGCTCAAAGCCTGGGCGCTGCCAGGGGAGCCATGCCAGGGTGTGGCCAAACTCGCGGTTGAACTCGTCCATCTTGAGCTTGCCGTTGGCGGAGGCGGCGAGCGCGATGCCCCAGTCGGGGTGGAGATGGTCGACGTGGGCGAAGGGAAGATAGCCGTGCAGCGGAGTGTCGATGGAGGGCGCAACGGGATTGTTGCCGAAGGTGCACTGCGAGTACAGCTCAACCATCTCGTCTTCGTGCTCGACGCCGCGATAGACCTTTTCGAGTTCGAGCAGCTTCTCCAGGTACAGGGTGGCGAAGCCGGTGCGCTTGATGCTGCCGAGATCGCCGCCGCTGCCCTTGACCCAGAGGATGCGGCGGGTCGCGCCGTCGAGCGGGTCGACCTGGTCGAGCTTGGAGCTGGTATTGCCGCCGCCAAAGTTGGTGATGCGAAGGTCGGAGCCGAGCAGGTTCGACCGGTACCGGAGGAGTTCGGGGGGATCGAGCCGGGCGGCGACCGCTTCGTCCCACTTGTCCTGGAGAAAACGCAGTTGCGAATTGGCTGCCATGACGCTGTCCTCGGCGGGGATAGGCTGAACTTGCCCCCGACCATCATTCCACATGCGGCAACCACACGCAAAGATAGCGCCGGATTACTGCTGCTGCGGGGCGGCGGCTTCCTTGCGGGGGACGAAGCGGTGCTGGAGAACGGCGTCCGCGTCAGTGGGGCGGCCCGCATCGTTCAGGGCGTCGAAGAGCGCGCGCATCAGGATGTAGGGCATGTTGACGAAGTCGGGATAGTTCTGGAGCATGGCGACGCGCTGCGCGGGAGTGCTGCCGGTCTGCTTCATCGCCTGGTTGAGTTCG